>Ga0137398_10000695_pt1 | contig 12566 bp, 8 predicted proteins | sample czorhiz216metaG_FD_106659 | JGI IMG/M metagenome (GOLD analysis project Ga0137398, IMG submission 106659) | Vadose zone soil microbial communities from Angelo Coast Range Reserve, California, USA - czorhiz2.16 metaG | ecosystem: Environmental > Terrestrial > Soil > Vadose zone | place: USA...
ATTGGGGAGACTTGCGTCCGTCGTAGCCCAGAAACGATCGGGAACCAGACGGAACTTGGTACGGCATGGTCGCGGTGGGGGGCAACCTCTACGCTACAGAGCCAAATCACCAGGAGATTGATCGCATCTCCCCAGCGACGGGCAAGATTAATCGGGTGGTGGATGTTTCGCCAACCAGCACGACTTGGATTGGCCCCACTGGGATTACCTACCACGGCAATTTCTTCTTCGGCAGCCTCGCACCGTTCCCCATTAATCCGGGAAGTGCGAACGTCTTCAAGCTCACGCCGAGTGGCAATTTCAAGGTGTGGAACGCTGGCTTCACGACGGTAGTTGGACTTGCTTTTGATAATCGCGACCGGCTCTACGTGCTCGAGCTGTCAGATGCCCCAGGATTTCCGTCTCCTGGCGCCGGTAAACTCGTTCGCGTCAGCCCATCCGGCCAAGTGGAGGACATACTCACTGGGCTGGTAGTTCCTACTGCAATGACGATCGGACCAGACGGTGCAATTTATATTTCCAACTTCGGTGCAGCACCGCCAGGCCTGGGCCAGATTATTCGAGTGGCGATTACAGATTAGGCTATCGGGGTGCCTTAACGCAGCCCGGACCTAACACTCTTGAGGTATTCGCACACTTTTTGTCGCTGCACATCGGCTCAGACGATTCTGCAAGTGAAGTAGGGTCGGCTATGATGCCCCGGTTGGCTTCTCGCACGAAAGCTATGGCTGAAATTCTTCACCTGTAAATTGGGTGGCCTTTCGGTTGAAGTCGGGCATGAATGTCCGCAAGTGGCTCTCTCTTTCTGCGCACCCACACGCGGAAAGGCTCTTAATTTAGTGGAATCGCAACGTCTCACCATCCTAAGAATGCGCCGAGTTCTTGGACGAAGATTCTTCAGGCGGGTTCATCAGCGAAAAGGATGTGATTGGCACTCGGCAACGGAACAAATCTTGCGTTGGGAATTTCGGCCGCCAGTATTCGACCCTCTTCCGCTGGCGCGCGATCGTCATCACATTGAAATACGATGGTTGTGACCGAAACGGAGGGGAGAAGGCCGCGCACGTTGATTTCGTCACAAGCTTCCAAGATGCGCACAGCGTTTCCTGGAGACGTGGACACGCGCTGCAAATCATCCCACCATCTTTGGTGCTCATGCGTTGTGTTATACGGAACAAATCTTTTTGTGAACATGTCAGAAAAGCCGGGAAGGTCTTTCCCCCAGTTCAGGCGTACGAGCGTCACCAGCGCCCGCCGTTAGGTCCCCGACGGTTCGACATTGGTCTGATTCAGGAAGGCGACAAATACTTTGTCGGCTTGACACAAAAAATATCTCCCGAGTTTGAATTTGTGCAAAAAATTGAGTTTCCGGGGATCTCCGACGCCGCTCATCCACACACGTTCGAACTCCGGTACGACCACACAAGTCAAACCGCCAGCCTCCGGATCGACGGTCGTCTGACGGCTTCCGGCTACCGTGGCCACAATCAGTTCCTGGAGGATCGTGGATTGATGATCGGATCAACTACTTACTTATCCTCAAAAACTGGTATCGGGATATTTCGGTCTGTGCGGTTTGAGGCTTACTAAGAGCCAAAGCTTCGTGTCAAGCCGTGGGCTAGCGTGCTGGAAGCGATCTCTTGACTTGCCCAGCGGCGATTCGTACGTCGAGTGTGGATATTCAGGAGTCAGCCTCAACTAAAAGGATTGTAGTGAAGCGAGAACCTCAAAGAATCGTCTCGCTCACTTCAGGACTTCGCCTTGAGCGCCTCTTAGAAGTGTTTGGCGTCAACACCCGCCTTGGCGCGCTGCTCCCATGTCATCTTTGGTCCCCGCGGCCCGTACACCTTTTCACTGGCACGGTTGCGAAGGGCCGGTGAGTTTACTGGCGTCCGGATAGCTGTAGGCACCCCCGATTGCCGACGAAGGAACCTCCCGCGCGAACCACGGCAGAATCGCCTCGGTTTGCGGGTGATACGTGAAGCCATTGATGGTCACGGGAAAATCCGGGTGCGGCAGCACTTCCAGCGGATCGCCCGTCTCGAGATTGCCTTGGCAGGAACCAGGTATGCCCGGGAATTGCCACGGCGGGACGAAATTGCGAATAAAAGGATCGTTCATCCATTCCGAGATCTCATGGCTGAGGGGAAGCACGTCGGCCCAGCCCGGAGGGAAAATGTTGGGATCAGTCCACGCGGCAAACGCGAAAGTCTGGATTTGCTGATTGCCGTTTCCGTTCACGGACGAAAATGCTCCGTGATAGCCGAGAATGCAGCAATTGTTGAGACTATGCTGGTAAAGAAAAGTGTCGTAGGTGAGGATAATCGGAAGCGTCGTAGAACTGATGTGCAGACTATTGATGGCCTCATGCAAACGGTCTGAGAACCAGCTAACACTCATCAGCGCGAGGAGCCTGTGCGAGACGCTGCCAACAAGGAGCGTAGCTTGATTCTGCGGCACCTGAATGACCTGCGTTGGATAAACCCTGGGAGCCGGATTAATCAGCGTGTGCCAAGCGGAGCTGGTCGTCGAGACAGCGGGCCAGAATTCGGCGCGTTGCACCGCATCACCGTACTGCGTGGTGCCGCTGGTGTAGGTTGCATCCTGAAAATTCGGTGAGCCGAGGACGTTGCTCACCTTGGTGGTGGCGTCCAACGAATTGCCATTGGCGAACACAAAATCAAACGGGATGATCGCTATGTCGACGGTTGTCGCGGAATTGGTAGCAGGGTTCGTGCCCACCATGGTGTAGGGATAGGTCACGCCTTGATAGGTGAATGACGACGTCCAGTGCGCCACCGTTTTTGACGTTGCCGGAACTGTCGTAAGCGACGAATCTGTCGTAAATCTCGGAGTACCAATGTTGTCGGTCTGCGCGCTGGACTGCGCCACGGAAACCACCGGAAGAACCAACACAAACATCAGCAAACAGACGACCACTATTTTTCGCAAGGAAGGCTCCTTTCAGGTCTACTCAGTTGAGGGACGGGGACAGTTGCCCAGCTTCCGGAAATCGCCCGGGGCAAAAAAGAGCGCATCCGGGAGCGCCGAGGGGGGGATGCTACACCTGCTGCACGGATACTACAAGAGCCAATACATGACAGAGCCGATACATGCAGAAACGACTCTGGCTAGGGCTGTAGAGATCGGCGAGAGCCAGGCAAGACAATGTGCAGACCCTTTGCGGCGGGAGCGCCCGGCGCAACAAGTGTTGCGAGCACTCTACGGGTTAACCCCAGCCGAGTGTCGGGTGGCTTTGCTCTTGGGTGATGGTCACGCACCAAGAAAAATAGTGAACATGGTCGGCGTCACCGACAATACAGTGCGCTCGCAGATCAAGAGTATCTTCTCCAAGACCGGCGTCAAGCGACAAGGCGAATTGATTCGGCTGCTCATGGACAATTCAGGATTAGCGATCCACGCTACGCCAACTCCCTAAGATGCGATGCTTTTCTTACTGTTCGGTTAGCCCTAACTAAGCGCTCTCTGTGTCCCATACAACCTATTCTGAGAGGGGTGTAGTGGCGCGAGAACCTAGAAGAATCGGCGTAATCGATGATCCTATGAAAAACCGTGTGAGCCACAAAGACTGAGGCCCTCGGCCGCTTTGGGACCGAGGGCCTTTTCCTGGCTCTCACTTTAGGACTTCGCTTTAAGCGCCTCCTGGAAGTGTCGTGCATCAACACCCGCCTTGGCTCGCTGAACCCAAGTCATCGCCGATCCCTTCGGCCCGTAGACCCTGACGAATTGGGCCTTGGTTGGGCGTCCGGCAAGGGCAAAGAGCCGCGTTCCTTCGGCGATGTTGGCACGGGCCGTCGCTCCGGATAGCATTTTTGGTATGGACAATCAGTTACGAACGGATTTCGACCTTGCTGTTATGCTAGCCCCAAAAATTGGATCTATGCCGTCGAATCTGTCACGTTGCAGCCGCGCCAACGGACTCGGGACGAATGACGGGCGAATTGCAGCTCCCAATTTCTTGCCCGATTCGCCAACCTGTGCCCCAGCTCGGCTCTCTCACACTTTCACCCCGATAGCCCGTTAATCGCGCACAATCCCAAGGAAGCATGGTTCACGCCTCAATACGGTGTCTGAGCCTTTCAGCTTCAAGATCAGAGACTCTTTTGGGGGGAACCAATTGGCTCTCCTTTCCGTATAAGCGATCATGGAAACGCTACTGGCAGATGTCCGCCATTCCTTTCGCGTTCTGATCAAGAGTCCTGGCTTCACCATCGTCGCGGTCCTGGCCCTTGCGCTCGGCATCGGAGCGAACACGGCGATCTTTTCCGTGATTGACCGGGTTCTGCTGGCCCCGCTTCCATTCCCGGATTCGGAAAGGATCATGCGCGTCCAGCGTAAGTTCCCGAACGGCAACGGATCGTCGGTTTCCATCCCTAAATTCATGGCATGGCGAAAGAGCCGCACATTTCAATCCATGGCAGCCTATGATTTCGGCAGTGTCAGCCTGAATCTGGGCACGAGCGACCGCCCGAATCCAGTCAATGGAATGCACGTCACCGCGAACTTCTTCAGTGTTTTTGGTCTCACGCCCGTTCTCGGGCAGACATTTTCTCCAGAAGAGGACTTGCCAAACGCGGGCAAGTTCGCCGTACTCACGTTCAACATGTGGAAGAACCGCCTGGGTGGGGACCACGACATTGTGGGTAAGACGATTACCCTCAGTGGAGAGCAGTATGTTGTGCTCGGGGTCTTGCCTGAAGACTACCAATCTGATCCACCCACCGATCTCTACCTTCCCGGGCAATTCGACCCTAATAGCACGAATCAGGGACACATTTATTACGTGGCTGGGCGGCTTCGGCCCGGCGCATCCATTGCATCAGCTCAGGCCGAGCTGGCAGTCATCGCCGATCAATTCCGTGCAGCCCACTCGGACATCATGGACAAGTCCGAAAGCGTGGATGTGGTTCCGCTGCGGGTGGCCATCGGCGGCGAGGTCCGTTTCGCGCTTTTCATTCTGGCGGGCGCAGTCGCTTTCGTGCTGCTGATTGCTTGCGGAAATGTTGCCAGTCTGTTGCTGGCACGCGCGGCCGGACGGCAGAGAGAGATCGCGATTCGCACCGCGGTAGGCGCGAGCCGCGGACGCATCATCCGGCAACTTCTCACGGAAAGCATGCTGCTGGGTCTGGCTGGTGGCGTGGCAGGACTGATCTTGGGTGGCATCGGCGTTCGCATGCTACTCGCGCTTAGTCCCGGGAACATCCCGCGTATCAACGCTCCGGAACATTCCCTGGGCGGGTTGATGCTCCTCGACTGGCGCATTCTCGTGTTTCTGTTTGGCATATCGCTTGCCACCGGTTTGCTGTTCGGGCTGTTTCCCGCGCTACGCGTCTCTCGCTTCGACGTGAGTGCGGTGCTGAAGGAATCCAGCGGCCGTTCCGGCACGGGATTCAAGCACAGCCGGGTTCGGGGATTGCTGGTGATCGGTGAGATCGCGCTCGCGGTGGTATTGCTCGCCGGCGCTGCGCTGATGATTCGCACGTTCGCCGGTTTGCGCTCAGTCAAATCGGGAATCGATTCTTCCAACGTGCTCACTCTGAGGACCGCGATTTCCGGAAGCCGTTACGGCCGCACCGCCCAAGTGGAAAACATGGTGAGGCAGGCGACGGAGCGCATCCAAGCCTTGCCCGGTGTTCGCGTTGCCAGCTGCGCGGTTTCCGTGCCTATGGACCATGTGGGCATCGACTTGCCATTCAGTATCGAGGGCCATACACCGAAGACCGGCGAAAAATGGGAGGGCGACGAGTACTGGCGGTTTGTGTCCCCCGGCTATTTCGAGGCGCTGCGCATTCCTCTTCTGCGCGGTCGCTATTTCGCCCTCACCGATACTGGAAACGCGGCCCATGTAGTGATCGTCAACGAAGCGTTTGCTCGGAAGTATTGGTCGGACCAGGATCCCATTGGGCACCGTATGGTGATCGCCAAAGGACTGGGCGCCGATTTTGACGAGCCGGCACGTCAAGTTGTGGGCATTGTCGGCAGCGTGACGGAGAGCGGGCTGGCCGGTGGAATGGTGCCCGTGATGTATGTTCCTCAAAGCCAGATTACCGACGGATTAACCAGACTCGGCGCCAGCCTGCTACCGTTGAGCTGGGTGATTCGGACCAGCGGCGACCCGCTTTCCCTGGCTACCGCCATCCGACATGAATTCGAGAGTCTGGATCCCCAGTTGGCGCCCTCGCATGTTGTCAACATGGATCAGGTGATTGCCGAGGCCAACGCACGGCAGAACTTCGACACGCTGCTGCTTACCGTATTTGCCTCGATTGCATTGCTGCTTGCGGCAGTCGGAATCTACGGCCTGATGTCCTACGCCGTGGAGCAACGCATGCAGGAGATTGGAATCCGGATGGCGCTGGGAGCGAACCAGGGGAAAATCATGAGACTGGTCCTGGGGCAGGGTGTGCGTCTGGCCATGGTTGGAACTGCTCTCGGTTTAGCCGGAGCGTATGGCCTGACGCGGCTGCTGGCGAAATTCCTGTTTGGCGTGAAACCGAGCGACCCGCTGGCATTTTCAATCGTCGCAGCGACTCTGATTGTGGTCACTTTATTGGCTGCCTTCGTTCCTACCAGAAGGGCAATGCGCGTGGACCCGATGGTGGCCCTTCGACAGGAATAGGCAGATTCCTTCGGCACTCGAACGTTTTCTTCCGGATGGCCGTCACCTGGCAACAATTCTGCGTTGGGACCTCCTCTCCATCTCCCCGCGGGCCTTAGAGATTCTCGACCCTCGTGCCCTCCCCTACAGCCGCCCAGCCGTTTCTCATATCGGACTCACCAAGTGGGATTAGTTCCGGCTGATTACCTCGCCGTGATTTGTCCGTCACAGTGTCTATAGAGTGGTAGGATGGCCCCCATCCTATCGGGGCAAGTCGAAGGCCCACGGAGGCCAAAATGGCGATACCGGGTTCCGTCCAGCTCCCGGCGGAAACTTGCGTTCCGAGCGCTGTTTCAACCGCCCCAGTCACAAAGCTTGCGCCGAGGCACTCTGCCCTCGTCCGCGTCACTCACTGGATCACCACTATCTGTTTTTTTGCCCTGCTCCTCACCGGCATTGAAATTTTGATCTCTCACCCCCGCTTCTACTGGGGCGAAACCGGCACGGTCTTGACGGCTCCGTTGTTCCAACTGCCGATTCCTTCCTCAAGAGCAACCGTCCCGACCGGTTACGGCTACGTGTTGCCCGACCAGAACGGCTGGAGTCGCGCGCTGCATTTTGAAGCTGCCTGGATCGCAGTGCTTACAGGCTTGCTGTATGTAGTCTTCGGTCTGCTCACAGGGCATTTCCGGAAAAACTTGCTCACCAGCAACGCCGACTTTTCGTGGCGCGCGCTCTTGACCTCCTTCACGAAACCCTTGCGCCTTGAGCGGCCGAGTGAGGCAGAGGCCTCTTCCTACAACGTGCTCCAGCGCCTCACGTACCTCTTCGTGATCGTGATTCTGTTCCCCTTGGTCATCTGGAGTGGCTTGGCGATGTCCCTCGCCTTTGCCTCCGCTTTTCCCTGGTCCGTTACTCTGCTCGGTGGCCACCAGTCCGCTCGCACAATTCACTTCTTTGTCTCTCTGGCTCTTGCGCTGTTCCTGTTCGTCCACGTCGCGATGGTTTGCCTTGCGGGTTTCTGGAACCGCACAGGAGCGATGATTACCGGCCGCACCGCTACACGCAAGGAGCACGCATGATCAACCTTTCACGCCGAAAACTCCTCGTATCCGGACTCGCAGCAACGGCGGGGGCATCGAGCTTAGCGGTGGCCGCGCGCCTTGCGCAGAAGTATGGCTTGGTTCCTCCCGATCACGGCGGAATCTACGGCCTGGGTGAAACGCTAACCTACGCGTCACAGCGGCTGCTGACGCGGCATTCCTTGGCGCGCGAATTCCCGCGCAGCCGGATTTCCCCGCGCCCATTCCCGAACGAACTCGCGCCCCTCACGGAAGAGTTTAAGCGCCTTCAGGCCGGACGTTTTGCGGACTGGCGGCTCTCCGTCGATGGCTTGGTCGCTGAACCTGCGTCGTTCTCCATTGCTGACCTGAAGAGCTATCCGTCTCGCGGCCACATCACCGAACTCGCGTGTGAAGAGGGTTGGTCATACATAGCCGAGTGGATCGGAGTTCCTCTGTCGCGCGTGTTGAACCTTGTGGGAGTTCACCCGCAGGCTAAATACGTTGTGTACACTTCAATGGAACGCGATACCTGGGACAGCATCGATATGGCCGATGCTCTGCATCCTCAGACTTTTCTCTGCTACGGCATGAACGGCAATGAGCTTCCAGTGGTTCACGGTGGCCCGCTTCGCATGCGGCTCCCCCGGCAAGTGGGCTACAAGAACATCAAGTTCATCAATCGCCTGACGGTCACAGACAGTTTGAAAGGGTTTGGCAAAGGCCTCGGCTCTGCGGCTCGAGAAGCCGGCTACGCCTGGTACGCCGGCATCTGACGCGCCCTGGACTGTCGAGGTTCGACAAGACTTAGATCGTCGGCTAACCGGAAACTGACCCACAACGCTGTGTGGTTAGGTAAAAAGAGCCGACTGAGCGGACCCATCCTCAGGGTCGCAAAAGTTACTCAGGCCGACGCCAACCAGGCGAAACCGCTGGTGCGGGCTGAGCCCGACACGTTCCCGCAGCGACAGGGCGATGTTAGTCAGTTCCTCGCAAGAAGCAGGTGGAGAACTTGGGGTGTGGCTGCGAGTGAGAATCTTGAATTCGCTGGTTTTCAGTTTCAGGTCAACGGTGCGCGCGATTCGTGATTCCTTGCGCGAGGCAGCCCAGGTGTGCTCCGCAAGTTTTCGGATCATAGGCTCCATCTCGCTCAGCAAGACATCTTGCTCAAAGCTGTCCTCGGCGGATATGGATTGTGTCGGCCTGTCAGGAACTACTTCGCTGTTGTCGATTCCCCGCGCCAACTCGTAGAGACGCACGCCATAGCGCCGCAGCGGCCTTCGAGTGTCGCCAATCCATTCGGCGCAGGTCGGCGATCGGGGGCGCATCAGGCGATCCAGGATGTTTTGCGGGGGCCCGGGTAAATGGTGGAAACAATCTTGGACTTACCGGCGACCCGCTGGCATTCGCGCAAGTAGTAGTAGGGGTTGCCGCGAATGATCTTCAACCCAATGTAACGCATGTTGCATGGCGTTGAAACTTGCCACCGTATCCATTCGCCAGAGACAGGTCCCTTACCGGATCTTTTGGGCGATTTCGTTGGTGTGCAGCGATTAGAACGTGAGCTTCATCCCAACTTCGATGTTTCTTGGCAGAGAAAATCCCAGCTGATTGGTAACCTTGCCGAAACTCGAGCTCGTCGGATCCGTATTCGGGTTACTGAATTGGGGATGGTTGAACGCATTCTGGAAGCTGAATCGCGTCTCCAGATTGAGCTTTTCTCGGAACGAGATTTTTTTGATCACGTTAATGCCTTCCCAGTAGTTGAGAGGCTGTCCGCGAAAGCCAGGCTCCGTGAATGGTAAGGTCCGGATATTGTTCAGGAGCTGGATTCGCTTATCGGTGCGTTGTTTGGCGGGATCGACCACGCCATTCGTTTGCACCGCCGCGTCGGTAAAGTAAAAGCCCGCTGTAGGGAACGCGTTATCGACCCTACCGCCGGAAATATCGGTGCGCAGCTGAGTTGGATCTCCAAAATAGACCCAGTTGCCCAACGCAATCGGAGAGCCGCTTTGATAATAATAAATGCCACCCACCTGCCACCCGCCGAGGACTTGATTCGTGGCCCCGCGCCAGTGCGTTCCCCAGTACCGGCCCTTTCCAAACGGCAGCTCCCAGATGAAGCTACTTGTAAAGCGCTGGGGCGTGTCGATCCCGGAGATGCTCTTTGTGAAGTGAGTATCGGTGGGGTTCAGGAGCCCGGTGTAATCCAGAGTCTTCGACCAAGTGTAAGAGTTCGTCCAGGTAAAGCCGTGAGACAAGCGCTTCTCGGAACTTATCTGGAGGGCGTCGTAATACCCACGTCCATCGTTCCGCACGCCACCGACACCTGTAAATTGGGGGAAGGGACGCAACAACTGCGATCTTGCTATGGTGGAACCGTTGAGGCTCGTGCCGGGCGCCAATCCTGCAAAGGGGTTCGGAATGCTAGCGGTCAGAAAGTTGATGGTTGCCTGGTCGCGTATGGGACTCGTGGAAAGGAAAGAAACGGGTATAGGGCTGAAGTCTGCGTTGGTCGTGAGGTCGTAGGCGCGCAGTCCGATGTAGGCCGCCTGTAGCATCCAATTTCCTCCTGGTTGCCACTGAACATTGAACTCCAATTCTGAAGATTGACCGTTGCGGCGCGTAAGGGGCACGAAGTTGATACCCTTGCCGATGAAGGTACCTAGTGCCAGACTGGAGCCTAGCGGGAGTGTGACCCCGCCCGGCCAAGGATTGAGCAGGTTTGCCTGGAAGGTCAGCCCTTTGTCCAGCGATGGCACAATGCTGGTGGACTGCGAAAAACCAGTCTGATTTACGGCGCTGGTGATGAACGGAACAGCGAAAATCGCCCATCCACCCCGCAGGACGATCTGATTGGTAAGCTGGTAAGCGAAGCCAAGGCGCGGCTGAATATTCTTCTGATAGGCAATCCAAAAACCTCGGTTGGAGGAATCGGCAAAGAGGAGCCCGCCGTTGACCTGAAAGTTAGAGGCTGGGAGGGCGGGGTCTGGATTGGCCGCATAGGCAGCCTCGGCGGCGGCGGCGATTGGGCTCGCGTCGGTAGCATCGAACCCGCGGGTGTTCCGGTCAAATCGCTCTGTCGTAGCACCCTCGTATTCGTATCGCAGGCCAAGGTTCAGGGTCAATTTTCGAGTGACTTTCCAGTCGTCCTGAAAGAATACACCTTGGAAAAGCGTCTGGTTAGCGCGGGAAGTGTTGATGTCAATGCTGCCGCCTGTGGGTTGGCCCAGGAGAAAAGCGGCAAGGCCCTGCCCAAACAGACTTGTGGACGTGTCCGTTGCCCTAGTGAAGTCGCCATTGAAGGTATACGAACCGGCTTGGCTCCCGGCGGCATAGCCATTCTCCCGATAGGAGCGAAAATCATAACCGAACCGGAAGGTATGAGCGCCCCGGATCTTGGTAAATGTGGGCTGGAAGAAATAGACGTTGAAAGTCGTGTAGTCGCCAGCCGTGTCACCGAGGGCCGCAAACTGATCTATGTTGAATCGAGGCAAATACTTGGCACCGACAAAGAGGGAGACGACCTGGGGGGACCAGCCGAGAGACGCGGGGTTGAAGTGGCCGTCACTGGGTCGCTGATCCTGCTCCGTAAAACGGGCGGCGCCCAGACGAAAGTTGAGGACCATAGTGGGTGAGAGCGTATAAACCTCGTCGTAGATCGCCCCATCATTAATGCGGAAGAGACCGTTGCCCGTCGCCATGACACCGCCGAGCGTGCCGCTCCAATTCCCGCGCAATTCTTCCCGCCAGTTGCGATACACGCGTAGGAACATCTTCTGCTTGCTGGTGATTTCTTGATCCACGCGCAGGGTTTCGGAGTTGAAGTGGTCCGTCCGCGGATTCGGACTGAAATAGTTCAACTGCCCCTGTGCGTCGCCAGACAGATTGGGCAGCGGGTAAAGCTTCAGGTACGCTTGGGCGATGGGACTCAATCGATCTGGACAAATCACGTTTGCCAGGCCATTGCAAGTCAAGGGCGAGCGGGTAACGTGGCCACCGGTTGCTGGCTGTCCCGTGGCGGGGTCGTAAATGGTAATGGACCCGGCTGCAGGAGCGAGGAGAGCCGAGAGATCGCCGTTTCGTTCCGCCGGTGTCGGAACCGTGAACCTGTTGGCCTCCGACTGATTGTCTTTGAGTCCTTCATAGGCGAAAAAGAAAAATGTCTTCTGTCTGCCGTTATACAGCTTGGGAAGAAAGACCGGCCCTCCAAGAGTGCCGCCCCAGCGGTTATAGCGAAGCGGCTGCTTAGGCTGCCCGAGGCGTTTCGAAAAGAAATCATTGGCCGAGAGTGCGTCATTGCGGTCGAATTCGTAGGCACTGCCGTGGAAGCTGGCGGTTCCACTCTTGGTGATGACATTCACGACGGCGCCCGCTGTATGCCCTTGCTGAGCGTCAAAATTTGCCGTAATTACCTTGAACTCCTGGACCGCATCGCTGGGAGGCACGAATCCCACACGCAGCTGGCTAGCCATGTCCGGCGCGCCGTCCAGCGTGAACTCGTTGCCTCCCGGCGCGCCCGAGGCGCGAATCGAAGAGACGCCGCCGTTGTCGAACGGCCGCGCAAACAAAAGATTGCCGGTGAACGTCACTCCGCCGGAAATACGTGCCAGAACGAAGGGATCGCCATCGGGAAGGGGCAAGTCCTCGATGCGGCGCTGGTCAATGATCTGGCCAGCCGAGGCTTCCGCTGTTTGGAGAAGCGGTGTCGCTGCCGTTACGTGGACTTCCTGCTGCATGGTGCCAAGCTCCAGTTGCAGGTTCACCGCCAGCCGATCGCCGATTCGGAGCTCGATACCGCTGCGCTCCAGCTTCTTGAACCCCGGCGTTTCGACCCAGATTTGGTACTGCCCTGGCGTCAGATAGAGCACCGTGTAGTTTCCGGC
>Ga0137398_10000696_pt1 | contig 12563 bp, 16 predicted proteins | sample czorhiz216metaG_FD_106659 | JGI IMG/M metagenome (GOLD analysis project Ga0137398, IMG submission 106659) | Vadose zone soil microbial communities from Angelo Coast Range Reserve, California, USA - czorhiz2.16 metaG | ecosystem: Environmental > Terrestrial > Soil > Vadose zone | place: USA...
CCGCTGCTGGCTTAATGTAAATATCGATCAGCTCTTGCAAGCCCTTGACATACGTCCGTTCGGTGCTAAAGGAAGCCCAGTTGGATACGTTATGATGGCTCGATAATTCCCACTTACTCAACAATCTCCTTGACAACTCGCATTCGCCTGCTGCTGTCATCCTTGAACTTGCGCTCCTCTCCGTAAATGGATCCCCCACTGTCTGTTGTTGCGATGCTGGCCGTCTGAGATAAGTTAAGGCTACGCAAGTGCGTGATGGACTCCGAAGATCGAAGTTGGTCTGAACTGCCACTACGGGATGCGGCAACAGAACTAGGTGAACTCGAGGTACCATCTGGAGCCACACGGCCGTTATCAGTAGTGACGGTAGGCCGCCGCGGACGAGATCCGCTGCCAGTGATGTCGGGCGTTGATGGCGAGTTCATGCTCATGATGGAATGTTGGGTCACGGACAGGTCGTTCATATCCCTCAAGTACGCCATGACTGATCGAAGGGCGCGGGTATACGCGTCGCGGGCTCTGTCCCCTTCTCGACGCTGTGCTTGCTCAGCCGTATCGGGAGAGATAGGAGACGGGGTCAGTAATTGCTCTTCATCACCATTAGTACTAGGCAAGCTAACACCAGACGGCAACGGCCCAGGAGAGGGCAAGGGGGTGGGTGGCCCTCCGATAGGAAGGAAGCTGCGCCGCTTTGCGACGCGAGTCGAAGAAGAATGAGAAGAAGGGCTGGGAGACGAAGGGGCAACAGAAAGTAAACTAGGAGAGGGCACCGGTGAAGGGCCCGGTAATGGGGAAGTCGCGTTCATGTCCGGTCCTTCTTTTGGATCAGCCATGGATGGGGAAACCGATATTTCGGGAGACCCGCCCGGGATTTCCAAGCCAAGAGAACCTGTGGAAGACAGACGCACGTCGATCAAGGAATGAGGATTCAGACTCGATGTCGTGGGCGCAGGTATTGATCCGGACGTTGACTCTGCGACATTCGCGAGTGGAGTGATGCCTGGCCTCAGAGTGGATGGCTTCGGGGCTGGTACATCGGGCTTTAATTTGCCCATCGACATCTTCTTTAAAAAGCCCCATCTCCCCGACTGCTCTTTTGGCTTGTCATCTTTTCTGCGCAATACACTGCGCTGGCGGGTAGTCGACAGCTCCGCGAGATGCAGAGAATCGCGCCGAACGGGAATACGAGGTCGTGAAGAGTCAGAAATACTTGTAGGTTGCTCCGATAACGGTGTGGACGCTACGTCTTGTTCGGAATGTTTGTCCCGAGGACCGTGGTCGAGAGGCGCCCGATTACCTTGCTCGTGGGACGGAGATTGATGGCTGACAGTGGCAAACCGTTGAGGGAAGGATTCGGTGTCTGCCAATAGATTGGATGAAGAGGCAGATGTCCCGTATTGAGAGCGAGTAAGACGCCCTTGAGAGCCAATGGTCGAAAAATTAGAAGCAGGTGGGTGGCGCAGTTCACCGGCACTCTTCATGCGACGAAGTTCTTTCTCATTGACACGGATAAAATTGGCTGGGTTCCCGTTACTATGCTCTGGGACAGCATGCGACGGACCAGAAGGCGCATTCCAGTTCCCTCGGCGCTTTTCAAAGTACGAAGAGTTAGGGTTTGTCCTGGTCCGCATCACGCCACGGCTTGATACTACGGGCGCGCTTGCTGGAGGTTCCAACGCTGGCGCTCGAACAGGAGTTATGGTATCTTCATCCTCCGGGATTCGACTGTTGGATTGGTAGGCTTGAAAGTCGGCCACATCTGTATCAGCGTTGGAATCCGTGTCATGAATGGCAGAGATAGGAAGAGGGAAGATCGGTGTGGTCGGAGGATATAACGACCCGGGAACGCCTTTTGCAAGCAGCGGCTCCATTAAAGCTTTCCACGGACCAACAAACTGATTTCCATCGACAAGTAGAGTCTGAAGGGATACCAAAAGGCAAAGCCAACTAGGAAGGGAATACATCTTGTTTCTCCTTATACTCAGGGTATGCAGCTTATCCAACGCGTTCAAAGGGGCAGGGAGTGTGGTGAGCCCGGTCGAATCTGCTATGAGGACACGGAGAGATGTCAAGTGGGCTATAAAAAGAGGAAGGGCCCGGAGAGGATTGGAAGACACATTCAGTTCTTCCAAGCAAACACAGGATTCGAGAGCGGGAGGGAGAGCGCCGAGAAAATTGGCAGAAATGTCTAGGGCCAACAGCGAGGTGCTGATGGTTGGCAAGGCACTTGTCAAATAGGCTGGCAGAGCGTTGGCGTTATTTAAAGACCCAATGAGTAAATGGGTTGTCCCTTGAACAAGAATTTGTCAACGTGAGTTAGGGAAATGGGATAACACGTGAGTCGTACCAGGATGAACGACAAGATCAGCGACCGCTAAGCCATCACCCCGAATTATGAGTCCGCGGCCTTCTTCAGCAATAACAATGGCAGATGTTCTCTCTTCTTCGTGCACCTCGGAACCATCCTCGACTTCCAAGTCGGTATCCTCGGTGTCGGGATCGCTGAGGAGTTCGACCTCGTCACGCTCATCAACGGGCTGCCAACTTAGGTCAAGAGGTTTCGGTTGAACACTCGAGATGCTGTTATCATGGCCGCTGCTACTGTTGCTACGCACGAGAGACGAGCGAGAGCGTACGCTGCCCGAGTAGGATTGTGACCATCGAGACTGGTCTATCGGTGCTCTCGAATGAGACACGGAAGTAGACACGGACGAGTCCTGGCTTGCGAGATGGACAACATCGTCCGAAGTGATGCCGACACCAATAGCTTGATCATCATCATTAGAGGCGATCTGCACATTATTGCCGTAGTCGCCGGAAGCGAGTGCGCTCCCGGAACTCGTGTAAGCGGCGGATGAGCGAGTTGAAGCGATAGAAGAACCACCAGAGGAGAGGGTGGGCGGACCCGAACTGAGGTATTGGTGGGGGCGAAATGGGGATGGATCTGGGAACTGGGAGGGGTCAGGGAGTGCTGCGGTTTTGGGGAGCCTGAAAAAGGGCCGTGGAGGACTGGATTCGGAATATGGGATTTCGTCAGAGTCGGACGAGGAACGCGCCTTGTAGGACGGGACCGGTGGGACAGGGTCTTGGGAGACAGGGAGGGGAGAGTCTATAGAGTGTGGTGTCGAGGGAGGACGAGAGTGAGAAAATGAGTGTGGAGCGTATGGAAGCGACCAGTCCAATTCTTCTTCATCCGTGCTGAAGGTGTGGGTTGATGTGGAAGCGGAAGGGAGATGGTTTGGGGTGTGGGGGCGAGAGCGAGGGCGAGGGCGGGGAGGATGTATCATCTCTGATGAGAGAGAGACAGCAAGAGCACCAGAGTCGCGCAGCGGTGCGCTGGCAGGACCGACCGTTTGCATTTATTTAAACGACCACAAGTGAGCAACTCGCCACAATGGCAATGGTATCCCCAAATGCAGCTTTCTGCGCACCTCACCTCGACAATGACGACGACTACGACGATGATGAATAGGAAAAAAAAAACCGGGTCGACTCTTTTTTAAGGAGGTCGGATCTGCCCGAGCGCGAGAGGATGCAGAGTTGGCCAACTTCCCAATCTGGCAGGATTAAATTAAGCCTCCCCGAAACCTCACTTGCTTCCTTTTTGCTAAACTCCCTGTTCGAATTCTCTCGGCCGCGGCCGCGGCTTCCATGGCTCGCCCTCCTTCTATCTCCACCTCGAGCCCTGCCGACCCCCTCCAGTCTGATCCCACCTTCTCTCCCTCGACTGGCCCCGTCCGCCGCTCCCCGACGCCCCCCTCTGCATCCAGGTGGTGCGTCTCGAACACCAGCCGTTTTCTCATACATTTGAATGCCATGTTGTTTTCCCTTCCACCGCTCGACCCAGACACCGACGAGATTCCTCGTAGAGTCGATGTCTTGTCGCTAGCTGGCAGTAAACCATGCGGAGCTGGTAAAGAATGAATGTGGAATGATCCGTGATAAGACGGAAACCTAAGCGACAGTGCCGGATCTACTTGTCCATGAAAAAAAATCAGCCAGTCTGTATACGCGGAAAAAAATCGCCTTTTTCCCTCACCGCTGAAACCGGCGATGGTCACCGAAGCATCAAAAAGCCAACTAAGCTTGTTGAGCCACCCAGGGCCCCCCCACCTATCGGCGGACATGTATGGTGGAAGGCCTACCGAAGCGCACACGTGGGGACACCGCCGCAGGAGGGTACGCAACGAGTATACGAATTGTAAGACATCCTTTGTGAGGGTATCACATTGCGAGAAAACAGAGCGATGCGAAAGGTCACCCGTACCTTGGGATGTGGGTCACCCCAACCTGGGGATCCAAGGAGCGGAATACAGAGTCGGACAGGTACTGCGTCCTGAGAAGCGCCTAGGCTCTCAGCGATAATATCAATAAGCCTCGTCCAGTCGTTCGAGGCCTCCAAGAGCACTAGTTGTGAGGATTGGATTGCCAGATCAAGGAGATGACGAGGAACTTTGCAAGTCAAGTCAAATGTGCGGCAGAAATCATCTGCGGAGCTAACGCACAATGATTAAAAAAAATTGTATCGGTCATTGATCAGTATACATACGGTTTTGAGGTGGAAACGGTAGTCTGGAACATCTTCAATCGTTCATATCGCCACGCAATTTCAACCTTGGCGGTCTCGTTGCCATCCTCCTTATCCTCTACCCCCGTAGTTACGGGTGGCGATAACACCCCATTCGAAGACCACATGCACTCGGAAACAAATCGTTCAGGATCATTGTCAATTACACAGACTTTCTGTCCTGAGATGAGCCCTTGAGAGACGAAATACTTTTGGACGAGCTCCCCATAGGATGAATGTGTGTCGGGCGCGATAACAAGCAGAGAACACGATAAAGGCAGGCCGCCGCCGAGGACGTCATCGAAAGAGGCTATGCCTGACGACGTCAGGATGGTCGAAGACGAGAATGGCGAGGCGCGTGTGCCGGCCAGGTGGTCCACCGTTTTAGAGATTGTCTTTCTTTTGAAGGTTGACATGATGCAGGCCAACGGCGCTGCGTTACGGCGCTTAGAGAGACAACCGACGGACCGGAGATGGAGGCAGAAAGTGCCATCTCATCTCATACAGTACCATGACACAACCAAATCTCATTCGCCGTCTCAGACCACCTATCCTCGGAGCACTCTACGTCCGCTTTCCCCATTTCTTGCCCGACCCAGACATTTAGGTTGATAAAGCTTCCCCTCAGGCCTTTAACACCTTCTGCGCCTTCCATCTCTTCCTTAATTACGTGGGGTCAATTCAGCTCGTCTGTACCTTTCTCCCCCTTATCGACCTAGCGATCTAATAGACGAGGACAGGTCAGCGGTCCTTCTATGCTTCCCACTATGGCAGACCAGGGCGAGGCCGTCATCGAGAACAGGCTCTCTTTCCGCCTGAATCCTGGTTGCTTGAAACGTGGCGACCTCGTCACATTCGAATCGCCCCTGGCACCTGGCCGTTTGGTCTGCAAGCGGCTACTCGGCTTGCCCGGAGATATCATATGCGTAGATCCAACTGGCTCAAAAGCTCCTTCTTCGGAGCACGTTGTCATCCCTAGGGGGCATATATGGCTCATGGGTGATAATGCGGACCTCTCACGCGACTCGCGAGACTACGGGCCAGTGCCGTTGTCTTTGGTCCGCGGCACACTCTGGGCGAGGGTAAGATTGGCGCAGTTGCCATCCATCACCACTCACGTCCGAACAGGTTTATCCCTTCAACCGCGTGACCATCTTCCGGAACCCTACAGCCTTCCTTCTCCACTAGGCAAGTCTACTGCAATCCCTACTCTCGCGCAAAATTCAACGAGTAACCTCCCTGACCGTTTGGTTCAAACTTGAAGTTATCGGTCGATAAGCCAAATCGCCCTGCATTGACCTCTTCAGCGCCATTTCCAACTTTTGGGGTATTTCGCTCACCAAGAACACTATTGCCAAGACCTTTCAGCTTGTCCACCATTTCACCCATTTCTCGCTTCTGGGCCTCCTCAATACGGGGCTCAAGCAGTCGTAACGATCGCTTTGCCTCAGTCACTTGATCAGACGAAGGAGGCAGTAGGGTGACGAGTTTGGTGTAGTCTACGCTGTTGACCGAGCGTGAGATCCGAAGGCGAGCAGGGCTGCATACCTTCCTTTGCGCTAGAAAGCGCAGACCACGAGCCTATCTTTTCATTGCATTGCGCCCGTCGCTGGAGTGCTCTAACATAAGAGGGGTCATCCTGCAAAGCTAAGTGTGCGCTTGGCTGGCGCATTCATGTCACAGTGCACAATGCGAACCTTCAGTGCACGCTTTAACGGCATTCTCGATTTCACCCTGCAACGAGAGTGTGTCAAAAAACTTATTTCAAACTGTTTCAAACTGTGGGTGTGAGCACTTGCCAGCTTTAAGTGGCATGCCCCGATATTCGCATGGAGAACGCTCCGTGCTTTCGCACATTCGTGCTCCAGTGGAGAATCGACGTTGACACAATCAGAGGGTTCGCTTTGACTTTCGGCATCTGTGGAGGCAGCAGGAACCTCCCCTTCAGCCAGGGGTGGATCTCCTTCGTCGTCGGTAGTTGGAGGCGGTGGCGATGACAATGACGATGCTGCTGCTGCTGGGTCTCCCCTTCTCTTCGGAAGTCGAGCCAACCCGCTCCGATAACTTTGCAACGCTTCGTTCCACTTGCTACGACGAAATAGATCATTTCCCCCTTGCTTGAGTTCCTCTGCCTCCGCAAGTCGAGCCTGTACCAGAGCAAAACAATACGTTATAGATCAGCGATGGAGGCGTGCCACTGCCATGGTGCGCACCTGCACGTCCTTATCAGAATCAATGTTCTCGTCCCCTTCCACTGTTGCGGCCGTTGCGGTAGTTTCCGGCCCTGACATTGGACTAATTTCTCTACTTTTCGGTATTGTTGGAGGCCCTTGCCCTTGCGCTGGCTGGGTCATGTTGCTAATGAAAGGTAGCGCTCACGGATTGAGCGGTATGTCAAAGGACTGGACTAGCACTAGCAGCACGTGAGGAGTAACCTCGGCATCAAATCGCTCAAAAATCAGAGTGTCTTCGCGAAGTGCATGACGACACCCTAGCCTGCCGCTGCACTGTTCACATCTTGATTGAGCTTGATTCCTCACCGTCTCTCCCAGTTATGAACCTAGGATCACAGGCACAGAGACAGGATGGGCAGAAGAGGGCAAAAGTAGCATAAATTCGTCTCCTAACTCGAAAATTTATGTCCGTCATTTGATCATGGTATGTTACAATGTACGTGAATTGTCAACATGAGCGATTAAGATTAGGATTATTGTAGGCTTGAACATATATAACTTCCGAATCACTAGTACTTGCCGCCGGCTGTTACGTGTAGCCGGGCCAAAGCACAGATGACAGGAACAGCATAAAACGCGTAAGCGACCCAAGCCACTACAAGGATGTGAGATGGTGCGTTTAGGCTCGGGTATACAGAAGAACATACTCGTAAAAGCATTGCTTGTCCCGGCGATGAGTTGAGGTGCGTTGTTTCCAGCCTCTTGGATACCTCTGTTGAAGTCCTCAACGGCCTTCCCAAACCACATGCGAACCACCAAGAAGGACGTCAAACCTAATACGTAGTTAGAACCTTGATCTCATTCTCCAAAAATACGAAGATACGACTTGCCTATCATAAAGCTAAGCAACCCCAGCCAGGCAGATGCACGGTGAAACGTAGGACGGTCCAACATGGTAGACAGCTTGGGCCCAAGGTTGGCTCGAAGGGAGATCAGAGCAAAGATGATGAGGAAAAGAGCAGAAAAGGCGATTGCGATTGCGATGAAAACAGGGGTGGTGGCGGTTGGTGCAGTGAGGAGGTTTGGGGCATTTTTCGGTAGGGCAGATAAATCTATATGATGGCCATTAATGCCTTTCAGGGCACTAGTTCATGTCAACGTACCATATGTCGGAGACACTGTAGACGGGGTACATGTCACCGGCCCGTTGTTGTTCGGACGTGAACACGACCCTGTCGCAGGACGATGAGGTCGGTTCAGACTATAGAAGGTATGACTTACCAAGAAGGCCCAAAAATACAGTAGGGCCGTCGATTTCTTTGGTTGACGAAGGATCCGACAGTTGTAATGATGGTGAAACCACCAGGAGGGCTACCCGGCTGTGAAGAATTATTGTGGGTGCGACATACGCGAAGAGGACAAGAATGAAGGAGGTCAAAGAAAGGACAGGAGCAAGATAAAGAGTGGCGGCCTTAGAAAGATTGGAGATCATGGTAGGGTCTATAAGATCGTTAAGATGGTTGGTTAGGGTGATATCTCAGTCTCAAGATGGATACGCTGCCAGCAGCCGGGTGTAGCAGAGATGAGATGGGTGAGCAAGAGTGACGAGCGAACAGTGTATTTAACATCCCGAGAGAACAAAGAGGCGCAACGCAAGCTAGTGCACAGCCGAGTCAACAAGGATGTTACACAGCCGAGTTAACAACAAGGATACAATGTACTCCGAGGTCTAGGTCGATATTGTCCTTTGACAAGAAAACGGTAGTTGACCGGAACAAAGTGTGGTATTCTTCTCGAGAGACAAGAGGAATCTGGGCCCGGGCCCCGCGGCTACCGTTTCCTCCGTTTCCCGCGACCAAACATGTCCAGTGGCTATGAAGTCCCCCAGCCTACATCATTTCAACAATTATCCCTGCTCTTAGAAACAAAGCCCGAGACTTTCACTTCCGGCAGTAGAGGGATACAGGATGCTGCTCTTCGATCCACGGAACATGTCTTTAATCTTGGTGCGCTGGTCGCGTCCTGGCGACATCGACTTGAAACCCTGACTACCTTTATGCAGCTTTGGACTCTGAAAGCCAGGCTCAGCCTTACATCTCCACGTTGTTGGCATCGTTCAGTCCAAGGCAGGCACCTGTGACGCGTTCACAGACATCCGCGAATGGGAAACGGAAACGCAGCCCATCCCCGCCACCTGCCCCGAAGGACGCATTCGAGCGCACACCTTTGACGTGTCTATACGTGCAAGGTCTAGACAAAGACCAGATTTGGGCACAGTTGGAGCTCAGAGCTCAGAACGTTTGCAAAATGTTGGAGTATGCTCTCGATGGCACCGAAGAACCCACGGGATACGGTATCACTTCCACCGCTAACAACTTGGAACAAAATTCCTCGGAAGAAGAAGATGAAGATGAAGATGAAGATTCAACATACGTAGAGAGCGTTGATAGCTCAGAATCAGAAGAGGGATCAAGAGGGTCCAGCGATGGGGTCCTGTTAGAGGAGGGTGTCACCGGACTACGGGATCCGTCGGTTGACTCGGACGGGGAAGAGGGAGAGTTGGTTGGAGTCTCCCGCGTTTCTTCCTCTGCCCTTTCCTTGGGGACAAAAGACGATCACTCAGGACTGGACGATGGCTTCTTTAACTTGGAGGAGTTCAATGCGGAAACAGAGGAGGCGGAAACTGCCTTTGTTTCAAATGGAGCACTCAACGCCGACTCGGATGACATTGCCTCCGATGAGGACGACATTGACTACTTTGCATCTGTCGATGGACAGCTGCAGGCCAATGATGACCATGGTATGTCAATTGCCCATTCTATCATAGTACCGAGTCATAACCGTGGATTTTATTAGAACCACACTATTCGAACTTTTTTGATGCGCCTCCTAGGGGTGAGAGAAGCGGGAACACACATCGTTCCGGAGCGTCCGCGCCTTTGAAAGTCCGTTTTCATGACGAAGTGAAATTCAAGACCATAAAGGCCAGGGAGGGAAAAGGACTTGCTCGTTCGATCATGCAACTTCTAGACGATGCGCCCGATGACGATGACGATAGCTTCGAAGTCGAAAGTGAGGAAGAGGAGGAGGACCAGTGGGGCGATACCCAAAATCATTCAGTCAACGAGAATTCAGATGCGGAGCTCAGCAGCGGTGACGAAGGGAGTCAATCGGATGACGATGAAAGCCCAGAAGGCGGATTTACTCTCAGTAATGGCCACCAGACTATTCAGCGTTTGCAGGATGATCTTCTCGCTGATGAAGATGAACCTGACGATGGTGCGCTTTATTTCTATCGCTTCTCAATATGCTTATGCCTAGCTATCAGGTTTATCCACACATGAGAGGCGCCTCTCCGTCCTTCAACAACAAATTGCAGCCTTGGAGGCCGAAAATATTGCCAAAAAAGACTGGACTCTGATGGGAGAGGCGAGCTCTCGAATGCGTCCTCAAAATTCTCTTCTAGAGAAAGATCTCGAGTTTGAACGTGTCATGAAGGCAGTACCTGTTATCACAGAAGAGACCGTAGCAGGTCTAGAAGACAGAATCAAGGCGAGGATCCTTGGAGGCCGTTTTGACGACGTTGTGCGCAAACGACCCGTAGATGATAAGCCATTCCTGTCGTCCCGGGCATTCGAGCTTCAAGACACCAAATCAAAACAATCTCTAGCTCAAATTTACGAAGATGAGTACACTGCTGCACAGACGGGTGGCGTCGTAGGAGAGGGTCGCGATGGGAAACTGGAGGCAGAACACAAAGAAATTACGAAGATTTGGGAGACAATCTCCTCGAAGCTAGATGCTCTATCTAATGCCCATTTCACTCCAAAACCGGTAAGTGCCAACGGCGCATCTACATAGCTAAGACTAACGTCGCTCCTAGCCTACCGCGACAATCTCAACCGTCACAAATATTGCATCAACTAGCTTGGAATCTGCTCTACCCACTAGCAATACAATCGCTAGCATGCTGGCCCCAGAGGAGATATACGAACGCTCCTCATCCGATCCTCGCGTACGGGGCGAGCTTTCTCCAAAAGAAAAACGGGCTGCTCAGAATAAACTGAAGAGGGCGAAAAAGAAGGCGAGGGATGTGCTGGACAACAGCGTTGACAAGTTTGCGAAGACGAAGAGGCCTGGAGGGACAAAGGCACAAAAATCAGCTGCGCTTCGGAGTATAGTGAAGAGTGGGAAGGGCGTGACTGTGGTGGGCAAACTAAAGAAAGGCGAACGAGATAGTAGACGGACAAGTAGATGAGATGGGAATTGACTTCCTTTTTGGTCAACACCGCCTGATCGCTATCAAGCACAGCACGGTCACTCGTTGTCATCCATCTTTTTTTCTTACCATGTCCTGGTTCAACAAACGCAAAGAAAGAAACCTGATACCCCCCGTCGAGTCCGAGAACTCAGATGCTGGAAATTCCAGCCTGAATTCACACTCGACTAGTGACGTCTACAGCAGCCGGTCTGCCGCCACCTCTCCTTCAACCAATCCCTACGCGGACATTCGCGATCGTTATCAGCGAAACAATCCAGTCGATGTCTACTCACGTGGCCAAGGCAACCTCGACAATGACAGAACGGAATTGTTCGCAGGCCACAATCCCAACAATCCGCCAACTGGTCGTTTTGCCTATGATGGACCAACGCTGCGTGAACCCGCACCAGGAGAGGAGAATGAAGAGGATGTAGAAGGGATCAAGCAGCAGACGAGGTTCGTCAAGCAAGAAAGTGTTAATTCCACACGCAATGCCATACGTATGGCTCGTGAGGCGGAGGAGACTGCTCGAAACACTGTAAACAGACTCGGGTCTCAATCCGGTGCGTCGAAGGATGACCATGGCGATGGATCGTTCGTTATACTTACCACGCTCTTTGCTTGTAGAGAAGCTCGCCAACACTGAGCGCCATCTCGACGTGTCCAAGACCCACTCACAACGTGCAGAGGATAAGACTGACGAACTCAAGCAACTGAACCGCTCGATATTCCGTCCCGTTATCCACTTTAATAAGGATTCGAAGCGTGCAGCCGCGGAGGCGAAGATACAAGCGCGTTACGAGGAAGAACGGGATGAGCGCGAGAAAGCCATGATGGACATACGCGAGACCCAGAATCGATTCGGTCAAGCTTCGACCTATGGTCAGCGAGAGGAAGAAATCGGGGTGGGACCGAATGGAAGGCGTACCAAGACAGCCACCCAACAGGCACTTCAGAAAGAACAGAGGAAGCGCTACCAGTTCGAGGCCACTGGGTCGGATGACGAGATGGAAGACGAACTTGATGATAATCTCGACGAAATCTCGGATGTCACAAAGAGGCTCCAAGCACTGGGATCGGCTATGGGCCAAGAACTTGACAAACAGAATGGCCGCATCGAACGCATCGAAGAGAAGACGGTCAATCTTGATAATAAAGTCTTCAGAAACACGGAGAGGGTGCGTCATTGTTCTGTACTCGCTCTTTGCTCTAGTTCTCATTACAGTTGTTCCCAGCTCAAACGAATCAAGTAGAGAATACCCCTCGTACTTTCAGTCATTTGCCTTGGGGAAGTGGTTTTTGCGATATGGACAGTTTTGGATGTCAAGTACTTTCACATTTACGCGTTCACTCTACTGGTTCCGTGACCGTCTTCAATGGAATTTTTGAACGTGAGGTCAGGACGAGGCTTGCTGGTATTCTTAATGATGTGCATGAGCGTCAGCTGTGAGCTGCTCTCGCTACTAATCTCAATGCCACAGTGTGTATTCGTGGCCTATGGCCAAACTAAACTTGTTGTGGACTAAAGGTCCGTCCTTTTGCATCGGCAGGTATTTAGGGC
>Ga0137398_10000697_pt1 | contig 12556 bp, 12 predicted proteins | sample czorhiz216metaG_FD_106659 | JGI IMG/M metagenome (GOLD analysis project Ga0137398, IMG submission 106659) | Vadose zone soil microbial communities from Angelo Coast Range Reserve, California, USA - czorhiz2.16 metaG | ecosystem: Environmental > Terrestrial > Soil > Vadose zone | place: USA...
AGATCGTCGGCTCAAACAACCAAGGTCAGAATGCCGCAATTACCAATTCTGACATTCGCAAACCTCAAATCTCACAGAGGAGCCCTACCTTGCTGATCGACTGGCATGTTCACATCAACGATCCAAAATTCTCGCGGCCGCCGTGGTGGATTACCCCGGTGCCCATGACGGTCGAGAACGCGCTTGCGGCTCACGCCTTGATCGGTCTCGACCGCACCGTCATCAGCAATGCGGTGCATTACATCCGGCATATGGAGACCGTGAAGGAAACGGTTGCTGCGATCGAGAGTTCCAATCGTTATCTTGCACACTGCCGCGACCAGCATCCCGACAAGTTCGTCACGATGGCGACCTGCGTCCCGGGCGGGGGTGACGAATTCCTCAAAGAACTCGAACGCGCCGTCAAAAATGACGACGCCCGCGCCGTCATCATCAATTCCAGTCACAAGGGCCAGTATCCGGACGCGGACGTTGCGCGGCCATTCTTCAAACTGGTGACCGATCTCAACATTCCGGTCTTCATCCATCCGGGCGATGCGACCACGCCGGCAATGGCGGACTATCGCCTTGCATCGAGCATCGGGCGGCCGGCCGACAATTGCCTGTCATTGGCGCGGCTGATCGTGCGCGGAATTTTCGAACAGTTTCCCACGCTCAAACTGGTCGGCAGCCATTTGGGCGGCGGCATCTGCGAAGTCATCGGCCGCATGGACTATGCCTATGAACTTCTCGACTTCTCGGTTTTTCTTGGGCCCTATGAGCCGATGCTGATCAAGCATTCGCCGAGTCATTATCTCAAGATGATGTATTTCGATTCCGCCTGCTATGCGCCGCCGGCTGCCGAGTGTTGTCTCAAGACCATCGGCGAAGACCACTTCCTGTTCGGCACTGACTCGCCACCGATGGTGCCGCTCAAGAAGAAGGGTTTCGACATGATGAGCCAGATCGGCATGACGCCGGCGCAATACGCCAAGGTGATGGGCGCTAATGCGGCGAAGCTCCTCAAACTGTAGGGCCCTAATGCGGCGAAGCTCCTCAAACTGTAGGGCCCTGGGGGCCCGCTTCTTGCGCATCGGTGGCAGTTGACTATGTATCCATCGGACCAATGGAGTGCATCATGAAGGCAACGTTGAAAGGCCTTGTCATTGCCGAAAGCGACGATGTAGTCGAAAACAGTGGATATATCTATTTTCCGCACGCAGCGGTACGAATCGAATTGCTCAGGAAGACCGAGAAAACCGCATCGGATCTGCGATGCCCGCACACCGTCCAATTCTACGACGTGTTGATCGACGGTGTTTCGCACGAGCGCGCGGCTTGGGCCTACGAGGTGCCGCTCGCCTCAAAGAAAGAAACCGCAGATCGCTTCGGGTTCTGGAAGGACGTTAAAGTCGGTTGACTCACAAACCGATACCCATGACGCCGAGATCGGCAAGACGCTCGTCGCACGTGGTCAGGCGCGAGCGCCGCCCGGCGTCCTGCCGTTGGTTCAAGGCGCTGGTTTCCAGAGTGGCGAAGTGCAGCTGTGGGTTGGTCGCAGGATCAAGATGCCACGCCACCAGGGCTGCTGCCGCCGGCACTGCAACGTCTCGGTTCGCGGTCTGTGGCGTTGGGTTTTTCGGAAACGAGGGGTTCGACAGGCGCGCGCCAATTCTGTAAAGCAGTACCGAATGGCGAATTAAGCGAGGAACGACGTGGCTGACGACACCAAGGGGTCCCAGGGCGAGGCGCGGTTGGAAAAGGCCGCGCGCGAGGGAAATCGCTCCGGCGTACCGGATTATGAAGTAGCCGCCCAGGCGGTACGCGAAAAAATGGCACGCCTGAAGGCGCTTCGGCTGGCGCGCGATGCTGCTCAGCCGCAAGCCGCCGTGACCACAAAAACGGCGTCAAAGGGCGGAAGGTCGGCCAAAGCCGGCCCCAAGGGCAAGGGCGCATCCAAAGCCGCCGTGCCGCTGTCGGAATGGCTGGATGGTCAAAAAGACTCAGGCCGGAAGAGCTGACGGGCGCGGCTGATGTTGGAGGCAGACGTTGGAGGCATGAGTGGCTGCCGATAGACCAAGACGCCCCACCGATCCGCGGTCGCAGGCGGAGGCGGCATTCAAAGCCGCGACGACGAAGCCGTTGGGGGATGCGTTCAAGGGACCCGCCAAGGGATCTGCGTCGGCGACCTCGTCGGTACCGCCGGCGAAAGAGATGGTGTCGCTGCGCATCGATCGCGACGTCCTTGATTTCTTTCAGGAGAGCGGTCCCGGTTGGCAGGAGCGGATCAACGCGGCTCTGCGCAAAGCGGCAGGGAAGTGATCATTACTTTTTGTTGTACGCGAGGTACGAAATGTCCGATTGCCTGCACTGCGACATCAACGATCTCGTGCAAAAGCATCTTGAGGGCACCAACCCCGATCTTGCCGACCTTGCGGCGCGCATCGTCGAGAGCCTCGCCGACTTGATCCTGCTTGCACCGGAGCCCGACCAGGCCAAGCTCATGGCGGACGCGCTGGCCAATCTGGGGCATGCGTTTTTGGAAAAGAGCGGTGTCGCGGAGCCCGGAGAGTCGAGCGCGCGGCATTAGCGACGTTGAGGCGCTGGAACCGTGTAGGGCGCAATAGCCATAGCGCCGGCTCGAACGATCGGTTTCGGCGCGGTCTCACGTGGCGCTATGGCGTATTGCGCCGCGGCCTTTGCCGCCGAACCTGTGCTACAATCGCGCCTCCAAAACCGCATGCGCGAAACGGCGCACCAACGACGAGGAGTGCAACATGCCCGATATGCCATCGCCTGACGATCGCAGGGATTTCATCAAGAAGGGGTTGGTATTGGCAGGAGCGGCCGGGCTCCTGGCGTCCGGCATGGGCCCGCTTGCGGCCCAGACCTTTGGTCCGATGCGCCGGTCGAACCGTTACGACGATACGTTCATCTTCGAACGCAAGCCATTCCTGTGGCCGGGCAACAAGACGCTCGCCGTGTGGATCGCGCCCAATGTGGAGGTGTGGCACTACGATTCTCCTGCCGGCACCGGCGTGTCACCCAATCCGTCCAACCGCGTACCGGACGTGATCAACTACGCTTGGCGCGAATACGGCATGCGCGTCGGACTCTGGCGTATTGCCGACGTGCTCGATGCGGCAGGTGTCAAGGCGAGCATCGCCTTGAATTCGCAAGTCTGCGAGACCTATCCCAAGGCGATCGAGGAAATGAACAAGCGCGGCTGGGAATTCATGGGACATGGTACGACCAACAGCGAGAGCCTTGCCGGCTTGGCCCCGGACAAGGAGCGCGAAGTCATCCGCCATGTGTTGAAGACGATCGAACAGGCCGGCGGCAAGAAGCCGCGCGGCTGGCTGGGGTCAGGCTTGACGCAGACCTACAACACGCTCGACATTCTCGCCGAAGAAGGCGTCGTCTATTGCGGCGATTGGAACAACGACGACCAGCCCATTCCGATGAAGGTCAAGAGCGGCAAGATGACGGCGATCCCCTATTGCATGGAGATCAACGATATCCCGCTCTATATCCGCAAAGGTTATACGGGCGAGCAATATTTCCGCTCCGTGATGGATCAGTTCGAGACGCTGCTTGCCGATAGCGCGAAGCAGCCGCGCGTGATGGGCATTCCATTGCATCCGATGATCACGGGCCAGCCGTTGCGCATCAAGTATCTGGCGCGCGCGCTCGACGAAATGAAGAAGCATGAGCGCGTCTGGTTTGCGACCGGCGGCGAAATCATCGACGCTTACCTGCGCGCCAATACGACGGGGTGAACTGGTTTGGTGTCATGTCGCGCTCTTCACCTCTCCCCTTGCTTCACCTCTCCCCCTGTGGGAGAGGTCGACCGCTTCGCTCTTCGCGAAGCGGTCGGGTGAGGGGTCTCAGGTTGCTCATTTTGACTTGCGCACGCGCTTGGTTTGCGGTGCTTTCGTCCTGTGCGGGACGTCGACCTTAGTGGCGCGAAGGGTAGCGTCATTGGGGGTCGCCATCGTTAGCCGCACGTGTGCCACCAGTTTGTCGAGCAGGCGATGAAACTCCGCAATCTCGCTGCGGCTTAGCGCTCTTTCCAACTCGTCCTGCAAGGACTGCCGCACCGGCACGATCGCGTCATGTCGCCGCTCGCCGCGTGCCGTAATGCTGATGAGAGCACTGCGGGCATCATCGTGGTCGCCGCGGCGAAGCGCAAGGCCGCGCTTGACAAGGCCGGCGCAGGCACGGCTGACTTCGGCCTTGTCGGCTTGCAGCAGGTCGCAAAGCTCGCGAACGGTCGCGGGAGACGAGCCGTACAGCAAAGTGAGCACGCGCCATTCCGCCAGTGTCATGTCGAACTGGTCCGTGATCGCCGGCGTCGAATAGCGATCGAGCGCGCGGCGCAACATGCCGACCTTGTAGATGAAGAACCGATGCGCCGGCGAGGAACGCGACTTGCCCGGGGTCTTTGATTTCTCAACCATTGTTCTTTGATTCGTCGCGCGTTTCATTTGAATTCCTATCCCGGGCCAGTCTGGACATACCAGAAGCCGGAATCCTGTAAGTCTTTGAATTTGTGTTCATTTCCTCCCCAAAAAACCAGCGTTTTGTGGCCCCGTGTGTTGCTCTTCGGCGCCCGCGGAGCAAGCCTTTACAAAAAGCTATAGCCGACTGGGCTTTTCTTGGCCAATGCGGCAGAATAACGCCTCGCGAGTTGGGGATTGTTGTGAACACCTGCGAGTTTTGCCGTATGAGCCGTAAGGGCCTGATGCGTCTTGGCGCATTTTTCAATCCGACCGGTCATCACGTCGCCTCGTGGCGCCATCCGCGCGCGCAGGCCGATGCCGGTATCAACTTCAAGCATTATGTCGAAATGACGCAGGCAGCCGAACGCGCCAAATTCGATATGGTGTTTCTGGCCGATAATGTGTGCGTGCGCGAAGCCAATATGGAGGCGCTGTGCCGTTCGGCCCAATATATCGCCAATTTCGAACCGATCACGCTGCTTTCGGCGCTTTCGGCGCTCACGACTCGCATTGGCTTGGTGGCGACCGCCTCGACGAGCTACAACGAACCATTCCACGTTGCGCGAAAATTTGCGTCCCTCGATCATCTCAGCGGCGGCCGCGCCGGTTGGAACCTCGTGACCTCAGGCCAGGAGGCGGAAGCGAAGAATTTCGGCCGCGAAAAGCATTACCAGCATGGCGAGCGCTACGAGCGGGCGCGCGAATTTGCCCAGATCGTCGTCGGGCTGTGGGACAGCTGGGACGACGATGCCTTCGTGCGCGACAAAGAGTCCGGCTTGTTCTTTCAGCCCGACAAGCTTCACGCACTCAACCACAAGGGTGAAAATTTTTCCGTGCGCGGACCGCTCAACATTCCACGTACGCCGCAAGGCCGCCCGGTGATCGTGCAGGCCGGTGGTTCGGAAGACATGATCAAAGTTGCGGCAGAGTTTGCCGAAGTGATCTTCTGTGCGCCGCTCACGCTTGAAGCCGCGCAGAAATTCTACGCGGAACTCAAGAGCCGGGTGGCGGCCCATGGGCGCAATCCGGATCACGTGAAGATCATGCCCGGCCTGTCCGCCATCATCGGGCGTACCGAAGCCGAAGCCGAGGAGCGCTACGAATATCTGCAATCGCTCATTCACCCGATGGTGGCGCGCGAGATCCTGTCGATGGTGCTCGGCCACGTCGATCTGTCGTCCTATCCGCTCGATGATCCGTTGCCGGAAAACCTGCCGTTGTCCAATGCCAGCCAGAGCACGTTTCAATATGTGACCGACATGGCGCGCAAGGAGAAGCTCACAATGCGACAGGTCGCACTGCGGGTTGCGGGCGCCCGCGGCAAGAGCGTGGTCAAAGGGACGCCGCTTGCGGTGGCCGATCAAATGGAGACATGGTTTCGCGAGGACGGTTGCGACGGTTTCAATCTGATGCCGCCGTTCCTTCCAGGCGGGCTCGACGATTTCATCGAGATGGTTCTGCCGGAACTGCGGCGGCGTGGGCTGTTCCGTACCGAATATGAAGGCCGCACTTATCGTGAGAACCTCGGACTGCCGCGGCCGCAGAGCCGTTATGCGAATGCGGACAGGAGGACAGCATGACGCTACAAAATTGGTTCCGACCCCGCTTGGTCACATCCCTCTTGCGCACACTCCTCTTGCGCACACTCCTCATGCTCCTGGGCACTGGCGTATTGCTCGCCCCTGCGACAGATCCTGCGCGAGCGCAAAGTTTCGCGGGCAAGCCCATCACGTTGACCATCGGTTATGCGCCAGGGTCCGGTAACGACATCCTGGGGCGCCTGGTGTCCCGCCACTTCGGTAAGCACATTCCGGGCCAGCCGCGCGTCGTGGCGCAGAACATGCCGGGCGCGGGCAGCTTCAAGGCTGCAAACTATCTTTACGGCGCTGCCCCGAGGGATGGCACGGTGCTCGGCTACATCGCCCAGACCGCGGCCACCGAAGAATTGCTGGGGAGTCCGGCCGTGCAATTCAAGGCGGCGCGGTTCAGCTGGATCGGCCGCATCAGTTCCTACAACCTCGTTACCGCGTTCTGGCACACGTCGAAGGTGAAAACCCTTAGCGACGCCCTGGCGCACGAGGCGACGCTCGGTGCCACAGGTGTTGGATCGACCGTCTATATCTATCCAAACGTCTTGAATCGTGTGCTGGGCACGAAGTTCAAAATCGTGAGCGGTTACGAAGGCACGACGCAGTCTGCACTGGCCATGGAGCGTGGCGAAGTCGAGGGCATGAGCACAGGATGGTTCTCGATCAAGACCACCAAGAAGGATTGGCTCGACAACCGCAAGATCAACATCGTGGTGCAGTTCGTGGCGGAACGGCATCCGGACCTGCCCGATGTTCCCACCATGGTGGATGTGGCTCGAACGCCCGAAGAGCGTCAATTGTTTCGCCTGTTTTCGAACGAAGGCGACATCGGCAAGGCCATCATGGCGCCGCCCGATTTGCCGCCGGCCACTTTGACCACGCTGCGGCGCGCCTTTGACGCCATGGCGCGTGATCCGGAATTCATCGCGGACGCCGACAGGCTGCAGGTCGAGCGTGATTCGATGCCTGGCGAAAAGCTGCAAAAGATGATCGAGGCCGTGGCGCAAACGCCACCTGCGATCATCGGGCACGCCAAAGCCTTGCTGAAGTAATTTGCGGCAGTTCTGTCGGATTGACGATGACGCCGCGGGCGCGGTGCGCTCCTTCTCCCTGCTCTTGCGGGGAGAAGGTTGGGATGAGGGGCTGCTGCGACGAGTCGAGCCCGCGTGGCGGTTCAGTCCGGCTTTAGGCGCGCAAACTTGACCACCGTGCCCCATTTGTCGGTTTCGTCCGCAATGAGCTTGGCGAAGTCGGCGGGCGAGCTTGGCAGCACAACCGCGGCAACCTCGGCAAACCGCTCCTTGATCTTGGGATCGGCGAGGCCGGCATTGGTCTCCTTATTGAGCTTGGCGACGATCTCGGCCGGGGTGTTCTTCGGCGCACCCAAGCCGAACTGAGCACTCGCCTCGAAGCCCGGGACGAAATCGCTAACCGTCGGGATGTCTGGCAACAATGTCGTACGCGTAGAGGTCGTCACCGCCAGCGCACGCAGCTTGCCGGCTCTGATGAACTCCAAGGATGAGGTCATGTTATCGAACATGATCTGCACCTGTCCGCCCATCAGGTCGGTAAGCGCGGGAGCCGCCCCTCGATAAGGCACATGGACCATTTCAACGCCGGCCAGCATCTTGAATAGCTCGCCCGCCACGTGTTGCGGTGTCCCGCTTCCGGCTGACGCCATATTGATCTTGCCGGGATTGGCCTTTGCGTAGGAAATGAATTCGGGAACCGTTTCGGCCGGAACCCCTGGGTTTACCACCATGACGTAGATGGTGCGGACGATGCTGGCGACCGGCACGATATCACGGATAAAATTGAAGCTGAGCTTGTCGAAAAGAGTCGTGTTGATCGCGTTTGCTGGAGCAGTCAGGAGCAGCGTGTAGCCATCGGGGGGCGCGTTTATGACCATCTCCGTCGCGATGTTGCCGCTCGCACCAGGCCGGTTTTCGACGGCGAAAGGTTGGCCGAGGCGATCCGATAGCCACTGACCCATCACACGCGCAAAGATATCGGTTGCGCCGCCGGGCGCAAATCCGACGACGATACGCACCGGCCGTGCCGGATAAGTCTGCGCCCTTGCAATGTGCGACACAGCCGGAAACGCGGCCGCGCCCGCTGCCAGATGCAGAAAATGTCTTCGAGGAAGTTTCATCATCTGCATACTCCAACGCTCATTGTCCCGCGGTCGGCTTAAGCACGATCACGGCATCGACGGCCACGCATGACGTACTGGTGATGATGAGAGGATTGACGTCGATTGATTCGATAAACGATTCATAGTTCATCACGAGCAGTTGCAACGCTTCGAGCGTCGCAATGAGCTGTTTCATGACGGAGCCGCTGGCATCGATTCGTGTCAACAGGGCTCCAATCGGTGTCGCTTCGACGCGCGCGCGCATGGCCGCCGTATTGGTCGGCATCGGCATGAGCATGACCCGATCGAGAACCTCGGCCAATACGCCGCCAAGCCCGACCATGAGGAAGTAGCCGAGATTGCGTTCCTGGGTTACGCCGACGACCAGTTCGGCGACCGTCGGCAACATGGGCTGAACCACGAACTTGGTCTCGGCGCGGGAGTAACGATGGGTGGCGATCTGTGTTTCCAGCGACAAATAGGCGCTGCGAATACTGGCCGGCGAGTTGATGCGCGCGATGACGAGACCACGGTCGTATTTGTGCGCCACGCCCGGCACCTGCGCTTTGAGAACAACCGGGAAGCCAACCCGCTCAGCCACGCCGACGGCGACTTCGGACGTATGGACCAACCGGCTTTCCACCATGCGAATGCCGGTCAGGCGCAACACGTCGGCGCTTTCCAGTTCCGTGAGGAGATTCGAGCGTTTGGCCCGCGACACAAGATCAATCAGCAAGCGGCGCAGTTCGGCCGGTCGTCGTGGTGCTTCCGTGACGGAAAAGCGGTCGTCGGCAAGCCTGCGGTTGATCACGAAGTCATAAGCCGCCAGGCTTTCGAAGCAGGTCGCAATATCGTGAAAGATCGTAATGCCGTTGCGGCGGTGGGTCATCTCCATCGTCTCCGACAGGCCGCCCGGCGCGAGGATGACAACCGGAGATGTAACTTGCTTCCGGCGCTCCGCGAGCGCTATGGCCAAAATGTCTTCAAGCCGGCGTTCCGGCATGTTGTGGGCATAGACCAGGACCGGGCCATTGTGGCCAGCCGTGCCAAGGCGGCCCAAGATGCCGGACAACGTCTGCCAGTTTCCGAGCGAGCCGGTATCGATCGGGTTGCGCAAAGGCGTGTTGGTCGGCAGTGTCTTGAGGGCGGCGGCGACCGGGACTTCCCAGTCGCCGAATCGATCGCCCGCAAGCGGCAGCTTGTAGGTATCGCAAAAATCCGCGACCACGGCGCCGCCGGCACCCGACGATGTAATGCAAACGATGCGCCGGTCCTCCGGTGCCGGGGGCCCTTTGCGTGCGACCAGCAGTGCGCAGGTGCCGACCAGGCTTTCCACCGTGCGCACGCCTGCGGCACCGCACGATTCAAACAGCGCGTCGTAGGCGCGTGCCCGGCCGACGAGGCGGCTCGAATGGGCGAGCGATGCGCTTGCACCGGCCGCCGATCGGCCGATTTTCATTACGACGACGGGTTTGCCGGCGGCGGTTGCACGTTCGCAAAGGCTGCGGAAGCGGGCTCCACTGGCAAGATTTTCAATCACCAATCCGATGACGCGGGTGCTGGAGTCGGCGATGAAATACTCGAAGAAATCGAGAATGTTGAGATCGGCCTCGTTGCCGACCGGAACGAATTTGGACAACCCCACACCGGATTTTCGCAATCGCCCGGCGATGCCATCAAACATGGCGCTACTGTGAGACGCAATCGAGATCGCGCCCGCAGGCATCGGTTCCCCGTGCGAGTGGTTATACCCCAATGAAAACCGGGCCCTGGAATTGAAGATGCCGTTGGTGTTCGGGCCGAGCAGTCGCATTCCGTAGGACTGCACGATCGTGAAGAGTTTTGATTCGCGTTCGGCACCTTCCTCCGTGCCGGCCTCGCTAAAGCCGTTCGCCCCCACAACGACCGCAGGCACGCCCGCCAGCCCGCACTGCCGGACGGCTTCAATCGCTTTCTCCGCCGGCAGCGCCACGAAAGCGCAGTCGATCTGTTCCGTCAATTCGGCAACGGATGAGTAACAAGCCAGTCCCTCGACTTCGACAGTCGCGGGATTGATCGGCGTGATCCGGCCGCCAAAGCCGCATCGCATCAGGTTGCGCGTAACCGTGTGGCCGCGCTTGCCGGGCGTGCGTGAGGCGCCGATGATGGCGACATGCTTCGGTTCGAACAGGGGGCGCAAGGATTCGATGAGGTCCGGCATCAGCGTCCCTTCCAGACTACGATACCGGCTGCCGCGGCTATGCCACGCATCCGCATCCACCTCTCCCTTTGAGCCCCCCGATACTTTGGATAGTACGTGCGTCGGGTGGCGCGCAATAGAGCCGTATCTGCCGATTGCGGGTCCCTGGCCGAATTCGGGGATATCCGGTGGGTCCAGGACTTTCTTCAGGCAGTGGTCAAACCCATGGTGGCAGGGCCGTTGGTATCATCCATCTTTCGCTAGCGTATGCGCCGGCACCGTAACCAACCGCGAATTGAACTGTAAACCGTTCGATCGGGGGGTTATGGTCGCTGCCATATATCGAATGAAAAGAAGGAAGGACTTCACGGTGACCGACCTGCCAAAACGCGTCCATATCCAGGAAGAAGGCCCGCGTGAGGGATTTCAATTCGAAAAGGGCCAGATACCGACCGCGCGCAAGATCGAATTGATCGATCGCTTGTCGGAGACCGGTCTCGACCACATTCAGATCGTGTCCTTCGTCAATCCGAAGTTGGTCCCCGGCATGGCGGACGCCGAAGACGTGGTGCGCGGCATCAACCCGCGCCCGGGCGTTGCCTATACGGCGCTGTGGCTCAATGACAAGGGATTCGAGCGCGCACGCGCGGTCGGCATCCTCGACTTCGTGGGCTCCGTCGTCGTGGCGACCTCGGCCACATTCCTCAAGCGCAACCAGAACAAGACGCCGGAGCAGCAACTCGATGGCCAGCGCGCGATGGTGCGCATGTACAAGCAGCACGGCGTCCCGGTTCTGCGCGGTGGCATCATGGCGGCCTTCGGCTGCAATTTCGAGGGCGATATTCCGGTCGAGCGTGTGGTGTCGCTGGCCTCCCAATTGCTCGACGTCGCGGCCGAGAACGGCGTATCGCTGCAATACATTCTCCTGGCCGACACCATGGCCTGGGCGACGCCCAGGTCGATCAAGCGCGTGCTGGGTGCCGTGCGCACTGCATTTCCCGACGTCGAATTTGCGCTGCATCTGCACGACACGCGCGGCATGGGCATCGCGAATGCTTTTGCGGGACTCGAGATGGGCGTGACGCGCTTTGATTCGTCGGTCGCGGGCCTTGGTGGTTGCCCCTTCGCGGCTCATCGTGGTGCCGCTGGCAATGTCTGCACCGAGGATCTGGTTTTCATGTGCGAGGAGATGGGCATCGAGACGGGAATCGATCTCGATGCGCTGATCAATTGCGCGAGGCTCGCGGAGGACATTGTCGGTCATCCGCTGCCGGGTTCGGTCATGGGGGGCGGGAGTCTCGCCCGGTTACGCAATGCAATGAAATCGGCTTGACGGCTTTGCATTATAGGTGCCTTAGCTGGCCCGACCCGGTGCGATAGCGTCAATGGCCGGTTCGCGTGTCGCGATCTGTCCCTTGGTTCCGGCCGAAATCGAAGGAGCATTCACCGAGTTGCTCAGCGAAGGAGCATTCACCGGGCTTCTCAACAACGCCTTCTGCACCTTCCACGCGCTCGCATCATCAAGCGGTTCGAGAAATTGAACCTCTCCTGCGGCCAGCAGGGCGACCGGAATTCCATCGCGGTACAGCAGCCGGTTGCCTGTCAATGCAGGCAGTCTCGTGCCTGGAGTGAGAATTCCGACGAGGTTGAGCGGGTCCGCCCCCGACACGGAGATCAAACTATCCGTCGTCTCCTGCCGTCGCATTGCGCGCAGCATGCCGATTGCCTCGGGCAGTGCGAACTGTTCGCCCGAGAAGCCGGCGACGAAGCGGCCGCCGCGGACTTCACCGCGGCTTTCAAGCCGGCGGTAGACACGGAGCAAGTCCCGCCATGGCGGCAGCCACGCGGTCTCGCGTTCCAGCAGGCGCCAGAACACGACGCCGTAACGCGCCAGAAGAGTACGAGCTACATGCTCGATCGCGTCGCTGTTTCGTTCGACGGCGACGGTGCGCCGGACCAAGGCCCAGCGGCCGGCATTCTCCATCCCGAATAACGAAGTGCGCCGGCGCCTTCGTGCATTACTTCCGGTCGAACGCTCGCTTGATGGCACGAGGAGTGCGCGCAACCCGCCGAAGCTGTCGGAGGTTACAACACCGAGCGCGACCAACTCACCGAGCGCTTCCTCGACCTGCGAACGCAATAGGCGGCTGATGTCCATGAGTTCGTCGAAGAA
>Ga0137398_10000698_pt1 | contig 12556 bp, 9 predicted proteins | sample czorhiz216metaG_FD_106659 | JGI IMG/M metagenome (GOLD analysis project Ga0137398, IMG submission 106659) | Vadose zone soil microbial communities from Angelo Coast Range Reserve, California, USA - czorhiz2.16 metaG | ecosystem: Environmental > Terrestrial > Soil > Vadose zone | place: USA...
ATCCCTACTCACCCCTCTTTCTCTTCTATCCTGCTTACTGTCTGTCGTCCACCCTCCTCCTCATTTCCTGATTTCATTTCTCATTTTTTCCTCTCTCCTCGAGGACCTTACCACTTCAAACTCTGAGCTGATCATAAATGGTGACTTCAATATTCATGTTGATCAACCTCATACTAATCCTTCATCTCAATTCAATAATCTCCTAATTGATTTCTTGCTAACTCAACATATTAATTTTCCTACTCACTCATTAGGTCACATACTTGATCTCCATATAACTAGTTCCACATCCACTTTTCTCTCTTCTTTTTCTTCGGCAAGAAATCTGGCAAATACTTCGTTGGATAGGAGGCGCCCCTGGGCGGTGAGACGCAGCGTGGCGCTTTTCTGTTCCAGCAGGCCATCTTGCACACATTCACGGATCGCAGATTCCCAAATAGCAACTCCGTCAAAATCTTTCCTCATGATGTCTAGATCGATGCCGCGATTCAGGCGCAGGCCCAGGAAAAAACTCTCTTCGAGTGCTGCCTGATTGGATACCGGCGTCATTTTATGTGACGCGCCATTCATATAGGCTTCTAGCGAGTCAGGGGCGGCGAAGCGAAGGGCCTGGCAATTCTCGCGCTCATTGATGGTGGCCATTGCGAGTAGAGTTCTGCATTGGCGTTCCGCCATCGGAGTTCTCAGCATTGAATGCGCATCTACTCCGAATCCCAGATAGGGTTGGCGCGTCCAATATTTCAAGTTGTGGCGTGACTGCGCTTTGCAGCGCGCAAAGTTCGAAATCTCGTACTGGGGTATGCCAAAGGCTTCCAGCATCTCGCATGCCTGCTGGTAGAAGTCGGCGGTCGCATCATCATCGGGAACAAAATGCGCATGGTAGCGGGCGCCTCCGGCGATCAGTTCCCTGCCGAGTCTGGAGTCTTCATCTACTTCGAGCATATAAACGCTGGCGTGGGGAACACCAGTCCCGATCGTCTCCGAGACTGAGAAGGCCCAGCTTTCGGCCGTCTGGTGGGGCAAGCCGGCAATCAGGTCAATGTTGATGTTGTCGAGGCCAGCCTCCCGCAGGCGAGCGATTTCATCGAGAACGGTGCCGCGCTCGTGCAACCGTCCCACTGACCGAGCTTCCTGATCGACGAATGACTGCACACCGAGGCTTACGCGGTTGACTCCACATCGCCGCAGCGTTTCGATAAGAGCGGGCGTAAGCGTGCCTGGGGCACACTCGACCGTAATTTCTGCATCAGGGGTGATCGCGAATTGATCGCGCAACGCGGCGAAGATGCGGAGCAGCTGCGCGGAGTCGAGGATCGAAGGCGTTCCGCCACCTAGATAGATTGAATCAGCAGTTTCTTCCAGCGTGCATCCCAGATCTGAAGCGAGCTGGTGAGAGCGCGCTATATCCTCCAGTAGCCGAGCCACGTAATTTTCATAGGCAGACTTCGAAAACACGTCGGAGGCAAAGTTGCAGTAACTGCACTTCGTCCGGCAGAACGGGACCGAGATGTAGAGGCCGAGTGGCATTTCTTACTCATTTTATGTGACCAAAGGCAGCTATGCCGAGATTGGGCTCGAGAGGGCCGGGTGGCGCTAAGTACAAACGGAAGGAACAGGTGCCTCAACTGGCTTAAAATAGATCCGTAACGTCCTTTAAGGCAAGCGGCACAAAATAGCTGCATTATTCGGTAATAAGGGAATTAAATTATGAGTAGCGATTCCATCGATCGTTTATGCGAGAACTGTGGCGAGGCCTTTGCAACGTTTCTGCACGAGATGGCCGAGAAAAATGCCAAAGTTGCCACATGCCCCAAGTGTGGCAAGATTCATACATTCGCTAACCTCAAGCCCGCAAGACCCGCGACAAAGACGCGATCTTTGAAGAAGGCAAGCACAACTCGATAGATGGTCGTGGTCAGCTTTTCGATCCTTGGGAGGAGTTCGGCCATCTACTGGGAGTGGCGATTTTGCGATAATCTTTACTGAGAAGATCTCCAGATTCGTGATCTCCCGCGGTAACGATGGCCTCCAATCAAGAAGAGGAAGTACTAGGCAAAGCGTACGACGGCCGACTGATGCGGCGGTTGCTGACTTACCTGCGTCCCTATAAGTGGCACGTGTTGGTGGCGCTGGCGGCGATCATCTTCAAGTCCGCACTGGACGTGCTTGGGCCGTTTCTCACCAAGATCGCCATCGATAAATACCTGGCGAAGTCGCCGAACTCGCACACCTATTCCCACTCATGGATTGGCGATCACCTGAGCAGCACTCCGCTGACCGGCGTCGCGCAGATTGGCGGGCTCTATGTTGGCATCCTTGTGTTCACCTTCACGCTTGAATTTGTTCAGACCTACCTAATGCAGTGGACCGGGCAGAAGGTAATGTTTGATTTGCGAAAGCAGATTTTTCGCCATCTGCAATTCATGCATGTCGGATTCTTCGACAAAAATCCAGTGGGCCGACTGGTCACGCGCGTGACTACCGATGTCGATGCGCTGAATGAGATGTTCACGGCGGGCGTAGTCTCCATTTTTGAGGACGTCTTCGTACTGGCTGGAATTATTGCCATCATGATGGAGATGAACTGGAAGCTGGCGCTGATTACTTTTTCAGTGCTGCCGCTGATCATCTACGCAACCCTGATCTTCCGTGACAAGGTGCGCGATTCCTACCGGCGAATACGAACGGCAATCGCTCGAATTAACTCCTACTTGCAGGAAGCAGTATCGGGGATGCTGGTGCTGCAGCTTTTTAATCGCGAGAAGCGCGCGTACAAGAAGTTTTCCGAGATCAATGCCTCGCACATGGAGGCGTTTAAAGATGCGATCCTCTCCTACTCGGTTTATTACCCGATGGTGGAAATTCTGTCGTCCATCGCGGTCGCGAGCATCATCTGGTTCGGAGGAAATGAAATTCTCCAGCATATGAGCGTCTCCAGTTTGAGCGTTTCTTTTCCTAAGAACGGCATGCCCACCATTCATGTTGTGCAGAGTTTGATGACCATTGGCGTGCTGGTGGCGTTTATGCAATATGCGCAGAGATTTTTTCGTCCGATCCAGGATTTGAGCGAGAAGTACAACATTCTGCAGTCGGCAATGGCCGCGGGAGAACGTGTGTTCAAGTTGCTCGATACCAAGGTTGAGATCACGTCGCCGGAAGTTACGAAACTTCCGCAAGGAGCGGGGCGGATTGAGTTTGATCATGTGTGGTTTGCGTACAGCTCTGCAGGAGAGACCGGTGGAGCGGCGGGTGACCTTGGCCCTCCGAATGCTGCGGAAGGTGGACGGGCGGGGACGCCCGTCCCTCCACACCAGATCACACAGACTGATTGGGTTTTGCGCGATGTCAGTTTTGTCCTGGAACCGGGAGAAACTATTGCCGTTGTCGGCCACACGGGAGCGGGCAAGACTACGCTGATCTCGCTGCTGATGCGATTCTACGACGTGCAGCGCGGAGCGATTCGCATCGATGGCGTCGATATCAAAGAGATGAATCTCGATGGCCTGCGCAATCGCTTTGGCGTCGTTTTGCAGGATCCTTTTCTGTTTAGTGGCACGGTTGCGGGCAACATTCGGCTCGGAACGGCACGCATTATGGACGCCGACGTGGAGCAGGCGGCAGAGGACGTCAACCTGGCCGACTTCATCCGAACTTTGCCTGGCGGTTTCAAGGAGGAAGTGCGCGAGCGCGGCTCGACACTTTCGACGGGACAAAAACAATTGATTTCATTTGCACGAGCGCTGGCGCACAATCCGAAAATTCTGATTCTTGATGAGGCGACCTCGAGCGTTGACACCGAGACTGAGTTCCGGGTACGCGATGCGCTCAATCGCATGGTGGAAGGGCGAACGGCGCTGATTATCGCGCATCGTCTTTCGACTATCCAACGGGCCGACAAGATTATCGTGATGCACAAGGGTCAGGTCCGTGAGATGGGCTCGCACCAGCAACTACTGGCAAAGCGCGGCATCTACTACAAGCTTTATCAGCTGCAATATAAAGACCAGGAAATGCCGGCGGCTCCGTCGGTTATTGCAAACGCGGACGACTGAGAGCTTCCACCTCTCTATCCGTTAGACCATTACAATTGTCTCTTGCAAATTCTCATTTCCGCCGGCGAAGCCTCGGGTGAAATGTACGGCGCGCAACTGATTGAAGCGCTGCGGCGGGCGGCGGACCTTCACTCCGCTGGGCGCACGAACGCGTCCGCCCCTACGCGAGCCTTGCCTCTTGATTTCTTCGGGGCGGGCGGAGAGTGCATGCGGGCTGCTGGTTGCGAGATTGTTGTCGAGGCAAAGGATCTGGCAGTCGTCGGCATCACTGAGATTCTTAGCCATTTAGCCACCATTCTGGGGCTCTATCGGAAATTGATTCGAGCTGCGGATGAGAAGCGTCCAGCGCTGGCAATCGTTATTGACTCTCCTGCCTTCAATTGGCGCGTGGCTCGGCAGATGCGCAAGCGTGGCATTCCTGTCGTTTATTACGTCTGCCCGCAGTTTTGGGCGTGGCGGCAGGGACGCGTCAAGTTGCTTCGCAAGTACGTTAATAAGGCGCTGGTGATTTTTCCGTTTGAAGAAAGGTTCTATCGCGATCGCGGCGTGGACGCAACATTTGTTGGCCATCCGCTGGCCGATCTGCCTGCACCGAAAATTACCCGCGAAGACTACGCAGCAGAAAACCAACTGGACGCCGCTAAGCAATGGATCACGTTGATGCCGGGCAGCCGCCGAAAGGAAGTGCGCATGAACTTGCCCGCAATCCTCGAGGCGGCGGACCGTTTGGGTGGCGGCTATGAATTCCTTATGCCGGTCGCGCGCACTCTTGGCGCTTCGTTTCTGCGAGAGTTAATTGCGGCTCGGTCGACGCAGACGCGGCGACCCGTATCTCTGCAGAGTAATGTTCACTTGGTTGCTGAAGCCTTGCCTGCGCTTCATCACTCGCGCGCCGCCATTGTCGCCAGCGGAACAGCCACGGTTGAGGCGGCGATTATGGGTACTCCATTTGTTATGGTGTATCGCGTTTCTCCATTGACGTACGCGTTGGGCAAGCCACGAGTTAAGGTTGCTTACTTTGCGATGGTTAACCTGATCGCGGAAGAGGAGATTGTGCCAGAACTTGTGCAGCACAAATTTACCGTGGAGAATATCGTGGCGGAGATGAACCGGATCATCCCCGATGGAGAACCGCGAACTCGCATCATTGACCGTTTAGCGGCGGTGAAGACACGGCTGAAAGATGGGAGGGGGGGCGATGCGCATCCTGCAGAAGCGGCAGCGGAAATCATATTGAAGATGATTTAGCCGGTCTTGATTTACCTGATCTTGATTTAGCCATCTAGGGCGCCTGGCATTGCTCCACCGGGCATGATGGGGGCTGAGTGCGGATGCTGCGTATTCCGTTCTTGATGTCGATTGGAATCATTGTCGTGGGATAAACAAGCCAGAATTTCCTTATAACTTTATCTCCAGGAAGCCATGAGTGCGGCTTCTTAAGTTCGTACGCGACAAGCAACTCGGCGGCATAAATCCCCGCGTATTTGGCGATCAAGTGCCCTGGGGATGGAACGCTGGTGACCCAGGGTGCGCCGGCTGCGAATTCGTGTTCGAGCACCAATTGGTGGGTAGTGAAGCGCAGGCTTTCAGCGCCACCGAGTGCCGCCATCGTGATAATGAATTTCTTGTCGATCACTCTGACTCGGACGTTTTCACCTTGCGGAGCAGGCGAATTTGGAAGGGACGCCGGCACGGCGGCTATGTAGACGGATGAAGGATTGGCCTGAGGGTCAACACGACCCTCACTATGGACCGCGCGGAGTATCTCAGAGGCTACGTTGTTTTGTGCGCAGGATACGGCGACTTGAAAGATCATCAGGAAGGTAAAAACGAACATGCGCGCGGTCTGCAGATAAAATCTCCTCAGTAAACTGTGATCCCCAAGGGCGGTTTGCCAGAGGAGATAGCGGCGAACCGCTGGCTGAATGGGCGATTCGAGATTCATGCTTTGCAAAGTGCATCCGACGCGCCAATTTGATTTCAATTTTGGGAAGAGTGTTTTTAACGCGGTAAGCGTTTCTTTCCCGGATCGGGAGACGTTGCCGCGAGGGACTGCGCAGAGGTTTTGACTAATCGCACATTATTTTTCCGTCCCGGTGGCGCTGGCCCCGCCTCACGGAAAACATTGAACCTCCGAGCCACGCGAACGTTCACCGTGAAGCAAGGATCGATTTGAGCAGCAAGTTTATGACGAGGTTTTAACAAACAAAGTTGGCTAACCCTTGTCCCCACAGCATCTTTTGCGGGAAAATTAACATCTTAAGCTTTGTAGGCCTGCCAGGAGACTCTACTTGAAACTTTGTCACACTCGACCAGCGCGCCGGGCGCTCGGTTTCGCTATCGTCGTATTTCTGGCGCTGGCCACGGCAATGCCAGCGTTGGCTGTCGAGAAAGCGCGGTTCCGCGCAGACGACTATAAGATTGACGTCGAACTTCTGCCGCAGTCTCATAAGCTGACCGCCCGGGCCACGGTAAAAGTCACTGCGCTCGACAATGTTAACGCGGTCACGTTCCAGCTCAATAATGGGCTGCGCATCACGAAGCTCACGGATGTTAACAATAAGTCACTTACTCCCGAACGAAACACACAGGATTCGACGGTGCGATTCGAGCTCGCCAGCGATCTCCCGAAGGATGCGAGTACAACCTTCAATTTTGAATACGAGGGTACTCTGGAGAGCGCCGACGAAAGCCCGGTTCAAGGAGTTAAGCTCGCCTACATTGGCCCTGATACAAGCTATCTTCTCTATTCTGGGTTGTGGTTTCCGATCACGGGATACGGCGTCAATCGCTTCACTTCGACCATAAGCGTGACGGTTCCGGCGCATATGGCTGTGATCGGAAGCGGCAAGGAACAGATTGGCGCTCCGGCGACGGCGTCTAAAAAGCCCGCGACCGCCATCGCAAATTCCAAGACCTTCACCTTCACCTCGGAGAAGCCAAGTTTTCCCGGCACCATAATTGCCGGAACCTTTCAGGAGTTTAAGAGCGACGACGCGGGCATCGATATGAAGGTGTATTTCAAGCCCAATCATCAAAATCTGGGCGCCGAATACGCTTCGACTGCGGTAAAGGCGTTCACCTATTTTGTAACTCAGTATGGCAATGCACCCTCCACTCGGCTGAAGATCGTTGAAATACCGGATGACACGGTGCCGACAACATGGGCGCCAGAGATGGCCATTCTTTCGAGCCGCGCGATCACAGAAAAAACAAACTACCGGCTGCTTTCCAACACGATCGCGCATCAGTGGTGGGGAGTCTCGGTGAGTCCGGCGTCGAAAGACGACTGGTGGATCAGTGACGGGTTCGCGCGTTACTCCGAGGCCCGGTATGTGGAGAGCGCTGCCGGCGCAGCTGGGCTGGAGGAAATGGTGAAGGACATGTCGGTAGGCGCGCTCGCCTATGACAGCGTTCCGCTTTCGAGCGCCGCAAAGCTGGATTATTTTTCTCCCGAGTTCCAGTCTCTGGTCACTGACAAGGGGGCTATGATCCTGCACATGCTGCGTTGGGTTGTCGGGGAAAAAGACTACCTTAAAATCATGCGTGAGTTTGCCGCCAAGTATGCGGGCAAATCGGCGACCACCGACGATTTCCGCGAACTGAGCGAACAGGTCTATGGGCAGAAGCTGACTTGGTTTTACTCACAGTGGATGGACTCGACCAGCGCTCCCGAATTTAAGGCGAAGTACACGGTTTATCGACTAGGTAACAACAAAGGTTTCCGCATCGTCGGCGCCGTCACGCAGGATCTTGATCTTTTTCGCATGCCGGTGGACTTACGCGTGGACACTGACGGAAAAACGGAAGAGAAGCGCATTGAGGTTGTTGGGACCGACTCGCCCTTTTCGGTTGAAACCTTTGGACGACCCCGGCGCATTTCCATCGACCCTCAGAATCGGGTTTTAACAAATTCCAAGGACATCAAACTGCGGGCCTCTATTGTGCGAGGACAAGGATTGACGCAGCAGGGCGATCTGGCGGGAGCTTTGAGCGAGTTCAACAAGGCGCTTGAGGCTAACAAGAACAGCTCGCTCGCCCATTACCGAATTGCCGAGGTTTTTTACCTGCAAAAAAATTATCAGGCATCGGCGAATGCTTACCGCGAATCTCTGAACGGCGATGGTGAGCCGCGGTGGACCGAAGTTTGGAGCCACTTGCAACTGGGCAAGATTTTTGACGTGACCGGACAGCGCGAGCGCGCCGTCAATGAATATCGGCAGGCCCTGCAGACCAACGACAATACCCAGGGCGCGCTGGAGGAATCACGTCGTTACATGCAAAAGCCATTCGAACGGGAAAAAGGAAGCTAGGCTAATAGCTGAAGTAAAAACCTGTGACTCATGCCTTAAGCGTGTCGAAGCCCTTCCTGCGCTGCTCGCTATATCGGTGCAAGGCATCCAGGATAATGGGATACGCTTCGGTAGCCGGTTGAATCTTATCAACCTCGACCGATTTGCCTTCGAGCTGTTTGTAATCCTGAAAAAAGCGGCGCAACATGATCAATCGATGGGGCGGCATTTCCGCCGCCTCGCGGTAGGCGTTGAACTCGGGATCTTCGGTGGCAATGGCGATAATCTTATGGTCCTTCTTGCCCGAGTCGATCATGGTCATCAGCCCGATCGCTCGAGCATGAATAATGGTCAAAGGCACTACCGGCTCCTGGCAGAGCACCAGCACGTCGAGCGGGTCATCATCTTCGGCAAGAGTCTGCGGAACAAAGCCGTAGTTTGCCGGATAGTAAACGGCTGAGTACAAGATGCGGTCAAGCTTGATCAGGCCGCTGGTCTTGTCCAATTCGTATTTAACGCTTGAGCCAAAGGGAATTTCGATGACGGTGTTGAACTCTTGCGGCAGTTCGCTGCCCGGCGTTACGTCGTGCCATGGATGGATCATGAAAGAAGCCTGCCTTCGATGAATTCCGGTCTGTCCAGAGAACATTGTAAATGCCGGAGTACCGGGCACGGACGAGGCGTTCATCCTCTGCGAAGGCTCACGTTATAATCGACGAGACGTAGCAGTTCCCGCGGTCCTATTCACGTCCCAGAGAGGTCGCAACTCGAACGGAAACTTAAAAGCAACCATCATCCATGCGGACGTTTGAAAAAAAGCAAATTCTAAAGAACGTCGGCTCGAGTTGGTCGGCGCTCGCCATCAACGTCATCGTCGGCATTTTCCTTTCGCCCTTTATCGTTCACCGGCTCGGCGATGCCGCCTTCGGCGTCTGGGTTTTGATCTTTTCCATCACCGGATATTACGGACTGTTCGACCTCGGCATCCGCTCCTCCATTATTCGTTACGTTTCCAAATACACCGCCACTGACGACCGGGAAAAGCTCAACGGCTTCATCAACACGGCTCTCTTCAGTTACACCAGCATTGGCGTCGTAAGCATGGTGTTGACCACGCTGCTCAGTTCTTCCGTGGAGCGGTTTTTTAAAATTCCGCCGGAAATGCATTCCCAAGCCCGCATCTTGCTGCTAATGGTCGGCGCTTCGGTCAGCCTCGGCTTTCCGCTCGGCGTCTTCGGAGGCATGCTCGAAGGCCTGCAGCGTTTTTACATTTTGAATTGGACAAGTATCGGCGCAACATTGGCCCGCGCCGCCTTGATCGTTTATTTTCTGCACCGCGACTATGGCCTTCTCACCGTTGCGCTTATCACCGTTGGCTTGCCGATCCTGTCCTCGATATTGCGCGGTATTATCGTCTTTCGCTTGTGCCCAGTCCCGCTTGGCCTCAAGTACGTCGATCGCGAATCCTTCCGTCACATGGCGAACTATGGCGGAACGACTTTTCTGGTCATGGCGGCCGCCCGGCTTCGTTTTCGCACCGATGAATTAGTGCTCGGCACGATGATGTCGACGGTTGCGGTCACGTGGTTCAACTTCGGCGCACGCATCGTCGATTATGCGCAGGAATTCGTCTCCAGCCTGGCCCAGGTCTTTGTGCCCATGTCGAGCCAGTCGGAAGCTGTTGGCAACCTCGATCGGGTGCGCAAGATTTATATTGCGGGCAACCGGGTGTGCGCGTTCCTGATTCTTCCCATCACGGCCATTCTGATTGTCTTTGGCAAGCACATCATCCGCATCTGGGTGGGCGGGCGATACGTTCCCCATAGCTATCCGGTGCTGGTGGTAATGATCATTCCTTTCGCGCTCATGCTGGCGCAGGCAGCGTCCACGAGAATTTTATTTGGTCTGGGCAAGCATCAGACCATGGCGGCTGTAACCGTCATCGAGGGCGTAGCGAACCTTATCCTCAGCATAGCGCTCGTGCGGCCGCTTGGAATTGTCGGCGACGCGCTAGGCACCGCCATTCCGCTCAGTTTCACTTGTTTGGTATTCCTGCCCCGGCACATGAAGAAACAGATTGGGGTTCCGGTCGGGACTTTTTTGCGCGAGGCTTATACGCTGCCGATACTTTTGACTCTGCCGTTGGTGGCGGCGCTGTTGCTAGCCAATCGCTTTTTCTACCCCCGAAACTTAATTCAACTGGTGATTGAGGCACTGGTGGTTGGCTCCGTTTACATGATCGAAAGGTTTTGGGCCTATAGCACGCACCGTGCGTTTCACGTGGCGGAGGTAGCCGGTTTGACTGAGCCACCAGCTGTCGAGCAACCTCCGCAAGCGGTAGTCTCGGTGGAATACCAGGGCGAGCAATGAGGAGTTTCATTCGTCGTATCGGCAAAGGATGCAACGGGTTACGCCTCCGATCGGTGGGTCAAAACGCGCTTGCGATAAAATCAGAAGTGGCTATGGTTTTTTAGCAATTTTTAAAACACTTAAGCGAGATTTTCGGAAGGCAACCTGCTCTCGTAGAACTCTGCGAACTTCGTACTGATAGAGCATGATGATGCAAGGGGAACCTAGAGGATGAGCGGACTGTACGTTGTAGGCGGAGCTTTGCGGAGTAGTCTGTTTAAGCAACTGGCAGAGTGGAATTCATGCAGGAAGGCGCTTATCGTCCAGGTAAATCCGCAAACCAGAATCTCTGAGGTCCTGTTGGAGTACGACTCGCCAGCGGATGTGTGTCCAGCGGACTCCCCTTCAATTCTGTTCAAGTCAGCCACAGTGGCCGGTGACAAGCTGTATGTTTGTACTCCGACGGAAGTCCTGGTGTATCAATTGCCCGGCTTCTCACTCCTGCATTACGTGTCGCTTCCCTGTTTTAACGATCTTCACCACGTGCGACCTACGCCGGAGGGCAACATTCTGGTCGCAAATACGGGATTGGATCTCGTGATTGAAGTCTCTCCCGAAGGAAAATTGCTTCGCGAATGGAGTGTCCTCGGAGAAGACACGTGGAAGCGATTTTCGCGGGAGGTCGACTACCGCAAGGTGCCGGAGACCAAGCCCCATATGTCACATCCGAATCACGTTTTTCATCTCGGAGACGAGGTTTGGGTTACTCGGTTCGAACAACGGGATGCGATCAGTCTCACGAATCCGGGGAGGCGCATTGACATTGGATTGCAGAGGCCGCACGACGGACACGTGGTGGGAGACTGGATTTACTTCACTACGGTGGACGGACACCTAGTCGTCGCGAATCGGCATACTTTAAAAGTTGAAGAAGTCTTCGACCTAAGCTCGATCGACAATCACGAACATCTAGTATTGGGCTGGTGCCGTGGTTTGGTGGTCTTGGAAAAGGATAAAGTCTGGGTCGGATTCACACGCATCCGGACCACCCGTTTCAAAGAAAATTTGCTTTGGGCGAAGGAAGGATTCGAAACTCGCAGGAAACCTACTCACATCGCATTTTACGATTTGGCCAAAAGGAAACGTTTGGACGAGATCGACCTGGAGCCCGACGGTCTGGCAGTGCTGTTTAGCGTGCACAACGCTGACGAGGCATTGGCTCGCGAAAGCCCTTTGGAGAAGCCCGTTGGAGCTGAGTCTTCGCGGGACAATGGAATATGAGGGTTAGCAAGGCAGCCCGTAAGATCGCCAGAGGTCTGTTCGTATCGAGTGGAGTGCTTCGTTTCGCACACAAACTGAGCGGCGAGGCAGCTGTAATTCTACGTTATCACTCTATTCAAGATCGTCCTGAAGAGCACGACGACACCATTGGATGCGATTCGATTCATGCCGCCTCGATCTTTGAGAGGCATGTCGAATTGATTGCGAGACGCTTCAACGCCGTAACCATGGACGATATCTCGCGGTTTCTCCGAGGCGAGAAGAGTCTGCCCCCGAGAGCAGTGGCGATCACTTTCGATGATGGCTACAAGGACAATATTCGGTTCGCCGCCCCTGTTTTGAACCGCTTTGGGGTGGCGGGGACATTCTATGTTCTAGTGGATTCGGTCGACCGAGCAAAGGCGCCGTGGTATTGCCTTCTTCGTCACGCATTCCTGACTGCGGGACGACCTAAGTGGTGCGATGCAGAAACGGGCAGGATTCACGATCTCACAGATGCGCAAACGCGCCTCGCCGCTTTTTTCTGCGCTGCCGAAACCTGTGCGCGGTCAAGCGCACTCGCGCGCGAGGCGTGGATCGCCG
>Ga0137398_10000699_pt1 | contig 12554 bp, 3 predicted proteins | sample czorhiz216metaG_FD_106659 | JGI IMG/M metagenome (GOLD analysis project Ga0137398, IMG submission 106659) | Vadose zone soil microbial communities from Angelo Coast Range Reserve, California, USA - czorhiz2.16 metaG | ecosystem: Environmental > Terrestrial > Soil > Vadose zone | place: USA...
AAGCAGACGATCGACGGGATCACAGCCGACAAGGACGATCCGCGGAACGTGATCGGCGAGTACGGCTACGCGTTCCTCTACGGGGACCACCCATACGGGCGCCCCGTCGAGGGGGACGAGGCCACCAACCGCGGGCTCGTCCGGGAGGACGCGCTCCGCTATTACCGCGAGAACTACGGGGGAGACCGTCTGATTCTGAGCATGGTCGGAGACTTCAGCGCGCCCGCGATGGAGGCGAGAGTCCGCGCGAAGCTCTCGGATTGGGCCAAGGCGCCCGCGCCGGCGCCTCAGGCGCCGCCGGCCGCGCGCCGCTCCGGGCGCCGCGTCCTCCTGGTCGACAAGCCGGACGCCACGCAGACGTATTTCTGGCTGGCCACGATGGGCGTGGCGCGCATGGACCCCGACCGCGTACCGCTGGACGTCGCGAACACGGCCTACGGCGGGCGCTACACCTCCATCCTGAATTCCGCGCTTCGAATCGAGGGGGGTCTGACGTACGGAGCCGCGATTCGCGGCCCCCGTTACACGCAGGCGGGGCCTCTGGCGGTCATCTCGTACACCAAGACCGAGACCACGGGGAAGGCGGTGGACCTGGCGCTCAAGACGCTGGAGTCGGTCCGGCGCACGGGGATCGACTCCACGGCCCTGGTCTCGACGAAGACCTACATGGTGGGGCAGTTCCCGCCGCGGCTCGAGACGGAGGATCAGATCGCGGGCTCGCTCGCGGACCTGGCCTTCTACGGCCTGGGGACCGATGAGGTGGAGCGCTACACGGACCGCGTGCTGGCCGCGAGGCCCGAGGACGTGAAGCGCGTCATCGAGCGCGTCTACCCGCCGCCCGAGGACATCACGTTCGTGTTCGTGGGGAAGGCCGCCGCCATCCGCGCGGTCGTGAAGAAGTACGGGCCGGTGACCGAGGTGCCCATCACCGATCCCATGCTCTCCAGGCTACGACCGGGGGCCAGGAAGGCAGTTCCCCGCTAAGGCCCTCCTCCAACCTGTACAATCGTTCCCATGAGCGCGAGCTGGGTGTTCGGGAACTGGAAGGATCCAAGCGGCTTCGGGCCGGGCTCGGACACCGGACCCCTCCGCGGCGAGCTCCTGAGCGTCGAGCACCTGGAGGAACGCGCGCGCGTTCTGGCCGCCAGCTACACGCTGGCGCGCAATCCCCGCCAGCGCCCGCGCCGCTTTCTGCCCCGGCTCCACGAGAATGCCCGCGTCCTGCGCCGGGCGTACCAGGTTCTGGCCACCGACGTGCGCCGCGGCGAGGCCGTGGCGCCCGCGGCGGAATGGCTCCTCGACAACTTCCACCTCATCGAGACCGAGATCCTCGAGGTAAGGAAGAACCTCCCGCAGCGCTACTACCTGGACCTCCCCAAGCTCGCGGTGCGCGATCTGGCGGGCATGGCCCGGGTGCACGCCATGGCCCTCGAGTTCATCCGCCACAGCGACGCGCGCTTCGATCTCCATCGTCTGACCCGATTCGTGAGCGCCTACCAGATGGTGGCCCCGCTCACCCTCGGAGAGCTGTGGGCATGGCCGAGCATGCTCAAGCTCTGCTTGATCGAGAACCTGAGACGCCTCACGGACGAGATCATGGAGAGCCGGATGGGCGAGGGGGAAGCGGACCTCTACTTCGCGCGCTTCGAGGCGACGGCCGCGGACGCGCCTCTGCCGGCGCTTCCCGAGATGCTCTCGAACGGGTTCGTGGTTCAGCTGGTGCAGCGAACGCGCGAGCTGGGCGCCCGGATCTCGGAGCTTCGGATCGAGCTCGAGCGCCGGGTTCAGGCCACCGGGTTCGGCGTGGACGAGGCCGTGCGCGCCGAACATCAGCGCCAGACCATGGGGCAGGCCTCCATGGGGAATTCGATCACCGGCCTGCGCCTGGTCTCCACCACCGACTGGAATCGCGCGATCGAGAGGGTGAGCCTGATGGAGCAGGTGCTCCAGCGCGATCCCGCCGGAGTCTACGGACGGATGGACTTCCGGAGCCGTGATCGCTACCGGCAGGCGGTGGAGGAGCTGTCCGACCCGACCGGCGAGGCTCAGCTCCGGGTGGCCCTTCGCGCGGTCGAGAGCGCGCGCCAGGTGGGGCGCGAGGAGGATCCCGCCGGCCACATCGGATATCACCTGATCGGCGGCGGGCGGCGGGACTTCGAGCTGGACGTCGCCTATGTGCCCCATCTGAAGCAGCGCATCCGACGCTTCATCTTCCGGCACAGCGTGGCTCTCTATCTCGGCTCGATCTCCCTTTTCACGGCGCTCGGCGTCTCCGGGGCCACGGTGTACGCGCGGAGTCAGGGCGCGCCCGACTCCCTGCTCCCCTGGATCGGATTGCTCGCGCTCCTCCCCCTGAGCCAGCTCGCCTCCTCCATCGTCCAGAAGGGAGTGCATCGGGTGGCGCGGCCCCGGCGCCTCCCGAGAGTGGATCTCCCGGACGGCGTGCCCGAAGAGGGCCGCACCATGGTGGTGGTGCCCACGCTGCTCGCGAGCGCCGAGAGCGCGCGGGCGCAGATCGAGCACCTCGAGGTGCAGGCGCTGGGGAACTCCGACCCGCACCTTCACTTCGCGCTCCTCACCGATTACCCGGATTCCACGGAGGCCGAGCGACCACAAGATGCGCACATCCTGACCGCGGCGATCCAGGGCATCCAGGAGCTGAATACCCGCCACGGAAACGGCCGCCAGGACCGGTTCTATCTGTTCCACCGGCCACGGCAATGGAATCCGCGGCAAGGGGTCTGGATGGGTTGGGAGCGCAAGCGCGGCAAGATCGAGGAGTTCAACGCGCTCTTGCGCGGCGCCACCAACACGTCGTTCCACATCATGGTGGGGGACCGCTCGATCCTCGAGAAGATCCGGTATGTCATCACGCTCGACGCCGACACGCGGTTGCCCCGTGACGCCGCCGCGGAGCTGGTCGGCGTCATCCGGCATCCTCTCAATCGCGCGCATTTCGATCCCAGGCTGCGCCGCGTCACCTCGGGCTACGGGATCCTCCAGCCGCGGGTGAGCGTCACCATGTCCAGCGCGGCCGGCTCGCTCTTCGCGCGCGTCTACGCGGGGCACACGGGCGTGGACCCGTACACGACCGCCGTCTCGGATACGTACCAGGATCTCTTCGGCGAGGGCATCTTCACCGGGAAGGGGTTGTACGACGTCGACGCGTTCACGGCCGCGCTGGAGGGGCGCGTTCCCGAGAATGCTCTGCTCTCGCACGATCTGTTCGAGGGCATCTACGCGCGAACCGGGCTGGTCTCCGACGTGGAGCTGGTCGACGACTTTCCTTCCAGTGTTCTGGCCCACGCGCGGCGCCAGCGCCGCTGGGTGCGCGGGGATTGGCAGATCCTGTCCTGGCTCTTCCCCTGGGTCCCCACGCGGCGGGGCCTCGAGCGAAACCGGCTCCCTCTGATCAGCCGCTGGAAGATTCTCGACAACCTCAGGCGAAGCCTCGTCGCGCCCAGCACGCTGGCGCTTCTCGCTTCAGCCTGGACCTGGCTCCCCGGGCCTCCCTGGGCCTGGACCCTCGCGGTGGTCGGAGCCATGAGCTTCCCGATCTTGCCCCAGCTCTGGCGCGGTCTGATGGGTCCGGCCGAGCATCAGCCCTGGGGCGTGTTCCTGAGAGATCTGCGCGAGGAGATCGCCGCGTCGGCCGCGCAGGTGCTGCTCGAGCTCACCCTGCTGGCGTACCACTCCTACGAGATGGCGCACGCGATCGGGCTCACGCTGGTGCGGCTGATCCTCACGCAGCGGATGCTGCTCGAATGGGAGACCGCCGCCTCCTCCGCGGCCCGATCGGCCGGACTGACCGTCCGCCAGCGCCTGCGCGCCTTTGCCAACGGAATGTGGGCGAGCCCCGCGGTGGCCCTGACGCTCTTGGCCGCCACCCTGGCGGCGCGCCCGGCCGCCATCCCGACCGCGCTTCCGCTCCTTCTTCTCTGGCTCGTCGCGCCGCTCGTCGCGTTCTGGCTGAGCCGGCCCGCGCTTCCGCGCGCGGTCGTCCTGGATCTGCGCGACCGCGAGTACCTCCGGGAGGTGGCGCGGACCACCTGGAAGTATTTCGAGGCGTCGATGGACGACGCCGTGCACTGGCTCCCGCCGGACAACATCCAGGAGAAGCCGGCCCGCGTGGTGGCCGACCGTACGTCGCCGACGAATATCGGGATGGCCCTGCTCTCGACGCTCTCGGCGCACGATCTGGGGTTCATCGACGCGGGCGCGGCTCTGGAGCGGATCGAGCGAACGATCACCACGGTCGAGGCGCTCGAGAAGCACGAGGGGCACTTGCTGAACTGGTACAACATCAGGAGCCTGGCGCCGCTTCAGCCCCGATACGTGTCCACGGTGGATAGCGCCAATCTCGCGGGGTCGCTCCTGGCGGTCGCGGCGGGTCTGAGGCGGCTTCCGACCGGGCCCGGCGCCCCGGACGGCGAGGGTCGTCGTTTCGCGCTCGCCGATCGCGCGGTGGCGCTGGCGAACGCCATGAGCTTCACGTTCCTCTACGACCGGGACCGCCGGATGTTCTCCATCGGATTCCGGCTGCCCGACATGGAGGGCCCGGGACGCCTCGACACATCCTTCTACGACCTGCTCGCGTCGGAGGCCCGGCTGGCCAGCTTCATCGCGATCGCCAAGGGCGAGATTCCCCAGGAGCATTGGTTCCAGCTGGGGCGCGGGCTCGTGAGCGTCGGCGGGGTCCCGACCCTGGTCTCCTGGAGCGGATCGATGTTCGAGTACTTGATGCCCCTCCTGATCATGCGCAGCTATCCGGAGACGCTGCTCCATCACTCGTGCCGCGCCGCGGTTCGCGCCCAGATCGCGTACGGGAAGAGCCAGGGCGTGCCGTGGGGAATCTCCGAGTCCGCCTTCAATCTCATGGATCGGCATGGGACTTACCAGTACAAGGCCTTCGGCGTGCCCGAGCTGGGTCTGAAGCGCGGGCTGTCCGAGGATCTGGTGATCGCGCCCTACGCCTCGGCGCTCGCGGCGATGGTGGATCCATCCGAAGCGGTCGCCAATCTGAGACGCCTGGCGCGGGAAGGCGCCCAAGGCGATCTCGGTTTCTACGACGCCCTGGACTACACGCCGCGAGACGCGGAGAAGCCGCCGGACCGCGCTCATCCGGCCGGCCACGCGGGGCCCGCGCCGGTGGAGGCGTTCTTCGCCCACCACCAGGGGATGACCGTGGTGGCGCTCGCCAACGTGATCTTGCCCGAACGGATGGTGTCGCGCTTCCATGCGGACGCGCGGATCCAGGCGACCGAGCTCTTATTGCAAGAAAGAGTTCCTCGCTTCGTCCCGCTGACGCGGCCGAGGCCGATCGAGGTGACCCGCGTGGCCCCGCCCATCCGGCCGCTCCGGCCGCGGCGCTTCCGCACCCCCGACACGCTCTATCCGCACGCGGCGATCCTCTCCAACGGCCGCTACGTCTCGGTGCTCACGAACGCGGGCGGCGGCTCCAGCTCCTGCCGCGGCCTCTCGGTCACGCGCCAGCGGCAGGACCCGGTCTGCGATCCGGGAAGCAATTATCTGTACCTGCGCGACGTGCGAAGCGGGGCGGCGTGGTCGGCGACCTACCAGCCGATGCGCCGCGCCCCGGACGAGTACCGGACGACCCTGCTGGCCGACAAGGCGGTGGTCCAGCATGGGGGCGAGGAGATCGACTCGCTGCTGGAGATCGCGGTCTCGCCCGAAGACGATGTCGAGGTCCGGCGCCTGTCGCTCACGAACCGGAGCGCGCATCAGCGCGAGATCGAGATCACGAGCTATGTCGAGGTGGTGCTCGCGCCGCCGGCCGAAGATCTCGCCCATCCGGTCTTCGGGAAGCTCTTCCTGGAAACCGAGGTTCGCCCCGAGACCGCTTCGCTCCTCTGCGGCCGGCGCAAGCGCTCCGCCGACGAACCCGGGGCATGGGCCATTCATGTGCTGAGCCTGGAGGGCCGTCCCCAGAGCGCCGTGGAATGGGAGACCGACCGGATGCGATTCCTGGGCCGCGGCCGCGGGCCCGACGACCCGATCGCGCTGGACGGCAGGCCGCTCTCGGGGACCACGGGCGCCACGCTGGATCCGATCCTGAGCCTCCGTCAGCGGATCCGCCTCGCGCCGGGCGGATTCGCGCGCCTCGCGTTCGCGACCGGCATGGCGTCCGACCGGGACGCCGCGATCGCGCTCTGCATGAAGTACGCGGATCCAACCTCTGCCCCGCGCACCTTCGCGCTCGCGGCGACGCAGCTCTCGATCTCGCTTCGCCACCTCGGCATCTCGATCGACGAGGCGCAGCTCTTCGAGCGGCTCGCCTCGCGCGTTCTCTACGCCGATCGCTCGCTGGGCCCCACGCCCGAGGTTCTCCAGGCCAACACGCTGGGGCAGGCGGGGCTCTGGAGCCATGGGATCTCCGGCGATTTCCCCATCCTGTTGCTCCGGGTGCTGGAAGGGGACGACCTCTCGCTGGCGCGACAGGTGCTGCGCGCCCAGGACTACTGGCGACTCAAGGGCTTGAGCGTGGACGTGGTCATCCTGAACGAGCACCCCGTGGGCTATCGGAACGAGATGCACGAGCAGATCGGCACGCTGCTGGAGGGCGGGCCCTGGGGCGCCTGGAAGAACCGTCCGGGCGGGGCGTTCCTGCTCACCGGAGACGGCATGAGCGACTCCGACCGGAACCTCCTCCTGGCGGCGGCGCGCGCGACGCTGCGCGGGGACGGAGGAAGCCTCCAGGAGCAGCTGGATCGTCCCTACGCCGAGCCCGAGTGGCCCTCGGCCCTCGAGATCGCGGGGCCGTCCGCCGGGGCGCCGGAGCCGGACGAGACTCCGGAGATCGAGACACCCGAGCTCACCCACTGGAACGGCCGTGGCGGGTTCACGCCGGACGGGAAGGAATACGTGATCGTTCTGAACGGCGCCGAGGAGACCCCGCTGCCGTGGGCCAACGTCCTCGCCAACCCGCGCTTCGGAACGGTGGTCACCGCGGCGGGCCCTTCCTACACCTGGTCGGAGAACAGCAGGGAAAACCGCCTCACGCCGTTCGCCAACGATCCGGTGACCGAAGCGACCGGCGAGGCGATCTATCTGCGCGACGAGGATTCGGGCGCGACGTGGGGCGCCACCCCGGGTCCGATGCGCCGCACCTCGAGGAGCGGCCGGTGGATCGTGCGCCACGGGTCGGGCGTGACCCGCTACGTGCACCGCGAGGGCGGAATCCGCCAGGAGCTGGCGATCTTCGTGCATCCGTCGGACCCGGTGCGGTTCGCCCTGCTCACGCTCGCCAATCCCACCCGCCGGCCGCGCCGTCTGAGCGCGTTCGCGTACCAGGAGTGGAGGCTCTGCCCACCGCGCTCCGGCGAGGAGATCCACGTCCGAACCGAGACCGACCCCGAGACCTCGGCCGTGCTCGCCCAGAACCCGTACAACCAGGCGTTCCGGGGGAGGGTCGCGTTCGCCCACGCGGGCGCCCTGACCTCGGTGACCGGAGACCGCATGGAGTTCCTGGGACGGAACGGCACGATCAGGCACCCGGCCGCGCTGGGTCGCAGCCGTCTCTCGGGGCGCGTGGGGGCGGGATTCGATCCCTGCGCCGCGCTGCACGTGTCCCTCGATCTTCTCCCGGGGGAAACGCGCCAGGTCGCGTTCCTCCTGGGCGAAGGTGAGGATCGCGAGGCCGCGCTGCGGCTGGTTCGCGCCCACGGCTCCCCGGCCGCCGCGCTCTCGGCGCTGGAGGAAGTGGAGCGCTCCTGGGATGAGCTCCTCGGGGCGGTCGAAGTCCACACGCCGGATGATTCCTTCGACATCATGCTCAATCGCTGGCTTCTGACGGAGTGCGTCTCGAGCCGCATCTGGGCGCGCACGGCCTACTACCAGCCCGGCGGCGCGTATGGGTTCCGCGACCAGCTCCAGGACGTGATGGCGCTCACCTTTTCGGGCCAGGGCTACTACCGCGAGCACTTGCTGCGCGCCGCCGCGCGGCAATTCCGGGAGGGGGACGTGCAGCACTGGTGGCACGCGGAATCGGGCGTGGGTGTCCGCACCCGCTGTTCCGACGATCTCCTGTGGCTGCCGTTCGCGGTCGCGCGCTATCTGGAGTCGACCGGGGACGCCGCGGTCCTCGAGGAGCGGGTGCCGTTCCTGGAAGCTCCGGCGCTCGAGCCGGGCCAGAACGAAGCCTATGGGCGCCCGTCCGTCTCGAGCGAGGACGGGACGCTCTACGAGCACTGCGTCCGCGCCATCGAGCGGGGCCTCACGTCGGGGTCCCACGGATTGCCCTTGATGGGAAGCGGCGACTGGAACGACGGGATGAACCGCGTGGGTTCCCTGGGACGGGGGGAGAGCGTCTGGGTGGGCTGGTTCCTGACCTCGGTCTTGAAGAGTTTTGCCGGCGTGGCCGAGACGCGCGGGGATGCGGGGCGCGGCGCGCGGTACCGGAGCGAAGCGGGACGGCTGGCGGCCGTCATCGAGCAGGCCTGGGACGGCGACTGGTACCGGCGCGGCTATTTCGACGACGGCACGCCCCTGGGCTCGGCGCAGAGCGAGGAGTGCCGCATCGATTCCATCGCCCAATCCTGGGCGGTGCTGTCCGGCTCCGCGCCGCCCCAGCGCGCGGAGCGCGCCATGGACTCGGTGCGGACCCATCTCATCCGCCGCGACGCGCGGGTCGTTCTGCTCCTGGCCCCGCCGTTCGACACCTCCACGCCGGATCCCGGTTACATCCGGGGCTACCCGCCGGGCGTGCGGGAGAACGGAGGGCAATACACGCACGCGGCCCTCTGGACCCTCAAGGCGGTGGCGCGCCTGGGCAGCGGCGACGAGGCGGTCGAGCTCTTCCACCTCATGAACCCCATCAACCACGCGCGGACGCCGGCCGACGTGGCGCGGTACATGGTGGAGCCCTACGTGGTCGCGGCCGACGTGTACGCCCATCCCGCCCACGCCGGGCGCGGGGGATGGACGTGGTACACGGGATCGGCCGCCTGGATGTATCGGGCGGGGTTGGAGACCATCCTCGGGCTCACGCGCCGCGGGGAAACGCTCGCGCTCGATCCGTGCATTCCCTTCGCCTGGCCCGGGTTCTCGGTCGTGCTCCGCTTCGGGGCGACGCGCTACGAGATCACGGTCGAAAATCCACGCCAGCGGTGCCGGGGGCTCCGCACCGTGGAATGCGACGGGGTTGCGGTGGATGCCTCGGCGATTCCCTTGCGCGCGGACGGGAAAACCCACCGCGTCCGGGCGGTGATCGGGGACCCGGTTCTGGCGGGCAGCGAGGTCTGAGGGGTCTCGCTAGGCCGTCCCGGCCATCCGCTGGAACCGCCGGCCCAGCGCCACCGCGATCGTAAGCCAGACCAGGACCAGAGCCACGTTCACCAGCGCGAACTGCCTCGCCTGAAATCCCAGCCAGGTTGTTCCCACGAACACGATCCCGGCCGAGACCACGTCGCCGAATCGCACGAAGAACGTGTCGTTGGCCTGCTTCGCCTTGTACTTGGCCGCCGGGCTCGTGGGGAGGTAGAGCGCGTTCTTGGTCGTGTTCTGGAGGGAGTAGTCCAGCGAGTTCTCGGCCAGCTTGGTGCCGCGAATGAAGCGGAGCACCGGAATGAAGGCCATGGCCCCGTATCCGATCAGCGCGACGGCTGGCAGGACGAGCAGCGCCACCCGCACGCCGAACCACTTCAGCACGCGCGAGACCACGAACGCCTGGATGATGGCCGAGAGGATGTTCACCATCGTGAAGTAGTTGCCGTAGAACTCCCCGATCACCTTCTTCTCGTCCAGCCCCCCCGCCGAGGCGGCGCCGTGGGCTGCCGTGTATTGCGAGACCACCGTCTTCCCGAGGATGTATTCGCCGTTGGTGTTCACGAGGTTGTAGACCAGCATGAGAATTCCGATGAGGAGAAGGTAGCGGTCCGCGAACACCAGCGCGAAGCCGCTCCGCCCGCGCAGGCCCTGCCGAGGGTCGACGGTGGCCGGAGGGGACGAGGGGTCGGCCGCCGGATGCGGCGCCCCCGAGCGCGCCCGCTTCTCGCGGACGCTCACCAGGTTCGTGAGCGCCATGCAGATCGCCAGCAATCCCGCGGCCCCCAGCATGAAGGGATACGGGCCGTAGACTTTCACCAGCTGACCGGTCACGAAGGAGCCCGCGATGGCGCCGAGCGATGCGCCGAATCCCACGATGGCGAAGAGGCGCTTCCCCTCTTCGACCGTGTACACGTCGTTCGCGAACGCCCAGAGCTGCGCGATGATCATGAGGTTGAAGATCCCGACCCAGATGAAGAACGCGACCCCGATGGGCACCCCCGCCTGGCTCAAGCCGAAGAACGCGATGAGGCACGCGATGAAAAAGAGGGTCACCGAATTGATCAGGCGGACGCGCGAGACCCGGGAGGCGATCGCGCTGTAGAGCGGAACGAGGATGAGGAGGAGTCCCGCCATCGCCGCGGCGGCGTAGCTCTTCACCTCGGCGCCTCCGCCCGGGGACGCGAGGATCAGCGGCTCGCGGATGGTCTTCAGCAAGTAATAGCTCGCGAGCAAGAGGAAGATGTTGAGCATCAGGAGGAGCGCCGAGGCGGCCTCTCCTCCTCGCACGTCGGCGAACACGCCGAGGAGTCGGTCGAGAGCGCCTTTCGGTGTTTCCCTCTGATTCATGATCGCACCCTCCATTTCTAGCGGGGCTTCTTCTGGGTGGGGGCCGTCTTGCCGGGCGGCGGCCCCTCGAGGATCCGCTTGCTCGCCGAGATCGAGTCCTTGCTCGCGCTGGCAGGCATCGGCATACCCTTGTCCTCGGCGCTGCCCATGGCTCCTCGGGGGCCCTTGGCCGGCGGGAGCGGCATCTTGTGTTGATCGATCTTCGGCGTTCCGTAGCGCGCGAGGTCGACCTGAACCTTGTCGATCATGCTGGTCTTCGCGTTCTTGTCGACGGCGTACGCCTGGAACTCGCCTCCCCCGAACCAGAGCCTCAGGTGGACGAAGCTGAAGACCTCGTCGGTGAGGACGTTTTGGGGCTTCACGACGGACCCGGCCACGGCGTACTCGCTGTAGAGCCTGGCGCTCTCGGCCGGCGGCGGAATCTGGTTCAGCGGCGCGCCCGCGCCGGCGCAGACGATGGAGATGAGGACGGCATCGGGCCACGTCAAGAGAGCCCGCTGATAGCTGTGCTCGTGGCCGCTCGCGATGATGGCAATGCCGGACTCGTGGAGCGCCTTCACCATCCGGGCGCGGCGCTCCTGCAAGATTGGGTCCCGTTGCCACTCCATGCGGTGGGTCCCCGAGGAGAACGGCGGGTGGTGCATCATCACGATCACGGGCCCGATGTGCTCCTTGACCCGGGCCACGAGCCAGGTGAACTCCTCGTCGGAGTACTCGACCTGCACCTCGCGCGTCCAGTGTCCCTTGGGGTCGACGATGGGGTTCGTATCCAGGGCGATGAACCGCACCCACCCATCGGCGGTGTCGAAGCAGTAGTAGAGGCGATCGCCTCCGATCGGGAGCCCGGTCGCCGTGCGCCAGTTCTCCACCCCCTCCACCGCGTCGGTCCGCTCGTGGTTGCCCGCGACGGGGAAGTAGGGAATTCGCGAGGAGAGAGGCCGCGTGATGCGCAGGAAGCGCTCCCAGGTCGCGGGATACCGCCCGTCGTAGACCAGATCCCCGGTATTGATGACCGCGGCGACGGTCTTCTTCTGCGCCTGGAGCGAATCGATTTTCGCGGTCATCGCGTTCAGCACCTGGTGCTCGCGCCCCCATGTGGGTGCGTGCCGGACCAGCGCGGGAACCTCGCGGATCAAGGCCAAGTCGGGGAACAAGCCTTTCACGAGAGCGACCGGGATTGCAATCAGGCCCCTCCCGATCTTCAGGGGGTTCAGCGAAACCATCTCCTTGATGTTCTGGAGCTGGGGCTGGAGGCGGGAGCTGCGATAGCCCGGGCGGTTGTCTCCGAAGAGCATGATGTTGAGCGTGTCGGCCGTGTACCCGTCGCGGAGCCGGCCCAGGAACCGGTGTGCGGAGTCCGCGGTGCCGGGCTCGAAGCCCATCAAGCTGTCCCCGAAGAGGGCGCGCAGGGGCTCGACGGGGGGCTCGTTCTCGCCCCGCCGCTCCGAGGTGCTGTCTGGACGGACCGGGGACACGGTGGGCCCCACGTTCTGGAGGCGCCCCATGCGGGCACAACCGGCGAGGAGGATCGCGGCGGCCGCCAGGGCGCAGGTGAGGCGGCCGGGGGAGATCACCCGTGTCTCACTCGGGTCACGATCCAACCCGAGCCCAGCCGCGTCAGCTCGACGCGCGCCGGCCTTGCCCCGCTCCCCTGGATCGAGAGCGAGAGCTCGATCTTCGACGCGCCTTCCCCGAAATTCTGTGTATCGATGCTCGCCCCGCTCAGGGTCAGGCGCCCGGGCGCGGCGCGTCCGCCCTCCGATTCGATCTTCACGTCGTAGGCTCGCGCCCCGGTGAGTCCGATGTCCTGGGCCAAGTCGTGAAACCGGAGCACGCCACCATCCATCCAGAAGAAGTCCAGCGGCGCCACGCGGCCGAACCAGAATCGCGTGATCTTCTCGCGGCGCTCCTTCAAATTTTGC
>Ga0137398_10000700_pt1 | contig 12535 bp, 8 predicted proteins | sample czorhiz216metaG_FD_106659 | JGI IMG/M metagenome (GOLD analysis project Ga0137398, IMG submission 106659) | Vadose zone soil microbial communities from Angelo Coast Range Reserve, California, USA - czorhiz2.16 metaG | ecosystem: Environmental > Terrestrial > Soil > Vadose zone | place: USA...
CGCGGGCCGTGTCCGCCGGCTCACCCTCGAGGATCTTGCCGGCCTGCCGCGGCGGGGGCAGCGAGAATTCCACGAAGCGGACGGAAGCGGCGCTCTCGGAGACGGACGCGGGGTCCACGCCCAGATCGGAGAGGGACCATTCCGGAATGACCTTCTTCTTCACCGCCATGATTCCCTTGAGGGAAGCGTAGCGAGGCTCGTTCAGACCCTTCTGCGCGGTGATGACCGCCGGCAGAGAGAACTCCACGATCTCCGCTCCGCCCTCGATCTCGCGCCAGGCTTTGCCCTGCTTCGACGCCGGATCCACCTCGAGACGCACCACCACCGATACGTGGGGAAGGTCCAGGAGCTCGGCCAGGATGATCCCCGATTGGGACCAGTCGTAGTCGACACCCTGCTTTCCGGTGAGGATCAGATCGAAGCCGGCCTTCTTCGCGGCGGCCGCGAGCACCGTCGCCACCGCGAGAGGATCCCCGAGGGCCACGCCTCCGCCCTGGACATGAACGCCCTCGTCCGCGCCGAGGGAGAGCGCGTACTTGATGGCCTCCTTGACCCGGTCGGGCCCCAGGCTCATCACGGTGACCTTGCCCTGTCCGAGCCGCTCCCGGATGCGAAGGGCTTCCTCGATCGCGAACTCGTCGTACGGATTCGCGACCCACTTCACGCTCGTGGTGTCCACGGCTCCGTCCTTGAGCTGGATCCGGGTCTCGGTATCCGGGACCTGCTTCACGAACACCAAAATGTTCATTCGACGGCTCGCTCCCTCAATTGGTCCACGGCAAGGCCGCGCAGTATAGTACGATGTCCCCATTCGATGGAAGAACCCGTTCCCCCATGGAGAAATCCGGTTTGAGCCATCCCTTCCTGAAGCGTCTGGAGCAGGGCGTCGTCCTGGCCGACGGCGCCATGGGCACCGTGCTCTACGACCGCGGCATCACGTTCGACCGCTCCTTCGATCTCCTGAACATCCAGGAGCCGGCGCTGGTCCAGTCCATCCACCGCGACTACATCCGCGCGGGCGCCGAGCTGATCGAGACGAACACCTTCGGCGCGAGCCGCATCCGTCTGGCGGCGCACGGCGAGAGCCAGGACGCGCGCCGCGTGAATCGCGTGGGTGCGCAGCTGGCGCGGAACGCGCGCGAGGAGGTGGGAGAGGCGGTCTTCGTCGCGGGCGCCATTGGGCCGCTGGGAAAACCGGTCGCGCCGCTCGGCACGATCACCAAGGACGAGGCGCTCGAGGCCTACGTGGAGCAGGTCGAAGGGCTCGTCGAGGGCGGGGTGGATCTCCTCATCATCGAGACGCAGACCGATCTCGAGGAGATGAAGCTCGCCATCCAGGCGGTGCGCCAGGTCACGGACCTCCCGCTCGTCGCCGAGATGACCTTCACCGAGGACGAGCGCACGCTCTACGGCGCCTACCCCGAGGACGTGGTGCGCGCCACGCAGAGCCTCGGCGTGAACGTCCTGGGCGCGAACTGCAGCGTGGGACCCCAGAAATTATTGGAGATCGTGCAGCGGCTGAGGCGCCGGACGCAGATGCCCATCTCCGTGATGCCCAACGCGGGACTCCCGCGCTTCGTGAGCGGGCGTTTCCTCTATCTCGCCTCGCCGGATTATTTCGCGGACTACGCCGTGCGCTTCAAGGCCGCGGGGGCGAGCCTGATCGGCGGGTGCTGCGGCACGACGCCGGCCCACATCCGCCGCATGAAGGAGGCGCTGGCGCGCCCGCCCGCGGGCACCGCTGAAGAGGTGGCGGCGGACCGCGCGACAGCGCCTCCTCTGCCTCCGGCGCCCGCGATCCCGACCGAGGAGCCCGCGTCCTCCGACCCCGCCTCGCGCTCGCTCCTCGCGCGGAAGCTCATGAATCACGAGTTCGTGGTCAGCGTGGAAGTGGACCCGCCCCGCGGCGCGCGGCCCAAGAAGATGATCGAGGGAGCGCAGTTCCTGAAAGCCTCCGGCGTGGACGTGATCAACGTGGCGGACAGCCCCATGGCGCGGGTGCGCATGTCCTCCCTCGCGCTGGCCTCGATGATCACGCAGCAGGTCGGCGTGGAGACCATTCTCCACTTCACGTGCCGCGATCGGAATCTCATGGGCATCCAGTCGGATCTCATGGGGGCGCACGCGCTCGGGATCCGGAACATCCTCGCGCTGACCGGCGATCCGCCTCGCGCGGGGGACTACCCCAACGCCACCGCCGTCTTCGACGTGGATTCGGTGGGGCTGATCCGCGTGCTGAAGCAGCTCAACGCGGGCACCGATCTGGCGGGGAACTCGATCGGCGAGCCGACGCGCTTCATGATCGGCTGCGCGGTCAACCCGGCGTCCGAGGACATCCAGACCGAATTGGAGCGCTTCCAGAAGAAAATCGAGGCCGGCGCGGAGTTCACCATGACCCAGCCGCTCTACGAGATGGAGCCTTTGATCCGCTTCCTCGAGGCCGTCGGCAAGCGGCGGGTGCCGGTGCTCCTGGGCCTGCTCCCGCTCCAGAGCCACCGCCACGCCGAATTCCTCCACAACGAGGTGCCCGGGATCAACATCCCGGACAAGGCCCGGGAGGCGATGAAACAGGCGGGCGACAAGGGGATCGAGGTCGGCATCGAGATGTGCCGCGCGCTCCTCCTCGAGGCCAAGGACATGGTGGAGGGCGCCTATCTCATGCCCTCGTTCGGCCGTTACGAGGTGGTCGCGCGGGTGGCCGAAGTGGTCCGCACCGCCCCGAAGGGCGCCTCCCGGGCGGCGACTCCCGCCTGACCGGCAATGTTCTTGAAGGACAACCACTTCGCTGCTAAAATGGGGTTTGCCAAAGCGAAAGCCAACGCGAGAGTGGCGGAATTGGCAGACGCGCGGGACTTAGGATCCCGTGAGGCAACTCGTGGGGGTTCAACTCCCCCCTCTCGCACCAGACTGACCAGGAGCCAGAATTGAAAGTCGACATTCGTGACCACGGATCGCCTTGGCGGAAGCTCCTCGTGATCGAGGTACCTCCGGACGAGCTGGAGCGCGCCTTCCAGGACGTCGTCGAGGAGTTCCGTAGCCGCGTCCAGCTACCTGGATTTCGGAAGGGGCACGCGCCCCGGAACGTGATCGAGCTGCAGTTCGGTCACTCCATGGAGCACGAGGTGCTGGAGCGCGTCGTGAAGCGCTCTTACGAGGCGGCGGTTCGGGATCAGAATCTTCAGCCTGTGACGTACCCCACGATCGAGAAGATCGAGTTCGCCCGGGGGAAGCCCCTGACGTATGAGGCACAAGTCGATATCCGGCCAAAGGTTACGGCCAAAGACTACCTGGGCCTGGATGTGGACGCGAACGAGACCGAGGTGAAGGACGAGGACGTCGACAAGGCCCTCGAGGAGTTGCGCCAGCGCACCGCAGAGTGGGCGCCCGCGGACCGCCCGGCCGGCGAGTCGGACGCGGTCCTGGTCGATTACGTGAGGCTGAACGGCAAAGGGAAGCCGATCCGGAAAACCGAGCAGAAGGATGCCCTCGTGGAGCTGGGCGCCTCGGGCCTCCTGCCGGAATTCAGGGCCAATCTGGTGGGCACGAAGGCCGGCGACCACCGCGATTTCCAGGTGGCCTACCCCGCCGAGTTCGGAAACGAGGAGCTCCGGGGCAAGGCGGCCACCTTCTCGGTGGACGTTCAGGGCGTCCGGGAGCGCCGGATCCGGCCGCTCGACGACGAGTTCGCCAAGGAAATCGCCGGCATGCGGGACCTGGCGGAGCTTCGGGCCAGGGTCAGGCTGAATATGGAGGGCGAGGCCCGGGTGAAGTCCCAGCGCGAGCAGGAGGAGGCGCTGGTGGACCAGATCATCGCCCGAAATCCGATGGAATTGCCGGAATCGATGGTTGCCGAGTATCTGGAGGAGCTGGTCCAGCGTCTAAGGGGGGAAGGCAGGGAGTGGACCCCCGAGGACGAGGAGCGCTTCCGGAAGGAATACCGCCCTCTGGCGGAGCGGCGCATCAAGCGCGATCTCTTGCTGGATTCCATCGCGCGCGCCGAGTCGGTCACCGTTACGGACGAAGATATCGATTTAGCCCTGCGAGGGGCCGCGGAAGGGGAAGGGGCGCCTCCGGAGACCGAGCGGGTGCTTCGGAGCGCCGAGCATCGCGACCGGGCTCGGGCCCATCTGACGGAGCGGAAGGTGTTCACGCTGCTCCGCGAGAAGGCCCGGCTTAAGATGGCTGTGGCCTAACCCGATAGATCATTTCAAGGAGGGACGGAACTCATGGGTTTGGTGCCGATGGTGGTGGAGCAGAGCGGACGCGGGGAACGGGCCTATGACATCTATTCCCGCCTTTTAAAGGATCGAATCGTCTTCATCGGGCAGCCGATCGACGATTTCGTGGGCAACCTGGTCATCGCCCAGCTCCTCTTCCTCGAAGCGGAGGATCCGGACCGGGACATCAACCTCTACATCAATTCACCCGGCGGCGTGGTCTCGGCGGGGCTCGCGATCTACGACACGATGCAGTTCATCCGCCCCGACGTGGCGACGATCTGCATGGGCCAGGCCGCCAGCATGGCGGCGCTCCTCCTCGCCGCCGGCGCGAACGGCAAGCGCTCGGCGCTGCCGCACTCGCGGATCATGATCCACCAGCCGCTGGGCGGGAGCCAGGGACAGGCGACCGACATCGAGATCTACACGAAGGAAATCCTGGCGCTGCGCACGGTTCTGAACGACATCCTGGTCCGCCATTCCGGGCAGCCGCTGGCGAAGATCGAGAAGGACACGGACCGGAACTTCTTCATGTCCGCCGAGGAAGCCAAGGCCTATCACATCGTGGACAAGGTCATCTCCAAACTCGAACCCAGCAAGGAGAGAAAGGCCGAGCCGGCTCCGGTCGGCTAGGGCCCCTCGCATGAAGAAGCGGGTCAATTCGCCTCACCCCATCCGGTGCAGCTTCTGCGGCCGCGGCCAGGACGAGGTTTCGCGTCTGGTCTCCGGTCCCTCGGTCTACATCTGCAGCGAGTGCGTGAAGCTCTGCAACGACATCCTGGAAGGGGAGACGGATCGCGGCGCGGGAGCGCCCAAGGGCACGCTTCCCAAGCCGGCCGAGATCAAGAAGGTCCTCGACGACTACGTCATCGGGCAGGAGCGCGCCAAGAAGACGATGAGCGTCGCGGTCTACAACCACTACAAGCGGATCTATTCGGGCGGCGCGGTCGAGGACGTCGAGCTGGAGAAGTCGAACATCCTCCTGATCGGCCCGACCGGAACCGGCAAGACGCTGCTCGCGCGCACGCTGGCGCGGACCCTCAAGGTCCCCTTCGCCATCGTGGACGCCACCTGCCTCACCGAAGCCGGCTACGTGGGCGAGGACGTGGAGAACATCCTCGTGCGCCTGCTCCAGGCCACCGACTTCAACGTGGTGAACGCCGAGCACGGCATCGTGTACGTGGACGAGCTGGACAAGATCTCGCGCAAGTCCGAGAACCCCTCGATCACGCGCGACGTCTCCGGCGAGGGCGTGCAGCAGGCGCTCCTCAAGATCCTCGAGGGAACCATCGCCAACGTCCCGCCGCAGGGCGGACGGAAGCACCCGCAGCAGAAGTACATCGAGGTGAACACGAAGGACATCCTCTTCATCTGCGGCGGCGCGTTCGAGGGCCTGGAGAAGATCGTGGAGCGCCGCGTCAGCCAGAAATCCATGGGCTTCGGCGCGGATATCCGGAGCCGGAAGGACCGGAACATCGGCGAGCTCCTGTCGCTCGTGGAGCCCGAGGATCTTCTGCGCTACGGATTGATTCCCGAGCTGGTGGGGCGGCTCCCCGTCATCGGGGCGCTCGATTCCCTGAACAAGCAATCGCTCGTCGAGATCCTGACGAAGCCCAAGAACGCGATCATCAAGCAGTACCAGAGATTCTTCGATATGGAGGGCGTCAAGCTGGAGTTCACGGAGGACGGCCTCGAAGCCGTGGCCGACCTGGCGCTGAAGCGGGGCACGGGGGCGCGGGGCCTTCGCGCCGTTCTCGAAGAAGCCATGATGGATCTCATGTACGAAATTCCGTCCCGTCTGGAAGTCGTCGGTTGCACGATCACCCGCGACGTCGTGAACCGCAAAGCCGAGCCCATTTTGACCTTCCGCGGTGATCGCCGCCGCAAAGAGGCATAACCCGAAACGAGGGCATCAAGGATGATTCGACTCGAGCGCGATGGTGAGGTATTCGAGATCCGCGACCGGATCCCGCTGCTTCCGCTTCGCGATGTGGTGATCTATCCCTACATGACGATTCCGCTGCTGGTGGGGCGGATCCCGTCCGTGAATGCCATCGAGGCCGCCGTCCAGAAGGACCGCGTGCTGTTCGTCCTCGCGCAGCGGCGTCCGGACGTGCCGGACCCCGTGGCGAAGGACCTCTATCGCGTCGGAACCGTCGTTCGCGTGCTCCAGCTCTTCCGGCTCCCCGACGGCACCATGCGCGTGCTGGTGGAGGGGATCTGCCGCGCCCGCGCGAAGAAGTTCTTCAAGGGCGCCGATTACATGTCCACGTCCGTGGCGATCGTCGAGGACCAGGTGCGCCAGGACGCGCAGCTGGAGGCGTTGACGCGGAACGTGCTCGCCTCGTTCAACGACTACGTGCACCTGAACCGGCGCGTTCCGGACGAGGTGCTCTCCAACGCCAACAACATCGGCAACCCGGTGCTCCTCTCCTACACGGTCGCCTCACACCTCATCTTGAAGGTGGCGGTGAAGCAGAGCGTGCTGGAGGAGGACGACGTCACCGAGCGCTTCCGCCAGCTCAGCAAGACGCTCGCGAACGAGCTCGAGATCTTGAAGCTGGAGCGGAAGATCGAGGGGCAGGTCCGGAGCCAGGTCCACAAGAACCAGAAGGAGTTCTATCTCAACGAGCAGCTCAAGGCGATCCGCAAGGAGCTGGGCTACCAGAACGAATTCTCGAACGAGATCGACGAGCTGGTGCAGGCCGTGAAGAAAGCCAAGATGCCGCCCGACGTGCACGAGAAGGCCATCAAGGAGATCGACAAGCTCGGCAAGATGTCCTTCATGTCGCCCGAGGCAACGGTGGTGCGGAACTACGTCGACTGGCTGGTCTCGCTCCCCTGGGGCGTCAAGACCGAGGACAACCCGGACATCCAGAACGTCGAGAAGGTCCTGGACGAGGACCACTACGGGCTCAAGAAGATCAAGGAACGGATCATCGAGTACCTCGCGGTGCTCAAGCTCTCCGGCAGCCTCAAGGGGCCGATCCTCTGCTTCGTGGGACCCCCCGGCGTGGGCAAGACCTCGCTCGGCAAATCCATCGCGCGGGCGCTCGGCCGGAAGTTCGTGCGCATGTCGCTGGGCGGCGTGCGGGACGAGGCGGAGATCCGCGGCCACCGGCGTACGTACATCGGCTCGATGCCCGGGCGCATCGTCCAGGCCATGAAGCGGGCCGGCTCGATGAACCCCGTCCTCCTGCTGGACGAGATCGACAAGCTGGGAACCGACTTCCGCGGCGATCCCGCGTCGGCGCTCCTCGAGGTGCTGGATCCCGAGCAGAACCACACGTTCAACGACCACTATCTGGAGGTGGATTTCGATCTCTCCCAGGTGATGTTCCTCACGACGAGCAACTCGCTCTACTCGATTCCGCCGGCGCTCCTGGACCGCATGGAGATCATCCGCCTCCCGGGGTACCTCGAATTCGAGAAGGTCGAGATCGCAAAGAATTTCCTGATCCCGAAAGAATTGAAGGCGAACGGGCTCAACGCCAAGGACCTCCAGATGACGGACGGCGCCTTGAAGACCGTCATCAACGCCTACACCCGCGAGGCCGGCGTGCGGAGCCTGGAGCGCGAGATCGCCTCGATCTGCCGCAAGGTGGCGCGGAAGAAGGCGACGCTGAAGAAGACGCGCACGTTCCGGGTCGTGGAGAAGCAGCTCTCGAAGTACCTCGGCGTGCCCAAGTACCTGGACAGCCAGATCGAGCGGCGGTCCCGCCTGGGCGTCGCGACCGGGCTCGCGTGGACCGAGGCGGGCGGCGATCTCCTCAACATCGAGGTCAGCATCCTGGCCGGCACGGGCATCCTCATGCTGACGGGGAAGCTGGGCGAGACGATGCGCGAGTCGGGCCAGGCGGCGCTCTCCTACGCGCGCTCGCGGGCCGCGTCGCTGGGCCTGGACAAGAATTTCTACAGAAGTATTGACGTCCACGTGCACTTGCCGGAGGGCGCGATCCCCAAGGACGGCCCGTCCGCGGGCATCGCCATGGCGACCGCTCTGGTCTCGGCCCTGACAGGGGTTCCCACGCGGGAGGACGTCGCCATGACCGGCGAGATCACCCTGCTCGGGAATGTCCTCCCGATCGGCGGGCTCAACGAGAAGGTGGTGGCCGCCAAGCGCGCGGGCGTGAAGACCGTGATCATCCCCAAGCTGAACGAGAAGGACCTCCAAGAATTGCCCGAGCACATCCGCGACGCGGTGGAGTTCAAGCTCGTCGAGACCATGGACGAGGTGCTGGAAGTGGCCTTGAAACCGGGCGAGTCCTCCACGTATCTTCGCCGCAACCAGGAAGAGCAGCCGCCGCAGCCGCACCCGTACACGCACTGATCCGCCTCGCGAGCCAGGCCCAGGGGAGAACGATGAAGCGCGTGCTCTTTACCCCGGGACCGACCGAGGTCCCGTCCGAAGTCCTCCAGGCGATGGCGAAGCCCCTCATCCACCACCGGACCGACGAGTACCGGCAGCACTTCCTCGAGACCACGCGCCTCATGCAGGAGCACCTGGGGACGAAGGAGCCGGCGCTCACCCTTTCCTGCTCGGGCTCGGGGGCGATGGAGGCGGCCGCGGTGAATCTCCTCTCCGCGGGCGACGAGGCGATCGTGGTGGAGGGAGGGAAATTCGGGGACCGGTGGCGCGCCATCTGCCAGACCTACGGCGTCACGGCGCACACCGTGAGCGTGGAATGGGGTCGTGTCGCGACGGCGGAGGAGGTGGAATCCGCCCTCGCGGCGCATCCTTCCGCGAGAGTCCTGTTCTGCACCCACAGCGAGACCTCGACGGGGGCGCTCTTCCCGGTGCACGACATGGCCCGCGTGGCGAAAGCGCGCGGCGTCCTCACCGTCGTGGACGCCATCACGAGCTTCGGCGTCTACGACCTCCGCTTCGATCGCTCCGACTTCGACGTGGTGGTCTGGGGGTCGCAGAAGGGGATGATGATCCCGCCGGGGCTCGGCTTCATCTGCATGAGCCCGGCCGCGTGGGACCGGGTGAAGGCCTCGATGCTCCCGAAGTTCTACTGGAACCTGACCAAGGCGAAGAAGGCGCTGGAGACGGGCGACACGCCCTTCACCCCGGCGATCAGCCTCGTGCTGGCCGCGCGCGCCGCCATGCTCCTGCTCCAGAGCGAGGGACGCGAGCAGGTCTTCGCCCGCCACGCCCGGAACGGGGACGCCGCGCGCGCCGCGGTCCGCGCGCTGGGCCTCCCGCTCTTCGCCGAGGTGCCGTCGAACACGCTCACGGCGGTCGCCGTGCCCGGGGGCGTGGACTCGAGCGGCGTGCTGAAGACGATGGAGAACAAGTACGGCGTGAAGATCGCGGGCGGGCAGGATCGCCTCAAGGGGAAGATCTTCCGCCTGGGGCACATCGGCTACTACGACGAGGGGGACATCCTCCGCCTCGTCGGCGCGTTCGAGGGAGCGCTCCTCGAGCACGGCGGAACGGGGGAGCCGGGCTCCGCCGTCCGCGCCGCGCAGCAGTCCTTCCGCGCCGCCTCATCCTCCACGCCGGCGCGTGTCGGTTAAGGTCCTCGTCAGCGACCCGCTTTCCCCGCGGGCCGTGGCCATCCTCCGCGGAACCCCCGGCCTCGCCGTCGAGGAGCGCCAGGGGCTCACCGAGGCAGAGCTCTTGCCGCTGGTCTCCGACATCGACGCGTGGGTGGTGCGCGGGGCCACGAAGGTGACCCGGCGCCTGATCCAGGCGGCGTCCAAGCTGCGCTGGGTGGCGCGGGCCGGCGCGGGGATCGATAACATCGACGCCGTGGCGGCGCGCGAGCGGGGTGTCCTAGTCCTGAACGTCCCGGGAGCGAACTCGGTCGCGGTCGCCGAGCTGGTGTTCGGGCTCCTGCTCGGCCTCTTCCGTCAAATCCCCGCCGCCGACGCCTCGCTCAAGGGTGGCGCGTGGGACAAGTCGCGCTTCAAGGGACGCGAGCTTCGCGGGAAGACCCTCGGGATCGTCGGGCTCGGGCAGATCGGACGGGCCGTCGCGCAGCGCGCCGTCGCCTTCCAGATGACCTGCGTGGGCCACGACCCGCTTCTCTCCGACGACACGATGCGGGATCTCGACGTCGAGCCCCTTTCCTTGAGCGACCTCTTGCCGCGCTCCGAGATCCTCACCCTCCACGTTCCCCTCTCTCCGGAAACCAAGGGGATGATCGGCGCGGGTGAGATCGATCGCCTTCCGCGCGGCGCCGTGCTCGTGAACGCGGCCCGAGGGGGCCTGGTGGACGAAGCCGCGGTCCTCGAGGCGTTGGACCGGGGTCAGCTGAGCGGGGCTGTCTTCGACGTGTTCGCCGAGGAGCCGCCCCGGGGCTCGCCGCTCCCGCTGCGGGAGAACGTGGTCGCCACGCCCCACATCGGAGCCGCCACCGTGGAGGCGCAGGAGGCCGTAGGGGAAGAGATCGTGCGCCTCCTGCTGGCCGCCCTTCGGGAGGCCGGCGCCCTCGCCTAGGGGGCTCCTACGCGAGGACCGCAGTTTCCTCATCCATTCCTCGAAGACCCCTAGCGTGCGGTTTTCGCCGAGCCCGAGTCAAGAAATTCCGTTGACAGACCCGGGGGCGCGGCGCGAGCATTCCAGGATCGCGGAAAGGAGGTGGTCCAGTGCACAAAAGTGGCTTATCGGCTGTACTGAACTGCGGAGGTGGCTGCAGCTAGCGGCATCTAGAGCGCCCTAGCCTGGTGCCTGCTGGCGAATCCCAACAGTTCACCGGAGGTTTCGAGGGGAAGCGGCAACGCTTCCCCTCACTCTTTTGCTATGATCCCGCCCCTATGATCGCAGCCATCGACCTGGAAGGCGTGCTCGCGCCGGAGATCTGGCCCCATCTGGGGGACCATTTCGGGGTCGAGGAGCTGCACCTCACCACGCGCGAGGTCGGAGATTTCGAGGAGCTGATGCGCCGCCGCGTCGGCGCGCTGAACCGGGCCGGGCTCACCCTCGCGCGGCTCCAGGAGGTGGCGCACGAGGTGCGGCCCTACCTGGGCGCGCACGAATTCCTGGACCGGATCCGCCGCTCCTGTCAGGTGATGATCATCTCGGACACGTTCCAGGAGTTCGCGGAGCCCATCATCGAGCGGCTCGGCGGCTACAACCTCTTCGCCAACCAGTTCGAGGTGGACGCGCAGGGGAGGATCGTCGGATGGAAGCTTCGCATCCGCGGCCAGAAGGCGCGGGTGGTGCAGGGGATGAAGATCGCGGGATTCAAGGTGATCGGGATGGGGGACAGCCTGAACGACCTCACGCTCTTGCAGTCGGCGGACTACCCGATCCTCTTCCGGCCGGTTCCGGCGCTGCTCCAGGCCTTGCCCCAGGCGCCGACGGCGAACGGGCTGGACGAGGCGCTCCGGATCTTCCAGGAGATTTTTCGGTCCAACGGCGGGCCGCTGTAGCGGGCGCGAGCGCCTTGTCAAGCGCCCCGCCGTTCTGATAACCTCTTCCGCTTGCCGATGGGACCCCAAGCCGCGAGCGCGGACCTCGCGGTTTTTCGTTTGAGGAGGAGTTCGAGCATGTCCTGCCGCGTGGTGGTGGGCGCCCAATGGGGCGACGAGGGAAAAGGAAAGATCGTCGACCTCCTGAGTGACGAGGCGGACGTGGTCGCCCGTTATCAGGGCGGACCCAACGCCGGCCATACGGTCGTCGTGGGAAACCAGACCTTCGTCCTGCACCTGATCCCTTCCGGAATCCTGCGCCCGAACACCCTGTGCTACATCGGAAACGGCGTCGTGGTGGATTGCGACGCGCTGCGCCAGGAGCGGGACGCGCTTCGGAAGCAGGGTGTGCACGTGGACGGCCGCCTCTTCGTCTCCCTGTCGGCGCACGTCATCCTTCCCGATCACCGGGCCCTGGAGCAGCTCACCGAGGGCGGTCCGGAGCGGGCGCGCATCGGAACCACGGGGCGCGGCATCGGCCCGGCCTATACCGACAAGGCGGGCCGCGTCGGGCTGCGGGTCGCGGACCTCCTGGATCCCGAGATCCGCGAGGAGCGGGTTCGGCGCCTGCGGGAGCGCACGCTGAAGCTTCTCGGCCCGGACGCCAAGCTCGAGCCGATCGAGGCCGTGCTCGCGCGCTGCGCCAAGGACGACGAGCTGCTCCGGTCCATGGCGGTGAACGTCTCGCACGCCGTCGATGCCGCGATCCGCGGGGGAAAGCGCGTTCTGCTCGAGGGCGCGCAGGGAACCCATCTCGATCTGGATCACGGGACGTATCCCTATGTGACCTCCTCGAGCGCGGTCTCGGGCGGGGCCTGCACGGGCGTGGGCATCGGCCCCACCAAGATCACCGACGTCATCGGCGTCGCCAAGGCGTATGCCACGCGCGTCGGGAA
>Ga0137398_10000701_pt1 | contig 12535 bp, 12 predicted proteins | sample czorhiz216metaG_FD_106659 | JGI IMG/M metagenome (GOLD analysis project Ga0137398, IMG submission 106659) | Vadose zone soil microbial communities from Angelo Coast Range Reserve, California, USA - czorhiz2.16 metaG | ecosystem: Environmental > Terrestrial > Soil > Vadose zone | place: USA...
ATTCGAACGGTGCGAGAAGGTCCTTCTGTCCAGAAGACATTCTGCATGGGCACTTGGGTTGAAAGCCCAAGTAGATTGGCAGCTTTTGCCCCGGAGACGCTGATTCGGCTCCCCGTCCGCTCGGCCATGGCCTTGGCAACGGCCTCGGGAGAGGGGGAGAGGAGGCCGATTTTTGGGTGCATCTTCGGGAACTCGTAAACACCCCGATCCAGACGACGAATCTGACCAGTCCGCTGAAGCCGAGACAAAGCCTGGTCTACAGCAGCACGGGTGCCGAGGTGTGCAAACTGTCTGGGCGTAAAGACCCATCCGCGATGCTTTGCTCGAATTCGCTTTAAGATTGCATTGGTGGTGGAGGCTGTCATATGGGTCTCCTACGTCAGAAATAATAGCCTATTCATCTGACACTGTCAAGAGCATATATGTAGTATAAGTTCTTTGTAATGATTGCAGTACGGGAAGTAAATGAAAGTCAGTGCTGACCGCTAAACTATCACTCAATCCTCCCGAGAATAAACAGACTTGAACTGATATGTCTCGCTCTCAATATCGAAGCCTCTGATTTCTAAGACCCCAGATACAAAGCGAATCCCTGGCCGTCGTTCGATCTGCACGATGACGTTCAGGGAATCGGCGATATTCGTCTTGATGGCGATATACGGAATTTCGATGCCGCTTTGTAATACGCATGTCGTAAAGCGCGAAATACCCTGGGCTGCGGAGTTGGCATGCACGGTGGAAATGGTGCCGCTGTGCCCCGTATTCAGAAGTTGAAGCAGGTCGAACGCTTCGCCGGCGCGAATCTCACCCAAAATGATCCGGTCCGGTCGGTGGCGCAAAGTCGCTTTCAGAAGATCGCGGATTGTCACTGCAGCGAGGTTGTTCTGGTCGTGGCGAGCCTCGAATCGAAGGACATTCTCTTTCTGAATCTGTATCTCTGCCGTATCTTCTATCAAAACGATTCGCTCATGGTTCGGAATGAACTCCGTCAACACATTCACGAGAGTCGTCTTCCCGCTTGAAGTTCCGCCACAGATGAGGATGTTCTTACGCTGGGCAACGTATTCTTCCAACTGCTGTGCGAGACCAGCGGTGACAGTACCCACCGCAATAAGGTCTTTCATCTTGAATTTGCGAGAATTGAATTTTCGAATAGTCAGTGCGACGCCGTGAATGCTGCACGGTGGAATCACAGCCGCCACGCGGCTTCCATCCGGCAGCCGTGAATCGAGGATAGGCTTTGCTTCCGAAATATCGTCGCCTAGTCGTCTGGCAATATTCTTGACTGCAACGATGAGAGATTCATGGGTGAGCCTCACTCCGGGAACTGACTGAAGATGCCCGGCTTTTTCAATGAAAATCCGGTCTGGCCCGTTCACCATGATCTCGCTGATGTCGGGGTCTAGGATCAAATGCTGGATCGGACGGAGAAACGGAAGAATCAGTTCGAATCCATTCATTAGAGTTGCCCGTCAGCAAGCTGGCGAAAGTAGGATTTGTTCACGTCGTTGAAATAGGGCTTGAGATAACAAAACATCGGCGGCAACGGGTCGAGACCGTCATAAGCCAACGTCACTGACTGAGCGTTCTTTAATTCCGTGAACGTCTTCATATCAAACCTGTAGTCCCGCTGCTGGCTATACGTCTTTGAAGTGCTGATGTGAGCTTTGTCGGCAACGGGCTTGCCAGTCAGATAGCTGACTCGCGAATCGTGACCGCTTTCTGAGATGTTGTAGTTGACCCGCCACTTCTCGTCCTGGCCGCATAGCTCGCTGGCGATCTTCGCTGAGAAGTCGTCCGACAGGGCCAAGAAGATTTTTGTCCGGAAGGTTTGCAGCAAGGTTCGCCACGTCTCTCCTGGCAGGGTTGTTTTCAGCGAGCTGATGCTTTGCGTTGCCACAATCGGAATGCACCTCGCTTGTCTGGAGAGCGTAAAGAATTTCTCATCACCACTCGGCTCGTTCTCACCGACAGTGGCGAAGTGTTGATATTCGTCGCATACAAAAACCACAGGCCGCCACACCTTATTTGGCTCCGCTGAAATGTGGGGGATGCGATTCAAAACCGCTCGCTGGAAATCCATCTTGAGCATCACGCCGATGGCTCGCGCCAATCCTGGGTTCATACTCACCGGAAAATTCAGCGCAACGATCTTGCCTTGTTCTAGCAGGGTTGCGATCGGAGGAAGAGGCTTCCGGCCTGATACATCTGTTTCACCTTTTCGGTACAGTTCGACAGGCGGGCAAAAGGTTTTCTTTACACGGGGATTGTCATCAAACAAGGAGAGAAAAACCGAGATGCCCTCCACGATGGAGCTTTGCAGCTTCTTATCGAGGTTTTTCCAGTCGCCGTTGTACCAGCGCTTGACGGAATCGAGCTGTTCCTTTCGATCCGGGTCAATTGCGCCTTGAACGGATTCATGCTGAACATTCGGCTCGATCCCGAGCTTCTGCAAGACCTCCCTTGCCTTAGGAGAGTCGAGTACGCGGTAGAGCTGGCCCGTCTCATCTGCATCGAAGCCGATGGCCGCAAGTTCCTGGGCATGTTGCTCGAAGAGTTCCCGCGCAACACCGAGGAGGCATTTCCCGAGGATGTTCTGCTCGGCCTCTTTTATCTTCCGTTCAAGCACCTCTTGCGAGATGGCCGACTCATAGACATCAAAGAGGGTGACGTACCCAAAGCCAACCTTATGCAAAATGATGATGAACTTGATGAGGTTGGTGTAGGCCTGCTGCCAGAACGGTTCCTTGCCCTTGCCAAATAGGTTGTTTAATAAGGATGCGATTCCGTAGGCCAGCGCGTAGCCGTCGAGGTCGTTATGAAGTGGGTTGTAGGCCCACTCGGAATCGATACTGATTTCGATGTAGTCGTCTGCGCGGCCGCGCTGCGTCAGAATCTCCTTTACCTTGTGGCAGAAGTCCCCTTTAACTTCGAGCACGAGTCCGCTCGCCTTGGCTTGAGGATCTGCCGCCCGATAGCCTAACAATTGGTCGGTGAAAGGATACATTCCACCAGCCGTCTTTCCGCTCCCGACTGCACCTATGATGATCGTGCCGGTAAACAGTCCGCGCTCCGGGATAACTAGCCAGCTTGGTTTTTCAGCGGGAATCGGGAGACGCGGGTTGTGAACCTCGCCTAGAACCAAACTCAACCTGCTTCGCGTCTCGACAGTCGGATACGGCGGCAAAGGCTGCGGCTTTCCTGTTCGCCTGGGCCTCAGCGTGAAGATGTACAAAGCAGACAGCACAAACGAAAAGCCGATGTAGGGGGTCGTGAACAGCATAATGTGATAGGAAGCTTTTAGGGTCGCGTAAGTCCACGGGTCTCGAAGGGCAATCAAACGAAGGAAGTATTCGTTCCAAGTCTCCGGTACGGCCACGGTGGTCATTGGCCAGGGCATCTTGAAATGCAGCACCGTACCCGTCACCAACGCCAGCAGCACAGCCAAGAAGTTTTTCGAATTGAGCACTCGTTGAATCATGCTGCGCTCGGTATGGGCCTTGTGCTGGTTTTGGCGTTCGCACTTACCGAATTCGTGGCCGCCGTGTTTGCTGGCGAGCCTGCCTCATTCTTTTCGAGCCATTGATTGAACTCTTTGTCTCGACGAAACAGGCGCTTCAAGGATTCGCCGATGATGTATTCATATGTGGCACCGCCAAGGAAAGCCGCATAGCGTTGGAGCATTGTGTGCGCTTCCTCGTCGAGGCGAGCCGAAACCACTTTCTTTTCCTGCTTGGGTTCTACTTTCGGAATTAAAGCCATGTGTTGTTCTCCTCTGGCTGCTGTGATTCAGACTTCTTGACTGCTTCTCCTACAACTCTGCCGGCGACGGAGCGAGGAGATCTGCGGGGCAACTTGGGCGGTAGCGACCCCCGGCGCCGAAGGCGTTGGGCGGCTGGTAAGCCGCTCAAAGTGGGGTCGCTACCGCCCAAAATTTGGTTTTGTCCTCGCTCCGCTCCGATGCTCCGTCGCCGCTCATCTCTTTCTTTTCCTGCCACTTCTACTTGCGGCCACTGGAAATCTGGACGCAAATCCAGACGAAAAGGCGCTTCGGGACCTCTGCCTGTCCCGGAAGCATCCTTATCGGCCGCCTCGAAACTTCTCCCGCGTCGCCTCATATCTTTGAATACATGGCAGTTCGCTGATTACGTTCCAGAAATCTGCAAAGATCGGGTACTGGAAACCTGAGGTAAGCCATCGCCTATTACGTTCTCCGCACAGTTTTCCGCACCATTACCGCGCGGATCACTAAACACCGACAGCGATGAGCCGCATACCATCGTTCGAAAAACACCCTTCCGCGCTACTGCAACGCGCTGCGAATTTTGCGTTACTTCGGCGTCCGCGATACCCCCTTGATGCCACTTTTCGTACAATTCCTCGAACTGGCGGCCCGCGTAGCGCGCCTGTCCATCCTTCAGCAAAACCACATCAGCACTCGCCACACGTTCCTTCGCCTCCCAAGCCCTGCGAATGCGGAAGTAATCCATGACATTTATAGATTTGAACTGTTCGCGCACACCGTACAGCAAGTGGTAAAACTCCGATTCGGCTGCCTGGAACAGGCGTGCCGTGGGAGCGAGATATATAAACTCGAGCGTCGGAAGGGCCTGGAACAGTCCAAGGTAAGCTCGCAAATGCGTGCCAAAGGCTTCAAGGGTCACGGCTCCCGCATCCGCATAGGTGAAGGTGACGACGGGTGGCGAGGACAGCCGATCCACAAACATCGGAAACCGATCCACGAAATAACGTGGCGTGACTTCGGCCGACCTTCTGGCCCGATATTGCTTCACCGGAAGCGTCTCTATGCTTACGTTCGAATGCTTCTCAAAGAATGCGACCTTCTCCGCTTCCGTTTCGAGATAGCGATGTTCCGCGTGCCCAAGCACAAAGTCCAAAACGACCAACCGCGTCTTGACGTATTCCAGTTCGTGCTTCTTGCGCGTGCGCAGATTCTCTCGTTCGATGGCCTGGTACACCTTCCGGGCGAAAAGGTGATAGACACGCCCGCCTGACCGATACGCGTGATAACTCGCGTGCTTCCGATCGAGGAGCTTGCGAATAAATGCATGCGACACCGATCCCGATTCGGTTTGCGCAAACGATTTGAATTGGCGGTTCGTGAAGTAGCCGGAATGCGTGGCCACGAGGAAAAGAAACTCACTCTCGCGTTTCGTGTAACCGAGAAGGTGAAGCCCTTCGCGTTGAAATGCCGTCATGGTCATACTGATAAAACCTCTCGAACCATGCCCGTGTCGTGCAAAGCGCGACGGATGCGGTTGTTGTCTCCACTTCTCACATAGATCTTGAAACCTGCCGCGGCCTTGCCCCGAATGCCCTCTTCCCGGTAGTTCCGGGAGAGGAGTTCCAAGTTCTGGCGCTCGACACCACCCTCCCGCGTTTCATACTCCACCTGGATATCGGGAAGGTGGATGGTCCCGTCATCTAACGTCAATCCCTGCTCTCGGGCAACCGTCGCGAGTAATCTCCTACGCTCGTCTTCGGACATGTGTCCTGCAGCTTCCTTGGCGCGATTGATCGACTCCTTAAGTTCGAAATCGAGCCTCACTCGCGTCGGTTTTCCGCCTTTCTCGCGAATCTCTTCGGCGGCTTTCTGGTAGACCTTATAAAGGTCCGCATCGTGGTCGAGCTCCTTGGGCTTAACGAAACCGTGATAGAGCCTTTGCTCCTCGGGAAGACCACTCGCTTTCCTAATGATCCGCTGGCCTTCCGCGGTCAGGGCGACCAGCTTCCGAGCACTTTTATGCGCCCGGAACACCGTCTTTTCCTCGACCAATCCTTGCGTGCGAAGGCTTTCGAGGTCGTACTTCAGTCGTGCTTCATCACCGCCATAAATGAATCGAGCTAAATCGCGAACGTCTACGGCGCGAAACGTTCCGATGTCCCGCATGGCCGCGATTTCTGAGGCGCGCAGAGAGTAAGTTCGGCCTCCATGCCGGTGTTGGGTCCTCCGATTTGGCGACCGCTCTGGGGAGCTTTGCCCTGGCCTCTCAGGTCTTTCGGGCGTCGTTGTCGTGGAAGATTCAGCAGGCCCGCGTCCAGCCGAAGGACTTGTTCCGTTTGTGTCTTGCGGGCGGCTCTCGTTTGCAGGACTCGGCTCGGCGTCACGCACGTTTTCGCGATTTAGAATGTCCCAGCGGGCCATCGCTACCGCCTCTCCGCCAGGAACGGTGGGAGACCTTCGGGGCTCTCAGCCTGCATCTGGTTGTCGAAATGGGACAGCTTCCTGCCGGTATCTTTGAGCAGGATTTTGCGGTTGATCGCGAGTGCCGCCGCAAAGAGATTCAGACCCAGAGTGCCGATGAAAATTGCCATGCTCGCGCCACAGTGGAGGAAGAGAGCCTTCTTCGATCCAGCCAGGAAATTGAGTCGGCTCATGAGCCCAAACAAGACGAAAATGAGCGCCGTCGCCGATATGAATAGAGAGTTGCGAATCACTTGATGAACGCCTCGTCTTCCCGGAAATAGGTGATGGTCAGACCCAACGGATTCGTCAGAATGTCTGCATTCGGAATGTGATCCCGGAACGAAAACAGAAAGCTCGCGGTGTACAACCTCCGCTTCGCGACCGAGTGATCGGCTGGGGAATATTCGATCTCGAAGAAATCTACTGTGGCCTTGTAGGGAGCCTTGTCCATCGGCTCAATCACCACTTGCTGGACGTCAATATCCTTTTCCGGCGCGAGGCTGTCGGTCAGAAACGTCTTGATGATGTTTTTCTGTTTGAACTGCTGAATGGTGTCCCCGGCGAGTTTCCCGTCGAGGAAGTACAGCGCCTGGCTGAAGTCATCGTTGATCGTCGAGCGGTTGCGACGGTAGTAGAGCTGACAGAAGCGCGTAAGAAAATATTTCGTCTCTTTGTATTCCGGTTTGTAGGCGAGGCTCTCGTAGGCTACCGCCTGCGCCCGGCCAATCTCGTCGATCCGAATGACCATTGGCCTGAAGCTCTCAAGCGTGCGGACAATCTTCAAGTTCATCAAAACCAGGCCCAAAACTACGAGCGATAGCAGCATCACCGCAATCTTCAAATAGCCGCCGGTGACGATCGCGGATGCGTACTGTTCAAGGTAGAGTTGCTTCGCCTCGTTGAAGGTGTTGTCTTTCATAGCGCCGCTCCGAGAGCTCTCGAAACCGTGTCAAAGAGGTTGCCTGCCGATCCTCCAGACGTGCCGCTGAAGATATGACTCGTGAGCATCGGGACTTTGATAATCGCGTAGATGGCGGCCAGGTACATGACCACGAGCACGGGTGATATTCGGATGAGGTCGGTTGGTGAAATGAGCCCCGTGATTTGGGCATGAATGATGCCAAACGTGAACTGGCTGACGATATAAAGGACGCCTGCAGCGACCACCTGATAGAACGAATACTGAATAAATGCTTTCAGCCAACCCCAGAAGAGCCAGTCTAATTGGGGAACAATAAAGAACGGAATGAAGACCGGTCCAAGAAGGATGCACACGGCGGTTGCGACCACGCCGAACGCCACGACAATCAGAGCTAAGCCCTCGGTTGCGACCGCTGCCAACCACAACAAGGCATAGAGGAACGTCGCAATCGGCTGCGTGATTCCCGGCGCTTCGAGATTGCCAAGAACGTAGCCGGTATCATCCGCGATACGCTGCGCGTTGGCTTGACCGATTTGGTTTGAGAGGCTGGCGGCTTCGTCGGTGATCAAGTGGTGGAAGTCGCGGCCAAAGCCGGGGATCGGCGCATCGTAGTAGTTCACCATCGCAAAACCAAAACTGATCATCAGGATGAGCGTCACAAAGTTGGCGAAGTGAAAGCTGCCGCGGTGCTCACCTGCGGCAAGAGCCGCTTTGATGCCGTACCAAACCACCAGGATGGTGGCAAAGGCCCGGAACAGGTTTTGTCCCATCCCATCGAAGATCCCAAGGTTCTGCTGCACGAGCGTATTGACCGCCTGCAACACTGCGTCAAAGAAGTTCATGGTCTCTCCGTGGTTTTCCGTTCCGGGCCGTGCGCATTAGGGGAGCCGATACGTACTCAGGCTCTGGGTCAGGTTGCTGTTGAAGGGAACGAGATTCTGGGTCGCTTGCTCCCGCATCTGCATGGCGAAGTTGAGGTTCGCGGCGTCGGTGTCTCGTTGCTGTTTCGCTTGGAGAACCTGCTGCTCAAGCGCCGCGACGCGGAGGTTGTTAGCGTCTTGCAGCGTCCGCAGTGTCAGGACATTGCTCGCGTTGATCTTGTTTAAAACGCTCATTTCGGTGTTGAGGCCAGCGTCAGGGGAAAGAGAGTCTTGCTCAATGTTGGCGATTTGTTGCTGAACGTTTTGCGCGTTTGCCCGGACGTTTCCGACTGTGGTCAGAGCGGATACGTTTGCACCGTCCGTCAACTGCAAGGAAGCGGCGACCGATCTCAGATGCAGCGCGTCCGCGGGATTCATGGCCGTGAGGGTCGCCTGGTTATAAGCCAGGAATGGGACGATGGCCTGTTGGTAAGCAGGGCTGATGCTTTGCGGCCCCGCGCCATTGACGGCGGCGACCCAACGAGTCGTGTTTCCGTAGAGGTCGCCAGAAGTGAACGTGCGCCACTGAGAGAACACCGCACGGTACCGGCCCGGCATGTTGTGGATGTATTGAGCCATTTGCAGAGCCAGGTTCAGGTGCGAAGTCACTTTGGCGACGTTCTTCTGCAATTCAACAAGGTGCTGTTGGAGTTGGTAATATCGAAGTAGCGCGTTGTGGTAGTTAGTCGGGTCATAGACGATACCGCCGCCGAGCTGGGCCTCGGAAGCAACGGGAATCAGAAGTAGCGCGGCCAGCACAAGAATGGCGGCGCACTTCTTCGAGATGTACTTCATACGGACTTCCTCCTTATTGGTGTTTGGACTGCTTGGCCTTGCTGGGATCGGGATGGGGGTCCTGCTGGCTCGCCGTGGCCGGGCACCCTGTGGTGTCCCGGGTCACTTGCCAAAAGCCATTCGGAGCTTTGGTCGTCTTGTACTTTCCGCAGGGGAGATATTGTTCATGGACCCCTTGTGCGATGAGCTTTTGCCGCAAGTCTTCCTGATATATGTTCTGCCGGTCCGCCATCGGTTGGCACTCGACTTCGGTTTTGCAAAAGCCAGGAGGAACGACTTCTGTTTCTTCCTCCTTCTTCGTGCTGCACGCCGCCAGCGTCACTGCGAGTATCAGAACTGCGATGAGACATTTCATTGCACTCCCTCCAATCAAAGATCAGGCTGCATGGTGTGCTGGGCGTAGTCCGGCAATAACAAATCCCCGGACAGATAAATCTTCACGCGGTTGCCCTCGCGGATCGTCACGGTAGGCAGGATGTTCAGGAAACGGTCGAGAATCTCCGTCGAGGAGTTCGCGAGACTCGAACCGAGTCCCGCGCGGGCGCGGTCGAGGGGTGAATTCGTGAAAACATTGCCGGTTCCTGCTTCCGAAATACCGCCAAGAATGCCGACCGCGAGCGACGCACCGAAAATTTGGAGATAGTGGTTGTTCACCTTGTCGCGGAGAGCTGTTTCACCGACCTGATTCAACCCCTTGAATTGGTCGAGGTTGACGGAGTAACCGTCCGGCATAATGAGCCGGTGGAAGAAAACAGCGAGTCGCTGCTGGCCTAACGCTTCAACTTTCTTCGCTTCTCCTAGCACTTTCGTGCCAGCGGGGATAAGGATTTGCTGGCGGTCGTGGGAGTAGATGTCCGTCGTCACCAGACAATTGGTCGGCCCGGCAAACGTGCCGTTCAGGCGGTTGATAAGCAAGGCTTCAAGGACCGTGCCCTCGAAGACCACGTATCTCTTCCCAGTGAACGAGTTGAATGTTCCCGGCCTGAATACGTCCGAGTTAGGTCGCTCGGGGTCAGAGAGTGGCTTTTGCTGCTCGCCGATAGTTGGAGGTATTCCTCTAGCTTCGCGTGCGGCGGTTTGGGCCGCTACAGCAAACTGCGCTTCTGCCTGACGGACTTGGGCGTCCAAGTCGGTCGATGAAGGTGGTTGCGGAGTGTTCTGTGCTGGAGCACTACCGGTCGCGCGCGATCCCACGAGCTGCTCGGCTTCCTGCCCCTTCCGATACGTGAAGGCCACATTTGGAGCAAACAGCGAAAGATATTCCCGCTTCTTCTTGTCCTCTTTGACCGGATCGGAAGGCGGAGGCGGCTGCGTTCCCGTTTCGCCGCCTACGACTCCTCCCGGATCGGGAACTGTTCCCTCTGGCGGTGTTACTATGCCGCCCGGTGGCACATCGCCCGCGAGGCCCATAGCTTGAAGCCGAGCGAGGTTCGAAGGCGAAATCGGCTGCCGTGTCGCCGCCTGTTCCTGTTGGATGGTTTGTTTGAAATCCTCGACCGTGGCCGCGTTCGGAGCCTGCACACGCGCGCCCGCGGTCGGCGCTGTGGCGGAGGTCGCTCTGCGCTTTCCGCCTCCTGTCAGCCACATGATCAGCACCATAACGACAGCAACGCCCAGAATCACCAGTTGCTGGGTGTTCTTCGGAAGGAGCCCAGCCGGCTTCGGGGCTTTGTTCTCAACCGTGCCCCGCAATTGCGTGCTGGTTTGCGTTTCTGAAACTTTGTCGTCGGGCATGGAACTCTCCTGGCGGATTTCAGTGTGCGGCGCTCTGCGCAGCACGTTCAAAACTCAACTTCTTCTTGCCCAGAGCGAGATAGCCATGGTCCACAATCTTTGGAATCACGTACACACCGTTAGCTAGGTCAAAATTGATGAGGTTTGGCTTGCCATCCTTGAGTTCATAGATCGTGGGCTTCTCTTGAGCCGCGCACCTGATGAAAGTGAATTTGTCGTCGTGATAGATCGCACTGACTGAGAACGGCGCCCGCGCCGCTTTTCCGTTGTAGGTGTAATCGAATTGCAGCTTTCCGGCGTATTGCTCGCGATACTGACTGATTTCCTTTTGCGCCCGCTCCTGGGCTGCCTGCGCGGCCTGCGCCGCCTCTGCCCGTGCCGCGTCAACAGCAGTTTTGTACGCTTGCACTTCGGAAGCACGGGCAAGCGGTGGGACGCCGGATGCTCCATTGATCGTCGATTCCTCTTTGCGTTCGACGAAGATCTTCAAGTCTGGCTCCGTGTTTGGTTCGTTGCTGATTTCGGTCAGCAAGAACGAATACACATGCCCTGTCGAGGTGATGAGATTCAGATTGCTGCGAATCCCTTGCTGCGCTGGATGGAGATAGCAAAGATTGTGGGCGCCATTGATAATCCAGAATTCCTTATCACCCGTAGTGGCGTCCAGAATCTCCTCATTCACCGGCAACACGATGAGTGTCGAGAAACGAATCTTCGCGTGAATCGGAATAATATCGGTCTCGGCATATTTGACGGTCTTAGCGCCTGGGTCTGCGTGGATCGGTTGCGTCCAGACCAACATCGCGCCACACGTGAAGAGAAGAGAGGCAAGCACCACGGATCGCGTGATTCTAGCGAGCATCGGTTCCTCCTGACGGAAAGCTATTTTTCTTTTTCGAATCGTTCGACGGGATATACCGCGGGGGCTTTTCTTCCTCTCCTCGGGTGTGAAAGAAGAGACTCATAGCGCCGAGACCGCTGGCGAGGCCGACCCCCAAGGGCAAGACCTCGATTGCTTGGTGTAGAAACACTTCCTGGAAAGCATGAGGAAAGACGGCTTCTCCCGTCGCCAACACCACCGTTGCCAGCATCAGTCCCGCTACGATTCCGGGAAGGCAGAGTTCGAAGGCAGTCGGCTCTTGGCTCATCGCTTCTCTCCCGCCAAAACCTCAAGGCCCCGCTCAAAACCGTGCTGCTCGAAAGCCTCGGCCCGCCTCCGGTTGTCAAACGGATCGTTGGTGTAGAGCCAGTAGCTCTTTCGGTCGACTTCGAGGTTTGCCACTTTGGCGATCTCATGGTTCTTGATGAGGAACTGCCGTTTCGGTACGAGCGATGCGATGAGGCCGATTTCCGTCCCATTGAGATGGAACTGGTTGCGGTACAGCTCGCGGTCCATGTCGGGGTTGGCGAGGAAGATCTTGGTTGCGCAGGTTTCGATGATTACGTCAACGATCTCGGATTTTCGTAGTTCGTCGAGCGACTGCGTGGACAGGATCATGGCGGCGTTTTGCTTGCGCCATGTCTTGAGCGCCTCAACGATGTAGCCCTTGATGCGCGAGTTACGAAAGAACGTCCAGGCCTCGTCGATGAAGAAGGCTTTGAAAATGTGGGTGATTTCCCGGTTGGTGATGACGTGGTTGGCGCGATGCAGGATATAGAAGAGCAGAGGCTCAAGAATGCTCGGATACTGTTCCATGCCCTGAAAATCGAAGCATTGGAATTTCGAGAAGCTCACCGTGTCTTCGGTATTGTCGAAGAGAAAGCCGAACTGGCCGCCTGCGGTCCATTTTCGGAGTTTGAGCGACAGAGCCCGTGGGAGGGTGTTCGCGAGGACACCTAGCGTGCGCAGTTCTGGATCGACGCTATACAGGTTTTCGATCTGCTGATACAGCTCTTGTTCCTCTTCGACCGAGAGGCCATGGCCGTGGTTGTCGGCGAGGACCTGAACGAAGAGAG
>Ga0137398_10000702_pt1 | contig 12532 bp, 10 predicted proteins | sample czorhiz216metaG_FD_106659 | JGI IMG/M metagenome (GOLD analysis project Ga0137398, IMG submission 106659) | Vadose zone soil microbial communities from Angelo Coast Range Reserve, California, USA - czorhiz2.16 metaG | ecosystem: Environmental > Terrestrial > Soil > Vadose zone | place: USA...
CGGGAAATTGGGGCGAGACTGCTCGCCAACATCGCGGGCAACCGGGAGAGCAGGAACGTTCAGGTAAGGGATTTTTGAAGCTGCCCCCGAAGATCGAAGTGGAGATGGGCGGCGACAAGTCCGCAGCGCGAACTGCAGTCGAACTGCCCCGGCTATCTGCTCCAACGCCGTCCGATAGAGTGCCTCGAGTCACGGCCGAGCGGCTAACGAGCCAAGAGCCGTGGCAAGCGGAGCAAAACGCGGCCGAAAGAGTTGGGCCGCAACCAGGGTCTTCCCAACCATTGCAAATTGCAAGACGCGAAAAAGCGACGCGGACGGATGAGAATCCGGGATTTCCGCAGCCTATCGCCGGAACGCCCACCGATAGAGTGCCCGCAGTTGAAAACCCGTCACGTGCACTTGCGCAAGCCGTTCCCGTTGCCGGACGAAACGAAAGGGCCAGCCGATCGTTCGATGGACTCCCTCGGGTGGTTCCAACCAGCGTGGGGCCGGGCGTGGAGCGAAAACAGGAAAGTCCGCGGCTGAACATAGGACGGCTTGAAATTCAGATCATTCAGGAGGGTGCGCAAGGAGCTGGAGGGGTGCAAAACAACGCGCGACAAAGTTCGGGCGACGCCTGGGAACGGATGGATCGCGAGCATATTCGGCAGTTGGGTGGGTCATGAGCTTTTTGGCAATCGGGGCAGTAACGGGCTCGATAGCGGAATTGCTGAACAAGAAACTGAACAAGCCACCGCTTATGGGAACGACGACTACATTTCGCGTGACGACGCTTCCGCCGGATGACGACCGGGTGAACGAAGACAACGGTGTAAACCTGTTTCTGTATAAGGTGGCGGAAAGTCCATTTGCTAAGAACATGAACTGGCGTGGCGACCGAAGCAATCCCGTGATTGGCGATCGGCCTCCGCTGGCACTTTCCTTGGAATATTTGGTGACTGCGTATGCGAAGAAGGTTGCGAACTCCGCCCAGGACGATATCACCGCGCACCAGCTGCTGGGCAACGCCATGGCCGTCCTGCACGATTTTCCCGTACTCAACAATATCCATGACGGCGACTTTGACGCTGACGTAGATACGCAATTTCCAGCCGAACTGCGGGACTCGTTTGAGAAGGTGAAGGTCACGCTGCTGCCAACGACGATGGAGGAGTTCTCCAAAATATGGACCGGACTGACAAAGCCTTACCGCCTTTCCGTTGTGTATCAAGTCTCACTCATTGAAATTGCACCCACGGTGCCCACGCGCGCACCGGCGCCGTCCGTGCAAGTGGCGGCGGTTGGCGTCAATGCTCTAAGCACGCCGCAAATTGCGTCCGTCAAGCCAGCACAAGGCCCGGCTGGAGCACAAGTCGTCATTACTGGACAGGGGTTCCAGAGTCCCGGCGCCCAAACGGTGGTGACCGTAGGAGGAATAGACTTCGCCGAATCGGATTTGACCAGCATTAGCCCTCAAAAGATCGTTTTGAATATACCGGCGTCGCCGCAAACAGGCCCGCGCCTTCCCATCATCGTTTCCGTGCAAGGAACAGAGAGTCCGGCGGGCAGTTACCTAGTAACGCCGTGGATTGCGAGGGTTGTGCCGTTGCGAGGAATTCCGGGAATTCCATTGCAGATTCCATTTGCAGTTCCCATTGGCGCGACGGCGAACGTGCGAATTGACGGCCAGGCTGCCGCCACGACGGTTGATCCGCAAGGAAAATTTGTTACCGCGATTGTTCCGCTGTCCATTGCCGGCAACGGGCCAAAGTCGGTCGTGCTTATCTTGAATGACGGCACACCGAAAACGAGCAACGCAATTTCATTTGACGTTTTGCCGCTAATTACGGGCGTGAGCGTGTCGACGGTCGCGACCCCGGCGCAGACCACGGTGACGTTGACAGGAGAGAGGCTTGCTGGCTCGGACACTGCCGTGAGTATTGCAGGTGTGTCGATCAAGGTGGGCGCGAACGCAAATTCGGCGCAATTGGTGGGGCAAGTGAATCGCTTGCTGGCGACAACGACTCCGGTTTCGGCGGTAATTGACGGGCGGGAATCCAATGCGCTGCCAAGCCAACTGCTACGGATTAGTCCGTCGGCAGCATTTGCCGGGGACGCAATCACTTTGGCAGGAACGGGACTTGGCGGGAGAAACGTGGTCGTAAGTTTTGGGGCCGTAACAATGAATGTTGGTCCTCAGCCCTTTGGAAGCCAATTCTCGGTGAACGTTCCCGGAACGTTGGGAGCGGGGACAGTAGCGGTGAAGGTGACGATCGACGGCCGAGACACGAATTCGGTGCCGTTTACGGTTTCTGGGTGAAGAAAGTGACAGCCGAACCTTACAAAAACAGCGCAGAACACTTGCTGGCCGAGCTCGCGCTTCTGGACCTGTTCATTGGAAAAGAGATTTCCCGCGTGCGGTCGTCTGCCAAGCAGGAACAGGATATCTTCAGAGGAATGTATATCTCTGACGCCGATGTGGATCGTTTGCTGGAAGGCTCGGAGCAAACGGAAGCAGGGCACGCGGCGGAGCTGTTTCATGCGCGCGTGGCCGTACGCACTACGGAACTTGCGGAACGGACCAGCGCGTGCCTGGAAAAAAGAATTCCACTTAGTTTGCCTTATCTTGCCCGCCTGTTCGGGCTTTCGCGCTTTGAACAACTAATTTTGCTTATGTGTGCGGCCCCGGAAATCGACGCCAAGTACGAGAGATTGTTTGGCTATCTCCACGACGACATATCACGGCGACGACCATCAGTGGGGCTGGTGCTCGGCGTGCTTTGTTCAACGCAGGAAGAACGCGCCGAAGCAATGAAAGTATTTTCTCCGGGGGCACCGTTGTTTCGCACTGGCTTGATCAAGCAAATCCATCAAGCAGAAGATACGCATTTGCGGCGAGCGCTGGAACTGGATGAGATGGTGCTGAACTTTCTGCTGGAAGTCGGAGGTCCGGGCGCGGGTCTCGAGGGATGTATCCACGTTCATGGAGTGAGCCGGCCGCTCGAGGAGTTGCGCTGGCCATCGCCCATGAAGCAGAAGCTTTGTAATTTCGTGCGTCGTCATTTTCGTCCCGAGGCGGGGGCGGGAAGGCGGCCGGTAATACAGCTTCATGGGCCAGACGGCACCGGCAAGAAAACATTGGCTGCGGCTCTTTCTAGCGAAGTTCAACTACGCATGCTCGTCGTGGATGGCCGAGAGATTGCCAGGCGATTCATCGATTCAGAGGGAGCGATTTGCTCCGTGTTTCGTTACGGGTTGTTGCTACAGGCGGCCGTGTATATCGCGCATTTTGATGCCCTCACGAACGAAGAGAGCAAGTCTTCGGGTTACAAGCAGCCCCTCGCTAGAGCGGTCGAAGAAATGTCTCTGGCGACATTTCTAGGGACAGAAGAGGCATGGGCTCCGGGAGATACGTTTCGCGGCGCTGAATTTCTTACCGTAGCTCTGCCAATCCCCGACGTTGCGGAACGCAAAAAGATTTGGGCAGATTTGGCAAGCGGCTGGCCCCTTGACGAGAATGTGGTTTGGGACGAGATTTCCGCGCAATTTCGACTTACGCCCGGGCGTATGGATGGCGCATTTCAAACTGCGGTGACGTTGGCGAGTCTTCGGGAAGGACCAGAGTTCCATGTCAGCCGCGCGGATCTCTACAGCGGGTGCTATTCGCAGTCAAATAGAAAGCTAACGGCGTTGGCGCAGAGACTGGTGCCGCAACGCACCTGGGAAGACATCATTCTGCCAGAAAATGCTCTTGCGCAAATCCGGGAGATTTGTTGCCAGCTCAAACACCGGCAGCTGGTTTATCAGGAATGGGGATTCGAACAGAAGCTCGTTCATGGCAAAGGTCTTTGCGCGTTGTTCTACGGACACAGTGGAGTAGGCAAGACCATGGCTGTGGAAGTGCTGGCGCACGAGTTGAACCTTGAAATTTTCAAAATCGACTTGTCCACCGTGGTCAGCAAGTACATCGGGGAGACCGAGAAGAACCTAAGCAGGATTTTCCAGGAGGCTGAGGACAGCAACTCGATCCTGTTTTTTGACGAAGCCGATGCGCTGTTTGGCAAGCGATCCGAAGTGAAGGATGCCCACGACAGGTACGCAAATATCGAGATCAATTATTTGTTGCAGCGCATGGAAGAATTCGACGGCCTCGTCGTGCTGGCAACCAACCTCCGGCGCAACATCGACGAAGGATTCTTTCGCCGCATGCATTTTGTAGTGGAGCTTCCATTTCCGGATGAATCCCACCGGTACCGCATTTGGAAGCAGCATTTTCCGAAAGCCGCTCCGCTTGGAACGGACATTGATTTTGATTACCTGGCAAAGCGATTCAGTCTTGCTGGCGGCCACATTCGAAACGTTGCCGTCAACGCGGCATTTCTGGCGGCGAGCAATTCCGGGACGATTCGGATGGAGCATGTGATCCGTGCAACGAAGCGCGAATACGAAAAAATCGGGAAAGTGTGCACAGAAAGTGAGTTTGCCCCGTACCAATGGGCCTTACGCGATGTTCCTGGCGTATTCGAGGGGGCGGCAAAAATATGATCAACATCGATCAAGTGCGAGTCTCCTTCAAGAACTACGCGGGAACTCAGGATTCGGCTCACCGGGTGGCGAGACTGACCATGGAACGGCTCGAGCAAATATCAGCGAAAGGTTCGTACGACCGGGGCATACATCGAATCGTAGACCGGGTCGTCTGTGATCCGCTGCGCATTTCGACTCCGGCGGCAAATGAAGTTGAAATCGCAGAATTTGCTGCGGCGAGGGCTTGGCAAACGATTCTTGGGCACATTTGAATCGAGGAAGGGGAAACGACGGGATGGCTAGCGGATTTTCCAATCAACCGAAGATTTTGCGGGGGGCGTTCGTGGAATTTGGCATCAGCCTTCCTCCGCTAATCGTGGTTTTCCAATTCAACCCTGCCACGATCAGCCGGAGCCGGTCGGCGCGTCCCAATTCGCCCAAAAATATGTTATCGCAGTCGATGCAAAACACGGACCTTATCCAGCAGCTGAGCGGAAGTTCGTTGTTTTCCTTTCGTCCCTCGGCTCGCAACTTTCGCAACGGCACGGCAATCATCGTGGAGCAGGAAAAGCTGAGTTTCGACGTCCGTCTGGATGCGACAGACAAGCTGAACGACGGTGACACGATTACTGAGCAATTTGGCATTGCACCGCAGCTGTCGACTTTGGAGCTAATGATGTTGCCGAAGAATTCCAGTGTCCTCGGAGGGGCAATCTCAGCGCTTCTTGGCGGGAAGCCCAAGGACTTTGCATTCTTCGATTCGCAGCGGGATCCACCGATCATCTTGTTCGTCTGGGGCAGAAAGAAAATACTTCCGGTGAACATAACCAGCATGCAGATTCGCGAAGAAGAGTTCAGTACGGATTTGAATCCGACGCGGGCGGTGATTTCCGTGTCACTCGAAGTAATCGAAGGGCCAAACTTGCCGTTTCTTTATACAAAGACGCTGGAGGAAGTCATGTCGGTGCTGAATCTGGCGAATATCGGGCAACTCGCCAATACCATGGTTCCGGGCTAACTATGTTCGCGAAAAGTTCAAGATACGCAAGATTGCCTAGCTCCAGCCCCGTGAATGCAAACGGAGAGAGATTGCTTGGAACGAATGTGCGATTTATCTCCGCGACGACCGGAACCTTTCTTCACGCGGTGCTGGGCAGGGACAGGCTGGATTTGATGGCGTTGAAATATTATGGCGATCCGACGCGGTGGTGGCAGATTTCCGACGCCAATCCGGCGTTTCCGTTTCCGCTTGACCTGCTTGGCAGGGCTCCCGTTCGAGAAGAGATATTGCGAGTGGCGAATCCGGACTTGCAAGCGCGCTTTAACTCGCTGGTGGGTGATCTAACCGCTCTGGGTGAAATGGTGCGGTTTCCGCGGCTCGATCTCTCGGACTCATCGTTGGTGGTGCGTGGCGTGACGCCGGCCAGCCGAACGCAAACCATCGCCGGCATGCCGATTCGTGGCTTTCATTTTCTGAACTCATTCTCCTGGACGGATGGTCCTGGGACAAATGAAGTTTTCTATTTCGAAGATGAAACGGTAAAGGCGAACTGGCGCTTCCTTCTGCAGGACTTGGCAAACGCTCCCGGCATTCATGGAGTGAAGTCGGCGGCTGAGGACGGAAAACTGTCCGTGGTCTACAACACCGAAGTGATCGCCAGGGAGAGCATTGTTGCACTTGTCGATGTGCGAGGGTTCGAGGTCGTATCACAGGAATCTCAGGAGATCGTGCAGCGGGGAGCGCAGGTCGTGGTTCCGCCGAATAGTGTGTCGTAAAGAGAACTGGATATGACAAATGGACAGAATCGCCGCTTCCATCCTGATCGAGAACAAACCAGCGCCGGATCTGTTTCTGGCGCTGCTCGAAATGGATGTAGAAGAAGACCACCGGCTAGCAAGCGTCTTCCGGATTCGACTGTCGATTCAACTGCAAGACGACGGCACGTGGACGTACCTCGACGACAGCCGACTGCAGCCGTGGGCAAAGGTGGAGATTAAGGCGTCGATTGATGACAACGAGATGTCGCTTATCTTGGGGTACGTGACCAACATAGATGTGCACATTGATGCGGACGAGAACAATTCATATCTGGAGATGAGGGGAATGGACGCAACGTGCTTGATGAATCTGGAGGAAAAAGTTCAAGACTGGCCGAAAAAGTCAGACAGCCAGATTGCGTCCACAATATTTTCGAGTAACAACCTGTCCGCGCAAGTGGACGACACGGGAATCATTCACGACGACAAGGTGTCGACCATCATTCAGCGTGAAACGGACATCCAGTTTTTGAAGCGACTGGCGCGGAGGAACGGCTACGAATGCGTGGTTCGCGGAAATACGGGGTACTTTGTGAAGCCGGCATTGACCGGCCAGCCGCAATCCGTGCTTGCGGCATATTTTGGGCCGGACACGAATCTCGATTTTTTTGAAGCGAGAATTGTATCCACTCGACCGGCGAAAGTAGAGATGCACCAGATTGACACCCTTCAAAAGGCAATTCTCGACGCTACGGGAACACCAGGAAAGCAGAGCCAGCTCGGAAAGAACGGAGTGACATCGTTCACACCACCAGGAAGTGCGACGAGCAAGGTGACCGTTCGTCACGCCATTTCGACGGGTCAGCAAGAGATGGAAGCACTTTGCCAAGCGATTTCCGACGAAGCCGAGTGGTTCGTGGAGGCGAACGGGGAATTGGACACAGTGGTCTACGGAAATATCCTGCAAACGCGAAAGCTGGTGCCGATCAAGGGCGTTGGCGAAATGTTTAGCGGCACCTACTATGTCACAAATGTGAAACATAGCTTCAATCTGGAGCACTACGTACAGACGTTCAAAGCAAGAAGAAATGCTACAGCGCCCAAAGCCAGCGATTTCTCGGGCGGTTCGTTTTTGAGCCAACTGTTATGAAGAGCGATATCGCGACGAATTTCATGGACAAGGTGGAGAGCCGGTTTTACGGCAAGTATCGGGCGTTTGTTTCCGACAATGCGGACCCCGAGAACCGCGGGCGCCTGCGGCTGCAAATTCCAGACGTTCTTGGCGACAGTGTTATCTCCGGATGGGCACTCCCCTGCGCCCCGTTTGGAGGAATTGCCGGCCAGGGATTCTTTTACATCCCAGATCAGAAAGCCGGTGTTTGGGTCGAATTTGAGCGCGGAAATCTGGACTATCCCGTCTGGGTGGGAACGTTTTGGGCGAAGCCGGGGGGCACGACGGAAGCGCCGGATCCGGCAGGCAGCCAATCGCCGCCTACCAGCAAAATCATCAAGACAAAAAATCATTGTATTGAGCTGGCTGACAAGGATGGAAGCGAAACCATCACGATCACCGACAGCAAGAACAGCAACACGGTTACGTTGAACAAAGATGGCGTGAAGGTGGAATCAGGCAAGGACATCGAATTGAAGGCGAGCGGCGACCTGAAGATAACGGCAACGAACGTTAAGGTTCAGGTGTCAGGCTCGATGGATGTCAGTTAGAGGGCTAAAAATGCCAGGCGTTTTGACGACGGGCAGCAACGTATCCTGTGGACACGGCGGGACTGTCGGCACCTCAAGCTCCGCAAAGTTGAAGGTGAGCGGAAATGCTGTGTTGCTTAAGACAGGAATCGCAATGAAATCCGTAAGCAGTTGTCAGACCCCGCCTGCATCGGATGTGTCCGGTCCCACGGCGATGAAGTGTACGACGGTGACTTCGGTCGATAGCGGTGAAGCAACCAAATTGACAGCCGGCGGCGCTCCCGTTGTGCTAGAGACGCTTACCGGCCAAACCGATGGGATGGTCGGCAAGGTGACGCCGCAACTACTTTTGTCAGCGACAGCAGGGCAGAGCAAGCTGAAGGCTACTTAGTTATGGATACGACTGCATTTGGATTTCCGTTCAAGTTAAACGACGTCGGCAAGGTTGACGTGCTTACTGGCAATGAAAACCTGCACGCGAAGATCCTGCAGGTGGTGCTGACGACTCCGGGCGAGAGAGTGAACCTTCCGGACTTTGGATGCGGCCTACGCGACCTAGTCTTTGATCCAAACAACGACGTCCTGGCGGCCACGACCGAGTTTGCCATCAACAAGGCGCTCCAGCAGTGGCTTGGAAACGACATCATCGTGAGCAGCGTTGACGTCTCAAACGATGAAGGTGAACTCCAGATCGAGGTTACCTACGTGCGACGCGACCAACTGGAGCCGGCCAAGATCAAGATTACGTTCTGACGGGATGAGGAACCTCGTATGGCAACGGTAAACGTTCAGGACAACCGTCAAGTGATTGACTACATGGCGCGTGACTACGCGAGCTTTAGGAACGCGTTGATTGGCTTGATCCCTGCCAAGTTGCCCGAATGGACGGATCGCTCGGAAGCCGACTTTGGGATCGTGATGATCGAATTGTTCGCCTACATGGCGGACATCCTGAGTTACTACCAGGATCGCATCGCTAACGAAGCATTTTTGAGCACCGCGCAAGAGCGCCGCAGCGTTATCCAGCACCTGAATTTGATCGGCTACGAACTGCAGAGTGCGGCGCCGGCCACGGCGCATCTCAGCGTCATCGTGAGCAACACTACGAATGACATTTTGGAAATCAGACCTGGAGACCAGTTTTCAACCGCATCCACCAAAGACCGCCGCAGCGTGATCTTCGAATATGTAGGCACCAAACCGCTGGTAATTGACTTAAGCAAACTTGCGCAGGATTCAGCCGTGAAGGACGACGGCGTTACCGTGCGGACTGGCTTCAAGGAAGCCGTTGGAGCAATCCCGGTGCGGGAAGGGAAGAGCGTTACAAACGAACTGGTCGGCGTGTCCGATGGCACGCCCAATCAGACCTATCCGTTGGCACAGCCGAATGTATTGAGAGACTCCATCAGAATTGTTACGGATACCAATCCGCCGGGACCGCCATGGATTTTCCAGAAGAAGCTTATTTTCAGTCGTCCCGCGTATTCGCCGGAACAACTTGCCACTTTACTTCAGCAAGGGCGCATCGCTTCGACGCTGGCGTTCAGCCGCAGCCCGGACCGGGATTTTGCGATTACTACCGATGACAACGAAGTTACGACGATTATTTTTGGCGATGGGCAATACGGAGAAATACCTCCCGTTGGAGCGCGAATTCTTGCGAGCTATCGCACCGGAGGAGGAGCGATAGGAAATGCGGGTTCAGGGCAAATAACGACCATTAGCAAATCGTCCCAACTACAGGTACTGGGAGCGCAAATCACAAACCGTGTCGCTGCCAGTGGCGGCGCAGAACGAGAAACGATCGACCAGGCCGTCAAGTTTGCTCCGACACTGTTTTCTTCAATGCAACGAGCCGTAACGGCCGCAGACTACGCTGCCCAAGCGCTACTGTTTCCGGGGATTTCGAAAGCGAGGGCCGCGGTCGCCAACTGGAATTTTGTGAATTTGTATGTTGCGCCCAGCGGCGACGGCGAGCTGCCGTCAGACATTTTGAAGAGCGACTTGCTGACTTACTTTGAAGACCGGCGAATGCTGACCACATTTATCAATATCAAGGACCCGAACTACGTGCGAATAGAGGTCAGCGCCACAATTTCTTCATTTGCCTACTTCAAGGCAAGCGATGTGCTTGCGGACGCGCGGGCTGCAGTCCAGCAACTCTTGGCTTTTGAAAATGCGCAGTTTGCCGAGACTCTGTATCTCAGCAAGCTTTACGAAGTGCTGGAGGCGGTTCCCGGCGTTGACACGGTATTTGTGTCGGCGTTCAACCGCACGGATGCAATTGGGAGTCTTACTTCCGACGGCCGCATCCTAACGGGTGAAAACGAAATTCCTGTCCTGCGTGACGGTGACCTCAACATCACCGTCACCGGAGGAGTCTGATGCAAGTAGTCGGCCTCAAAGCGGAACCAGATCCACAGGGCGGCAGTATCCTGCTGACATGGACCAATCCGTCTGACGCGACGCTCGCGGGCATAAAGATTCTGCGGCGTGAATTTACGCTGCCCGTGATACCCGAAGACTTTGGTTCTAGTTTTGAGATTCACGACGACCCGACCGCCCGGCCGGGGGTCGGGGGCAGATTCCGGGACACGGGGGCCCCTCGCAGCAGTTTGCGCGGAGAGACCATCTATTACTATGCAGTGGTGGCGCGCGACAGCGGTGCAGGGCAATTCCCCACATTCGTCAGCGCCATGGCTACGTCGCCGTTTCAGTCCGGCTCCTACTTGTACGAAAATCTGCCGGGAATCTATAGAACGTACGATACTTCGCTTCCCGCGCCCGGGGCAGTAGCCGACCCAGCGGATGAGCGTAAGGGCCAATTGCTTCGGTTTGTGGAAATGTTTGGCATGCAATTCGACCAATTGCGCAGTTTCACCGGCGGCATGCGCAGTTTTTTCGACACAAGGAGAATTGACGGGAATCTGCTCCCACTGTTGGCGCAATGGATTGGATGGCAACCGGACTTTACGCTCTCATTCGCGAAGCAGCGCAACGAAGTCGATTACGCCCCCAATTTCTACCGAACGACGGGAGTTCCCGCGAACCTTCGCGCGATGGCGAACCGCGTCAGTGCCTGGGACGCGCACATCAAGGAGTTCGCCCACAACATTTTTCGCACTTCCGAGCCAGAACAATTGGCTTTGTATTCGATGAAGCGCAAAGGCGGCGCTTGGCAACCAGAGGAATTGTTAACCCAGGATGCGGGACACGAAGGCAGGCCTGCGGTGCTGCTAACGACAGATGGTCCACGACTGTTCTTTCACACAAGACAAGATGTCCGAGCTGGCGAAGTCAGTCCGCGCCCCCAGTGGCAGATTCTATACAAAAGCTTTGGCCAAGATGGATGGCTGCCTGCGCATCCACTCACTAGCGGCGACACCGTCAACCGGCATCCAGCGGTTGTATCGCGCCGAGACGGTTCCATGTGGCTGTTTTGGGCTCTTTTTGAATCCGAAGCTGGCCGGCTGACACCAGGCCTCAAGCTGCAAATCCTCGCCACAGGCCGGCCGGCGCTCCGGGCTCGTGTTCAAGGAACGTTGTCTGGGCCCTTTTCATTCGCCGACGGAGATCAACTGAAGCTGGCGGTCACGTCAGACAGCTTGAGTTTCACGCGAACCGTAACGGTTCGAGCGGAAGATTTCGGCAATATCGGGCAGGTCACAGCGGAAGAAGTTGCCGCAATTCTGGATCGGGAGCTGCCCTTTATTGACGTGAGCCTTTCAACTGAAAACTTTCTCGTACTCGAATCGCAGTCGGCGGGGAGCACGGTTTCACTGCAAGTATTGCCGTCAACACTTGCGGCGAAGTTGGGAATTGCCGCCCCAACCATGGCAAGCGGCGCTGATGCGCTATCAGCGCAGCTTACCGGGTCGATGACGGAGCCATTTGCATTGTCACCGGGCAACCAGCTAAAGATTTTGCGCAATGGCGACGTCACGCGTGCCGTCACTTTTCAGGCGTCGGACTTTTTGAGCATCGGTGCCGCAAAAGCTCAAGAGGTTGCTATTGCTATCAATTCTGTTGCACCGGGTGCGGCTACTGCGGTGGGTGGACGTGTCATGCTTCACTCGCATGGCTCAGGAGAGCCTGCACTTGTAAGTGTGAATGTTTCGGAATCAATCGCCGCCCAGAAGCTCGGATTCGGTGTGGCACCACCGCCTCTGCCGGGCCCGAACACACAGCCCTTTCCACTTTCGGCGGGCGCCCAACTGCTGCTTCGGGGAGCTGCGAACCTAAGGCGCACCGTGACGTTCAACCCCGCAGATTTTCTGGATATTGGAAACGCGCGAGCGGCAGAAGTTGTGGCAGTTATCAATAACGTGTTGCCCGGTGCCGCCAGCACCCAAGGTGGACTGGTTGTGTTGAATTCGTTTGCGGCTTTCGATCCGTCGCTTTCCACTACCGCGGCGAAACTGGGGCTCGATACGTCCCCTTCGCAGAAATCATCCGCCGATGCAGAACCCTTTGCGTTGTCGCCGGGCGATCAACTGGTCATTTCAGGAAAACACAACTTTGCCCGGACCGTGACGTTCCGCTCGGACGAATTTCTAAACATCGCCGC
>Ga0137398_10000704_pt1 | contig 12524 bp, 10 predicted proteins | sample czorhiz216metaG_FD_106659 | JGI IMG/M metagenome (GOLD analysis project Ga0137398, IMG submission 106659) | Vadose zone soil microbial communities from Angelo Coast Range Reserve, California, USA - czorhiz2.16 metaG | ecosystem: Environmental > Terrestrial > Soil > Vadose zone | place: USA...
TAATCGTACAAATGCCAAATCATCGAGGGCCAAGCATTGTTAAGCATCCACTGAATCACGCCCGTCGCTTCGTACTTATTCCGGCCGTAGGCCTCATACATGGCACGAACGCCTTCGTAGGTCATCAACTGCGACTTGAAGGCGAAATCTTCCACGCTGTCAGCCTTCCCGTAGCGTTGCGTGAGCGCCTCATTAAAAACTTGGATCGTCTTGAACTCTCCGCCGCCGGCATGGAAGTTCCACACGTCGTCGATTGGCCACAGATGATCTTTGCCCACCATGGCGCGAATGCTCTCGATGGGCGGAACGGCTGGCCCCATGCTGGTTTCCGTGTTGAAGCCGTACGCCCCGCCGCAGCCGCCAGGATTGCACTTCTTTCGGCCGGGCTGGCCCTGAACCGTGTCCTGTTCCCAATAGGCGGGGGCTACGTACTCATAGGGGCCCGTCATCTTCACCCCACTGTCGCCGGTAACCGAAGTCGGTTTTCCAGTTGCTGAAGACACCACCGGATTCGGCCACAGCAGCTGCTTCTCGATGCTCAAATACATCTGCTCGACATCGGGCGGAGGGGGATTATCGCTGCCGTTGAGCCACATCACCAAACTAGGATGGCTGCGCAATCGGTAAATCTGGTCACGCAGAGATTGTTGGGCAATCTCAAAGTCCGCCGGCTTCCACCGTGGCCAGCGCTCCCAGAAATCGCAGCAGCACCATCCCGCCATGACGAGAATTCCTTGCTGGTCCGCCAGATCGAGAAACTCCTGCGTTTCCAGCTTGCCCTCCAGGCGGATGGTGTTAAGCCCCATGTCCCGAACATAGCGAAGCTCATCCCGCAGCCGTTGCGAGTTCTCGCGCAGCATCATGTCGGGCGACCAGCCGCCGCCGCGCAGCAGGATGTTCTTGCCGTTGATGTGGAAGGCGCGCCCACCGATCGCGTTCAGCTCAGAAGTCACCTCCCGAATTCCAAACTTGCTGGTAGAGCTGTCGCTCACCACGCCCTGGATTTCAAATTCCATCGTGAGCGGGTACAGGTTAGGCGTCCCCATCTGTGCCGGCCACCATATCCTCGGATTCGAAAAGTTAAGCTGCTGAAATTGATCGGGCGTGAAGGTGACGTCTTTGCTTTGGTTCGGAGAGAGCTCGACTTCCTGCTCGAACGCAACGTTTTCAATCTTGCCCTTCATGGTCCCTTTGACGACTTGAGCAGTGGCGTTTTTCAGCTCCGCAGTCACCGTCAGGTGAGCTTGCTCGCTGGCGGGCAAATCAAGTCTGGACACCACGGCGGCATACCGCAGAGCGACCGGGCCGCTGGTGGTGAGATACACCTCACGCCACAGGCCCATATTTTTGTCCGGAGGCGCGGGGTTCCAGTCAACGAAGGTGATGGCGAGATCACTTTCCGTGGGTGCGAAGGCTTGCACCGCGAGAACATTCCCGGCGCCCATTTTCACCGCATCGGTGACATTGAACTCGTATGTCCGCCACGCTCCGGCCACGTCGCTCGAACCGGCGATCTGTTTACCATTCAGCCAGATATTGGCACGGTAGTTGATGCCTTTGAAATTCAGCCAGACGGCTTTGCCTTTATACGCGGCAGGAACGAGAAATGCCTTGCGATACCACCATGAGGCTGCATAAGGGCTGTCGGGTGTCATCGGGATATTAGAAAAATTGCCGCCGATGGGATAAGTCACGCCGGGGAACTGCCGCAGATTCATGCTGAAGAAAGGATCGGGCAGCGTCTTATCCTCCACCAGCGCGGCCACCACGGTGGTGGGCACGGTGGCGTGGTGCCAACCGTTGGGAACGAACTTCGCCGAGGAGATGGCCTCCCCATTGGCCTCGACCTTCAGGGAAGTTTGCAACCTCCAGCCTTCGCGCAGCGGCAGTTTGTTCTGGCCGGCACTCTCGCCCTGTCGCTTACCTTGCGGCGTCCCTGCGGTGGAGACCTGAGCCGACACCAGGCTGGGGCGGATCAGTAAGCCAGCGGCGATTGAGACAATCATCATACGTAGGATGGTGCAGGCGCCACCGAGCTTTCCCAGGTTCATGCTTCTCTCTTTAAAAGGCGGGATTCAGTCCAAAGACTGAGAACATTGGATAACACGTTTATTGATACGTTTCAATAGAAGCCTTTTCGCCTGCTGAAAGGCCGCGATCCTTGGCGGGCGGCGACGGTGCAGCGGCGATGAAACGGCCAGCCTGCCTGACCAGGGGGTCTACGTTACATATTCAGCTGGAGTTGTTCGCAAAACGGTTCGCCTGCCGCTACGGGGCTCACTGAGGAATACTACGGTATGTGCGGTATCGCACATTATCGGGCAGTTTTGCTATCTTGGCTTTAACGTTTCAGCTTCATGCTTGCAGGGTGCCGCTCCCCCTAGAGAGGGGTCTACTCATGAAAGGCGAAGAGATTCAGGCCGAAATGATTCAATTGCTTAAACAACAAACCGAAGCTGTGGAGAAGGAAGTTTTTGGCGGCTTAACGGATACGGAAGAACAGGAGTACAGCCAGCGGAAAGAGCGCATCTCTGAGCTGCAAACCAAGCTGCACATCAAGCCCGCCCTCTAGACCCGCGGCCCTATTCAGGATCAACCTACCCGTTCCACAAAATCTAAATCACAGCAGCGCGCCCTGCCCCTTCCGCCGCGAGCTTGGTTTATAATTTAGGGTTTAGCTTACATCTCTGGAGTGACAAGCAATGATTCGTTTTCTGCAAACCCAAGGGCCGGCCAAAAAAATCATCCTGAGCGGCATTCTTCTTGTGATCTGCGCTGCCATGGTGATCGCGTTTATTCCCGGTGGCCTGGGATCGGATTTGATGGGCGCCCCGGGTAAGGGAGTCGTGGCCAAGGTTGATGGCGGAGACGTTACCGTCGAACAGGTGCGTCAGGCTACCCAACAAATGGTGCGCCAGCAGATGCCCCAGGGCAGCCCGGCCAACATGTCGATGCTCCTTCCGTTCTTTGCACAGCGGGCTGCCGACCAGCTGATCACCCGGCAAGCGTTGGTCTCCGAAGCCGAACATTTGGGACTTCGCGTTACGCCGCAGGAAGTGCAGGATGATCTTCAGCACGGCCGCTATGCGGCAACGTTTTTCCCAGGTGGAAATTTCATCGGCAAGCAAGAGTATGAAGACATGCTGGCGCGTGCCAACCTGACACCGCCGATCTTCGAGGAAGAAGTCCGCAAGGAGCTACTGCTCGAGAAGCTGCGAGCGCTCATCTCCGGTGGCGCTTCGGTGAGTGACGACCAAATTCGCCAGCAATTCGTCAAGGAAAATAGCAAGGTGAAGTTCGAATACGCCGTCATAAAACCGGATGATCTGCGCAAGGGCCTACATCCGACGGATGCTGAATTGAAGGCCTTCTACGAGAGTCACAAGGCGCAGTACAACAATTCCATCCCGGAAAAACGGAAGGTCAAGTATGCCGTCGTAGATCTCGGCAAGATTCAGAGCGGAATCCAAATTGCGCACGACGATTTGGCGGCTTATTACGACCAGCACCGGGACCAGTACCGGGTTGATCAGCAGTCCAAGGTGAGCCACATCTTGATCAAGACTCCGCTGCCGGGATCGGGCGGCAAAGTGGACGAGAAAGGCGTGGCCGATGCGCAGCATCGCGCCGAGGATTTGCTTAAGCAACTGAAGGCTGGGGCGAAGTTTGAAGATCTGGCGAAGAAATATTCTGAAGATCCGGGCAGCGCCAAAGAAGGAGGCTCTCTGGGTTGGATCGGCAAGGGCCGCACGGTTCCAGAGTTTGAGAAAGCAGCGTTCTCCCAGCCCAAAGGACAGATCGGTGATTTGGTGAAGAGCAGCTACGGGTTTCACATTATCCGCGTCGATGACCGCCAGGATGCTCACATGAAGACTCTCGAGGAGGTCAAAGACCAGATCGAGCCGCTGCTGAAACAGCAGAAGGCGCAGCAGATCGCACAGAAGCAGGCGGAAGCATTGCTCAATCAGGCCCGCAGCGAAGGACTGGATGCCGCGGCCGCGACCAAAGGAGTGCCGATCATCACCTCGGATTTCGTGGGCCGTAAAGACCTTCTGCCCGGTCTCGGACCGGCGACCCAATTCATGGACGCAGTTTTTGGAGCCACCGAGAAGTCGCCCCCCGACATGGCCCCGGTGTCGCAGGGATTTGCCGTGTTCCAATTGCTGGCGGTGAAGCCTCCTTCCACGCCAAGCTTCGAGGAAATTCGTACCAAGCTGGAAGACGAATTTAAGAATGAGCGCTCGAGCACCTTACTCTCACAGAAAACACAGGAGCTCTCCGATCGGGCCAAAGCCTCACACGACCTGAAGAAGGCCGCGAAAGAGCTGGGTGCAGCCGTAAGGACCAGCGATTTCGTTCTGCCCGATGGCCAGGTTCCTGACATGGGATCGATGAGCGGCCAGGCCTCGGTTGCATTCAGCATGAAGCCGGGAGAGATCAGCGGGCCCATCAATAGCGGCTCGAACGGGGTGGTGATCTCGCTGCTGGAGAACCAAAAGCCCAACGACGCCGACTTCGCCGCCAAACGTGACCAGATCCGGGATTCTCTCCTGCAGAACAAGCAGCAGGAACTCTTCGGTCTCTTTATTTCCAATTTGCGTGACCAGATGCAGAAGTCGGGAAAAATCAAAATCAATCAGGAAGAAATGAAAACGCTGACCCGCTCCGCCAGCGAAGAAGGAATGTAACGCGCGTAAGCGCGGACGCACTCAGCATGTCTTTTGCGCGCGCCTCAGGCATTCTTTTGCATCCCACGTCGTTGCCTTCGCGCGGCGGCATTGGCGACTTCGGCCCAGCTGCCTATCAGTTCGTCGACTTTCTTGCCCGTGCCCGCCAGGGAATCTGGCAAGTTCTTCCGCTAGGTCCCATCGGCTTTGGAAATTCACCTTATTCGGCGACCTCGGCGTTTGCGGGAAACCCAGTTTTGATCAGCCTGGAGCGCCTCGCCGAGCATGGCTGGATTGGACCCGAGAAACTCGCCGGCCTCTCCACCGATTCGCGCTTCGTGGAATACGATCAGATTTTCGCCCGCAAGATGCCGCTGTTGTTCGAGGCGGCGCGGCATTTCGTGGCTTCGGCAGCCGACGCCGAGCGTGAGCGCTTCACCCGTTTCCGGCACGACAATGCCTGGTGGCTTGAGGATTTCGTTCTTTTCGATGCTCTGCGCGCTCGATACAAGTTACAGAGTTGGAACCAGTGGCCGAATGAGTTAGCTCGTCGCGATCCCGCTGCGCTCCAACAGGCGCGCCGGGATTTGGCGGACGACGTCGCCATCCGCGCCGCCCTGCAGTTCGCCTTCGACGAACAGTGGCGGGCCTTGCGCCACTATTGTGCCCAACGCTCGATTCGCATCGTTGGCGATGTTGCCATCTTCGTCAACTACGACAGCGCCGACGTCTGGACCAACCGCGAACTGTTCCGTCTGGATGAGGACCTGAATCCCAAAGTGGTGGCCGGTGTTCCTCCAGATTTTTTCAGCAAGACTGGACAGCGCTGGGGCAACCCTCTTTACCGTTGGGACAGGCTGAAAGCCTCTGGCTACGAATGGTGGATCAAGCGTCTGCGATGGGCAACGCGCCACTGCGACTACATCCGGCTCGATCATTTTCGGGGCTTCGATCAGTTCTGGGAAATTCCTGCTTCCGACCCAACCGCGGTCAATGGTTCCTGGGTGGATGGTCCGCGTGACAATTTCTTCGACGCCATTCGGGAAGCCTTGGGCGGCCTGCCTTTCTTCGCTGAAGATCTCGGTCACATCACGCCCGAAGTTCACGCTCTGCGGCAGCGGTTGCAGATTCCGGGTATGGCGGTTCTCCAGTTTGGCTTTGGCAATGAAGGCGCGCACATGTATTTGCCGCATCGTTGCGCGGCCGATAAGGTCATCTATACCGGCACCCACGATAACGACACGATCGTGGGCGGGTGGAATTCAGGCGCCGCCGAGCACGAACGCCGTAACGCCGAAGCCTATGTAGGTCGTTGCGACAACGGCATCCACTGGGCCTTCATTCGCGCGGCGCAAGTATCCCCGGCCAGCCTTTGCATCATCCCGCTGCAAGATGTTCTAGGTCTGGGCAGCGAGGCTCGCATGAATACTCCAAGCTTGCATGTTGGAAACTGGAAGTGGCGTTATGCCCAGGCTGCGCTCACGGCGGAATTCGCCGGCAAGCTCGCGCATCTCGCCGAAGTGACTGACCGGCTGCCTGAAGCGCTGCCTGTGGTTTCCGATGAGAAGTTCGCGGCGTAAACTTCCACCTCGCTGACGGTGATTTGGTAATGCTCGCGGACTTACTTGTTAGCTCGTGGCAGGGTTGCCGCGGTGGGCAGGATGCAGGCATCGACGGCGCCTTTCAGCGCGACCTCCAGGGTCGCACCCAACGCCCCCAGTTCCTCCGGTTGCAGCAGTTGTTGCAGGCGCTCGAAGAGATGGCGCTCTTCCTTGCGGATGTGCGTGGAGAGGTTCTTCGCAAATGCCAGCAGGCTCTTCGCAGACAGAGCATGAACTTCCGCCCGAGCAAATTCTTTCCGCAGAGTTCCATGTTCAGCCATCAGTTCTTCCACCAAAGGAATTAGTTCCGCAAACTTGCGCGCACCCGGGAACAGTAGATCCTCTTCCGCGGCGAAGTGGACTCTTATTTCCTGCTGGAAGTGCTGCGTGATTTCATCCTGCCAGGCATCGAGATGGCCATCTTCAATGGGCGATGCCCGGTCAATGCGTACGCACAAAGCCAGTGCGTGCTGGTGTTGACGGGAAAGCCGAACTAAGCTCTTGTTACGCAACATGGAATGTTGGCTTGCATGGGGGTCAGCTCCAATTCCGGGACACCGGCGGCGTCTTACTGAGAGTCTGCCGCTCCCGAAGCCGCCGCCGCAACCGCCGGACGCAGTGTGAAGCGATCGGTGCGAACCCGTTCCCACTCCTGGATTGGCATACCGTAGGACTCAAAGAACTCACGAATGCGCACGCGCCTCCAGCCCACGATTTCTTCAAGAATCGGAGCCATTACGGCAAACGCATTGGTGCTGAGCACCGTTCGTTTAGCGATTTGAGAAATGTGGGGAGACTCCGAAACCGCGATGGTCAAGCCGTCGCGCGCGTTCACATGCAGCATGACGTGAACATCGGAGCTGCCGTCGCCAACGTAAACCACATGGTTTGGCGCGATGTCACGTTCTGCCTGCAACCGGTCGAGAACGGCCACCTTTCCGTAACCAGCCGTCGCACGAATGATGCGCTCAATTTCTCCCGAATCACCGTATTCGAACTCCGTGCCATAAATGTGATCCGCGGGCACAATGCCTTCTAGAGCGGACTGGATCACCTCTACCGGCGATGCCGAGAGAACATAAAAATCAAAGACGTGTCCGTCGATTCCTTTTTCCAAGACTTGATAAAGCAGCGGAATGTTTTCCTTAAGGCGAATGATTTTTCCGACTTCGCGCAGATGCTCCTTACGCACTCGTGCGCGAAATTCGGGATCGTGCAACAAGAGATACGCCAACTCGGCGCCCTGCTGCACCAGGTTCAGCTTCGCCATACCTTGCGCTTTCCGCTCGAACTCCGCGGTCGGTATGCCGACCAGCTCACTCAAGACATAACCCGAATCATTAAAAGTCAAAGTCTGATCGAAATCGCTGGCAAAAATGTAGCGTTTCAAAGGCCTGTGGCTCATGCTTGCATTAGATTCCCAGGCAGGACAAATGGCTAATAAAAAACATTGATAGAGGCTATCGGCGGGACGTAGGTTGTAACGCGATGTTCACATATGTCGAGGCGCGCAGGTTGTTCAAACCACGGTCATTGCGGACGTTATTCTCGGGGAACGGACATCAAGAGGTGGTGAGAAGTCCCCCCGTTGTCAGGTTACTATCGTTTCATCGCCGCCAAAATATATTCTTGCATTAACTTTTCGCTCTCGGCATTGATTGGCGGTTGAACAGCGTTCGGAGTGTTGTGAGTGTCGCGCGCCTTGCTCTTAATGCCGATATAGCGTGCCTCGTAGTCCGTATCTCCGAGGTTTTCCACTCTGTGCCGGAATGCCGGAAACCATCGGCACTCGCCGGGCTTGGCGTATACCTCTTGCGTCTTCCCTTTTTCGTCGGTGAATTTGAGATGTCCGAAGGTCAGAACCACTACGACACCACCCGGATGGTTGTGGAGCGTCGATTTTTCGTGCGGGCCGTAATGTACATTGACCACCTGCACGAATTCATTTTCAAAAGCCAATTGATAATGCTTGGGTTCAACCTTGGTGGGGTCCTGCGCTAACGCAGAAGGCGTAAGCAGACAGGCACACAGTACCGCCCACAGCATTTTGGATATCATGTCTATTTTCCGACACGACCTTAAAGATTTGCGAGCAGACTGCCCCGACGGTATCCTCTGCAGCGGAGTGTGTCAAGAATTCAGAGCAGGGAGGCCCAAAGTAGTTACTCAACCGACTGTGACGAAGGTGGCTAATCTGGCTAAGCCCACCGCCTTTACTAAATTCTCCATCGCGTCCAAAATAGAAAGTTCGCCGTCGTTTGTTTTCATCAATGCTTGGGACTCTGATTTTACGAGCCTCATGTCGCCGAAACGCCGGGAATCGAAACACAGGAGCCTCAATGCCCGCTACTGGAGAACTGATTCGCTCGATGAATTACGTCGAGGACATTACCACCACCCTCCGCCGCATTTGCATTTCCATCCCAGCCATGCCCCCGGACGAACGGCAGCGCTTGGCGGAATCCCTGCGCGCGGCCGGTGCTGCCATTGCCGCCGCCGTCGCCGATTTGGAGAAGGTGGGCAAATAAGTGGCGCGTGTCGAGACCGTGGCCGTCATTGGTGCTGGCATCATGGGACGCGGCATTGCTCACGCCGCCGCGCTTGGAGGCTACCGCACCATCCTCGAAGATTTACTGCCTAACGCCCTGCGCCGTGCGGAAAACGAAATCCGCACCAATCTCGACAAAGGGGTTGAGTTAGGCAAGGTAACCGCTTCCGAGGCGCATGCTGCCTTCGAGCGACTGCAATACGCCGGCTCGGTCGATGAGGCGGCGCGGGAAGCCGACCTGGTTATCGAAGCTGTGCCGGAGGAGATGGAGTCGAAGATTGAAATCTTCACGCTGCTCGACAAAATCTGCAGGCCTGCGACGATCCTCGCCTCGAACACGTCCTCGCTGAGCATCACTGAAATCGCCAGTGTTACCTACCGTGCAAAGAGATGTTTGGGCATGCACTTCTTCAACCCGGTGCACAAAATGAAGCTCCTTGAAGTGGTGCGCGCCCTGGAAACTGACGATGACACGCTGGCCACTGCGGTTGAAGTAGGTCAACGAATGGGAAAAGAAGTTGTGGTCATCAAAGAGGCCCCGGGTTTCATCACCAGCCGCATCAATGCCATGATTGGCAACGAGGCCTTCTACATGTTGCAGGAGGGCATCGCGTCAGCTCAAGACATTGACAAAGCCCTTAAACTCGGATTGAACCATCCCATGGGTCCGTTCGAATTGGTTGATCTGGTTGGCCTCGACACACGGCTGAATATTCTCGAATACCTGCACAAATCGTTGGGCGAAAAGTATCGTCCCGCGCCACTCCTTGTGCAATACGTTAAGGCTGGAAGGCTGGGCCGAAAGTCGGGGCGGGGCGTCTACGAATATCCGGAGGTCCCGTCCAAGCCGGAGGCCAAGTCGACCGAGCCTGCCATGGCAGCTTCTGATAACCGTTCCCGGCGGGGCGGTTGACCTAACTGCGACACTCCTTCACCAAGGCGTGTTCGCGCGGGGCTAGCGGACTACTTGCGTCTGGCCAAAGCTAAGGCCGCTCAGCGAAGCGACTGTTTGCGGTGCGATTCCTTTGCTCGCCACAAGCACGTGAAAGCTTTCTCCCATCCCCGCGGGTGAAACCAGATGCTTGAGTTGGAGCGCGACTTTCGCACGCTCTTGCGGCAGGCGGCACTCTTCGAAGGCGTCGGCAAATTGGTTGGCCTCGCCGATGCCCATCAGAAACTGTGATTGCGTGACCAGTTTCTGCGGCAGCATGCCCGGTTGTTCCGCAGCAGCGAGCGCGGTGAAATTGACATCCGCCGTAATGTCTTGCTCACCCGGCGCCTGGTAGACGTCGGCGCTTATCGAATGCTGGCGAACCGCCTTCACCGTGCCGCGATGTCGTCCCGCCAGTTGCTCTGCCCGCGTGTAGCCATAGTCGACGGCGATGATGAAGCCGCGCCCGACGCGGTCGGCCATACCGTCCATGGTTTGTTGGGAAATCAGAGAAGCTTCGACGCGTTCATTCTGCTCCGGATGCACCGAGTAGCGATCCAGAAACTCAAGTTCCATCGAAGAAGGTGCCGACCAGGTCTCAACGAAATGTCCGTCGCGTGTGTCGATCCGCAACGACCCCTGCTGGCTCAGTACCTCAACCGGCAGAGCGTCGAAAAATTCATTGGCGAAAACGATGACGGGAACTTCCAGACCTGGAGCCGTGTGTTGGGGGGTGCCGACCGATTCGCGCACCTCGGTCTTTCCCGCATCCACGTGACGGCTCAGCGCAGTTCTGATTCGCTCGCGCAATCCAGCGGAGCCTTCGACGAGAACGTAACGCAGCGCACGAAAAAAATCTGGAAACTTTTTTCCCGACCAATCGAGCACGTCCCCTGCGAACAATCCCCGGCCCGGGCCCAACTCGAGGATCTCAATGTTTGCCGGCGAACCCAGGGCTCGCCACATCTCCTCGAATTGCCTTGCCAGCAAGCGTCCGAAAACAGCGTGCACGTCGCTCGATGTATAAAAGTCGCCTGCCTTGCCAAACTGTTCAGCATTCCGCGAATAGTAACCAAATTCCGGATGGTACAGGCAAAGATCCATGTAACGGGAAAAACGCATGGGTCCACGCTCATGAATCTCATGTTCGATTTGCTGGCGCAGCGGATTCATGTTTTGCAAGCGCGGCTCACAGTCCCTTCTCCCGGCGATCGGCGCGATCTTGCGGAGTGCGGATGAACATTTCGACGAAGTAATCGTGCAAGGCATCGTAGAGCTGGCGCTGAAAGCTCCATTCAAACTGAGCATGGTCGAGGTCGCGCGGGTGCATATCAAAGTGATAAGTGTGCACCGGCATGGTTGGATCTTTGAATTGAATGATTACTTCCACGCCATCTCGCTTGGCGCGTGCCGAAAAACTCAGCAGAGGATGCTCGTAGAGGCGGAGTTGATCGAGAACGCGATCCAGGCGGGCATTGACACCTTCGGGCACAATGCGATTGTAAAGCAGGATTCGCCACAATTTGCGCTGTGCGAGTGCCGGGTGGGGGGGATCACCACTGAGCGAACGGATTCCTACTCATAGCGCAGCGCTTCGATCGGGTCCAGCCTCGCAGCCTTGATCGCAGGAAGCATTCCGCTAATAATCCCCACGAAACTCAAGATCGCAGTCGACCAAATCAATGTGGCCGTGTCGATGTACAGGTGAATGTCCCCTTCGCTGGCGTTTTCTTCAAATGCGCTCCATAGCGTCAAAGATCCGACTGACCAGGAAACAAGATAGGCCAGGAGCACTCCCAACACCCCGCCGAGAGCGGTAATCACCAGCGCTTCCGTCAGAAACTGGAACAGAATGTGCCAGCGATGCGCGCCCAAAGCCTTCTCCACGCCGATCTCGCGCGTGCGCTGCGTTACCGAGACCAGCATGATGTTCATCAGTCCCACGCCGCCGATCCCGAGCGTGAGCAGGCCGATGAATCCCAAGAGGATCTTGATCCCCGTGCTAATGACCTGCAAATCCATCAGATCCGCGAAAACGTCGAAGACGAAGACGCCGCGCTTATCTTTGGGATCGAAATTATGGTGGAAGGCCATGGAATCGCGCACCGCCTTGACTACTTTGGCATGATCGCCTTCGTACTCCATCACCACTGCAGTCAGGTAATACGTGTTGGCCAGATCACTCATCGCGGAGAAGGGGACATAGACGTGCTCGTTGATGTTGTCGTCCCCGTTTTGTACCTGGTGTTTGAGCACCCCGACGACCTGGTAGGAAATCCCGCTAACCCGGATCTCCTGGCCGATGGCGTTCAGGCCGGAGAAGAGTTTTTTCTTCGCGTCGGCCCCGATCACCGCCACCCGGGTGTGAGCGAAGTCGTCAGCTTCGCCGAAAAAACTACCTTCTGTGATGTCCATGCGGCGCATGCGTCCGTAGGCAGCGTAAACGCCGCTGATGCCATACGTGGCGCTGCGGGTGCCGAAGGCCACGAGACACTGCTTGGCAACCTCCGGCGAAACGTGCTTCAGCAGCGGAACTTCCGCGTGGATGTAGTCAAGATCGTTGACGGTCAGGCGGACTTGGGTTCCAGCCTTCGTAACGCCAGCTTGTAGCTCAGTACGCCCGGGGAAGATAAAAACTAAATTCGTGCCGAAAGAACGGAACGCAGCCCAAAGTCCGCGCTCAAAACCGCTTCCGTAGGCGAGCAGAAGTACGACCGTAGCGATGCCCCACGCCATGCCCAGCATTGTGAGCAAGCTGCGACGCCGGTTATGCCGCA
>Ga0137398_10000706_pt1 | contig 12503 bp, 10 predicted proteins | sample czorhiz216metaG_FD_106659 | JGI IMG/M metagenome (GOLD analysis project Ga0137398, IMG submission 106659) | Vadose zone soil microbial communities from Angelo Coast Range Reserve, California, USA - czorhiz2.16 metaG | ecosystem: Environmental > Terrestrial > Soil > Vadose zone | place: USA...
TCGTCTCGCCCGCCATCGGCCTGGTGTGGGGCATGGTCGTGAGCGGGGTGCTCTTGACCCGAAGTCCTGCTACACGTGCTGGATGGTGAGGCCGACGCTTGCCCGCGATCAAGCTAGTAAGCGTTTATCAAAACCCCGGAGCCCTGGAGAAAATGCAGAAGACGGCGTGCACCCGAATGCTGGGGACACATTTTGTGAACGGGGCCGGGCACTGGGTGCAGCAGGAGCACGCGGAGGAAGTAAGCCAATTGCTCCTGCAGTTTCTTCATGACAAGGCTCAACGCGAGAATGGACCCTGATCGATGGGAATCATGAGGACGCCGAGTAAAAGTGTACAGCCGACGGCGACGCGATCCTATTACTCACGAATTGTCGGCAACCTTACCTTACAAGATTAGGGAAGAGTTGCCCGTCATCCGCTTACGATCAGCAGTAGGTTCCAAACAGGAATTTCAATTTGCTACGCCCAGGCTTTGGAAAGTTAGCGGGCATTTGTCCGTCACGCGCGTTTATCACGCATTGAGGTGCTCCGCTGCTCTGACAACTCTTTGGCTCATACTTCCTGTTGTGATTCAGTAGAAGGAGCCCTTCATGAGCAGGTTTGGCACAAGACGCAATTTTTTTGAGCGAATCAATATGGCTCTCACGGGGTTTGTGTTCACTCGGGCTCTGCCGTTTCAAGAGGCCGCCGCAACACGCCAGCCTCTCACCGGAGCGGTCGACTACTACGACAAACTTGGAGTTACCAAGACAATTAACGCTGCCGGAACGTACACCTATTTAACTGGCTCGACCATGCCGCCTTCGGTGCAAGCGGCTGTCGCCCTGGCAGCCAAGCATCCGGTGTACCTGGAAGACTTGCAAAAGGCAGCTGGCGAATATCTCGCTCGACAACTGCGCTGCGAAGCGGCAATGGTCACAGCAGGTGCGGCTTCCGCAATAACTCTGGCTACGGCGGCGTGCATGACGGTGGCAAACGGATCTACGGCGAGCCATGCCATGCCTACCGACATGATTGGCTTCAAGAATGAGGTGATAGTTCAAAGAGCGCACCGGTACGATTACGATCATGCCCTACGCAACTGTGGCATTCGCTTCGTCGACGTGGAGACCTTGCAGGAGTATGAGTCGGCTTTTACACCCAATACCGTTATGTGCCACTTTTTCAATGCTTCCGAGGCAGGAAAAATAAGCGGAGAAGACTGGATTCGAGTCGCCCAGGCCCACGGAGTGCCGTGCTTCAATGATGCGGCCGCAGACGTTCCGCCGATCTCCAATTTGTGGAACTACACTCATATGGGATTCGACCTGGTTGCGTTCTCGGGTGGTAAAGGCATCAGAGGTCCGCAAAATGCCGGCCTGCTATTAGGGAGAAAGAATCTGATTGGCGCCGCCACCAAGAACAACAAGCCCCTTTGATGATGTCCTGGGGCGCGGAATGAAGGTCGCCAAGGAACAAATCGTCGGGATGGTGGCGGCGGTGGATTGGTTCCTAAGCCAGTCTGACGAGGAGTTCGAAGCTGAGTTTCGCCGCCGCGCTGATCGCATTGCCGCGGCACTCAAAGATATTCCAACCCTGAAATCAGAAATATTTATCCCGCCGATTGCTAACAGCGTGCCACACTTGCTCATTCGTTATGACCAGCAGCGTGTCAAGATTTCTCCCAAAGAAGTCGCGAAGCAAATGCACGCGGGCACTCCAAGTATCGAACTAAATCCCGCCACCGGTTCCACGGAGGGGAGTGCTGGCATTCCCAACGATGCCAATAAGATCGTGGTGGGCGTCTGGATGTTGGAACCTGGCGAGGATGTAATCGTAGCGCGCCGCCTTCGCGAGGTTTTAACGAAGGCGACGACGAGGTGACCGCAAAAAAGGAAAAGTCATCGATGAAGCTTTGTCCGCTTGTACACAAACCAATTACCCGTTCTCGGATTCAAGTCGAATCGCATCCCGCAGCGCTCACTGATGCGGATCAAACGAACTCGCTCAACTCCAGGATGGCCGGCATAACCGGAAGTTATTCTGAAATGGGGTCTGAGGAATTCAGTAACTCGGCCAAATCTGGGCACAATAAAGGGACGATAAAGAGGTGACATCTGGCTCCTCAAGACTCACCGAAGCCAAGGTTCAATGCGAGAAAGAGGCGTGTGCGAAAGATTCGTGCACGCAGAAATAGTCATCCGCGTTGCACAAATCGTTGCACAAAAACGAGCCAGCGTATCCCGATAAGTCCAACGGTTGCCGACTACCGCACGCGTAACCTACTGATTCTGTGTGTGCCAGCGGTTGATAGGCCACTGTCACGGCAGAGGTCACGAGTTCGAGTCTCGTCGTCCCCGCCATTCTTTCTAAACGACTTAACTCCACTTTCGAAAGAATGGCGCGGTACACAAAAAGGTACACATTAAGCGACACCTTTTGTGGCCACCGCCCTGTTCCCTTCCGGCAGAATCATCTCCACCACTTTCCTCTGCGCCCGCCGCTTTTACTGCTCACAGCGTGGGTGTAGATGTTCATGGTGATGTTGCTGTTGGCGTGGCGCATCAGCGATTGAACTGTTTTCACATCCTCTTCATTCTCGGCAAGAAGCGTAGAAAATGTGTGACGGAATACGTACCAACTGATGTGCTTGGTGATCTTTGCCCGTTCCGCTGCCGGTCGGATGTAGTTCCGCTCGATAGCTCCGGCCAACGTGGTTGACGACCCTTCATTCGTCCGCTGGCAAAGATCCAGTCCTGGTCTCCGGCGTAAGGCGTTCCGGAACGCCATCGCAAAAGATCGGCAATCATTTCGTCGTCCAGCGGCATGACCTGTTCGCTATCTGCTGTTTTCACCGGCCCCAGGTGCTGTTGCCAAATCGACTTTCCCACGTTCAGCGTCTTCTTTCCGAAGTGCGGTGTCACACCACTGTGTGGCTAGCACTTCACCTCTAGGCATCCCGGTGGGAACATCGAGAAGAACGAGAGTCCGCTCTCGCGGTCCCGATTGAAGTTCTTCTGCCGTCAAGGGATCTATGATGCGTTCTCTTTTCGCACTCTGGCGAACCGCGAATCGGATTGGTCGCCATCCACGTAACGGACCGCGTGGGTGCAAACGGCACTCATGATGTTGCGGAGTTTTGCCTTGGTTCCACGGCTGCGTGTGATGCTACGCAGCCATTCCTCGACGTGAACCGCATTCCATTTCGCCGTGCCGCGTCAAGCGAACCGCACGCCGAAATGGCGATGGACCAGGAGGCGATGTAGGGGCCGGCGGCACCACCACTCGGAATAGCCGATGGAGCGGACGTTTCCTTCGAGTCGCGGCGGTTGTGCCGACGACGCGCGGCTTGACGAGTGAAAGGGCGAGCGCCTCGTGGGTCAATAACGTGAGGCCAAGCGTATCACTGATTAAGGACAGGTCGTGGAAGGCGGGACACGGTCGGGGGAATGAAGCGAGGGTAAGAATTTGTATCCCGTTGACTAAGAATCACTTACGGCACAGGGCAGCAAGGGACTTGTCCTTGCTTTCTCCGTGTTGAGCGATGCTGGAATTGTCGCTATAGCAGGAGAACCCATGCCGCCATCCTCAAATGGTTCTTTGTTTTCTCTCGAAGGCTTCATCACGTACTTTGTTTTCCGTTTCCCCAAGACCCCATTTTCATCCTCCGCGGCCGTTGCTGGGCGACGTGACTATTGCTTGCCTGCCGCGCTGCTCTTGCCGCTGTGCATGAGTTTTGCGTCGTCCGGTTTGGCGCGAGTACAAGACAAGCCCCAAGCGTTGATCCACAAGCTTTCCGATGCCGACCCCACGGTGCGCGGGGAAGCGATGCGGACACTGGAGACAATGCCCAGCGCGTTAGTCGTGCCGAAAGTTCTCGAGGCTCTTAACACAGCTGACAAGGATTCGGCAATGCGCCTCGTCAAGGTTCTGGTTCATCACCCTGATCCCACGGAGATCGAGCCGCTCATCGCTCTGGCAAAAAAGTACGACGGCCTGGGCAGCGAGGTTTTCGCCCTGCTTGGGGCTGAGGGCGCCCGCGGACTCCTGTCCGCGGTGACGAAAAACTGCGAAGCGAAGGTAGGAGCGAAGGATTTTCCCGCATGGGCCGGCGAAACCGCGAGTGGCATCGGACCAAAAGCCCGCGCTGTGCTCAAGGAACAGCTCACTGGTGAGCAGCCGTGCGTCCGCAAAACGGCACTGTACGGCATGGCGGCGGTCTACCGCATAAGGGACGCGAATCGGGACGAACTCGAGGAGGCGGCTGAGCTGGTGATCGCCCGTCTCGCGGACTCCGATGGTGACGTGATTGAAACCGCGGAACGGCTCTTGAAGCCGGAAGAAGACGGAGGCAGGCGCTACAACGCAACCGTTGAAGATTTCGCGCCCGAGCGGCTGATGAAATTTTTCAATGCTCAGAAGGACCCCGCGCTGCGAAAGCGCGTGCTAATGGCGCTTGCGGCGTACGGCGATCCATCCGTTCAAGAGTTCATGGATCATCTCGCGGGCGATTCCGACACGGCAATCGAGGAAATTGCGCAGAACTACGTTCCGCCGAAGTACGAAGAAGAGGACCGCGTCCACTACACCGAGTCCCCGCAATCCGGGGTGACGCCTTCCGAAAAGGCCGAGGAGATCGAACACCTTCGCCAGAGCAGCAATCCTCTGGACCGGGTTTCTGCCGCGGAGCAGATGGGGAAATCCGGAGACGTTCTCTATACGGCCGGTCTCATCGAACTCCTCAAGGACTCCAGCGAGCGCGTACGCGCGAAGGCTGCGGAAGGCCTCGGCACGCTGAACGAATACTTCGAAGATGCCGCCGTTCGCTGGACAGGAAACCGCGAAAATTCCGCGCCAGCTTTGTATGCGGCCCTTGAGGACCACAACGCGAAGGTGCGCGCGGTGGCAGTGACGTCGCTCGCGTCGTTGTTCCCGGAGTACGGCAGCACAGACGAAATTCCGGCTGAACATGAGCAGGTTTTGGAAAAATTGATGGCTCTTTCGCGTGACACGGATCACGAGGTCGTGAAACAGGCATCACTTGCTTACGCCAAATTCCTCCAGCCCGAGGACGCCGCGCGCGCCATCGAATTGCTGAAGAATGCAGACCCGGATGTGCGCATGGGCGCCGCTGGGGCGATAGCGCATTCTGGATCCCCTGAGGGAGTGAAGTCGCTCCTAGCGCTGCTGAAGGATCCGGACAAATCCGTCCGCTGTGACTCGGGACGGCTACTCTGGGGATGATCTTCGCTAGTGGGGATGGAAACCAAGCGGCCCTTTCTGCGAAATTGGAAGCGCAGCCGCTGGCGGATGCTTTGCAAGACCCAGTCATTACTAGGAGCCAGATTCTCGATCTGCTTGCGGCATCGAATGACCCGAGCGCAACGGACCTTTTTTTGAAGGAGGTCGAAAGCTCAAAAGGCTATTCTCCGGAAAGCGGTATCCGAATCATCGCGAATTCGAAGAGGACGGATGCTGCCCAAATCCTGCTGAGGATTCTCCGCTCAGGAAACTACTACGGCGGCTATCAATGCTTGCAAGCTCTCCTTAATCTGAAAGACCCATCCGTGGTTGAACCGATCCTGGCCTTCGCTAAAACGCCGCAGGGTGCATGGATCAATCGGGACCAAGTCCTGCTGGCTTTTCGGGATGTCCGGCTCATTGAGGACTTGCTGGATCGTCTGAAGGCTAAGGACGAGGGGGAACGCGCCTCGGCAGCGCGGGAGCTCGCCGAATACAGGGACGAGCGCATCGTTCGGGCGCTGATCGAGACGCTTAAAGACGAAGCGTGGTCGGTACAGTACGCGGCCGCGGCGTCGCTCGGAAAACTCGGCGATGCCGGCGCCACCCCAGCATTGGTCGCCATGCTCGATTACAATCCGGGCGCGGCCGCGCTTGCGCTTGGAGACTTGCATGGAGTTGAGACGCTTCCGTGACTTGCCGTATTGCTTGCCAATCCGAAGGTTCCCAACCGGAAAGAGATCGTTGCAGGAATCGCGAAGATGCCCGAGCCGCAGGCGGGTGATGTTCTCGGGTCCTTCGTGGAAAAGACTCCGGGGCGGGATTGTGACCTCGATACCGCTCTCGCACAGGTGCTCGCGGGCCTGCACGACGCGCGCGTGATCCCGACACTGCAAAGAATCAATTTCGACGGCTGGAAAAAGGACGGCTGCTACACGGCGCGGATCATAGCGGCGCAGGCGCTCTCCCAGCGCGGCGCTCGCCCCTTCCCGGAAGAGAAAGAAGACGCGCGAGTGCCGTAACGGAAGAGTTTTTCCAACTGCATAAGATTTAAGGACGGCTGGCCGCGCTTTAGCAGCGCTGCGTTGGCACGCATGTAGCCTGATTGAGGAAACTGCGCCTGACGAAAAGACGGTTCCGACTTTAGGTGGCGGCGGGAGTATCGGAAGTGGCGGGGACGCCGCGCCGAGCGCCGACTTGCCCGACCAAGAGAAGAGCGGTGCCTTCGGCACCGGGAGTTGGACGGACACGCCACCCCAGTTTGGGGATGGTGCGGGTGCCCTTGCCGATGGCCGAGGTGTGGGCAGAGCTGCAAGCGCACATCCTCCTGATTAGTTGTTCGGGGGTCACTTCTGCCTGTAGGCGACTACACCGGCAAAGTGAGCAAGGTCATTTTACAACTCGAGTGCTGGATTCTGTCCGTGCGAGCGGGGATGGGTCCTGGAGACCTGGCGGTTCCCTCGAAATCGCCGGACGCCGAGCAGTCGTCGTGGCCACAAAGGGCCACGGACATTTCGTAGCCTTATCTGTCGTTTTCGCGCCCGACGGCCGATTACCTCTACTCTTTCTGCCATGGTCGTAATAGATTCAAAGTTAGCCATGCGGATGGATAAACGGCTCTGATTCATTCGCACTCAATCGCGAGCGAAAAATGATGACGGAAGCGAAGCGCAGCGTCCCGTCGGGTTATTCCAGCTTCGCCGGTGTGGTGCTGGGGACTCGCGCGGAGAAGTATGTGGAGTTCCTCTGGCGCACAGATCCCCTTGCAGAAGCTGTGATGGAGGAATTCGCCCGCATGCCAGAAAGCCAATGGCAGGCTCTGCTTGAAGTGGCGCTGGCAAAAGGTGTCGAAGCGGTCCCTAATGCACCAGAGCCTTTGCGAGAGCTGGTTCGCCAGCTGGAATGCGCTCCCTTCTGGGTAGATCGCGACCGGTGCAATCTGGGTGGGGCCACGTTTCTGCGCTGCCGGCTCGGCTTTGTGGCGCTGGCGATGCTAGCGTTGCCGATGATCTACAGTTGGCCGGCAGGCAACAAGCCGCTCGCACTGTCGGGTCAACTGGTGCATCGCGCATCGCAACGGCTGAAAGACACGGCGCGGTACGTATTCGCGGTTTGTCAGCCCAACGGTCTGTCCCGTTTTTCCGAGGGGTTTGCGATGACGGTGCGTGTGCGCCTGATCCATGCGCAACTGAGGAGATTGCTTCTCGAGTCCGGTCAATGGCGCTCGGAAGCCTGGGGCGCACCCATTGACCAATGCCACATGGCTGGTACCAACCTGATGTTTTCTGTTGGCGTACTCGACGCGTTGACACGCCTGGGCTACCGATTCGAACGCGTGGAACGCGAAGCGCTTGTCCACTTGTGGCGTTACGCGGGTTATCTGCTGGGCGTCGAGAATGAACTGCTGGTTGCCGACGAATTCGAGGGCCACCGGCTGCTAGACCTGATGTTTGCATTCGAGTCGCAACCGGACGACGATTCGCGCGCACTCGTGGACGCCCTCATGCAGACTTCATTCACCTACGTTCGCAATTTCAAGGCAGGGCGCTGGTGCAGCGTAAGTCTCTGTTACGGGATCTCACGCGCGCTGATAGGGGACGGGCAGGCCGACGCTCTCGGATTTCCCAAGACCAACTGGAAATTCGTGGTGCCAGCGATTCGTCCGCTGACGTGGCTCGTGGAAACCGCCCGGATGTTCAGTACCCGCGTGCAAGCCCTGGCAAAAGTTGCTGGACCAGAAGCGTTTCGACACCTTCTAAGCGAGCGCGGGCTGAAGGGGCGCGCAGGGGATTTCGTTATACCTCGCCGGATAGCGGTTCGTACAAGTGAGTCTAAATCCCCAACAAGTCATGCGGAACGCGAAGCGACAAAGAACGAAGTGACCCACGGAGGGGAAGGGATGAAGGAGCCGATACGGGTAGTGTGCTTGGGTGGTGGCTGGGTGGCAATTTACCTCGCCCGAGCTTTGCGTCCGGCGGTACGAAAAGGTGAGGTCAAGCTGACCGTGATCAGCCGGGACAACTATTCCACCGTGCACGGACTGATTGCTGAAATGCTGACGTGCAAGATACAACCGCAGCAGATCAATGCGTCCGTGCGGGAAATGATTGCGCCCGCTCATCTGCATAATGCCGAAATTGAGTCGGTGGACGTCAGCAACCGGCGCGTGCTGACCCGGCGCTCGCTCGACGGCCGGGCGTACACCCTGCCGTATGACCATTTGGTGGTCGGCGTCGGTTCGGTCGAGGATTTCTCTCGTTACGCAGGAATCACCGACCACACGTTTCCCCTGAAGACGTTTGCCGATTGCTACCGTCTACGTAACCATCTCGTGAGCGTCCTGGAGATGGCCTCTATCGAGACCAACCCGGAAGAGCGCCGGCGATTACTGACTTTTGTTGTAGCGGGCGGCAACTACGCTGGGGTCGAGGTGGCATGCGACCTGGTAGACTATTTTCGGTTTCTGTCACGAACGAGATATCCAGAGTTGAAGTTCCAGGAATTCCGAGTGGCATTAGTGGAGGCTGGGCCGCGCATTCTGCCGGAACTCGGGAAACGCCTTCCGTACCTGGTGCGGTACGCCGAAAAACGCGTGCTGCAATTGGGCCTGGAGATGCACCTCAATACCGGTCTGCAGGCAGCCACGGCGGAAGGGGCAGTGCTCAACTCGGGCGAGCGTATGCCGACACGCACCATCATCACGTGCACCGGCATGAGGTCGTCTCCATTGCTCGACCAATTCCCTTACGAACGCGACGTACGGGGGCGGCTTGTCACTGACCGGTTCTGCCGTGTGCCGGGCGCAACCAACATTTGGGCCGGGGGCGACTGCGCTGCTGTCCCGCATCCCGACGGAGGCACTTGCCCACCTCTCGCCCACTATGCGCAAAAGGCCGGCTCCAGTGTTGGCGCGAATATCCTGCGCGCAACCGCCAACAAGCCACTCAGGTCCTATTCCTTCACCGGACTCGGCGAAGCCTGTACGCTCGGGCACCGCTGCGCGATTGCGCACATGAAGGGCTTGCCCTCTTGGGGGTTCGTGGCGTGGGTCGGCTGGCGTTTCATTGTGCTCACCATGTTCGTGCCAAGCTGGACCCGGCGAGTGCGGCTGATGTTCGATTGGTGGTTGACCTTGATCCTTGGCCGCGATGTCGTGAATCCCCGGATGGACGAGCACGGAGCGATTTGGCACGCCCTGTACGAGCCGGGACAGATTATCGTCGCCGCCGGCGAGACTAGGCGCTATCACTACCTAGTGGAATCGGGAGATGTGGACGTCGTCTCAAGTGATGGGAGCGGCGAGGTCCTCGTGGGTTCCTTTAAGGCAGGCGATTATTTCGGCCATGGGACCCAACTAAGCCCCCACTGTTGTATTCGCTCGCGCACGCGAGTGCGGTTGTTGGCCATTGACCGCGAAGCGGCGGATGCATTGAGTGCGGTGCGACCCGATCTGGCGCTGCTTCTGAAAAAGGGCACGAGCAGCACTCCGGAAACGCAATCTGTCTGAAAATGCTCGTTGATCCTCTCAAAGCGACTCTGTTCGAAGTCCTCCTCAATCGCCGTTCGCGCCGAGTAGGCTTGGGGATGAGCATCCCGGCGGGGCCGTTTCAATACACGAGCCCGCACGAACCTGTTCCTCTGACCGAGGATGAGGAAGCTGCGCTGGCATTCGCTGCCTGCGGCGTCACTGGCTACGCGCTTGCAGATCTCTCTTATGGGCCGAATGAAGGCGGCAGCATGTTGGTCGGACGGCTGGGCCGCACGGTTGCGAGTCCCGATGCAGTCAATGCCGTGGCGGTCCTGGTCACTAACGACCGTGGGACCTGGCTGCTGAAACGTCCACAGGATTTTGCCGCCCCCGAATTCCTAGAACTGGTCCGCTTGGCACGAAACGGCGCCCTGACCGACCTCTACAAACGTGGACGAGTACAATTGTCGGACAGCCGAACCGCGCCACCGGTAGACCCCGGCCATAATTTCTCGATCAATCGATGGTCGCTCTATTCTCCGGGAACGACTTATTTCCTACCGATCATTGAAACCACCGCGCTCACGATCAACGCGCTTCTCGAATTGTTCGGTGAGGACATGGGAGTTTTCTTGCGTGATGAGCGGGCATGGTTCCGGCCAGCCGGTGTTGATCGCTTTGCCCGCAGCAAGGGTGGCCACCTGCACGACGAACCGCATGACCTCCGCACAGCGACGATTCAAGTGATGGAAACGGCCCTGCTCGAATCCATGGCCACCGAGCACGGAATGGTCCTGCAGAACCTTGCGTTGATGACCGAAGCGCTTGGATTGGGCGGCTTCCCGAATTTCGCGCGACACGAGTACAGTTGGTTCAAAGCGGCGGGCTTCCGCATGCACTCTATGCCGGCTAGCCGCTACGCGGGTGCCCCACGCGTTCTTTCTGCTCTCGCGCGGGGGTTTGGAAGAGATCCCCTGCTGGCATATCCCATCGGACTGGAAAAGGACAACCAAGTACTACTGAAACCATTTTGCCCGCCATACTACACATCCATGGAGGATGCGGTCCGCGCCTTCGTGCAAACGAAGTTCGGGGCAGATGGAACCTACCGCGGTGGAGCGCAAGAGAGCGCCTGGCTCGACGCGGCTTCTTGTACCGCCAAGATACCGGCGCCGAGCGCGGCGGCGCTGCAAGCGACCATTCAGTATTGCGATTACGTTTTTCGCCGCTATGGACGGTTCCCCGCCTACACTGCTCCGTTCCGGACGATCATCGGGTTTCAGGTCTGTCGCGTAGACGTCGGTTTCTATCTCCGCTTCTATGATCCAGATACCCTGCCGGATAAGGTGCGGGTCTGTACGGAACGCGCCCTCCGCAAACCGTAAAGCTGCGGCTTTCTGCCTTCCTGCCACAGGATGGCCGGCAACCCACAGCCCCACCTTCGGAACTTCTCCGCCGCGTGACCCAACTTTGAACCATTTCACTTGAATATTAAGCGGGCATTGCGGAAAGCCGCCGTTCTATTGTCAATGAGGGTTACAGCTGATCCGGCGATTCTGGACGAATCGTCGGCAAACCTGACCTTACCGGATTATGGAAGGGTAGCCCGTCAACCAGGAGCGATCGCGATCCAAGTTCTGAGGAAATTCTCCAGAAAAGCGCGTTTCGCAATTTTGACTTTGGAACACTTGGGGAACTCTTCTTTGTAAGGACCTTTGGTTTTCCCCATGACAAAGATGACGACAATTCTGGCAGGAAATAATTCTCAACTCCTGCGGCGATCGAGACCCCAAGGTGCCCCCGGGATGCCCTTTTTGTTTGGGCATAGTGGATCGATAATCAGTATATCGATGAACGACTATACGCCTGCTTCTGAAAAAAACCATTCATTGGCAGAATGACCGCCCCGCCTGAATATACCTTGACACGTATATGCTCTGTGGAGTATACTAAGAAAATGGAATCGGTGTTCGAAATCATTGCGGAGCCGAACCGCCGTGCGATATTGAGCCTGCTGGTGTCGTCGCAACAGTCGGTTGGAGAGATCGAGCGTCAACTTCGTATGTCGCAGCCGACCGTGTCAAAGCACCTGCGAGTGCTGCGAGAGGCCGGTTTCGTGGAATCCACGGTGGACGCGCAGCGCCGTCTCTATCGGCTGAAACCTGAAGCACTTCAGGAGGTGGATGCCTGGCTGGCTCAATTCCGCCGGTTCTGGTCTGCTCACGTGGATGCTCTCGAACGCCACCTCGACCGCATGGATCAGTCAGCACCAACGAAAAGGAAGACAAGGAGAGGACGACACGGCCCAAACCGCGAACGAGACAGTCGGAGTAGGGATCATGATCGCTCATAAGCCCCTCCACGGATCCGGACAAGCGGCACTACCGCATCCGGCTCTTGCCTTAGGTGATGGCGCCCATGCGGCGCAGGGGATAGGGATGACAGACAGAAGGCCATGGCAGCCAACGTTTGATGAGGCGCCGCATACGATCCCAGAGGACACGGCCGTTCTGACTGCGCCGCGACAGCGCGCGATGCCAGAGCCCTCCCACTTGGAACCGAAAGATCCACAGCGCGTTTTGGTTCAGGGGCACTCCGCAGTACCGGATATGTCCACGCACCACCGCTTCAAGCCACTTGCCCTGTTCGGGGATGGGTTCGTGCATCGGTCGCTGAAGCTCGGCTTTCACCTCGTTCAGCTTCTTCTCCGCATGACTCGGGGCCGATGTGGGTCGCTAATCCACTTTCGTGTGACTTTTCCATTCACTACAACCTCGCCGGTTTAACCGGCGCACCAGGAGAAACGAAATGAAA
>Ga0137398_10000707_pt1 | contig 12492 bp, 11 predicted proteins | sample czorhiz216metaG_FD_106659 | JGI IMG/M metagenome (GOLD analysis project Ga0137398, IMG submission 106659) | Vadose zone soil microbial communities from Angelo Coast Range Reserve, California, USA - czorhiz2.16 metaG | ecosystem: Environmental > Terrestrial > Soil > Vadose zone | place: USA...
CGCTACAAGCCCGAAGAAACTGCGGTGACGCTGGCCGCTAAAAGATCCTACCTGGGCCGCGTGTATCTGGACTGGGCCCGGTATCCTATTACCGAGACCGAAAAGCTCTGGCCTCCACAAGAAGGCTACATCGTGCTGTTTCAGGATCTGCGTTTTGCCCAGCTCCCGAATCTGCCTTTCTTGCGCCGCGATAAGAATAGCCGGCCGCTCAGTGCCGGAGTTCAACTCGACAAAAATCTGCACGTCGTTGCCTACATCTTCGGCTCCGGAAAGAACCGGATTGTAGCGCCCGGACCCGGCTCACCCGGCAGTCCCCCTAGCAATTCAAAATAAGCAATCAAGCTCCCCTGCCAGCGCCCCCCATTTTCACATTCGCGACAGGCGGCGGCCGTGGAACAGCCGGGAGTACCTGGTTCCATGCCGGGCACATGACTAACCTTTAGCGCTCGGGCACGTCTAATGGCCAGCGCGGTCCCCGGCGCATGCGAACTTTATCGGCGGCCGCCTGCGTACGATCGCGAAAAGGCACGATGCACTCCCACCGGCACACTGTTGGGTTCGTCGCTTTCCTCTTGTCAGCTATTGCTCTGCTAGCTACGACTGTTGCCAGGGCCGCCGCCCCGGCCAGCATCCGCATCCCGCGCGTTTCGAGCCCACCGCGGCTTGAGGATTTCGAGGACATGGCCCCGAGTGGCGATTCGACGCAACTGGCAAAGGTCACAGATTTCATCCAGCAACAGCCTTCCGACGGCAAGCCCGCGACCCAACGCACCGATGTATACCTGGGCTACGACGGGGCTAACTTATACGCGATCTGGGTCTGCTGGGACACAGATCCGCATGCCATCCGCGCCCATCTGACCCGGCGCGAAGCGGTTACTCCTCCCGATGACGATTACATTGAGCTCACGCTCGATACCTTCCGCGATCGCCGTCACGGTTTCCTCTTCGATGTCAATCCGCGAGGCGTTCAGGCCGACGCGCTGTGGTCAGAGGACAGCGGCGCCGACTATTCCTACGATACGGTGTGGGACTCCCGCAGCCAGTTGACCGCCAAGGGATATGTGATCTGGATGTCGATTCCTTTCCGCAGCATTCGTTTTCACCCGGCAAATGAGCAACTCTGGGGCGTGACGTTGATGCGCTACGTCGCGCACAATGATGAGTACGACTATTGGCCACGGGTTTCCAGCCGCATTTCCGGGCGTCTTAACCAGGAAGGATTCATCGCTGGCGTAGAAAACGTCTCCCCGAGCCACAACATGCAGTTCAATCCTTACGGGTACCTCAGCAGCTTGCACAGCGTGGACGACCGCGACCCCATTCAGCCTCGTTTCGACAACCGGAACGTTCAAGGCAAAATCGGCCTCGATTCCAAATTTGTTTTCCACGACAGTCTGGTGCTCGACACGACCATCAATCCTGATTTCGCGCAAATCGAGTCCGACCAGCCGCAGAACACGGTGAACCAGCGCTTTGAAGTCTTCTTTCCCGAGAAACGGCCTTTCTTCCTGGAAAATTCGAATTTTTTCAGCGATACCAACATTGGGGTGTATTCATTATCGCGACTACTATTCACCCGCCGTATTGTCGAGCCGAGTTTCGGAGCGCGCCTCACCGGCAAACAGGGCCCGTGGAATCTCGGTTTCTTTGTCGCTGACGACCGTTCGCCCGGCCTCACAGTGCCTGACCATAGTCCGCTCAGCGGCACCCGCGCTTATTTTGCAGTGGGCCGGGTCAGCCACGATCTTGGCGACCAGAACAGCATCGGAGCCATCTACGTCGACCGGGAATACAAGGGCGACTTCAACCGCGTGGGCGGCCTCGATGCCAGCTTCCGCCTGGGCAAAAATTGGACTTCGTGGTATCGAGGAGTGGTCTCTTCTACTCTCGCTTCCAGCAGTTCCGCCGGAACGTCCGCATCCGGAATCGCGGCTCCCCCTGTCAGTTATCTGTTCGGGCAGAATCACGAAGCCGTGCTCAATGGTATGGGGCGGCGTTTCTCCTACGAGCTGATGTATCAGGACATCACTTCCAACTTCCACACCGACGCGGGTTTCGTCCCGCGAACTGATATTCGAAACGCAGCAGAATACTTCCACTTTTACTGGCGTCCCGAAGGGAAGCACCTGGTGTTCCAGGGACCAGAACTCAACACTCATGATATTTGGGATCACAATGGCGTAGGGCTAACCCACGCTTACAACTTCGACTGGGTGTTCGGCTACCGGCGCAACGTGTTTTTCGCTCCCATTGTTGTCACCGAGACCGATGTCCTGCGTCCGAATGATTTTTCCGGGCTGCCCAACAACCATAAGTATGTGCAGAATGGGGGCGGTCTGGTGGTCGGGGGCAGCCCGACGCGTTTGATTACCTGGCGCACGACAATTATTCGCGACGGGACGGTGTTGATTGTGGTGCCCAACGGCCAAACTCCGATTACCGGGAATGAGACTTTTATCAACCACACCATGAGCATCAAGCCCACCAGACACCTGGAGATCGACAACACATACATTCTCGATCGAGTGCTCAATGGCACCGCGCACCGTGCCTCGTTCAACAACCACATCATCCGCAGCAAAGGGAATTATCAGTTCACCCGCGCGCTTTCACTCCGCGCCATCGTGCAATACAACGACCTGTTGGCGAATCCAACGTACAGCTCCCTGCGCACCACCCGAAACCTGAACTTTGACTTCCTCATGACCTACCTGATTCATCCCGGCACGGCCGTCTACGTCGGGTACAACAGCAACCTGGAGAATCTTATTCCCGGTCTCTGTGTCCCCGCCCCCGGATCACTCGTGGGCTGCGATCCCGATGGGAACGGACTGGTCCGCAGCAACCGCTTGATCAACGATGGCCGCATATTCTTCGTAAAGGTCAGCTATCTTTTCCGTCGCTAAAAAGCCTTTTCAGCCACAAAAATCAGCGGCAAAAGGAAGCCTACCCCTTCTCCGCCCTCTCTTTCTCGCTCTTTCCCGGCCCTCTCTTGACGCGGTCCCCTGCTAGCGCCCACAATAAAGTTTCGTTACCGAGGTGCTCATGCTGGCTTACTGGTTCGTCCTACTTACGATCGCGGTCCGCTTTCTGCCCTTTGCAGGTCGCTTGAACGTTTTTCCTCACGCCTGGCATTTCACCCCTTTGGCCGCCTCGCTACTGTTCTTTGGAGCGCGCAGCGGGCGGCGGCAGATGTGGGTGCCGGTAGTGCTGTTGGCCGCCACCGACGTGGTTCTCACCAAATTCATCTATGCTTACCCGCTCTCCTGGGACCAGATCGTCACCTGGGGTTGGTACGCCGCAATTCTCTGGCTGGGTACCGGCTTGCGCGAGAAAGCCAGCTTCGTTCGTGTGACAGGTGCAGCGCTTGCCAGTTCCGTTTCGTTTTTCCTGTTGAGTAACTTCACCACTTGGGCGGCTACGAATATGTATCCCAAGACATTCCAGGGAGTGCTCATGTCCTACGTAGCCGGAGTGCCGTTTTTCCGCGGAACCATCGAAAGCGATTTGTTCTTCTCCGTCGCCATGTTCGGAACCCCAGTCTTCCTCCATGCGCTTTCCGGGTGGTTCGATAGATCCAGTGACAATCACATTGCTGCCGCGTAAGGTCTCGGTGGCTCAGCTCTCAAGGATCGGTCCAGCCCGTCTCGAATATGAATCAGGCGGGTGCCCTACGCTGGTTTCCCCGGTTGCTGGAGAGACAGCGCGGGGATTTTGATCTGAATGACGGCGGAATCGGGCCCCTGGATTGAAGACCTGGCCCTTCAAGCTTGTTGTCTCCGGCCTTGTCTCCGCAGCAGCCACAGCAACCCTCCCACCAGGACCACCACCGCCAGCAGCCAGTAGAAATGCCGGCGAAACAGCTCCCCCACCAGCCCCACGATCTGTGGCCCGAATGCCAGGGCCAGCAAGCACCAGAAGGTGAAGCGCAACAGGCGTCCGGCAAAAATTGCGGTCAGAAAGTAGCTGAAACGCATCTCGAACACCGCTGCTGCCAGCACGAACAACTTGAACGGGAAGGGCGGCGGAAGCATGCCCGGAAGCATCAGCGCCAGGAACTCATGCCGCTCAAAGGAGCGGTGGATTTTATTGAATCGCGGCGCCGAAATCCGCTTGCGCAAAACCTCCTCGCCGCCGAGATAGCCGATCAGATACAGCGGAATGCTACCCAGCGCAGAGCCTAGGGCAGCCATCCCCACATAAAAGACGAAGCGCTTGCGGTCGTTGTATACATATCCAACCACAACCGCATCGACCGGCATTCCCAGCAGTGCCGAATCAACCGCCGCGATGGCAAACACGCCCCAGATTCCCAGGGGCTTAAGCACGGCTGCAATCCAAGCAGCATACTGCGCCAAAATGTGCTTGATGGTTCTCAACGGGAAATTCAGTCGATCTTTTCCCACCACGTAGGAACAGCCGCCTCGGCTGTCTCGCGTGCGCAGCGAGGAGGTTCGGGAAATCAGGAAAGGCGCTACTTATGTGCCGTATTTCCCTGAAGCAAATTCAAGGCGTGCGGAATCAGGTCAATCACAGCCTCCAGAGATTCCACCGCGCCCCCTGGATTTCCCGGCAGATTCAAGATCAGCGACCGGCCTCGAGTGCCACAGAGGCCGCGGCTGAGGGCAGCAAACCGCGTTTTCTTGGTACCTTCCCACCGCATCCGTTCGGCCAGGCCTTCGATCACGCGGTCGCAGATCGCACGCGTAGCCTCCGGAGTGACGTCGCGCGCTGCGATTCCCGTCCCTCCAGTGGTCGCGATGAATCGCACCTCCGTTGCCAGACGAATAAGTAAGGTTTGGATTTTGATTTGATCGTCAGAAATTACTTGGCGAGTAATTACATGAAAGCCGTGTTTTTTCAGAATATCCGCGACGGAGGGCCCAGAAACATCCTCGCGCTCTCCCCGGGCGCAAGCATCGCTGACGGTGATGACAGCGGAGGTCAAATCTTCCAACCCGGGTGCCTCAACTGTCGAGCAGGACATCTTCCTCTTCTTCCCTTCCGCCGCCCGCGCCGCCGGAGCCCGCCGAGATGCCGGCTTCACTGGCCTCTGCGCCGCCATCGCGCTGCGACTCGTCGAGTAGACGCAGGCCTTCCATCAGCAGGCCCTGGGTGTTGAGCTGCGTAGTCGTCTGGTCCGTCTTGCCTTCAAAATTCAACTCGAAATTTCCGCCCGTCCAGCGTAGCACCTTGAACACAGCCTCATCGCCCACCAGCGATCCATAGGTTGCGTGCTTGACTTGGCCTTCGGCAAAAAACACTTCGCACTTTTCTCCGTCTTTGGTCATCGTAAGCTGACAGCTCTTGCGCCCCATCTCCAGCGACTGCATAAGGTCGATAACGTTCATCTGCGAGAGATTGCCACGCACCACCCCATCAGACGGTGCAGTCTTGGCCATCTTTTCCAAGGCAATGCGGTCGATCATGCGTTTGATGCGGCGCGTTGCGTCCTTCAGAAAAAACGGCTTCTCGAGGTAATCGTCGGCAGCATCCTGTGGCGAGAGTTTCTCGGCAATGTCCGCCTTGCTGGCCATCAGTACGGTAGGAAAATTCGCGGTCGCGGGACGGCTCTTCAGTCTTTCCACAAGTTGTCGCCCGTCCATGCCGGGCATGCGGTAGTCGCAGACCAATAAATCCGGAGGCTCGTCGACAGCTTTCAGCAGAGCGTCGGCCGCTTCGTTGGCCGCCGTCACTTCGGCGAGCGAGCCCAGTGCCTGCTGCAACATCCCGAGCACCATCGGGTTGTCGTCCACCAGCAACAATTTCACGTTGTTCGCCATGAGTCAGTCAGCTTTGAAACCGGTCAGGTAGAAAAACGAGTCAGATAGCAGGACGACTCTTCTTCGAACGCCGGTAGTCGCCACTCGTCCCACCACTTTTGCGTTGCAAAACGATCTCGCGAATCTCGATCCCTTTATCCAGCGCCTTGCACATATCGTAGAGGGTGAGCGCTGCTACGCTTGCAGCCACGAGAGCTTCCATTTCCACTCCGGTTTCCGCGGTGGTCGCGACCTTCGAAGTAACAGTGACGCCATTCTCGCACAGCGTCACATCGACATCAACGAGCGCCAGCGGCAGCGGATGGCACATCGGAATTAACTCTGAGGTGCGCTTGGCGGCCATGATTCCCGCGATCCGCGCCACTTCCAGCGGGTTGCCTTTGGCATTCTGCGGCAGCGCCGCCAATACGGCGGAGGTCATGGCGACGAAGGCGCTGGCCTCCGCTTCGCGGCGGGTTGGCGCTTTCCGAGAGACATCCACCATGCGAGCACGACCCGCGCCGTCGTAATGGGACAACTTCTTGACCATGCGAAGCTCTATCTTACATGGGAGACAGCCTGGCGCAGACAGGCAGATTGCTGCGTCTTGCGGGTGCGGAGGCAAAGCAAGCCAGAGGTCTAGAAAGACAAAAAGCGGCGATCACCGTCCCCTTCACCGCATCAAGACTGCTACCCAATCGCCCGCGGGAATATTCTCGCGGTCTGGAGGGATGACAATATAGCAATTCGCGCTCGCCGTCGCTCGAATGTCGCCGGAACCCTGCCAGCGCACCAACTCTGCCTTCGCATTCTCAAACTCGCCGGAAAGGATTGCCGGCAGGAAGCGCTTCAATCCTGTTTTGCTGCGGATCTCAGACTTGAGCTGTGCGTGTAAAAAAATTAGCTGGCGGGGCAGCATTCCCGCGAGCGCCTCCAGCATGGGCCGCGCGAAGAGTTCGAATGTAACCATGGTTGAAACAGGATTTCCAGGAAGCCCGCAAAAATACGCATGCGAGAGCGGACTGGTTTTTCGCTCCGCCGCGGCGGATTGCGGTTCGCTTGCCGCACTGAGGCTGTCGTCTGTGGAGGCCCGGAGGCGTCCGAACACCACCGGGCCCCCTGGTTGAATCTTGGCTCCTGTAAAGAAAAATTCCGCCTTCATTTCGGCGAGCACCGGTTCGACTAAGTCGTAGCGTCCCATGGAGACACCGCCAGTCATCAGCAGCAGGTCGGAGCGCAACCCTTCTTCGATCAGCTCCCGCAGACGTTTCGCTTCATCGGGAGCGATCGGAAGAAGCACGGGCTCGCCGCCGGCTTGCTGAATCTGTACAGCCAGCGAATAGCTGTTGGAGTTTCGAATCTGCGTAGGTCCGGGCTGGGTATCAAGATCAACGATCTCGTCTCCGGTGGTCAGCACTGCGACTCGCGGGCGCACATAGACCTCGAGCCGCGACTTGCCCACCGATGCCGCCAGTGCGATGGCCGCATCATTCAACTGGCAACTGGCGGCCAGCAATTGGCTGCCGGATTTGGCCTCGGCGCCGCGGGCCACAATGTTTTCTCCAGGCGCGACGCTCCTCCTTATTTCGACCCGTGCCATGGCCGCGGGGTGTTCTTGACGCGAGGTGTATTCCACCATGACGACGGCATCCGCACCCGCTGGAACTGGCGCTCCTGTCATGATGGCGGCGGCTTGACCGCTTTTCACTTGAGACGGGATTTCACCAGGCCGGGCGCCCGCTTTGATCTCAGCAATGACGTCGAGTGTGGCGGGCAGCTTTGCCAGATCCGCGGAGCGCAGTGCATATCCGTCGCGGGTGGCACGGGGGAAAGGCGGAATGTCGCGATCCGCCTTTACGGGCTCCGCCAGCACGCGCCCTGCGGCCGAGAGCAGGTCTAGAATCTCGGTATTGTGCCTGTGAGCATCCTTCGAGTATGCTGCGCGAATCTCGGCGGCCTGTTCTTCCACCACGCGACGTGCATCTTCAAAGGGCAGCACGATTGACGGACTTGAAGTCGCAGACATTTCACGATGATAGTTGCCGAAACAGAGTTCCGTCCGGTGAATTGCAGCCGTAGATAGATTTTTGCCGGACGCTCGACGCGGAGCACTTTTCTGTGGGTCCAAGCCCACAGTTGCACCCCTTCCCCCCGGTCGTCGAAATTGACTGGGTTTCATCGAAGGCAGCGCGACTTGATGTACCCGACCGCGCAAAATTAAGATTCAAAAGAGCTTACAAGTAAAACTTGGAGAACATAGGATCTTGAGGAGTGGCATCGAGCGGCAGAATCGGCCGGTCACTAAATCAACGGGCGAGTTCCTGGCCCATCAGGTTGGGATTACTGGCGAATGACAGTCCGGTTTCGAGATCGATAATGCGGTCGCGGACCAGGCGGGCGATCTCCCCATCGAAGTGTTGCATGCCCTCCGAGGACGCGGCCTTCATGGCGTCGAGCAGAGTTTTGTCTTCGCGTTCTCCCTTTTCGACACATTCTCGGGTGCGGGCATTGGCTTTGAGAATTTCCACCACAGGAACGCGGCCGTTGCCGTCAGCCCTCGGGACCAGCCTCTGGCAGATGATGTAGCGGAAGGCCTTGGCGAAGCGCTCTCGCACGGTTTGCTGCTCTGCGGGCGTGAAGGAACTGACCACGCGCTCCACGGTCTTGGCTGCATCCATGGTGTTCAGGCTGGAGAAAACCAGGTGTCCGGTCTCGGCGGCTTCGAGCACGATCTCCATGGTTTCGCGATCGCGCATTTCGCCCACCATGATGACTTTGGGGGCTTGCCGCATGGCCGCGCGCAAAGCATGGGCAAAGCTTGGAGTGTCGCTGTGCAGCTCGCGCTGGTGAATGGTCGAGCACTTGTGATTATGCAGGAACTCGATGGGATCCTCGATGGTAATGATGTGGTAATACTTCTCCCGGTTGATGAAATCCAGCAGCACGGCCAGTGTGGAAGACTTGCCCGAACCGGGCGGACCGGCCACCAGCACAATACCGTCACGCAGCTTGGTCACGTCGGTGAGTTGTTCGGGTAATCGAAGTGTGGCGAAGTCTGGTATGGCAGTCGGGATGGCGCGCAGGACAACGGCACAACTGCCACGCTGGATGAAGATGTTGGCGCGGAAACGAGCCAGACCGGGAATACCGTAAGAAATGTCGCACGACCCATGTTCACGCAGCGTGGTGATGGCCTGTTTGTTGTCGCCGATCAAGTCCGCGGCGATGTGGCGCGTGTTGTCAGGAGTAAGTACGCTCATCCCGGGCACTTGGACTGGGATGAGTCGGCCATACACCTGCACCTGGGGCGGACGGCCGGGAGAAAAGATAAGGTCGCTGATCTTGTCGGCAGCGCGCAGCATCGCCGCCAGCAGGGCCGGTGTGGCCGCGTTGCCGGCTGCAGACGAGCCTTCCAGCGAAATTAGTATTGGAGCAATGCCCGGTGCTGCCATTCATCCTCAACAAAGGGGATCGGCTCGCGCGCCACAAAGAAACAGGAGGCGGTTCGATAGATAGACTGTAACGCGCCGCTGGCAGGAAGCGAAGGACAGCAAGTACATAGCCCTTGGTAACGTTACGCGGCCAGAAAGCAAGAAAGGCGGCTGACCTCAGCCGCCTTGATACAAGCACTCTCTTAAATGATGCAATTCCTGGGAAACGCGACCTATTTCTTGACCGGCTTCTTTCTCGTCCCATAGTTGGTTTCTACTGAAGCTCCGATGCTGGCCAGCATGCCCTTGGCCCCCTCGGCGTAGGTCCCTGTGGGCTGCAGCTCGAGATATTTCTGAAACGCCTCTGCCGTGCCAGGAGGAGCGAGCACCTTGTTGTCCTTGTCCATGGTTTCCTTGGCTATCAGGTTTACGCCCTTCCAATAGTAGGCGTCGGCGCGGTTGGGATCGGCCGCAATCACTTTGTTGAAGGCCGCGATTGCGTCGTCGGCTTTACCAGCGTTGGTGAGCACGGCGCCTTCATTGAAGTAGTACTGTCCCGCAGCGCTAGGATCGGTCTGGGCTGCCTGCTCATAGGTCTTAATTGCGTCTTCGGTCTTGCCGGCCTTGGCATAGGCCTCGGCCAGGTTGTTGTAATAGGCCGCAAGCTTTTTCGCTGCGTCGGGATCCTTGTCATTGGTAACGGATTGCTTCAACTGCACAGCCTTCTGATAAGCGGCCACCGATGCGTCCAGCCGCTTCTGCTTTTCCGCCACATCGGTTTGTTTGTTGGCCGACAAGCGGTAGGCATCTCCCAACTTGAACCAGATCAGGTCCCGGCTCGGATCCATCTGGTTGGCCTCGTTCAACGCGCTGATGGCCGAGTCATAGTCTCCACCCTGCAGCGCGGTCGTGGCAGCCGACAGTTTTTCGTTTAGAGCTTTCACCGTGTTGCCTTCTTTTTCCTGCTTGGCCTTCGCCTCTTGCATCTGCTTGATCTGTTCGGGAGTGAGACCCTGGCCCTGGGCTGACCTCTCCTGCTCCTTCTTCAAATCGAAGTCCAGTGTGTTCTCATCCAACTGGACCTGAAATCCATTGACATGGAAGAGTTCTTTGTTCGCTTTGGCATCCTCGGCCGTCCTGTACAGCGTGACGAGGTACTTGCCAGGTGCCACTCCCAGAGAGAAATACTCCCCCTTCTTGTTGGTCTTGAGAGGATATTTCTGCCCGTTGTCCTGGTTGGCGAAGAGCACGACTCCGTCGGCGATGGGATTGCCTTGGACATCCTTGGCGACACCTTTGACGGTTCCTGAGGCTTGACCGAACAGCGAAGTGGCGCACAGCCCCAGAATTAAGACAACAAAAACCAATATTGCGAAATGTTTTCTCATCGTGGCCTCCCGGCCTGAGTTCCATTGTTGAATTTTGACTGTCGAGTGTTGATTGGATAGCCGCCTTCAGGCGTCTCTCCATAACGGTTCAGCGGTGAGCATTCAGAATCAACATTCAACAATTTGTTTTTCTGCATACGGAATCGGATCTTCGGTGCCGGCGGCCCGGAACGCCCGCAACCGCAGTACGCAACTATCGCAGACACCACAGGCCTGATCCTGGCTGCCGTAACAGGACCAAGTTAAATCGAAGGGTACGCCCAGTTCAAGGCCAAGCCGTACAATCTCAGCCTTGCGCATGGCGATGAGCGGCGTGAGAATTTCAATTCTGCCTTCCCTGGTCCCTGCTCTCACCACCCGGTTGAACGCTTCATAATAGGCTGGCCGGCAATCCGGATACCCGGAACTGTCCTGTTCCACGGCGCCAATGTACACCTTCCGGGCGCCCAGCACCTCGGCCCAACTGACCGCCACTGCCAGAAAATGCGCATTGCGAAATGGGACATAGGTCACCGGGATGTCCTGCCCCATGGCATCGGAGGCGGGCACGGCAATGTTGCTGTCAGTGAGAGCCGAGCCGCCAATGGCCCGCAACGCCTCATTTCGGGCAATCAGCCGGTCCTGAATACCCAGCCGTTCGCAAATCGCCAGGAAAGACTGCCGCTCGCGTGCTTCCGTACGTTGCCCATAGCTGATATGGACGGCAGCGGCGTCTCCGTCCCGCGCTGCCAGCGCGGCGCACACGCAGGAGTCCATGCCGCCACTGAGCAGCACCACGACTCTCGGTTTCGCTGCGCTAGTCAAGTCAGATTTCCTCGACGCCGCGATAGCTCCGCCGATAGCGCTGCCTCCGATTTCGGGCGGCCTGCGGGAAACAAGACAGCATGCTGCGCCGGACAGTAAAGGTCGTCCTTTTTTGCGCTGTAGGGGATGCTCATAACAAACTCGCTCGGCGGCACAGTGGCTAGACTCCTTTTAGCGCCGGGTCCCAAATGAACTTGTGCAACTGCAACCCTAGACGGGCCGGAACACTGTCCGCCACCATCCAGTCCGCCAGTTCCTGCGGATCGAGCAGGCAATGCGAGCTGTCACGGGCGCCAGCAGCTGCCTTGCGGAATGCTGGAGAAAACAGCACCGCATTCGCCCGCTGCGCGAGGTTGTGCCGCTGGGTAAAGTCGCGGGCGAATTCGTAGTCAGCCCGGTCGCTAAGGACAAACTTGATCTCATCACGAGGGCTGAGCGTTTCCAGGTTCTGCATTTGGAACGTATCGGGCTCCCCCGAGTTGGGACATTTCACGTCGATAATCTTGATGACTCCGGCGGGCACTCTGTCGAGCGGCCGCTCGCCGCTGGTCTCAAGCAGGACTTGGTAGCCGCTCTCCAGAAGCTGCCTCATCAGGGGCACGACCTCACGCTCTTGCAGCATCGGCTCTCCGCCGGTGATCTCGACCAGGCCCCCATTTGGGCTCAGTCGCTCGACTTCGGCGAACGCTTCTTCCGGCGTCATCTTTCGCCCGCCATAGAACGCGTATTCGCTGTCGCACCAGGAACAGCGCAGGTTGCAGCCCGTGAGCCGGACGAACACGCATGGCAGGCCCGCGTGCGTGGACTCACCTTGCAGCGATTTGTAAATCTCTGTGATCTGCATTACAGATTGCCCGGTGTAGGCCTCGCGTGACATACGTCTCCCGCGCAGACCCTATGATTCCGAATAGGTCGCGGTCGTTGTATCGGTCTCGTAGACGGTTACGTTCTTCACCCGCACGCGGCCGCTGGTAACATGCTGCAGCCGCGAATTGGACTCGTCATAAAAATACTTGGCAAGATTCTCGGCCGAGGGGTTCAACCTGGTGAAAGGTTCAATATCGTTCATCATTTGATGGTCGAGCCGGTCAATGACGTGCCGCA
>Ga0137398_10000708_pt1 | contig 12487 bp, 15 predicted proteins | sample czorhiz216metaG_FD_106659 | JGI IMG/M metagenome (GOLD analysis project Ga0137398, IMG submission 106659) | Vadose zone soil microbial communities from Angelo Coast Range Reserve, California, USA - czorhiz2.16 metaG | ecosystem: Environmental > Terrestrial > Soil > Vadose zone | place: USA...
AGGCTGCCAAGAAGGCTGCGAAGGCTGCGCCTGTGGAGATCCAGAGCCTATCGGAGGACCAGGCTGACGCGGCGACTGATGCATGGGTGAAGTCTCAAGGCCATGCCCCGTTGGCAGAGGAGTCGAAGCCGCTCGTCTTCGCCCCCCCGCCAAAGCGCGTGCGTCGTCGCGTTCGGGCGAATCGGCAGGATCCGAATCGTCGACGCCATCGGAGGCACGAGACCCCGCGATGCCCGAGCCCAGGGTGCAAGGAGAGGCTGTCGCGCTGCCTCACAGAGGATGAAGTGGCTCGCGCTCGGGCTGACGGTAGGAAACCCATGGGCCGCGTGCCGGGCAGCAAGCTCTACGGAACCGACCTCTGCACCGCCTGCGCGAAGAAGCGATACGAAGCCGCGCTCCAGACCCCCGAGGCGCAGGCGTATTGGAAGGAGTACTGCGCCAAGGAGTACTCCGCTGAGTCATTGGTGGCGCAGCCCGCGACTGTTCTCCGGGCGGATGACAAACTGGCGAACGCGAATCGCATTAGCGGCGGTCCTCGGAAGCCAACGGGAGAAGCGCCGACCCCGGAGGTCCTGGAGAGTTACTCTCCAGAAGAGATCGAAGAAGTAATGCAGATGACTCCAGAGGAGCTCAAGGAGTGCCTGAAGAATAGCCATACCGATGATGAGATAGCTGATCTCCTGAAGGAGTTGGAGAAGCTCCGGAAGGAAGACTCATGACCCCCACCGCATCCGCCGCGAGGGATTGGCTCCTCTCGATCCTGCGCGGGCTCGTCCCCGAACCGGAGAGCATTGACATCCTCGTCGCCGAGACGAGTGGCATCCTTGAACTCAACATCACTACCCCTCCCGCATTGCGTGCCCGAATCCTCGGTCGCAATGGTCACAGCATCAACGCCGTCCGCGATCTCGCGAAGAGTTACGCGGCGGTGAACCACATCGCGAGGATGGCGATCAACGTCCTCGAACCAGAAAGGAACACATCAAATGCCACAAAGCGATCCGAATCCGCAGTCCGCTAACCCCCAGCCTCCGACCACGGGAGCCGCGAAGATATCGAAGCGTCTCGGGAAGCTCCGAGGCATTCGCAAGTCCGGGAAGCTCGGAGCGTGGAATCCAGATGATCTCGACAAGCAGATCGCGAAGCTAGAGCAGGTGTCCGGCTCCCCACGGGAGGGCCAGGTCCAGGGCGATGTCTCTGCTGATGACGGGGGGAACGAAGTCCGCCACGTGACCTACTACTCCGACTCCAGCGGGATCATGGTCGCCTACCGTGACGGGGCCTCAATCGGGTTCGCGTTGAAGCGCAAGGACTCCGAGGTGATCGAGTACCCCCCAGAGTGGAAGCTCCCCGATGGCACCGTCCTCCGCCCGAAGAACGCACACCTCGTCACCATCCCTCCTCTCCCGGCGCAGGACCCGCAGGTTCATGTCATCCTCTTTCGGGACCTGCTCTGGTTCCAGAACCAGTACGTGACCGTCTCGCCGGACTTCGCTGTTTTCATGGCCGCCTGGGCGCTGGGGACATGGGTCTTCGGGAGATTCGGTGCCTACGGCTATCCGCATTTCATCGGCGACACGGGCAAGGGAAAGACTCGGGCGATTGAAGTCATGCGGGCGCTCTGCTGCAGGCCGACGAAGATCTGGACCGACGTTACCGAAGCGGTTCTCTTCCGGTGCATCAAGGATAACTACCCAACCCTCTTCATCGACGAGATCGACGGGAGGCTGCACAAGCAAATCGGCGCGGTGCTGAGGAACGGCTTCGCCATCCACGGCTCCGTCCCGAGGAACGAGAAGACCGCCGACGGGAACTTCGAAGTCGTCGACCACCCTTGCTACTGCCCGAAGGTCCTCGGAGGCCAGGCGCCGCTCGAAGACACCGCGCTCGTCAGCCGGACAATCGAAGAGAACATGCTGGAGAACACCCCCGCCCCGTGGATACCCACGGAGCTCAAGCAATGCCCGGAGTTCGCCAGCGGCGCGACGACGTTGCAGGCGCGGGCATTCCGCTGGGCGATAGATAACTTCTTCACCCTCCAGATGATCGATCCGGAGAGGACCCAGGTTGCCTCGCGAACGAACCAAGTCTTCCTCTCCCTCTTCGCGGTCACGCCACGGGAGTACCACCCCTCTCTGCAACGCATCGTCGACCGCCATCGGATCGATGTTGTGACGGAAAGCGGCGAGACCCTCGATGGCCAAGTGGTGCAGGTGATCCTGCATCTCTATCCGACCGTGACGGAGGACCTCTTCCTCTTCCCCGGAGGGCTGGCGAGCGAAGTCATGGAGGCCCGTGTCGGAGAGGAGTGGGAGGACCTGAAGCCCGGCAACCCCTCCTACGTCGCGCCGGTTTCTGTCGGGAAGGTCCTCCGCCGTCTAGGGCTGAAGCAGAAAGGCCGCGACGGGCTCAGGGGGATGCGGTACCTCATGACTGCAGCAGCCCACCGGCGTTTGCTCGACCAGCACGGCGCGGCAGAAGTGAAGGGATGATGACCCCATGAAGGTCGGGGCGGACATCCGGACCCCATCCAACCCGCGCGTTCTCATGGAGATCGCATCACAGTCATGATGATGATGATGACTATGATGATAGAAGAGAGGGTAGAGAGCGGGAGGTGTCTAGGCAGCCCCCTCCGTCCCTCTGCGCCTCTGTGCCCACTGGGTCGTCATCATCATCATCGTCATCATCGACGCCCGTCCGAGGATGCTTGCAAACCCCTGGAAAGGTGGGCTTCGGGGCTGAATGCGCCTCCCCCTTCCGGCACTCGGCTCCGCACGCCCGGTCCTGGCCCGCTTCAGGGCGCAACGGACGAACAATCCGCCGTGAGCTCGCGCAGCCCTCGACGTGCCCGCGAGATGCAGCGCGAGCGCGGTGAGCGCGGCTGCGGTTCGGCTGCAAAGAGCGGAGTCGCCGGGAGATGGGCGCTCGGTGGAGGGCGACTTCTGTAAATCCACCCGAGGATCGCGAAGGCGCCGGGGACCTGCCTGAATATTTCCCCCATTCGCCTCCGCGACGGCCACCGAAGTCCCCCGATTCGTGATGTCCGCGCTGATGTCCAAGATGTCCACGAATCCGTGGACATAATCCAATGAGGTGATCGATGAAGACCCGCAAGCAGTCCACCACCAAACCGGCAACCGTTGCCGATCCGCGACCCCCGCGTCGCGCTGCAGGTCGGCCCACGACGCAGCCTTCTACCCGCCGCGCTCGTCAGGCCAGGCGCAGGAAGCTGCAGGCGCTCCGGGCAGCGCGGGCGTACAAGGCGCGGAATCGGGAGGCGCTGCAGGTCCAGGAGGAGCAGCGGCGCAAGGTGAAGGGAGCGCCGCGCTGGCGCAGGCCGGTCGACGCGCTACCGGACGACCCCTGCGGAGCGAACTACGGCTCCTGCGTCCCCGCTGATGCTGAAGTGCCGACGAAGGCGAAGAGGAAGAAGCGAGTCCCGATCCCACTGCGTCGTGCCGTCAGAGCGGAGCCGGATGATAGGGTGCATGGCCCGAATCGTGGAGGCGAGAGCGCGCGTTCGTGGCAGAAGCCGGAAGAGCGGAGCGCGACGAGGTTGCCGGTCGACGTCCACGATTTCCTCGCGGAGGAGGACTAGCGGCGGCCGTCAGGTCCCAGGCGCGGGCTCTATCGCGCTGGTCTATCGATAACGTGGTTCCATCAAAACTTCACTTGCTCCTTCGTTGCGGCCGGATCCCCGGGGTCGGGCGGGAGCAAGTTGGGGGGAGGCCGTAACGAGAAATCAGTCCAAACGTCCGGTTCCGCCAATTCACTCGCGGTGCGCCCGGTGCCGACGGTCAGGTACAGCATTGGATACTCCTCCCCCAATGGTGCCCTGACCCCTTCGAAGTGTTTCACGTTTTTCCGATATGCCAGGATCGCGGTCTGCTTCCCGCGCGTCCACACCGCAATCTCGGTGTAGGTCGTCGCCACTTGCGCGTTGAAGGCGTTGTGCCGCGCCTCGGAGTTCGTATCGGTGGAGACGGGTTTACCCCACTTCTCAGCGAGTGCGTTCATCATCGTCTCGAACGTGACCCCATTCGGATCTCCAAATGGAGGTGTGCTGATCGTGTAGCGGACCCGAATCGTTGCGGCCCGGTCAGTATCCGCGTCTGAAACGGCCCAAACGTGTGTACCGTGCTCAGTGTGAGCGGCCCAGAACTTATCGTGCTTCAGCTTCAGCCCATGAGCTTTGAGGGCCTCCGCTGGCATCCCGAGCATGAGACCCTCGATGGTGAAGGGTTCCTGATTCGGCACCGGCTGCGTCTCATGCTGCGGCGGCTTCGTCGGCTGCTGCGCCCAAAGCACCGACGCGCAGAAGATCGTGCACAGAACCAGCGCCAGGACTCGCTTCAGGTTCGTCATCGTCGTCCTCCTCCAGGCGCGACCTCTGCGCCGGGTCCATCTAATCCACAGTCCATTTCGCGTCGTCTTTAGCACTCTGTCGGGCGGCTATTGCTTGGTGCTTCCGGCCATTCAGTCACCAACGTTCGGTTCTGGCAAGTCGGTGATTACGTGCGGGACGCTATCAAACATATTAATCGTCCACTGCCGCACCTGTTCCGGATGGCCGTAATAGAATCGCCGGTAGAGCTCCGGGTTAACGACACTAACCGCAACACCAGTAGGGCTTTTGGACCATGCCCGCACAAGCATATCGCCACCGAAGACCACGCCGAACATTACGGCAAGGCACAAGGCAGCGTAACGGATGAGCGGCTGCCGACGGAAGAACCAGGGCAACTCGGGATTGACCCCAGCGTCAAACTGAACACCGAGCCTCGCAAGAAGAACTCGCCTCGACACCAGCACCATCACAATGATGACGCCCGCCAACAAGGAGGCGGCGAGAAGAAGTTGATTCTGGAGATGGACGTCCTCAACCTGCCCGCGATCTAAGGTGGTATGAAACGTGCCGCTCACCGGAGCGAACCAGATCGCCGGGGCCTCCCACTCATCGATTTCTCCTGACGACTGATCTTCGTCTTGAAAGGCCAGATTCGCTACAAGGGTATGTCGAGAAGCGTCGTACCGGTCGGGTACGCGAGGCAGGCGAAGAAAAGTATGGCCACCGAGCACTCGCAGGATGACCAGAACTGCGACAGCAGTGCTCGACCAGACCTTTACACGGCCGATTGACAAGGGACGCGATTGCACGTTGGCAGGCATGCTGTTTAGATCTGTCTAGCGCTCCTCATAGCGTCGTATTTGGCTCCGGATTAGAGAAAGTGCCCAGGCTGAGACTGGCCAGGATACCTTAACGTGATGATCGCCGCAGCCGTCACCAAGGCGATGAGGAGCCATTCGATGAAGAGGATGTGGAGGTCCACCGGATGCTGCTCTCTCCACAACCAATTCCAGACATGCGCTGACCAGTTCTCTCCTCGGAGATGGATGTAGAACGGCGGGAACAGCCCGGCCCCGACGCAGGCCAGCACACCAATCCAGAGCGCGAGAAGCTGCTTGCGGTTCATAGGTTCACCTTCGTCGTCGCAGCTGACTATAGGCCAGATCGTAGCACACCGCCTCGACGATGCGGCGGGGTCGACGACGGTCAGCGGGTTCCTGATGAACGCCGGTACTTTCCCCACGGGTATTGTTTGAGCCGCCACAGGTCGTCCGTCGGGCGATTCTACGCTGTCAGGGGAGCTTCCTCGACGGTTCGTCACGCCCGGCTACGAGGCCAATTGACTATCGGAACCGGTCCTTTCCGGTGGCCCGAGTCGTCGGCAATCATTCGGCGGACCAGGTTGAAGTTGTTGTTGATGCTGTAGACGAAACGGGCCGAGAAGTAAACCTGCAGCGAGTTGAGATGTATCACGCTTGAATCCGGCAGAGTGACGGCGCTTCCCTCCTCAAGCCCTCGCATAAGCGTTTCGTTGAAGAGCGGATCACGGAATGACCGCGCAGCCAGTCGAGGGTTGAGCAGCGACAGCGCCTTGAACTTCAGGTAGTCTTTCCGAAATTGCTCCATCGTCGTGTGGCAGTAGAAGGCGAGCGAAAGGTCGGAAGCGATTGGAAGGTTGATTTGAATCCCCTTGACGCCAATGCCAAGATTCCCTCGAAAGGGATCTCGATTGTTGTTGTGCAGGGTGATCGGGTTGTCCGAAATCCAGAAGGTGTATGGCGGAGATGTCTGATAGAGCAGCCACGTCTTGTCATAGATGTACGGGGCAAACTTGGTCGCCGCGCTGATCACCAACTTCATCGAGATCAGCCGGGCATCCTCCTCCGTCACTTCTCGGAAATTCTTAATGTTTGTTGGGTCGATCCCTCTTTCACGAAATTCCTTGACGATGGTGTCGCCGAGGGACTTAACACTCTCACGAACTCGCCTTCCTCGCATCATCTGCACGGCCGCGAAGATGGACACCAGCGCCCGGTCCGACGCGGGCAGTCCCGCAATCGAGCGACTCGAGATGATTGACTTCAGGATTGGGTCGGCGGCTCTTTCGAGCTTCGTTATTCCTGGGTCGATGCTGACCACGACGCCTTTGACCTTGTAGTCGTAGAAGCCCTTCTCGGCACCGATTCCCGCAGTCCCGGATTTGAAGACGTTATCGGTGAGCTTGTCGTAGACCCAGATTTCGCCCGTCGCCGGGTCCGTGAAACCCCTCAGGAGCAACTGGGGGACAATGTGCTGACTGATCGGGTGGGCCTTGCGGCGATGATGTGACATGGGAATAAGATAAGCTTTGGCGCCTATCGACGCAACCCATCTCTGCCAACGACCCCGGACTCTTCAGCCACGACGCAAGGACCCCGATCCCCCGCCGATCGCCGCCCCTGGGCCGACATCGACGACCGTCTGGAGCCCGGCCGCGATTCTGCGGCGGGTGAGATCCGATCATCACGGCCGATAGCCACGCCCTCGCACGATGTGGTGCAGCCGCAGCATGTGCCAGAGCGCCTGCATCAGCGATATGGGAGGCCCGCCGCAGGTCGCGCACCAGATCGCGTTAGGGCTCAACTTGGGCTTCTCCATCGTCCCGCCTCCGGCGCGACGTACGAGCCTGGACGCCACTCCGCTGCGAGCGGGTCGCCTGCCGTCGGGTTCACGCCCCTATAAAACAGCACGGCGAACAATCATCATGCTTTGTCCGTTGCTTGCTCTTGTGCTCGACGCTTCAAGACGGTGAAGATGAGGCGTTCAAGGGTACGCATCTCAGTTTCGACAAGACGTCTATCAGCACCACTCCTAAGATGAGCTACCCCCTTGAGACAGTCATAAGCCCGGTCATATCGCTTGATTTCTCTATCGAGGATCTCGACTTCGCCTGATGATGGGTCCCGATTGCTCGCGCCATAAATGAGGCATCGGAGCCGTTGGGCCAGACTCACACCATCTTTGGCATCAGGTGCCCGCGCCCACCATGGGCACCGCTTCACGTCGTCGTTGGAAGCGTACTTGCTGATGAGTTTAGTCAAGACCTCCCGCATGCTGTGTGCTGCCTGAGATAGTGCGGCCGCCGAACCGGATTCAAGTGTCTCCCACGCGCCACGCCTCGCTTTTTCTAACGCAGGATCTTCTTGATCAAGTAACCCGCTCAATTCATGCAGGTATTCAGGGTCCCGAATGGCTGTGAAGTCCTGCAAGTTGAACTTCTCGTATATGTTGATCAGTCTGGGATTCGTGACCTCAGCTATGCCGATAGCTGACGCAATGGAGGAGGAGATCGAATTTGTGGAGGTCACCCCGGTTACTGCGTATGAAAGGGCTTGGAGTAGCGCGTGTTCGGAGGTCCGAAGACGCACTATGGATTCATCGGCCTGATTTCTGGCTACCTTCAACCATTCCGGCACCTGAGCTAGTGCCTCAGCAACCTCAGGAGACTCCCGTGCGATCTTCTCGTACTTCGGCAATTCCTGTTCGAGGAAATCGAGCGTCGCGTTGCCCTTCCGGCCCTCTTGGACAAAGGAGCGACCGATCTTCTCGATGCCGTAACCCGCAGTCTCGATTTCAGCAAATCGGGTGCGCGTCTTCTTGATGCCTTCTTTCGTATCGTCTTCCACTGCGCTGCGTCCTTCTAGGTGGTGCTGCCCAACACCGCAGCTAAGCTACACCGTGCTGGCTCTAATGCGGCGAACGGTTTCGGGTGCGACCTCCAGGCATTCTCAACCTCGCTGGCGACCGTGTCAAGCCGGCTCTCCCAGGTGCCCTCGACAGCAACCCCGAAGGGTGCGATCATCTGCTCACTGAGGCAGCCGGGGCAGGGGGAGGAAGCGAGCATGACCGACGAGACCCACGTCGAGGCGATTCGTATGCTGGTCGAGACGATCAAGTCTTCAGTCGAGCGCAAGGAGGTTGACGACAAGGCTCTCTTCGACCACCTCGAACGCGACGAGGTTGATGACGAAGCCTTCTTCAGCCAACTCAATCAAACCCCGAGCCTGAATCTCATGCAGTATTACCTCGCGGAGTTCATCAAGTTCGAGCGAGCGACGGACTGCACTGCAGCGCCCTCCTTTGTTCCCTGTGGCTGCGAGACATGCAACGCCCTCCGCACTACGATGTGCCAGGCTGCGGGGATAAAAGGGAGAGGGGAAGCCATAACCGGGGACGTTCGCATCGACCGGATTAACCTCCTGAGCCGCCTGGGTCGCGTCGACTATAACAACTTCCGGCAGCACCTCGACAAGGTCGACCGGATGAGCGTTACGGACCACCTGTACCGTGTCGACCTGATCGCGCACCTAGCCGAGGTGATCGGACTTGCCGCCATCATTCCCACCTATAGCGTATGGGGTGAGCTGTGGCTGGGGACATGGGGTAGCGCGCAGTTCTTTCTCAAGGAGTTGATCGACCGGCAGAGGGCCGTGAACTGCACAGCAATGCCCGTGGTCTGGGTGAAGGATGGTGGACAATACTTGCCTGGACCCGCACTTGCTAAGAAAGGCGTGAACGAAATCACTGAAACCTCCATGCTGCTTCTCCCTTGTCGCTGCGACATGTGTGCCGCCCTCCGCACGAAGCTGCGTGAGGCCGCCGGAATCGAGGGGCACAAGTGAAGCCCGGCGAAGACGGGAGGGGGCGGTGAGTACACTCGTCACATCTTGTTGGTTCTCGAACGTCCTCTTCTTCCTCCTCGGCGCTCTCACCTCGTGGCTCATCAATCGCTATTTCTATCTGAAAGCACACAAGGATAGCGCGCCCGGCATCCAGCTACTTGTCGAAGTGCACCGTAAACTGCAAACGGGTTCCATGACCAAGGATCAGGCCGCACATGAAATCATCAAAGGGTTGGAGATCGGCGCGTTGAGCCCTACCGACCTTCGGCAGTATGAGTGGCTTTACAAGTTCTGCCCGGACTGCAAGGGCGATGTCGAGGTGATTGGGTCGTGGTCGGCTTACGATTACAATGCCTTTGGCGGCACGATGAAGTGTAAGAAATGCTCGTGGAAGAAGGATTTCTCCGGCTGATCGGGCGGCGATGATGGCTAGCGTGGGCCGCCGCCGAGCGAGCCCGGACGCCAGTCCGCTGCGAGCCCTACACGGGTAGGCAGGTTCACGCAACTAGTGGAGCTTCAGTATCGGGTGGCGGTTCGCCATGCGTCCTCGTAAAGCCTTGCCATGTCCGATACGGTAGAGATCGGGACTAGGTACGTAGGCTTCTTCATACCTGCGCCTTGGATGGACTGTCCGATCACCCAGCAGTCTCGACTGTCTATGAAAACAACTCTGTCGTGTACCGCGGAGGTGGATCTACATTCAAGTTGAACACCCGGGCGCACGCCGAACTTACCAGCAACAGATCTCAGGGCCGCAGAAGGCTCTTTCGTCATAAGTCGAATGAGAACCCCTGCACGGGCCTTGCTCAAGTACAGACTAAAGACCTCTTCACCCGCGTATGGATCAACAATGAATAGGTTTCCCGTTGCAGCCGCGACAAGCTCAGATAGATCCTTATATAGCTCGAAAGCGTCGCCTGGACCATAGATCCGCTCACGCGGCCGGTCGGCCTCTGCTTCCAGTTTGGCTATCGCGGTACGAAGCACCCCCTGCATGTTTGCCCAGATAGCTCCGAGCATCTCCCCTGAGAGCGGCAACGTCGCGTATTGCATGTAGTGAGCGAACTCGCCAGCAAGAGTGGAGTCTGCGAGGTCAAGATGAGCACGAGCCTCGGCAAGCCACTCGGCCCCTTCTCGTGATCTAGGTCCATTAGTATCCACACGACATTTGGTCTGCCAGAGGTTCTGTAGGCTTATCAAAATGTGTTCACGATTCATGATCACCCTACCGCGGAGTCCAGGATGTAGTGGCTACCCGCAGACCAAGGTGCGAAGGGATCCTAGGCTCGCATTTTGCGTCATCCTACCACGTGGCGGTAAGCTCCGACAGCCCAAGAATCTCCTGGCTTCTCCCCCCACCTCAGCCCATGTACGGATACCCGGACACCCCGCTCGGCACAGCGAGGATCCGTGATGAGCAAACCTAGCCCAAAGAAGCCGTCGAAGCCGAAGGATCCCACCGAGACCGCGCCGAAGTAGGAGCCCCACACCCCAACCCGCCAGATTGGCAACGTTGCCGAAATACCGCAGCCGCACCCCCTCCTCGGCAGCCCCAGAATCCACTCGACTTCCATGGCGAACGAAGCGTCAATGACCTGCGGCCTGAGCGCCATTCCGGCGCGACCGCAGGAGGATCGACCCCATGAGCACCAAGAAGAAGCCAGCCACCACGCCGAGTGCCCCGTCCAAGTCCCCGAAGAGGAAGGCCCGCGCGACCATCGGCTACCTCCCCGGCGGTAGAGTGATCTTCGCCTTCGCCCTGACTCCAGCCGAGCGCAGCGAGATCCACCGCGCAGCCGGACCGGGCAAGGCCAGCGCGTTCGTCCTCCAGGCAGCGCTCGCAGCGACGAAGAAGGTGAAACCATGAGAGCGCCGTTCCAACGCCCAGGCAGCCCACGCTGGCACTGGGAGTTCCGCCGGAACGGTCAGCGCTGCTGCGGCCACGCCGACACCAAAGCCAAGGCCATGGACGCGATGACCGCGAAGCGCGCCGAGGTCTTCAGCGACGAAGCCTACGAGACGATCCATGGGCACAAGCCGTTCAAGCCCACGAAGCTGACGGTCGACGATGCGCTCGATTACTTCTTCGATCACTTCTGCGCGAAGAAACGTTCCGCTGCCCGCGACAGCGCCATCATCCAGCACCTCAAGGCGCGCTGGCCCGGGCGGATGCTGGCCGACATCAGGACCGAGGACATCCTGGCCTTCAAGAAAGACCGCGAGGATCTGGGCCGCGCTGCTGCCACCATCGGGCAAGAGGTCGGGCTCCTGCGGAGATTCTTCAAGCAGATGGTGTTGCTGGAGAAGATCGCGAAGAACCCTGCCGCGTCGGTGAAGAAGCCACGCGTCAAGAACGACCGCGTCAAGTTCCTCGAACCCGAGCAGGCGACGGCGCTGATGTCCGCCAGCCCGCCCTGGATGCGCGACCTGATCACCTTCGCGAGATTCACCGGCTGTCGGGAGGGAGAGATCCTCGCGCTGACCTGGGCGGATGTCGACCTGAAGCGCGGGCTGCTGACCCTTGGTGAGACGAAGAACGGCGACATCGGGCACGTGGAGATCAACGCCACGACCCGGGCGTTGCTGGAGCGGCTGCCGAGGCAGATCTCAGGTCGCGTGTTCCCGGAGGTGAGCGACTGGGAGTTCCGGGTCGCGTGGGAGGCAGCGGTTCTCTCAGCCGGGCTCACGAAGCCATGCAAGCGCTGCGAGGGCGTAGGCAAGACCACGCACGGCTCGAAGAAGCTGCGCTGCAAGCTCTGCAGGGGCAAGGGGGCGAAGCCGGACTTCAGATTCCACGACCTGCGCCACGACGCCGCGACCGCCCTCATCACCGCTGGCGCGACTCTCTACGACGTGCAGAGCTTCCTGCGGCACAAGAGCCCGGCGATGGCTCAGCGGTACGGGCACATGGTCAGGGAGCGCCGGAGCCGCACGGCTGCGCTGCTTGACGCCATTTCGCCTATCGCGTTGCAACCGGCATGCTGCGAGCCACGGCATAGAATCCTAAGCCCGCCACCGCTATGCCAAGAGCAACCCCGTGCCACACCAACAGACTCATCAGCGTCCGGTCATCCCGAATCTTCTTAACGAGCCTTGCGATCAAGCCCATCTCAACCAAGACCATGATCGGCACCGTACCAACACTCAGTAATAAGCCCATGTAAGCTAGAAGGAACGAATGACCCGGGCCGATTCGCAGCGTCCGTATTCCCCATGTAAGGAAGAGGGGGAGGCTTAACCCCGCAGTGACCAGTGCAACGCTTTTGGAAGCCAGGTAACGCATTTTCATCTTCGGAAACCACCGACCGCATCTCGTGAGGGAACGCCGGAGCCGCACGGCTGCCCTCCTCGACGCCCAGGCCCACGCAGCCGAACGTGAGCCGAACGCCTAGAGCGACCTGTCACCTTCGCAGCGCCAGACCCTCGCCTATCTCGCCGAGAACACGCTGGTGCCGGGGGTGGGGGTCGAACCCAC
>Ga0137398_10000709_pt1 | contig 12486 bp, 10 predicted proteins | sample czorhiz216metaG_FD_106659 | JGI IMG/M metagenome (GOLD analysis project Ga0137398, IMG submission 106659) | Vadose zone soil microbial communities from Angelo Coast Range Reserve, California, USA - czorhiz2.16 metaG | ecosystem: Environmental > Terrestrial > Soil > Vadose zone | place: USA...
CCGAGCGACGCCGCGCAATTCGCCTCGTTCCCCACGGTTCACGCTCCGATTTGCCCGTCTCGCCGATCCTTGGCCAACCCATGTTACTTGGAAGTGCCGACGTCGGTTATTCCCATTTTTCGGCTGCGCCGAAGCCGCTAAGATGGAACGCTTCGGCCATGAGCGCCACCGCCACCACTGCGCGAGTCGATTGGAATCTCATCTGGGCGCAGCGCGGCTTCCGTTATTTTTTCCTGGCCATGTTTGTCTCGCTCTTTGGCAGCGGCATGAACTTCGCCGGCGTGAGTTGGTACATCCTGGCCTCCACGCACTCGACCCTCAAGGTCAGCCTGCAAGTTATCGTCGTCACGCTTCCAGGATTGCTCGTACCGTTCCTCGGTGGCGTGCTGATTGACCGTCTCGATCGCCGCTATCTCGGTGTCCTGCTCGATTTTGCCCGCGGTCTAGCGGTGCTCGCCACGGCTTTCATCGCCTGGCGTGGTCATCTGGGGCTTTGGCATCTCTACGCCATGACCCTGATTACCGGCACGGGCTCGGCAATGTACTGGGCCACGGTGAATGCTCTGGTACAAGAGGTGATCCCGCCAAGTCAATTCACCGGCGCGAACGCGGCTGTATTGGTTGGTGTGCAAAGCGGCATGCTGATCGCCGGAGCGTTGGTCGGATTTATTTACGACAGCGCAGGCATCGCCGGAATTCTGGCCATTGATGGGCTCACCTACTTTGTCTCCGCCCTTTGCCTCTATCAGATGCGCCGCGGCTACCTATCGCCCCGCACAAAACAGCGCTATCCGCGCGAATACTCGGAGGCCACCGAAGCCACCGCTGAAGCGCTCGAGAGCGGAGGGAATCCGGAGATCGCCGAAGCCGGACTCTCTCTGGCCGTTTATGCCGACCTTAAGGAAGGTTTCGCTTATCTCCGGCAGCAGCCCGCGGTGCGCGCGCTGGGCGTGACCCATTCCATCATGATGGCCAGTGTGGTCAGCGCCAACGTGGTGCTTGTTGCTCTGGTTAATGACATCCTTCATGCTGGCGCTCGAGGACTTGGTTTTCTCGAAGCCGGCTGGGCCGCCGGCGCCATCGCGGGCGGGCTGATTGCCAGCCAGCTTTCGCAGAAATTGCGACTGATCCTCTATGTGGCGGCCATTGTGGGTTTGGCGACAGGACACCTGGTCATCCCCTTCGTGTCATTTCTCATCGGCGCCGTGGCCATGCAGGCGCTGTTCGGTATGTGCCGCGCACTTGCCGGCGTGGTGGCGCAATCTTCCATCATGTCCATCGTGCCGCGCCATTTCATGGGGCGAACGCAATCCGCGATGGCCATCCTGACCACCATCTTGCAACTGCTGATGAGTTTTGCGCTCGGCTGGATAGCGCAGCGCGTCAGCATCATCGCCGGCTTCTCTCTGCTCGCGATGATGTACGGCGGCGCGTCGTTTTTTGCCGCTCGCGCCCGGCAGCTTCTTATCCGCGCGTAGGTGCCTAGGGTGCATCACGATTCCTTCGGTCGGCAAGGAGTATGGCGCCCGAACCCGGTACCTTGCGTGGGACTACTCCCGGTGGCCTACCTCGACTCTGGTGCCGTCGCCGCGACCAACGAGGACTTCCGAGGCGTGTGTAATTGACGCCCAACAAGTGCCGCGCCTTTTTATGGGGTCTGGCCGCGCCTGATTGCTAGAGGTCGCACGTGGAGGTTGAGCAAGCGCAAGAACTCCTCGCGCAGGAAAAAAGCGCAATGCCCGGCTTCAGGGAGCAGCGCGATCATCTTCTGCGGCGCATCAATCTCCGCATAGTACTTCTCTACTTCTGCCGTCGGAAGATGCGCGTCTTGCGCGCCCTGGAAGAAAAACATCGGCACATCGAACTTCCGCCCCAGTTGGCGCGCGTCGAACACGGCAAACTCGCCCATCAGCTTCTCGAAGGTGGCCATGGACACTGCACGCGCATCGGAGGGCGGCTGTCCTTTCGCGCGGTACGCCGCTTCAGTACCCGGGGCGTTCATGGCCGCCAGCAGTGCCGGAAGCTCAGCCTGCTCCGCGGGCGTCATGGCGTTTGCGTATTTCGCTTTGACGGCCACGGATGCGACCTTGCGGTACGGAGGCGGGCCGAGCTGTTCGAGTTCCCGGACGGCGCCGGTGTCAGCGGCTGCCCGCGCCCGTTGCAAGATCATTTGGTAGCAAATCGCTTCCTGCCGCGCCCAGTCGACCACCTGCCCACTCCCCACATAGGCGGCGAACAGCTCCGGCCGCGCCTTGACCATCTGTAAACCAATGATCGTCCCGCCGGAGAGCGCCAAGATCACCACCTTGTGCGCACCGAGATGCCGCCCGACGAACCGCGTCACCCCGATGCCAGCGCCCACGATCGCGTCCGTAGTGACCGCGGCCATTCCCGCCGCGCCATTCCTGGTATACGTCGCGCCGGCGCCAGGCTGGTCCCACTGCACGAGCGTGAAATCTTTTTCCCAAGGAGCGAAGAAAGGCGCCATTGCGCTCAGCGCTAAGCCCGTGCCATGAACAATCAGCAGAACGGGATTGCGCCGGTCGTTACCGCGAATGGTCACCCACTGTTCCAACCCGTGAATGTCGACGAACATCCCCTCGTCGATTGGCGCGATAGCTTCCGGCGTGGACTTGTCATTCGTTGACATGCGTCGCCTCCAGAGTTCGAGACCAGAAAAGAAAAACCGCCCGCGCGCCATTGGCGCACGAGCGGTCGATTTGTCTCTGAAGTTTATCGTGGCATGGCCGGCGAACCCGCGTCAATCTCGCCGGCAGTCGAAAGTCAGTCGGTAAGGCGGTGCGCCGTCAGTTCACCATGCGGCGCAGGGATTCGAGGGCTTGGCGCGCGGCGGAATAGCGCGGTTCGACCTGCAAGGCTTGCTGAAAACAGGTAATCGCGCGCGCGTACATTTCTCGGCCAAGATAAGCGCGGCCCAGATTGTAGTGAGGAAAATGGCGCGGCTCGTAGCGGAGGGCTTCGGTCGCTTGCTCGAGCCAGGGAATGGCTTCTTCAAAGCGCCCCAGCTCAATCAGGTACGCGCCTATATCATTGTAGGGGTTACCGAATTCCGGATCGAGCGCGATGGCGCGCCGGCACTCAGCGATGGCTTCGTCGAGCTTGCCCTGAAAATGATAGGTCCAGCCAAGAAAGGTGTGCGCTTCGGCGGTGGGATGCAGGTCCAGGGACGCTTGATACAGCTCCACGGCGCGCTCGTAATCGCCTTCCATCTGTGCTTGATATGCGTCCTGCAGAACTTCCCATGCGCGGGTCAGGGTTTCGCGGCTCATCATCGCGATTTTTAGCACACGCCTACGTGCGCGTCAAAAGTACGAAAGTAGCAGGGGTGCGCAGGCGACACCTGTCCTTTGTGCCGGGCCAGGTAGTGGCATTCGGCCCGCTAAACGTGGAAAATGGGGTGGGATGATTTACAAGTCATCTAAGAAGCCAGGGGGGACTGTGAACCGCAACTTTATGATCCTTGGGATTGCAGCGCTGGCGGTTGCTGGCGCGGTTCTAGCGCAAGATGCGCCGCCCGCGAAAACGCCGGCAAAAAAAGTGGCAAGCAGCGGCGCCGCCGCGGCCCGCGGCAAGGAACTGTTTGACAAGAAATGCGGCATCTGTCACTACGCGGATAGCGATGCCAAGAAAATCGGCCCGGGTCTCAAGGGAATTTCCAAGCGCGGCACGTTTACGGTGAACAACAACAAGGTCACCGACGAAACGCTGAAGACGTGGATCGAAAACGGCGACACGCTGATGCCCCCGTTCAAAGATGTGCTGGAACCCGCGGAGATCAAGGATGTCATTGCCTACGTGAAAGTTCTATAAGGGCGCTGCATCTCGGCATCTCTGATTTCGACCAATTTCAAAAAACAAAAAAGCCCCGGCTGCGCGGCCTGGGTGCCACGCAACCTAGGGCTAAAACTCAACTGAGACACCTGCTCGGGTACCTGGCGCGGCGGAAGTGGCAGCTGGCGCTGGTCGCCGCTGCGATTCGTGCGCGCGCTGTGTGCGGCCCTATACGCGCAGTGCGAGGTCTACTTCAGTACCGCGTCCTTAAAGGCCTTTGCGGCGCGCAAACGCACCACGGTCTTGGCCTTGATCTTGATGGCTTCGCCGGTCTGCGGATTGCGGCCCATGCGCGCCTTGCGGTGCGCTTTTACGGCGCGGCCGATGTTGGGAATAACGAACTTGCCGGCGCCGCCTTTGCATTCCCGTACTGCGAGCTTGAAGAGCTCTTCAAAGAAAAGTACCGCGGTCTTTTTCGGAGTGCCACACTTCTCGGCGATATGCGACACAACCTTGGTCTTGCTCATTGGCTTAGCTGCCATCTAGTATTCTTATCCTCCTGATTTTTTTGCATGACCCCGAAGGGGCCAGCCGCGTGATTCCCCCCAAAAATCAACGGAAATCCGGGGCCGCAGGGGACTATAGCCAAGGAGTATAGAGAACGCAAGAGCAAAACCGCGAAAAACGCCGTAAAAATGCGCTTTTCTTGGACTTAAGTGCAAAAACTACAGGAAAACTGCAGGTTTTCCACAACCTTGCGACCGGAAAGGCGCGCACTGCGGCCGGGCGTGAAGGCTGGGCCAGCGCGAAAATGGCTCTGCGCGCTAGAGCGTGGCCAGGTCCGAATAGAAGTTGGCGATGGCTTGGATGCCGCCGAAATAGTTTTCCAGCGCGATATGCTCATCGGGAGCGTGGGCGTTTTCGTCGGGAAGGCCAAAACCCAGCAGCACGCAGGGAACTTTGAAGGTGTCATACATCTGCGTGACAAAGGGAATGGAGCCGCCTTCGCGAATGAACACGGCTTTCTTGCCGAAGCCGCGCTCGAGCGCCGCTTGCGCTTTCTTGAAAATGGGGGCGTGAAACGGCGCGGCCCAGGGCTTGCCGGTGCTGAGCACTTCAAGTTTGCAGGTAACCGTTTTGGGCAGCACCTTGCGGACGTGCGTCTCCACAAGCTTGGCGACTTTCTGCGGCTCCTGGTCGGGCACCAAACGCGTGGAAAATTTAGCGTACGCCTTGGAGGGAATCACGGTCTTCGCGCCCTCGCCGGTGTAGCCGCCCCAAATGCCGTTCAGTTCGAAGGTCGGCCGTGTCCAAAGCTGCTCGACAATGGAAAAGCCTTTTTCCCCGACGTAGCCCGGAGCGCCCACAGCGCGCTCAAAATCTTTTTTCTTCCACGGCAAAGCATTGAGCGCTTTGCGTTCGGCACCGCCCAGCTTCGCGACGTCATCGTAGAAACCCGGCACGGTGACGCGGAAATTTTTGTCGTGCATCTTGGCAAAGAGCTCGGCAAGAATCGTCAGCGGGTTCGGAACCGCTCCCCCGTACACGCCGGAATGCAAATCGCGGGCCGGGCCGGTAAGTTCCATCTGATAATAGTTGAGCCCGCGCAGACCGTAGGTGATCGAGGGCACGCCTTTGCCGAGCATGGATGTATCCGAAACGACCAGAGCATCGGCTTTCAGTTTCTCTTTATTTTTCTGCACGTAGTCCCACAGACTGACGCTGCCCACTTCTTCTTCGCCTTCGATGAGCACTTTAACGTTGATGGGGAATTTCCCGTTCACCTTCTGCAGCGATTCGAGCGCTTTTAAATGCAGATGCACCTGGCCTTTGTCGTCAGCGGTGCCGCGGCCGAAGAGATTGCCGTTGCGCACCGTGGGTTCAAAGGCCGGCGAGGTCCACAGTTCCAGGGGTTCGGCGGGCTGCACGTCGTAATGCCCATAGAAAAGAACGGTGGGTTTTCCGGGAGCGTCGAGCGATTCGGCGTAAACCAGCGGATGCATGTTGGTGGGAACGGTTTCGACGGTCTTGAATCCGGCAGCGCTGAGCTTGTCGGAAACCCAGCGCGCGGCGCGTTCGATATCCGGCTTGTGTTCGCTTTTGGCGCTGACGCTCGGAATGCGCAAAAATTCACAAAGCTCCGCGAGATGCGCGTCGCGATGATCTTCGATGAAATCGGCAAGGTTCATAGCAGCCCTCAGAGCGATTATTCTAGGTCGTAGCGCAGTCGGTGCACAAGCAAACCAGAACCGGTCGACCGATTTTGTGGAGTGCGGCGGTTGCGTCGCCGCTTTTGACCCACAGGCCCTACCGAGGCGCCCTGCTCTCGGGTTACCGCGCCGGCTGTGGCGTCGTTGGCGCCGCAAGCGGGATGATCGCCTGGTCCGCGCCCCACCCGGCCGCCAAGAAAGGCGTGTCACCATCGTGTAACGGCGATGTTGTCTCCCAAAGAATGGATTCACGCCTGGATTGGTCTGTGGGAATCTGTAGGTTCAAACTGGTGTTCCTCCGCTCCGCGCGTACCCATGTAGCCTAACTGCCATGTTTTCAGATGCCTGCTCGCTTGTGAATTTCCGCCCAGACGCTGGCACACGGTTTGCTCTCTCATGGGATCAACGCTGTTGAAAAAGATTGGCTTCCCGGGGTGGCCGGATACCCAACCTCGACTGGGATTCCGGTTTTTGGGGGGTCAGTTCTAAGAAAGAGGGGGCTTGCACCAGCCCCCTTTTTCGTTCCGAAGATGTGCCGTCGAAGTGGTTAGTTCTCGAGTGTGTTTTCGCAGTGGCTAGTTGGCAGTTCCCGCGGGTGGTCCGTTTTCTCTCCTGGAGGGCGCAAAGCATCGCGCTCCTCTGCCCGGCGGCGGTCTGACCGATCTCTCCCGCCCCCCCACGCAGCTCCCTTAGGTTGAGCTGGTATTCCGGTTGGCAATTCCAATCGCCCCGGAAGCAACGAACCATTCATAACTTGCAGAAAATTTGACTGTTAGACCGTTGTATCAAAACCACACCCGACCGCATCACATCCTTGTGGACGTGGATCCGAAGGAGACTCTCATGGAACGGCGCCATATCGAAACCGTAGGCGTGCGCCGCACCGGTTGGGCCGCTCTGGACCGCGATCCGCAGGAGGACAGAGTAGAGTTTGTCTGCCCCCACTGCGGCGAGCGCGGCCAGAAAAATGCCCGCCGTGAGCGTGCCCTATATCATTTTACTGATGGCTTTTTGCAGGACCTGCAAGGCGAAGTGACCAACTGCCGCTTCTGTGCGCAATCCCTGCGCGTGGTGCCCATCGTGATGCTGCACGACCAGGACGAAAGGCGGCGCTTTGAGGCCGTCTTTTCCGATGAACTGCCGGCGACCGCCCGCTAATACACCGGGCCAGCATGCCGCTCGGTAAAACCAGCTCCCGAGGCCGCCATTATTCTATGCTGAATTTGTAGATCGTGGTGCTGTGGTATTTCTCCCCGGGCTTCAGCTCCGTCGTCGGAAACTTCAGATGATTGGGCGAATCCGGGAAGTGCTGCGTCTCCAGGCAAAACGCCGAGCGGCGCCGGTATTCCTTTCCGCCTTTGCCGCGAGCGCTGCCATCCAGAAAATTTCCGGTATAAAACTGCACGCCGGGCTCGCTAGTTAAAACCTCCAGCACCCGCCCGGTGCCAGGCTCCACGACGCGCGCAGCCAATTCCAGTGCTTTACCTTTCTTGTCCAGCACGAAGTTGTGGTCGTAGCCGTGGCCGAGCTTAAGCTGCTCATCGTCCTGCTCGATGCGCGCCCCGATTGCCGTCGGCTTGCGGAAATCGAATGGCGTTCCGGCAACGCTGCGCAGCTCCCCGGTGGGAATCAAACCCGAGTCCACCGGAGTGTATTTGTCTGCGTAAATCAGGAGCACGTGCTGCAGAATGTCGCGGCCCCCCGGATTCAAGTTGAAATACGAGTGGTTGGTCAGGTTCAGAACGGTCTTCCTGTCCGTAGTAGCGCTGTAGTCGATCTTCAATTCGTTGCGCTCTGTGAGCGTGTACACCACCTTGACGGACAGGTTTCCCGGGTAGCCTTCTTCGCCATCCTTGCTCAAGTACGTCAGTTCCACCGACGGCCCATCTTTGGCTGCCGTTTCCCGCGCTTTCCACACCGCCTTGTTGAACCCTTTGATCCCGCCGTGCAGGCTGTTTTCGCCATTGTTGCGCGCCAGCGTATATGCGCTTCCATCCAGAATGAACTTCCCTTGCGCGATGCGGTTGCCGTAACGTCCGACCACCGCGCCAAAATACGCCTTGTCGCCGACATATCCGTCAAGCGAGTCGTAGCCCAGCACGACATCCTCAACCTGGCCTTGCCGATCGGCAACCTTGATGCGCACCACGCTCGCCCCAAAATTGGTAATGGCCACCTGCATCCCGTTTTTGTTGGTCAGCGTGTAGAGATCCACGTCCTGCCCATCCGCAGTCTTGCCAAACGCTATTTTTTCCGCGGGCTTCGCGAGCACGGTGAATCTTCCTCCTGAACGTAACGCCAGGCCAAGGATCACCGCGAACCCCATCGAACGCATCCATCTGCCCATTGGGCCCCTCTTACTGCGGCGCCTCCGGAGACTGCCCCGAGGGCTGCCGCCGTGCCGGTGTCCCTTCCTCAGTTGTGCTTCAGAAACTCACCCTTGGTTCCCGTAAGCGAGTTGTACAAGGTCTCGACGAACGCATCGGTGTTCACAAAATCGCCGGACCACTTCGTCCACGGCTCCAGGATTTTTTCCTTCTTCATCTGCTCGAGCGTCTGGTGCGCATCCAGTGCCTTTTGCGCCACCGCGGAAGTCTCCTTCAGCATCTTGGTGAACTCGCGCACGTCGTCGAGATTGGAAATTTGCCCGTGCCCGGGAATCACCTTCACGTCCGCCGGCAATTGCGCGCTGGCCTTTTCCATCGCCGAGATCATGCCCTGGACGCTGCCGCCGCTGGCCACGTCGATAAACGGAAATCCATAACGCACGAAATCGTCGCCCATGTGCACGACGTTATTCTTCGGAAAAAAAATGATGGAGTCGCCGTCGGTATGCCCGGAAGGAAAGTGCAGCGCGCGAATGTCCTCGCCGTTCAGGTGCACGGTCACATCGTGCTCAGAGGTAATGATCGGCAGGTCGGCCTTCTCCGCCGGCTGGACTTCCTTCTTGATGGACGCGCCATTCCCCGCCGTGCCACCGCTAACCAGCCGCTTGCGCACGTTGTCCTGGGCAATGACCGTCGATCCACCACGGCTGAACGGCGCGTTACCGCCGGTGTGGTCCCCGTGATAATGGGTATTGATCACAAAGCGCACCGGCTTGTCCGTGATTCCCAGGCCTTTCAGCGTCGCCTGAATCTTCTCCGCCAGCGGCGCGAACTGATCGTCCACAATCACGATCCCGTCGTCCCCAATCGACGCCGCGATGTTCCCGCCCGCCCCCTCCAGCATGTAAATGTTGCCGGAAACCTTGGTGGCCTTGATCTGCACCTTGGAGAAATCCTGTTGTTGCCCACCCCGCACCGCAACCGCCAGAACCCCCATCAGCATCCAACTGACCAGCAGTCCCCGCATGCGAAGCCTCCGCTCTGTTTCAGAACAACAAGCGGCGGGATTCTATCATTAGACCTGTCCGAGGCATATCATAGGAACCGACAGCACGCGGGCTTGCGCGTTTGAGGTGCCAGCACATGAGAATCCCTTCCCAGTCGCGAGTGTCCTCCCTCCAAGTCGCCGCCGCGCTTCTGCTCTCCGTGCCCTTCGCCGCCAGCGCCACGCCGCAGGAGCAACCCGCCGCGCCCGCGGCTCACGACATGGCGCACATGCGGCACAACCACGGCGGCTTTATGCAAGACATGCATCACGCGGTGGCCAAAGGCATCAAGATCGAGCAGCAGGTTGATCCGGCCTCGCACACCATCACGGTGCGCGAAGGCCCCATGACTTTGCCCGCGAGCACCGGCCACATGAAGATGCCCCAGCCGCCCGACCTCCTGTGGTCCGTCCCGGTCGACGGCTGGCTGCTGGCCTACGCGCCGCGCCTGGTGGACGCCGGCGGTAACGCCGTCCCCGGCACCGTTTTGCATCACACCGCTTTCTGGAACATCAACCGGGCCGATTTTCTCTGTCCCAACAAGGAAGAGCACATCTTCGGCGCCGGCAGCGAAATGACCAACTGGGCGGAAATTCCCGGCTACGGCTATCGCGTTTTAAAAGGCGACAAAATCCGCATTGAAACCATGGTGCACAATCCGACGGACACGGCCTACGATCAGGTGTATCTCGAAGTGAAAATTCCTTACGCCGAGGCCAGCTCCGGTTCTGACGGTCCGGCGGTCAAAAGCGTCTATCCCACCTGGATGGATGTGCAGTCTTGCGGCAACTCCGGCTACGACCTGAAGCCCGGGAAGAATGAAACCTCCGGCAGTGTCAACGTGAAATACGACGGCATCCTGCTCGGCGTCGGCGGGCACATGCACGATTACGCCAGGCAAATCACGCTGGAAGACGCCACGCGAAAAGAAAAAGTGGTCACTCTGGACGCCAAGCTCGACGAAAAGGGCCAGCTCCTCAGCATGCCGGTGGTCACCTTCTTTGATCGCGGCGGCTACAAATTCGCCGCCGGCGACCAGCTCAAAATCACCGCCACCTACGACAACCCCACCGGTAAGCCGCTACCCGCCGGCGCCATGGGCATAGTGGTAGGCTACTTTGTTCCCGCAGACGACAGCCGGATGGCCGCCCTCCGCCGCAAACCCAAACCCGCCACCAAGCAGATGGCCTCGGCAACCCACGACCACTGACCTAAAGAGCCCGCCTGGACCGACCCCCCTGTGCCCCTAGAGTCCCATTGGTTTTGCGGTATCCGATTGTAAAAAGTCCACGAATCCAAACGCCACGCGAGGCGCTTAGGGTGTAACCGCGCAGCAAGCTGTGCCGGGGCCCGGTAGGCCGAGGCCGGCCGCCAGCAGGCGATGGGCGTGCGGTCGAGCCGAAGTCTTACTTTGGTCACAGATGAATTTGGTCCACTCGGGCCGGCAACAGGGGCTGCTAGAATCGTTTCCATCTCTGTAGCTTCCATGATCTAGCGTGGGTGCCCCGGAATGCCTGACGGAAATCTTGCTGCGTCCCGATCCAAACGGAATTGGCAGCGCGGCTTTTGGAGCCTGATCGCCACGCAATTCCAGGGCGCCTTCAACGAAAACGCACTCAAATTCCTGATCATCTATCTGGTCTTGGCGCTGGGGAAAGACAAAGCGCAGCGCGACCGGCTGGAATTCCTTGTCGGAGCGCTCTTCGCCGCTCCCTTCATTCTGTTTTCGCTAAGCGGCGGCTACTTGGCCGACCGCTTCAGCAAACGCACGGTCACCATCTGGACCAAAGTGTTCGAGATTGGCGTGATGCTGCTAGCGGTGCTGGGGCTTGGGGGTCCAAATTTTCCGCTGGCCCTCGCGGCGATCTTCCTGGTGTGCACGCAAGGGGCGCTGTTCGGGCCGTCCAAGTACGGCCTGCTGCCGGAGCTTCTGCCCGCAGAAGAACTTTCCTGGGGCAATGGCGTGTTGGAATTGGGAACGTTTCTCGGGATCATCGCGGGAAGCGTGTCGGGCGCCCTGCTGGCGGATAGATTCGCGGGGCGTCAGGTGTATTCAGGAGCGCTGCTGTTCCTGTTCACGGTGATCGGCTTGCTTTGCAGCCTGGGCATCAGCCGTGTGCCGGCCGCCGATCCCAAAAAGCGATTTCAATGGACCTCCATCGTCGACATGGGGTCGCCGATGAAGTTGATTCGTGCCGATCGCGTATTGGGGCTCGCGGTCGTCGGAAACACGTACTTCTTCTTTGTAGCGGCTCTGCTGCAATGGAATATTTTTCTCTACGGCCAGGAGGTCCTCAATCTGGACTCCTCGCACGGCGGATTTCTTCAGGCCGCGGTGGGTATCGGGATGGGGGTGGGCAGTTTCGCGGCGGGCTATCTTTCCGGCGGAAAGATCGAATACGGGCTGATTCCGATGGGCGCGCTGGGCATGACCGCTCTGGGCCTCGGCCTGGCGATTCCGGGGCTGACATTTCAAGAAGTCCAGCTGCTTCTGGCCGGACTTGGCTTTGCCGGCGGTTTCTTTATCGTGCCGGTCAGCGCGCTCATGCAGCACATTCCGGGGGAGGAGCACAAGGGCGGTGTTCTCGGCGCGGCCAACTGGCTTTCGTTTGTCGGAGTGGGCCTGGCGTCCGGCACGTATTATGCGCTATCGCATTGGCTCCGTCTGAACCCCGGAACGATTTTTCTTTGGGTGTCGATTGCCACGTTCGGGGCCACTGGATATGTGCTGTATCTGCTGCCCGATGCGCTTATTCGGCTGTCGCTGTGGATGGCCACGCATACCCTGTACCGTCTCGACGTCGCGGGGCGCGAACACGTTCCGGCGCGGGGCGGCGCGCTCCTGGTGCCCAATCATGTTTCGATGGCCGACGGGGCCTTTCTGATCGCAGCGCTCGACCGGCCAGTGCGTTTCTTGATGTTCAAGGGCTCCTACGAGCATCCGCTGGTCAAGCCGTTCGCGAAGATGCTGCGGGTGATTCCTATCGCCTCCGATCAGGGCCCGCGCGAGATGATTCATTCGCTGCGTGAAGCCACCAAAGCGCTCGAAGACGGCGAACTGGTTTGCATCTTCCCGGAAGGGCAGATGACGCGCATCGGGCAGATGCTGCC
>Ga0137398_10000710_pt1 | contig 12462 bp, 12 predicted proteins | sample czorhiz216metaG_FD_106659 | JGI IMG/M metagenome (GOLD analysis project Ga0137398, IMG submission 106659) | Vadose zone soil microbial communities from Angelo Coast Range Reserve, California, USA - czorhiz2.16 metaG | ecosystem: Environmental > Terrestrial > Soil > Vadose zone | place: USA...
CCGAACAACAAATGGGAAGTCGAAAACCAAGGGATCGCGCCAGACGTCGAAGTGGAACTCGATCCCCAAGCCATGCGCGAGGGGCACGACCCGCAACTCGAGAGGGCCGTTCAGTTACTCCTCGCGGATCTGGTGCAAAATCCCCTTCCCACATACAATAAGCCTCCCTATCCCAATTACCATCGCAACTCGGCGGCGCCTGCAGCCCATCCGGACAACTAAAGCATTCTGCCCGAATTGATGCGCCCGAACACGCGGGTTAGTCAGCAGGAAGTTTGGTGACGCGACTTTATCCGGGCGGCGTCCCGTATGGAACAGGTGAACGCACCAGCACGGGCGTATCAACAGCAAAGGAAGCGAGAACTGCCTGCTACGTGTTGTACAGAGTGTAGCGGCGCTGGTTACAACATGAGGGTCGCAAACGGTCGTTGTTGCAAGGCCAGTGGCGAACAACGCTGCCGCGGCATTAACGCAATTGCTACTAAAAAACTTGATTGCAGCGAATGTACACGCTGTCCAGCAACCGGATATTACCGCAATAAAGAATGCCCGAACTGCAAAGGTGCCGGCTATCCATTCGTGGGCCTGAGGAATAAAGCAACGGTTTAAACGCGCCACTTTCAACGGATTGGCCTAGTCCTTCAAAATCTCCTTCTGGCCCTTGGAGAACAATGGCTTGCTGCGGTACGCGCCCTCCTGCACTTTCTGTACTGACCCCCAATAAGTCCGGATTACCGGACTTCTTCTGGGTACACTGGGAACTAGCACGTTATGAGCTACCAAGGTAAAGAGTCTTTGCTGCGGGCAAGATTTTAGAAAACGGACGGGTTATTTTCATTCATATCGAAGCGAGACGATTGGATCGACTCGCGTCGCTCGGCGGGCCGGCAACCACGAAGCCACCAGCGCCACCAGCGTTAGCAACACCGCCATCCCCGCAAACGTCAGCGGATCAGTAGCACTCACTCCGTACAACAATCCCCCCATCACCCGCGTGAGCGCGAACGCCGCCACCAGCCCACCTCCAACACCAAACAGGGCTAGCTGCAAGCCTTCGCCCAGCACCATCTTCAATACATCACTTTGCGAGGCTCCGAGCGCCATCCGCACACCGATCTCCTGCGTCCGCTGCGCCACGTTGTATCGTACCAAGCCGAACAACCCCACGGCCGCAAGACTCAGCGCCATCACCGCAAACACCGTCAGCAGCGCTACCGCAGACCGCCGGGGGCCCAACGACAACGTCACGCGTTGGTCCATCGTCTTCAAATCCGAGATCGGCTGCCCGGGATCGACGGCGTGAACCGCCTCGCGAATCGTCGCCCCCAGCCCCGCCGCGTCGCCGTTGGTCCTCGCGATAAGAAATGTTGCCGCTGATTCGACCTGGTACAGTGGGTAGTAGTAAACGCCCTTCGCCGCACCGATCACGCCTTCGGCGGAGGACTCATCGCCCGCCACCTGCGAATGCCGCACCGGCGCTACCACGCCTACGATAGTTTTCCACGGTGAATTCGATCCGTTGCGAATCCGTTGCCCCACCGGATCTTGATCCGGCCAATACTGGCGGCCCAGGTTTTCGTCGATGATTGCTACCGGCTGGCTTCCCAGGCGATCCTGATCTGTGAATGTCCGTCCCCGGATCAATAGAATCTTCATCGTTTCGAAGTATCCGGGGCTGACCTGTCGGATGTCGCCGTGCGGCCCAGGATCGCCGGTAGGCAACACCCGCCCTTCAATTCCGAACGACGCCGAGCCGCCGAAACCGCTGAACGGCAGCGGCACGGCCGCTGCCGCGGACTCCACGCCGGGCGAATTCGCCAGGCGTTCCAGGGCGCTGCGCAGGAAACTGATTTGCTTCGCCGGAGTCTCGTACGCCCGGTCCGGCAGCGCGAGGGCTGCACTCATGAGGCCGTGCGGCCTGAATCCCAGATCAACGTCGCGCAGCTTGGCCAGGCTTTTCAGAAACACCCCCGCGCTGGCCAGCAGCACAAGAGCCAGCGCTAGCTCGCTCACCACCAAAACGTCGCGAAAACGATGATCGCCCCGTGTCTCGTGACCAGTGCCGCGACCCTGTTTCAGGTTTGTCTGTGGATTGATCCGCGCCATCCGCCACGCCGGCGCGGTGCCAAATATCAGCGCCGATACCGCAGCCAGCAGCGCCGTGAATCCGAGCGCATGCCCATCCATCGAAATCGCCACGCCCGTCAATAGGTTCTCCGTTGCCAGCGCCAATAACGCGCGCAACACACCGAACGCAATTGCCAGGCCAAGGACCATTCCGGCGGCCGCCAGCAGCACGCTTTCCGTCAGCACCTGAACCGCCAGCCGCCACGGAGAAGCACCGAGCGCCGTGCGCACCGCAAATTCCTTCGACCGGCCCAAAGCGCGCGCAAGCAGCAGCCCCGCCACATTCGAGCACGCAATCAGCAGAACAAAACCCACCGCACCAAGCAGGATCAGCAGCGGCTTGCGCACGTCTCCGTACACGAATTCAGTGAAGGGAATGGCAAAAATTCCCCAGCCCGAATTTTTCGGATAGCCCTTTGCTCTCGGATCGTCCCAGATTTGCTGCGTCACGAGGTTCAAGTATGCGGTAGCATCCGCGAGCTTCACGTTTGGCTGCAGGCGCGCGACCACAAAGTAGCTTTCATTGAACAGGTTGTCGATCGCGAAGTCTTCGGGCTTCAGACCCAGTGGCGCCCACAGGTCGGTCGGGTTAGGCCACAAAAAGTCCGGACCCATCACTCCAATGATTCGGTACGGCTCCTGATTGAGCTGGATGGACCGTCCCACGATGTTCGCGTCGCCGCCGAAGGTGGACTTCCACGCGTTGTAGGAGAGCACGACCTCGTGGTTGGCGCCAGGTTGGTCTTCTTCTGCGGCGAAAACACGACCCAGTAGTGGCTTGGCGTCAAATACGTCGAACCACTGCCAGGTAACTCGCGACCCGCGCATCCGCAGCGGCCAATCGCCTCCCGTGTAGTTGAAGCCCCCGTCCGTCTGCATCGCTGCCGATGCGAAGACCTCTCTGTGGTCGCGCACAAAAGTGTAGTCCGGCGCCGACGCCACAATGTTCTTTAGGTTAAGCTTTTCGTACCGCACCCGAATGGCGGCCAGTCGCTCCGCGTGCGAAATCCCCGCCGGATGCAGAAGCAGCGAGTTCACTGCACTGAAAATCGCGGCATTGGCGCCAATCCCAAGCGCCAGTGTCAGTACAGCCACGGCGGTGAAGCCGGGATTCTTGGCGAGCATGCGCAGAGCGTAGCGAAGGTCTTGCAGCAAGGTTTGCATTTGCTTCCTCACGGGGGAATACGCTCGCAGCTGGCATTCCGTTCCCTTGCGAAGTAACCCTTTCGTGCACAATGAGATGCGGCGGGCTTAATGAGGCCGCGAGCATTCAGCAGACCACACTAGGTATGGTTAAGTCGGAATTCGTTGGCCGCCGCCATCCTATACTGCTCCCATTTCTAGGCGTATCTTTAGCGACTCAGTCCAAGCGGCTAGCGATAGGCCAAACTGGTATTCGCGCGTGGTGCGATCCGGCCCCCGGAATCGAACCGGCCCAAACCCAATGTCCGAGGCCACCCATCATCATGCGGCTACCTCGCGAATTAGCTCGAATCTGTCAGGCAGGAGTGGCTGAGCTTAGCCCGAGTCGCTCGCGTCTACTCATTGGATTATCGTCAATTAAGAAATCCCTGCCCCAGCCACCAGGAGCGCGACGGCTCTCGAGTTGACGTCTGTCCATTCACCAGACGCCCCATGACGTAGAGCTGAATGGCATTTTGCTCTTCAGGCGCGAGGTTGATGAACCCAATGGCTACGCGCAGCGTTCCCTCTTTACGGACGATACGAGCGCGCACGTTCAAAGAAGCACGAACTTCTGTAATCTTGAAGTCCAAGGAAACTTCCTGGCCTACCTCCACATCGAGTGACGGTTGCAGCAACATGCCGCTTTGGCTGATGTTCATGCTGCGCAAGGGGAACTGCCGGTCACCCCATGTGCAGTTGACCTCCGTAAAGAGGGGTAAGCGGGCCGCGTGCCTTTTCCCTAGCCACCCGCCGGAATCCATAGCGGCCAGCATCGGACGGATGCGAACCGCACTAATGGGCTTGGTGAGAACGAGGTCAGCACCCTCGCCAAAGGCCTCCCGCAAGCTCTCAATATCTTCCGTTGTGTTGAGTACCACAATCGTGGTCTCACGGTTGAGCTGTGAGTTCCGGATTCGGCGTGTTAGCTCAAGTCCGCCCATACCCACAAAGACCACGTCGAACCGCTGCTTGTCCGCCCGTTGCCCTGCCTCCTGGCTGTCTTGAAGCGCTAGGACTGTATGATTCAAGGGGGCGGCCAAAGACCTCATGAGTTGCACGCTCACCGGTTCATCGTCGACAATCATGATTTTCAGCGACATATCGTTGACCTCGGCGTGGTCCTTCCCTGGAAGTGGCTCAGGGAGGATGCGCTAAAGTAAGAATAAACGAGAAGCGTGGTGAGGCCGTGAATGAATCGGGGGCAATGTCCAAAGGATGAATCACAATGGGCGAGGCCAAAGTACGATGCTCGTTGGCCCGCCAGGCAACTAGCTCACCGAGTTGAGTCGCAGTTTCTCTTTCAATGGACGATAGACCTCACCATTGGTCTGCCTGAGCTTCAGGAATACTTGACTCAAGGGTTCACTCCAAGAACTTAGCTTGTGGCAGTATCGTGCTTGACCCTCCTCGGAATCGAACTGGCTTGGCCTCACGAAGGGTCGGTTTTGCCCGCACCGACAGGCACGTCGGCTCTCCATATCGGTTTCTAGTCTTTAGAACAATTGGAAAAGCTTTGGAGTCTATGGGGCGGTTTTCAGCAACTGCCAGGTGTAAAGGCGATCGAATCATCAGTGAGTTATGGAGCAGGCGATGGGAATCGAACCACATTTAGCGCTTGGGAAGCTTGCCGCAAAAATCCGTAGACGCTTGAAATGGCGGCACTTAGCAAATTTGACGAACCCCTTACTCCAGCAAAGCGGGGTAGAGCCGCACGTTCCGCAGGTCTAGGGAACTGCCGCCGTTGAAACGCTGATTTGTGGGGCTACCGCCGCGATGGCCACACCTGGAGCAGCGGCCACGCTGTAAACGGTGGAAAATGAGGTCTTGTTCCAAGCCGAACCTCCGGGCAACAGAGTGTAGACCGCACCGCCCGAAGCGACCACAAACGTCCCCGCGGGAGAAACGGTTTCACCAGCTGGGCCGGCGTTGCTTTCCAAGAGCACACGCGTTCCCCACGGCAACCGTGACGCACGGTGCGTCAAAGGGTGGGGTCGCTCCCGCCTCATCCGAGGTTTGGGCCGCGTCTTTCTTGGTTGCCGTTTTTTCGTCATCTCGTTTCTTTTGTCCAAGGTCGCTTTTCCGGAGGGATGAAAGCGGATCGTGAAGTTCGAGTGAAGTAGCGCAGTGAAGTCCGCTTCACCTGGCTCACGTCGTATGCACGGACCTCATCTCCAGCAGTCTCAAATAATCATTTCTATGCTCTATAGTGGCGGTGACCACACATTATCAGGATGACCCTCACGCCGTGGGCTTTGATCCGGTCGAACATGTCGAACATATACTGTTCGAATACGGCGCGCGGCCTTTCGACTCCACTCCTGAAGGTCGTACTCGAGAGTTGTTACAGTGAACCTTTTGGGCCGTATTCACGAATAACTAGGTGGAGATGAGCAGTGGCTGACGACCGCGAATTGTGGGAGCGGATCTGCCGAGGAGATACCCGGGCATTTGACGGGTTCTACCAGGAAAACGTGTCGCGTCTGAACGGTTTCCTGCGGCAACTGCTTGGAAACATCCAGACCGCGGAAGACGTGGCGCAGGAGACCTTTCTGCAACTATGGCGCCGGCCGAATGGGTTTCATCCGGAGACCGGTTCGCTGCGGGCCTATCTCTTCGGAATCGGAAGGAAGCGCGCGGCGGAATGGTGGCGACAACGTAAACCAACCGCAGATGAACAGGAGACGGTGAGGAGAGAGTGCAAAACGGAAACGTCGTCATTAGTAGGTGATTCATTCTCGCGATTGGGTGCTGATGAGCGGACGCTTTTGTGGCTGCGCGAAGTGGAGGGCCAATCGTATGCGGTGCTGGCGAGGATCTTGGATATACCCGTGGGAACGGTAAAGTCGCGGCTATTCGCGGCGCGGGAGGAGTTGCGGCGAGTTTGGCATAGTAGTCGTCCGGAAAAGAAGGTGGGTCCATGAATTGCGAAAAGGCAGCAGAGTTCGTCTCAGCACTGTGCGACGGGGAGCAAATCCCGCGTGAGGCTGCGGAACATCTTGGGACGTGCGGGGAATGCGCAGTGCGGCTGAATGACTATGTCCTGATGGGCGTGGAGTTGAAGCGAACGGCAGTTGCCACGGCGCCACAGAGTGTCCGGGAAGTTTCTTGGGGACCACAAGAAAGAACAAAGCTAAGTTGGTGGCAGATGTGGGGGGAATCTATGCGGATACCAAGATTTGCATTTGCGGCGATGCTGATTTCCATCGTGGCGCTTGTTGCCGGGATTGCTTTAACGAGGGCACAAGCGCGTGAACTTTGGTTCCAGTTCGAAGTTCGTGAGCGGCGGGGGTCGGTCGCAGAAGTCGGCCTAATCAGCGCTGAGCCCAAAGGACAAGTTCCTGACCCTGGGCCCGTCACCGTCAGCAGCGAGCCCGAGGGAACTCTCACATTCATCGTTCGAGTGCTGGAGGCAAGAAATGGCTCAGAGAAACTTGGTGTGCGCGCACTTTGGCTTCCCCGAAACAATGATCTGACTGATCTGCATAAAAAAATTCAGTCGTCTCCCGAAACTGATTATTGGATTGTACCGGGGCAGAAGCTTAACGTTCCGGTAAAGGACTACGGACAAATTGAGATCACGGGACGGTTGCTCGATAAGCTGCCTGATGACCAAAATCCAAAGGAAATGAGGCTCTATCCAAAGGAAGGTGAGTTCCGGCTGACCTCACCTCAAGTTCTTCTCCTTGACGGACGTATGGTAAGCAAGGGGGGAGGCGATGGCTCTAACAATACGAAGGGCAGCTATTTCGCGTACTACGCTCCCCACGACGGCTTCTATATCTTTGCTTTCAGTGAGTTTGCGGGTGCCGCGGAAGGCAGCATCAAGGGCAACCAGATTGAATTTACTCTGGACGGACGAATTTACAATCTGATTGCCAGCGCACCAATCGTTGAACCAGGCATCACGAAGATTTGGGTGCGGCATCACTCCGGCAGCCGACTGATAGAGGACCAACCAATTTTTCCAGATCAAGATTCACATTCATCAATGATGTTCGGCGATCTCAAAGCCATGCTAGAGCACATGACGAAGGAGTGAAAGCGCTGAAACTACGCGTTAATCTGAATTTGGTTGCTATCGCAGTCTTTTGGCCCGTGAATGATGTCGCCGTGTCCCCCTTTTAAGTGATTAGCCCCAACTGCCTCCTTGACGGGTCCGATTACACGAGCACGTGGCTATCCCGACGGCAAAGTCCGCCGGCCCACGACGGTTTCTGAGTACGCCAGAGCCCAGGCGCAGACTTGGGAATACTTACGGGGTGTAATGAACGTTGTCGGGGAAGGTAACTGACACTCGGATTCGAGTCCAAGGAAATCTTGGCCTTCTCTGATCTGCGCTGAACTGCCTTCCCTGGGTTTCAATGTCACTGTCGCGTCCGCATGACGGAGCTGGCGTTGTGCCACCTTTGGCGAAGCGCCACCTTCGAGGAGCAGCGTTGTGTGTGCGTGCCGGAAAGCGTGGAACCCAGCGCGCCTGATCTTCAAGGCATCGAGCAACGGCCAGAGCTGATACTCGACGACCTTTTGGGAAGTGTAGGCTCGGCCATTGCGATTACAGAACAGCAAGCCGAGCGGGTTCGGCTTCCACAGCTTTAGATACTCGTGGAACCAACCCTCCAGCACAGCTGGGATCGGCAATGTGTTTTCGCTTGTCGGGTTCTTCACCGTCTGGACCTTGCCACGCCACACGCTTTCAGCTTGTTATTTTGCAGCAATGGATTCCAGTAGTTCGTTCCGTGCCACAACTACTTCTAACCGAGCGTCGTTCAATTTCTGAGTGCCCGGAGTGACTCGTTGTACGGCCTCCGGAAGTGCCCGCCTCTGGGTTTCTAGTGCTATCAGTCTAGTCTTCGCTGTATCGGGTGATAAATTCAGCACCGCCTGCACAGCCGTCATGTATGCACGGTATTTGCTTATATCTTCTGAACTGGGAGGCTCTGCTCCATTCGGCAGGGGATCGCCCATGATCATTTGATATGTTGCTCCGGGGTTTGCCGAATTTCTCACTTCGGCAAAAATTGCTATACCGACATTCTCTTCCAATCCCCACGCCGCGCTCCAGTCGAATCCATCTTCGCGCATTCCCTGTAGCACAGCGGAGACTTGTTTCTTCTGGGTGACACTGAGATGCCCCTGCTTGGATTCGCTTGTAATAGCCCGTAAATTTGGCAAGAGCGCACTCTTTGCTATCAGCGCAAAAATCAGTGTGCCCCCTTTTGCCAAATGCTCGGAAAATCGAATGCCTGCGAGCCATGTGTCCACCCCTGCTTGGGGATTTCCGGTCGCCGTCTCGCGCAAGCCTTCTAGTGTGTTAAGCCGTGCCAGCACTCGGGCTCTCGCCGCGTAGGCAATCGAAGCACGCGGTCCTCGATCATATTCCAATCCCCAATCGCACTCCGGGAGCTTAGTCCCGCGCTGCATCATTCGAATCGCTGCTCCATTGGCATCCAAAATCGGTGCAAGTTTTTTTTCATCCCACGCCACTTCTCCTGCAACCGCCTTCTCCAGCAAGTCCTGAGTCGCCTTGTCCGCGGGCGGGTCCTGCATCTCTGCAAATGCCATCCAGTAACGCAGTGCAGCATTCCTGGTTTCCGGTGGATACTTCGCCTGGGGCCGCGCCACGAAGGCACTCATCAGAATGAGAACGCTCGCCACGAACAATTTAAGTGTCACGGTCCCCTCTCTTCTTCCGTCAGTCCTTTGCCAAAACTTTCAGCGTGCTTTGTTCTCCCTGAAAGCTTGGCAAAGACTTTCGCGACTCTTCCGCCAATAGGGCTTCGAATTTGTCGTCGTCCGCCAAAGCAAGCGCGGTCAGTGCAAGGGTGGTCCGAGACTGTCGCTCGTTTAGAACGCTGACATTAGGCGCCCGAACATTCGCAGTCTCTTCTGAGAGCCTTACTTCGCGACGTGCAAACCAAAATAGCCCTCCCGCGCACGCCGCGACCGCAGCCGCTGCAGTCAGCCGCCTCCACAACGTTCTCCGAGGATGCGGCGCGACTTCGAGTGCCCGGATTGGCTGTGGCCGAAATTCCTTCAAATAGCGTTCCATCTCCTCGTCGTAGGGACCCATCGCTCATCCTCGTTTTTGAAAATGCTGTCCCAGGCGTTCCCGCAGTTTCTCCAGTGCGTAGCGGTACCGCGACGATACCGTATTCAAGGGAGTTTCAGTGGCCTCAGCAATCTCGAACAAAGTCATCCCGCTCCAAACCTTCAGGAATACCGTTTCCCTCTGTGCCTCCGGCAACTCTTTCAACGCCTGCTGCAAATTGATCGCCTCTTCATAGCTACTCCTATCTTGGACGAACCACGGTTCTGTAGCTTCCAAATCTGTTTCACGCTGTCGGTCCCTTCGCAGATTTAAGGAAGCATTCCGCGTCGCGCGGTACAGATAGGCAAGTGGCGCTCGCGGGGTGAAGGACTTTTCTCCCAGCATCTTCATGAATAACTGGTGTACCACGTCCTCCGCTGAAGAATGATCCAGCCCGAAGGAACATGCGTAGGCCGCCAGCGCCGCGCCATGCCTTTCGTATATAGACTTCAGCTCATCTCGATTAAGTCTCGTTGTTTGCAACGGCTTTTTTGTGCGCTTTCGGCTGCAACTATATGACACACCAAGAGCCCCTTTTTGTCTAAGGCGCTTCTCGTTAACTCGTTTGAATTGACCGGAATTTTCTAGACTGTAAAGCGAGATTCAACGAAGGTCACGCTAACGTCCTGGTAAGTTCGGATTACCGGGCAGGTTGGACAACGGAGTTACGTGGGCAAGTGGATCGGTGAACCGTAACCAAAAACTACGGCGATCAGGCTAGATAACACTCATTCCTGAAACGTCACGCACACGCCATTGGGGTCAATCGCGCCGAACTCTTTCGTGCCCCAGGGCTTGGTTTGCAGCGCGCCATTGGGGTGGACTTTTCCGCCGCGTTTCTGGTATTCGGCATACATGGCCTCAATACCTTGAACCGCGATTCGCACCATGGTCTGGTCTCCGACCTTGCGCGCCAGTTCTTTGTCGCTCATGCCAGCTATGTGCAGGTAGGCCTCGCCACGGTTGATTCCTGCGTAGTTCGGTGGGGTGGTATCGCGAAAGGTTTCCTTGAAGCCACAGATCTCCGTCCACCAATACAGGGATTCCACCGTGTCGGCGGCAGGAAGAACGGGAATCGCGCCTTTGATGATCGGGTCCATGACCGAAGGATAACCGAATTCCAGCCGGGGCGCCTACACCCATGCCACCGGTACCGAGCCGATGGTTCCACTTGTCCGAAAAGCGTTAATCTTGGGGCATGCGCCATAGAAAAGCGCGCCAGGCTGCCTAATGGGTTCGGTCGTGTTTGCCAGGTTCAGCCTGTCCTTTGAATTGCTTAGGACGTCTGGCAGCCCTGCACGAGAAACAGCGGCCTGCTCTCGCGTCAACGATTCACCACTGACCTTGAGTTTGGGAGCATCATCTTGCGCCCGAGCGGTAAAAGAAAGAGACAGGGCTACCACCAGCACCATGCAATTAGAGCGTATTTCGGTGTCCTCAGATTAAATCCTCGACCGAAGAACCGCGAAACATCAAGCGTTATTACTACAGAGAATAAACTCTCAGTAAGACCATCTGGGACTCAACGCTGGTCACCTCAGGCGGCGGCGTCCAACTGAGGCACATTGGGACCAATTCATTCGGTTGGGACCATCATGGACCAAAAAGCCCGGTTTTATGGCCGAAATCAGTGGGCTAAGCGGCGTAAGGACAATAGAATCATCGTGAGTTATGGAGCGGGCGATGGGAATCGAACCCACGGGTACGCCGAGCTAAGGTACTGGTTTAGTTGGGGATAGATTTTGGATGGCGTCCAAAATCGTCCACAATCGATTGACCGGCGCAAAAAAACGCGACAGATCAGCTCGAATAGCTCCTGGCACGATGAATCATGAGACGCACCAAGGCGCCCACGTCCGAAGCTTGGGAAGCTTGCAGCAAAAATCCATAGGCGCTTGAACTGGCGGCACTTAGCAGTTTTGGATGAGCCCTTAGTTGGAAAATGAATGGAAAATGAAACTCGGAAGGACATCCAGTGTAGTTCAGACGAATAGAGCGTCTGCCTTCTAGTAAGAAATTGGAACGGTCTCAGCCAGTCCCTGTTCAGGAACCGCCCAATGGTGCGGAGACGTGTTCATGCACGACAATCCAGCCGTCTGTCCGTTTCTCGAGAACCATCGTCCATCGCCCGTCCAAATGTGATGCCGTGCCCTGTTTGCTCACGAGATCTGCCCCAAACGTCACCGTCGCCCACGCCAACGACCCTCGCCGGTGTACAGCCAGATCGTCGTTCAGTCGCAACTTGATGCTGCGATTCGGTTCAAAAAGTGCCTTCTGCGCGCCCGCCCGGTACTCCGCCCAATTGTTGTATTTCAGAGGCACAATGTCGAAATAGGCGAAGCCTGCATCCGCGGCGTAGTACGGCTCGACCTTAGTGATATCCAAACTTTCCCAGGACCCGATAATCTTCGGGACAAGCGTCCGCAATTTGGCCTCTTCCGAATCGGCGCCTGCCCGCGGAATGGTTAGTGCCGCCAGACCGGCCATCAACACGACCGCTAGGCCAAATATCATGAGTCTACGCATGATCACACCCTCCTTTGCGATAGTTGCAGCGATGCAACTTCGGGGGAGAACTTGCCGCGCATGATACGCGCCCGGCCGCGACTCCGTCAACGCTGCTGGCTCATCGCTGTCAAAGCTCTTTAGAAATGTCCCCTTCCTTACTTCGTTAGAAATGTCCCCTTCGTTGTGTTCTGCCTCTTTTTCTTTCCTGAGTGGTTTTCCTCGAAAAAGTTCGCACCAGGAGGCTCCAGGAACGACGATTCCCATCTCGCTCGACCTACGGCATCCCTCTGTTTTGTTGGCCTGGTCCGGAGCGCAGCCCTGCGGAGCCCGCAGGGCTGCGCGTTTAGGACGAAGCGGAGGGCCAGGCCAACGACGGGCGCGACGCGGTGGCGGCCAGCTTGGAGGCTAGCTTGGAGGCTAGCTTCTGCACCTCGCGGCGGACCGCTTGATGCCACGGATGGTTTGCCGGCGGCGTCCGCTTCCGTTTCTTGACTGAATTCGGCATGCGAGGGCGCGCGTTACGGGCCGGTGTATCGAGAACCTGCGGCTTTGCG
>Ga0137398_10000712_pt1 | contig 12449 bp, 8 predicted proteins | sample czorhiz216metaG_FD_106659 | JGI IMG/M metagenome (GOLD analysis project Ga0137398, IMG submission 106659) | Vadose zone soil microbial communities from Angelo Coast Range Reserve, California, USA - czorhiz2.16 metaG | ecosystem: Environmental > Terrestrial > Soil > Vadose zone | place: USA...
CGTAATGGGATTCGGCATCGTGAAGCACTGCGTTTTGATGTAGTGCGTCGGATTGCCGGGATTGACGAGCGAACCGCAACCCGGACCGATAACCAAGTTTGGCACATCGATATTCGGATCGGTACTCTTCACACCCAGGGCGTCCCCTCCGAAACCGGGAGTAAACGGCACGCCCGTGCTTGCTTCGAAAACTCCTCCTATTTCCCACCCACTGACAACCCATCCCGTAGCTCCGTGGGCCCACTTCGGCGCCATAATTTCCCAGGTGTAATTCACTTCCAAGTTGTGGGCGACGTTAAAATCCGCCAGGCTTCGATTTATCTTGGGGTTGAACCACAACGGACTTGCGATCGAGTTCGAGTATTCATCTCCCACCAGGCTGCCAGAGGATGTATCGATCGTTTTGCCCCAGGTATAGGAGCCCTCGATCTCCGCTCCGCTGCCGACTTTCGCCTTGACCTTCACTTGGAGAGCGTCGTAGAACGAATTACCTTGCCAGAGACCGGCGTTAATGAGACCGGCATTCACATTTAGCCTCGTCCCACTCCCCAGCGGCGAGGGCCAAAGGTAACCCTGGGACGTGAGTGAAGGTAAAACGATGTCCGCGTCTTCCACGCGGAAGAGCTGGTGTACACCCCGCGAGCCAACGTAACCAACTCGCAGACTGACGTCCCGAGCCAGGTCGCGCGCCACCGTCAGGTTCCATTGCATCACGTAATTGCGCCGCGGATTAGGATCAAAATAACCCTGCCGAAATCCACTGGAAGAGTTATCAACGATGGCGAACGCTCCCGTGGGAAACGAACCCGGCGGCAAGCCCGTGGCATTCCCGAGTTTGAAAAAGGGAGCCGAAAAGAGCTCGTTAAATTGCACCAGGTAAGGCAAGGGGAGAACGTCGAACATGCCGAAACCCGCACTCAGAGATGTCTTCCCGTCCCGAAAAGGATCCCACGAGAAGCCCACCCGCGGTTCAAAGTTGCGAAACGTGGGATTGGAAAACAACGGGTCGCCTAGATGCGGCTGCGTATCGGTCAGATGCCGGAGCACGGTCAGTTTCCCCTGAACTTCCGTGGGTACGGTCGCCATCTCGTAACGCAAACCCAGATTGATCGTCAGGTTTGGACGCCACCGCCAGTCGTCCTGAATGTACGCCCCCGCGATGGTCTGGCGCAATCCTCGCTCGGATAAGGTGCCGGGAATCGCCGCGCTCAGCGAGAAAGGTCGATTACTTAGGAAATCCGACAGGAGACTAAAGGCAAATTCTCCACCCGGGTTCGAAATCGCAAGTATGTTGTCCCGGACCCGTTCCACGTTCATCCCGAATTTCACAGAATGAACCCCTTTCGTTAAGGAGACGTCCTCCGAAGCTTGGATCGAGGTCCAGTGAAAGCGAAAATTGGAAGGCGTCCCTAACCCGCCGGAAAAGAACGTAAGCCCCGGCACGATGACGGCCGCCGCATTCAGACCGGGCACAGTGCCGAAGGAAGGGTCCGCAACCTGTGAGTTTCCGCTTGGGAACGTCAAACCCGTGGTTGTCACCACTCGATTGATCCCGAAATGAAAGGAATTCACAAGCTGCGGGCTGAAGGTGTGAGTCTCATGGAGCGTAACAACCTGCCGGCGCGAGTTGTAGCCCGTCCGTTTGTTGTTGAATTCATCGGGGTGTCGGACGGTACCCCCATCAAACATGTACGTTCCAGAAACTGCGTCAGCCGCGGAAAGCTTATGATCGACTTTGGTCGTAAAGTAATTTTCGGGAGTGACCTGCTGCCCCGCAAACGTGAAGATTCCTGTATCGCCAGGACCCAGCAGCGGCCCGTTAGGCAACGGATAAAAGGCATTCACAAAGCGCACGACAGTCACGTCGGGCGTGATTTGCCCCGTCGAGAGATTGCCAACGCGGGCTGCCGCTGAGGGAACGGTCGTGACCTGGGTAACGCCTTCCGATTGGCGTAGACCCTCATAGTCACCGAAGATGAAGGTACGGTCCTTCCAAACGGGCCCTCCCGCCGACCCTCCGAATTGATTACGGCGGAAGGCAGGTTTCACGGTATCGAAAAAATTTCGTGCATCGAGCGCGCTGTTGCGTATGTACTCGAATGCGTCCCCGTGGAAGCTAGCGGTTCCCGTGCGTGTCGAAGCACCGATGATCCCCCCGGAGGAACGGCCATACTGGGCCGGGTAGTTGCTGGTCAGAACAGAAAACTGCTCGACAGCATCGGACCCGAGACTCACTCCTAATGCGCTTCCGGGCGGGCCGTTCACGTAGTCATTGACGCTGATCCCGTCCAAGCGGGCGTCGTTCTGGCGAGGACGGCCGCCGGAGATGGTCATCTGATTGCCGAACCCCCGTTGTGCTTGACCGGTCTGCTGGGTACGAGCGCTGGCGACGCCTGGTTCTAGAGCCGCCAAGTCCGATGCCGAACGACCATTAAGCGGCAGGTCGGTGACGTTTTTCGTACCTACAACCCCGCTGACGCCTGATGCTCTCCCTTCCGCCTTGGTGGCCGTACCGGTCGCTTCCGGCTGCATGAGGATGTTCGCTACCTGGTCAGCGTGCCGGCGAATGGTCACCTCCACCTTCGCTTCCGCGAATCCGGTAGCCGAAGCGGTTATCTCGTAGGTTCCGGGGGAGAGGTTGTGTATGGTAAACGAACCGTCCTCGCCCACCCCTACGACTTGCGACTGGGCAGTGGATGTTTTTTTTAAGGTGAGACGCACATTCGGAATCGGTGAGTTTGCCGAGCTGACAATTTTTCCAGTGAGTGTACTTTCGCCAACCTGAGCACACGTCGCGTTCCACGGCAATCCACCGACGAGAAGAGCCATCAAAACCAAGAGTTTCTCCATATCAGCTCCTGCTCGTGACCATGGCAAGGGCTCGTGAGAAAGTAGCCTCGATGGCTCGCATGATTGGAGATCTCTCCTCAAATTTGATTTGGCTGGAGCTTGAGAGCACGTTATAGCAGGATTTCTGGCCCGCTATTCTGAACTTTTGTTTAGAAACACTTCAGTATCTGAGGCCAGGATGGAGTCGTAACATGCATAGCGGAATGCCCGAATCACGAATACTGGTTGTTGAAGATGAGAGCAAAGTGGCGCGTGCCCTGCGTGAGGGTTTAGAACGCCAAGGGCATCAGATTGTGATCGCGCCGACCGGCGAGGAGGGTTTTTTTCTCGTCAACGCCGAGGAGTTCGACCTCGTTATCCTGGATCTCATGCTGCCCGGCCGTGATGGTCTCCAAGTGTTATCCACGCTCAGGAAACGTGGTCTCCAGACACCGGTCCTGATATTGACAGCTCGCGATGCGATCGAGGATCGAGTGCAAGGACTCGACAAGGGCGCGGACGATTACTTGGTTAAGCCCTTTGCCTTCCCGGAGCTTTTAGCTCGCGTTCGGGCGCTGCTTCGACGGACCGAGCAGGGTCCCCAACTAAGGCTTGCCGATTTGGAAATGAACGTGGTGACCCGTAATGCGAAACGGCGAGGGCAATACCTTGAACTGACCGGCCGAGAGTTTGAGCTTCTGGAGTATCTGCTACGGCACAAAGAACAGGTTGTATCGCGGGAAATGCTGGCGCGTCACGTCTGGAAGGAGAGTGCTCGCGCGACGCCACTAGATAACGTTATGGACGTTCACATCAACCGGCTTCGCCGCAAAGTGGATGAGCCTTTCGATCGCAAATTGATTCATACCGTTCGTGGCGTCGGATTCGTGCTGCGCGAGGAAGAATGAGATTCAGGCCGCGAAACGTCCGTTCGCGATTGACGCTCTGGTACGTGCTCGTCCTCGCGAGTCTTCTAGCTCTTTACGCGGGAGTTGCTTCGTTATTCCTGTTTTTAAGTTTGCGCGAGGACTTTGATCACAACTTGCTCGAGGACCTCGAAACTGTCGAAGGGACGCTCACAAAGGAACCAAACGGACTCGTGTCTCTGCATTCCAATCATCCTGATGCGGCCGAGCCAAGAATAGGGCATTTCATCGAAGTTTGGTCGCCGGAGGGCGCGCTCCTTTTTCGAAGCTCGGCTTTGCAAAACCATGCCATGGGTGGTCCTCCCGGGCCGAATGAAGGCCTCCGCGATCCAACGCCATCCACGACCCGGCTTCCGAACGGCGCCCAAATCAGGCTAGTCAGCAGTGTCTACCACGTAGAAGACCAGCGGGTCGTTTTGAGAGTGGCCTACAGTGAGGATGGATTATGGGGTGAGCTGCGCGAATTTGGAGTGGTTCTTTTGCTCGGCTTTCCGATCGCTCTGCTGCTCGCCGGCGTCGGTGGTTATGCTCTCGCACAAAAAGCACTCGCCCCAATCGATCGCATGGCCATCCAAACGCAGAAAATATCTGCTGAACGGTTGACCGACCGATTATCCGTTGAGAATCCAGATGACGAACTGGGGAAGTTGGCAAGCGTCTTTAATGCCATGCTGGCGAGACTTCAAGCAGCATTCGATCAACTACGTCGCTTCACGGCAGATGCCTCCCATGAATTACGGACTCCCCTGACTGCGATTCGAAGTGTGGGGGAGGTAGCCCTCCAAGAGCAGAAGAGTCCTGCAGAGTATCGGGACGTGATCGGCAGTATGTTGGAGGAAGTTGACCGCCTAACGCGTCTTGTGGAAAGCCTACTCACTCTGTCGCGTGCCGATGCCGGCCATGTTCAGCTGCAACGCGTGGATATTTCTCTCCTTGCTCTCACAAGAGAGGCCAGTTCGATGGTTGAAGTGTTGGCAGAAGAGAAGGGGCAAAGAATGGAGATCGACGGTGACGCGGGTCTTATCGTCAGCGCAGACCGCCTCGTTCTCCGGCAGGGGATTGTCAACCTGCTGGACAACGCGATTAAGTATTCGCCGAGGAATACGCGCATCCTGGTGCACGTTGGCTTCGGTGCAGCTGGTCAAGCGTCGCTGGACATCACCGATGAAGGACCCGGAATCCCTTCCGAACATCAGCCGTACGTGTTTGATCGATTTTATCGAGTTGATCAAGCACGGACCCGGGAGTGGGGCGGGGCAGGCCTGGGACTAGCGATCACAAGATGGGCCGTTGAAGCGCACGGCGGCGCGGTCGACATCACCAGCAAGCACGGCACGGGCACCACGTTTCGTGTTTCCTTGCCGCTCGTGCCGGATTCGGTCCGCCACACGGCGGTCTCCCAGTGAGAAAGATTTTGGGAATCCTCGCTGCGCTTATTGCCGTGTTAGGAGTGAGTTGGTTGTTGTTGCACCGGAAGAACGAAAGCCAGAGTGTTTTCGTCGCGCCACCCGAAAACCCCGCTCCCCTTCAGCAGGCGGGCTCGATGTTCAAGTACAACTTTGATAGCGACAGCGTTGGATTCCTACCCGCGAAGTTTCACAGCGCGCGAACGGGTCAGGGTCCGTCGAGTCAATGGGTCGTCTTGGCGGATTCCACCGCTCCATCCGAGCCGAACGTTGTGGCGCAGACCTCGGTGGATACGACCGATTACCGATTTCCACTGCTCGTCGCCGATGAAGCCAGCTTTCGTGATCTTGAGGTAACGGTGAGATTCAAAGCCGTTTCCGGCGACATGGACCAGGCGGCAGGATTGGCTTTTCGGTTGAAAGACGCAAACAACTATTACGTCGCAAGGGCCAATGCGCGCGAGGGCAATTACCGGTTCTTTCAGGTGGTGGCTGGTAGCCGCCGCCCCTTGGGAGGAGCGAATCTGGAGGTGACCTCCCAACAATGGCATGAATTGCGGGTCGAGTGCGTCGGAAATAGAATCATTTGCTACTACGATGGCATCAAGAAAATAGAAGCTACGAACGATACATTCAAAGAAGCTGGGAAGGTCGGCCTGTGGACAAAAGCCGATTCGGTCACCTACTTTGACGATTTCCGAGTAATCGCGAAGTAGTCGTAGTGGAGCGCAGACCTTACCTGTCTCGGGCGAAACAAGGATGATGTGATTTTCGGAAGAAGAAGGATGGATCAATCAGAGCCAAAGGCCGATCGAGACCGGATCTGACTATTGGCAACGTGCAGGAGAGTTGCGGGCGAAGGTGCTGGCGAAGCGCCGCAAGGCACGCCTCGGCGACGCGCTGATTGCCCAAAGCTGCATCGACCGAGGCGTTCCGCTTCTAACGCGAGACCGGGACTTTCGAGCGTTCGCCGAAGCTGCCCACCTCGATCTTATACTTGGGTCATGAACGGACTGACCGGGCCCCGGTGAGTCTGAGTCAGCCCCATTTCATCGGAACCTGCTGATCGCCCTCGGCTCCGGCAACTTGCGAAGTATTGTGAGTCTGAACAGGGCAGGTAGATTTGGCAAACCGCCGCCTTCAGCCTCGGCCACCTCTTCGCGGAGTTTGCTGGGCCCGTTGTAGCGTATCCCCTTGCTGCCCCACGAACGTACAGGCCATCGGCAGTACGGCTAGATTAGCCTTACGAATCCGGTTTATCTTCAAGGTCCTTGTTGCGCTCCAACGCCGGGAGGACTGATACACCCCCTTGCGGCGAATCGCGGCGAATCGGAACCCTTTTCTTTGGCCTCATTTGTATCTAAAATATGAGGCGCGAACAGGCCTGCTAATACGGCTGGCGTCGAGCCAGCCCGGTCGGGTGAACGACGCCAAAACAGGCATTTGAACAAAGGCAAGAGCCAGATCTACAAGGCTTTAGTTCGACAGCCGAAACTTTTGGACTGCTCGGAGCGTACTGTAAAGAGAGATAAACAGGAACACGAGTGTCCTGGCACGGGCAATCCGTGTGGGTAAGCCAAGAGGAATTCCATGAAGACCTGGCAGAAGGTTGCAATCGGGGTGGGTGCCGCGGTAGGTCTGGGCGGAATCGTACTGTTCAGCGTAAACCAGGCCAATAAAGGGGTGGTCACGGTACAAACGGCCAAGATCGCGCCGCAGGAGACCTTGGTTGCTCAGGTGACCGCTTCGGGCGAGGTCAAGCCCACGACATACACCAATGTGACGGCCCAGGGATTCGGTCGCATCACGGAAATCCTGGTGAAGGAAGGCGACCACGTCAAAAAGGGTGACCGTTTGCTCCTGCAGGAAAACATTCAAGCCAATGCCGATGTGCAAGCCCAGGCCGCGTCCATCAATTCCGCGGAGTCCGGCGTGGAGGCCGCCGAAGCGAGCTACAAGGCGGCGCAATCCGATCTCCTGCTGCAGCAGGCCAACCTGGAAAAGGCCAGGCTCGATTGGGAACGCGGCCAGGGCTTGTACAAGGATGGTTTGATCCCCAAACAGGACTTCGATCAGCGCAAGACTGGGTATGACGCCGCGGTGGCGCAGGTGGACTCTTCCAGAGCGCGGGTGCTGTCGCTGAAAGCCACGCTCGATCAAATGCGCGCGCAGGTGACGCAAGGCCGCGCGGTGCTGGTGCACACCCAAGACATTCTCCACAAAACGACCTACACCTCTCCGATCAACGGCATTGTGAGTTATTTGCCGGAACGTGTTGGCGATTACGTGGTGCCCGGCATTCAGAATTCTAACGGCAGCTTCCTGATGACCCTTTCCGACATGTCCGTGGTGACCGCCGAAGTGAAGGTAGATGAGACGGATATCGTCAGCGTCAAAATTGGCCAGGATGCGGATGTCACCATCGATGCCGTGCCCGGCAAACTTTTCAAGGGCAAAGTGACGCAGATTGGCTCGCAAGCGGTGCTGCGCACTTCCGGGCTGGCCACCACGCAATCCACCACCAGCAACCAGGAAGCGAAAGATTTCAAGGTGGTAGTGACGCTCACCAACCCGCCGGAAAATGTGCGGCCAGGCCTCTCTACTACCGCAAAGATCAAGACCGCCGAAAAGAAAAACGTTCTGGCGATTCCCATTCAGGCGCTCGCGGTGAGAACGCGCAAAGAGCTGGAAGAAGCTGCGAAGAACACGAAGAAAGAGTCTGGCGTGACGCTGGCGGCGCCGCCACCCGCTGCCCCGGGCGACCCGAAGAAGGATGAGATTCAGGGCGTCTTCGTGGTAAGTGGGAAGAAAGCGGTTTTTCGGCCGGTAGAAACGGGCATCTCCGGGGTGACCGACATCGAGATCACCAAGGGCTTGCAGACAGGGGACGAAATCGTGATAGGAAGCTACAAAGCGCTGCGCACGCTCAAACCCGAAGCCAGCGTGAAAATCGACAACTCCGCGCCCAAGAAACCGGAAGATAATCAGAGCTGAGCGAGGGAAAGGGCTATGCCCGTGGAGACCGCGTCAACGGAATCGTATCGCGAGGATCTGGTCAGCTCCGGCATCGTCATTAAGACCGAAGAGCTCGCCAAAGTCTACGAGATGGGCGCGGAGCGAGTGCACGCTCTGCGCGGCGTGGACGTCGAAATACGCAAGGGTGAGTACGTGGCGATCATGGGGCCGTCGGGCTCCGGCAAATCCACGTTGATGAATCTGATCGGGTGTCTGGATTCACCGAGCTCCGGAAGGTATTGGCTTGCGGGCCGCCTGGTGAGCGATCTGGACGATGACGAGCTGGCGTACATTCGCAATAAAGAAATTGGGTTCGTTTTTCAGACATTTAACCTGCTGCCGCGCGCCACGGCGCTGCACAACGTCGAGCTGCCGCTGATTTACAACGGGACGCCTTCTGAAGAGCGGCTGGAGCGCGCCAAAAAAGCGCTGGAGCGCGTGGACTTGATGGACCGCATGAATCACAAACCCAACGAACTTTCCGGCGGCCAGCGGCAGCGCGTGGCGGTGGCCCGAGCGCTGGTCAACTCACCGTCGATCGTGCTTGCCGACGAGCCCACCGGCAACCTCGATTCCAAAACCGGGGACGAAATCATGGCCTTGTTCGAAAATCTTCACCGCCAGGGCAACACCATCATTCTCGTCACGCACGAAAACGACATCGCCCAGCACGCCCACCGCATCATTTTTATCCGTGACGGCAAGATTGCCTCTGACCAGGCCGTCAAGAAATAACCCGCTCGCCGGACAATTCGGCTCTTTTCTTCCGAGGTACTTCTAGTAGTGTTGTTGCGCCCTCCCTCGGGCCGGCATGGACTGAAGGCTGTGCGAAAGGCAGAACCGGTGACCACACACGTGCGCCAGGAATCGCAACCGTTGACGGATAGTGTTCTACAACTTGCGGCGGAAAGGGCGAGACGTTATGTGGGGCGGATCGGCGAGCGGAGAGTCGCGCCTGCGGACACGGATTTGGCCGCGCTGGCAAAATTCCATGAGCCGTTTCCCGCTGACCCAAGCGACCCACGCGACGTTGTGCAACTCCTTGACGAGCTGGGTTCGGCTGCAACCGTAGCCTCCACCGGTGGCCGATATTTTGGCTTCGTGATCGGAGGCGTGTTGCCCGCGGTGATCGGTGCAACCTGGCTTGCGGGGGCGTGGGATCAAAATGCCGCCTTACGCGTGATGTCTCCGGTGGGCGCCGAACTGGAAGAAGTTGCGCTGCGTTGGATTTCGGAGGCGCTCGGTTTGCCGACAACGTGCGAAGGCGGGTTAGTGACCTGCGCCACGACCGCAAATTTTACGGCGCTCGCCGCAGCCCGGTACGCGCTGCTCCTGAAGTCCGGATGGAACGTCGCCGAAGAAGGAATGTTCGGGGCGCCGCCGATTCAGGTAGTCGTCGGAGCGGAAGTCCACGCCTCCATGCTTAAAGCACTGAGCCTCGCCGGTTTCGGCAGCAAGCGCGTGACCCGCGTTGAAGCAGATGCGCAAGGCCGCATGCGGGTTGACAAATTGCCTAAGCTTAGCGAGCGTGCCATCGTTTGCATTCAGGCCGGCAGTGTAAATACCGGCGCATTTGACGCCGCCAGCGAAATCGTCAGCCGCGCACACGAGCAAGGCGCCTGGGTGCACGTCGATGGAGCGTTTGGTCTCTGGGCCTGCCTCTCGCCCAAGTACAAGCAGCTTACCCGGGGATTCGAGCAGGCCGATTCCTGGGCCACCGACGCGCACAAATGGCCAAATGTTAGTTATGACAGCGGTATCGTCGTCGTGCGCGACGGCTCCGCGTTGCGCGCGGCCATGTCCATCAGCGCAGCCTACCTCGAGCCCGGAACTCGCCGCGAACCGATGCACCACACTCCGGAGGCCTCGCGTCGCGCGCGCGGGATCGAGCTGTGGGCCGCGCTTAAATCGCTAGGTCGGTCAGGTTTGTGCGCCCTGATCGAACGCACTTGCGCGCAGGCGAAACGATTTGCATCCGGACTGCGCGCGTCGGGATTTGAAATCTTGAATGACGTAGTCATCAATCAAGTGCTGGTTTCCTTCGGCTCCGCCGAAATCACCCGGGAGGTCATTCGGCGCATTCAGGACGACGGCACCTGTTGGTGTGGCGCAACGGAATGGCGGGGCCGCACGGCGATGCGCATCAGCGTCTCGTCATGGACTACCACGGAAGCTGACGTGGATCGCAGCCTGGCGGCAATGGTGCGAATCGCCGGGGAATGCCGCGCTTGATCTGGCTCTGCGCTTGCTGCCATCGCTCAGTGGCTGTGGCTGCGAACGGCCTCCGAAGTCTGAAAATCCGCGTGCTTGTTTTGCACCCCGAGGTATGTGCGCGAAAGCCGGTCGTGCCAGGTCAGCGCGTCTTCATCCCACCAAGCCCAGAAAAACCCAAGAAACAAAGTGCCCGCAGATAGAATGTAGCCCGCACTGCGCAGCAGCATTTGTCGCGGTGTTGGCGCATCCCCGGTGAAGCTGGTCACCTGCAGCCCGCGGAACATCATCCCCGGCGTGGTTCCTCCGAAGATGGTGAACAGCGCGAAATATTGCAGGTAAACGATGGCGAACGTCGCAGCGTAAACCGCTGCGCTTAGCTTGCTGACCGTGAATTGCCCGCCCATCGATCCAAATAGAGCGAGAAAGCCTCCGTAGGCAAAAAACAGGCAAGCGCTATCGATCAGCGCGGCCCAGCGACGTTCATCGAGCGAAGCTACCGGATACAAACCATACTGCGCCGTCAGCCCTTCGCCGCCCGATGGTGCAACCTGTTTCTCACGCCACTCGGGCGGCACGGAAACATCGATTTCCATGCGCGCGTCTCGCTTCTCCGGCGGCGGCGAGGTTCGGCCAATCGCGATGGTAAAGGAAAAATCGTTTCCGCCCGGCTGCGCAGGATCGGCGACGGCCACGCTGCGCCCGTGCGATTCCGAGGAAGAATCGTCGAAGGGAAGCTGCGATTGCGCGGGATTGCGCGTGAGCCTGCGACGACGCGCCCGGTAGGCATCCATGCGCGCCGCAAGTTCGCCGCGCCAGGCGGAGGTGTCCGGCATTTCCACCGACGCTCGCGCCAATGCGGCTGGGTTGATCGGTGTGCTGGCCGGCTCCCGGCCTAAAGGTTCAGCGCTTCGGGAAGCGGGATATTCGGACCAGGAGCTTTCCGTAGAAAAGGACGAGTCGCAAAAGTTACAGGCGCGTACGCTGGACGCCAGCACCGCACCACACTGCAAGCATGTTTTTGTCACCGGTGTTTTGCGCTGCGGACGCTTCCTCCGGTGAGGAGGTAACGCCGCCAGAATAGCATGAAGCGGAATAGTCAAGAAGAATTGACGGGGTAAGTGTTGCGAAACAGGCAGCACGGAACAGCGCCATGGGGGCTAAGCGTCCAGTTGTTGGGCGAGCATGTCGCGGCTAAAAGCGATGCGCCGTTCCAGGGCAACGGCCGCGAAATAAGCACACTGCCCGCGCTCCATCTCCGTCCAGGCTACCAGCGCGGGGATGATGCGCGCCAGGGTCGCGCGCACAAAATTCAGCAAGCCGAAGTACGCGCCGATCGCGCGAATCTCGCCGCGGTCCTCGGGACGTTCCGGGCACAGTTGCAGAAGCTGGATGACGCGGGCGAAATCGTCGCCGGAAGCGAGGCTGGCGATCCCGGTGACGTCGCGAACCTCCGCGGAAAGCGGCTGTTTGATGGACGCGGCAATTAGCGAGCGGCAGTAGGAAATGAAAAATTGCAGCAGGGCCGCGGCCGAAAACAGAAATATGAGGGTGGCCATTAGCGTGGCACCACCGCGAGCCGGGAAGGCACGAGTCTCGCTTCCTCTGGGAGACGCCAGAAGGCGTAAGCCCATGCCAGGGGCAGAATGCAGCCGGGCACTTGCACAAAAAAGGAATACTGGAAGTTGGGGTACAAGTTCCGCAGGGCATAGGTCGCAGCAAGCGCGCTGAAATAGACGCCCAGCGAAAGCACCAATTGAATCAGCTTGGTGCGTGTCTCGCGCAGCTTGAGGATGGCGCCCCAGAGCACATAGGTGAGAATTAGACCCACAAAATAAAGATTCTGCGAGAGTTCGACAGAGAAATGCGTAAGCACCCGGTGCGTCGATTGCTCCACGACCTGATAAGAGAACAGCGCCGTCCCGGCAAGCAGTAGCAACGCGGTAAGCCGCACATACCGCTCTACTCCCATTTCGTCGAAAACGTGCAGGTAGAGGGTGATCAGCGCGAAATAAAGAAGAATAGTGAGTACCGCGTCGGAGTAAAAATAGCAGTACGCGTA
>Ga0137398_10000715_pt1 | contig 12432 bp, 11 predicted proteins | sample czorhiz216metaG_FD_106659 | JGI IMG/M metagenome (GOLD analysis project Ga0137398, IMG submission 106659) | Vadose zone soil microbial communities from Angelo Coast Range Reserve, California, USA - czorhiz2.16 metaG | ecosystem: Environmental > Terrestrial > Soil > Vadose zone | place: USA...
AGCAGTACGGTTGTGAGCATGATGGCGCGCGCGTTTCGCAAAGGACTTTTCACCGAGGCGTGTCGGACCAGCATTTGTTGATGGTTTTCTTCGATCAGTTGATCTGCCGATGCAGCACTGCGGCAATCTGGCGCACCTCTTCGGTCAGTGCGGCAAACTCCTCGGGCAGAATCGACTGCATACCGTCAGAGAGCGCCTTGTCCGGTTCATGGTGAACTTCCACCAGTAAACCATCCGCGCCGACGGCGATGGCGGCGCGTGAGAGCGGCAAGACTTTGTGGCGCTTACCGGTTCCGTGGCTCGGGTCCACCAGGATCGGCAAGTGGCTGCGTTTTTTCACCGCGGGAACGATGGCCAGATCGAGCGTATTGCGCGAATGATCGGCAAAGGTGCGCACGCCCCGCTCGCACAGCATCACGTTGTAGTTTCCTTCCGAGAGCACGTACTCTGCGGCCATTAGAAATTCATCGAGCGTGGCGGACATCCCGCGCTTCAGCAGGACCGGCTTCTTGGCGCGGCCGGCGCGCTTCAGAAGAGAGAAATTCTGCATGTTGCGCGCGCCAATTTGGATTACATCGGCATATTCCTCGACCAAGTCGAGGCTCTCGTTGTCGATGGCTTCGGTAATAATCCCGAATCCGAATTCCCTCCGTACCTTGGCCAAAATCTTCAGCCCTGGCTCGCCCAAGCCCTGAAAACTGTACGGGGAAGTGCGCGGCTTGTACGCGCCGCCGCGAAACAAGCGCACCCCGCTCTTTTGGACGCGCTCGGCGATGGCCAGGGCCTGTTCCTCGCTTTCGACCGCGCAGGGACCCGCCACCAGCGCTATTTTTTCTCCACCGACAATCACATCGCCTGAGGGCGTGGGAATCCGCAGGACGGTGTCTTCTTCTTTGGCGTCCCGGCTCACCAGTTTGTACGGCTTGCTGACCGGAATGCATTCAACCACGCCGGGCAGGGATTCGAGCACGCCCAGATCAACGACTCCTTTGTTGCCGGTGATGCCGATGGCGGTGCGAATGCTCCCGGGAATCGGATGAGCCTTGAGCCCCAGGCTCTCGATGCGCTGGCATACGGCGCGCACCTGCTCTTCCGAAGCATGGGACTGCATCACGACCAGCATCGAGCGGCTCCTAACTCTCCAGAGAGCCAGTAGTCTACGGTAATCCCCAAGGTGGCGGCAAACTTAGGAGCTGCGGGAAGGAGTTAGCGGTTTCGGGTTCCCGCGCGCCCCACGAAAGGGCTGTTCGCGCGCCAGGTGCCTCGGAAATCGACGCATTTGCCGCGTGTGGTAGAATAGCTGGTTTAATAGGGAGCAGAATTTTTCATTGGGAATACCTGAACAGCCTCTCGCTGGTGTTATCGAATTCGATCCGGAAGACGAATACCGCCCTGAACCTGAGCCTGAACCCGGCCCTCCTGCCTGGATGGGCGGCAGTCTGCGCATCGGCATCCACACCTCCATTGCCGGCGGATATCTCAACGCGCTCGAGTCCGCACATAAACTAGGCTGCAACGCTTTGCAGATTTTCTCCGCCAGTCCACGCATGTGGGCTGGCGGGCCGACTCGAGTTGCCGAGGTAGACGCCGCGGCGTTTCGTGCCCGCCGCGAAGCGCTTGGTCTCGGGCCGCTGGTCATTCACGCCAATTACTTGATCAACTTGGCCGCCGAGCAGCCGATGCTGCGCACGCGTTCGATACAGGCCTTTCACGACGAGCTGGTGCGTGGAATCGCGCTGGGCGCCGATTTTGTCGTCGTGCATCCGGGAGCCTGCGGGGAGTGCAAACCCGATCAGGCCGTACGGTTGGCTATCGATTCACTAAAGCAGGCCGCCAAGAACCTGCCTACGAGCCGACTACGTATCTTGGTCGAGAACACCGCGGGAATGGGCACCGCGCTCGGGTCGCGCCTGGAAGAGGTCGGCGAGATTCTCGATGCACTCGGAAGCATCGGCGCAGCCGGATGCCTCGATACCGCGCACCTTTTCGCTGCCGGCTACGACATCAAGAGCGAAGCTGGATTGGCCTCGACGCTCGAGCTGATCGATCGCGCCATCGGCCTCGAGCGTGTGCCGGTTTTTCACGTGAACGATTCGAAGATCCCGCTCGGCGGACGCGTGGACCGTCACGAGCACATTGGCAAGGGTAAGATCGGAGCCGAAGCGTTTCGGCGGCTGCTGACGCATCCAAGGCTGGGTGCCGTACCGCCTGAAGGTCTCCCCGACCGCGCATTTCTCGCCGAGACGCCCATCGATGACCCCGGAGATGACCGCCGCAATGTTGCCGCCCTCTGGGATTTTGCCGGGCTAAAGGAGCAGGCCCCTGAAGCCACCAAGGGTTTTTCCATGCTGACGGCGTCGGCAAAGAAAAGTGTGGCCGCGGCTTTCCGAAGCGGGCGTCTAAGGAAGCCCACGGCAAAAACGGCTCGCCCGCCGGCCGATCGGGAGCTACGGAGCGCGAAACCGGTCCGGAAATCGCCCGCGAAGCCAAAAACTCGGCGCAGAAGGGGATAGCTCGGGGTGGCCGAATACGACCCACAGCGGATTGAAGCCAAGTGGCAGAAGCGCTGGGCCGAAGCGCGCGTCTTCGAGACGGAAGTAGATCCCGCCAAGCCCAAGTATTACGTGCTTGAAATGCTGCCGTATCCCTCCGGCACGCTGCACATGGGGCACATGCGCAACTACACCATTGGGGATGTGGTGGCGCGCGTCAAGCGCATGCGCGGCTTCAACGTGCTGCACCCCATGGGCTGGGATGCCTTCGGGTTGCCCGCAGAAAACGCCGCGATCCAGAACAAGACCCATCCGCGCACCTGGACCAATAACAACATCGCGGAATTCCAGCGCGTGTTGCGCCGATTTGGTTTCAGCTATGACTGGCGGCGGGAAATTTCCACCTGCGAACCGGAATATTATCGCTGGAACCAGTGGTTTTTCCTGCGCATGCTCGAGCGCGGCCTCGCGTATCGCAAGAAAAGCCGCGTCAACTGGTGCCCCAAGTGCTGCACGGTGTTGGCCAACGAGCAAGTCATCAACGGCGGCTATTGCTGGCGGCACGAAGACACGCTGGTGGAGTCGCGCGAAATCGAACAATGGTTCCTCAAGACTACGAAATACGCAGAGCAGCTGCTCGATGATTTGAAGCAGCTCGAAGGCGGTTGGCCCGAGCGCGTCATCACCATGCAGCGCAACTGGATCGGCAAATCGATTGGCGCGCGCGTAAAATTCGCCGTGGCCGATGTTCCCGGCGTCGATCCCATTGAGATTTTCACCACGCGCATCGACACGATTTATGGATCGAGTGCCATCATCCTGGCGCCCGCGCATCCGCTGGTAGAGCGATTGCTCGCGGGCTCGCCGCAGCAGAGGGATGCGCAACCGCAACTCGCGCAGATGCGCCATGCCTCGGTAAAGACCGAAGACCTGGCCACCGCGGAGAAGGTTGGATTTTTTAGCGGCCGGTACGCCATTAATCCGTTTAATGGAGAGCGGCTTCCGATCTGGATCGGGAACTTTGTGCTGATGGATTACGGCACCGGCGCGATCATGGCGGTTCCCGGCCACGATCAGCGTGACTTCGAGTTCTGCCGCAAGTACCGCCTGCCGATTCGTGTTGTTGTGCAACCGGAAGGCCGAGAGCTGCTGGTTCCAGAGAAAATGACCGCGCCGTTTGAAGAGCATGAGCACGGCAGGCTCGTGAATTCGGGCCCATACAGTGGCCTTACGGTCGACGAAGCCATCCTGGCGATGTCCGCGCACGCTCAGGCCAAGGGATTTGGGCAGCGCGAAACGATTTTTCGGCTGAAGGATTGGGGCATTTCGCGCCAGCGCTACTGGGGCACCCCCATTCCGGTAGTGTATTGCGCCAAAGACGGGATCGTGCCCGTGCCGGACCAGGATCTTCCGGTGATTCTGCCGGAAAATGCCAAGTTGACCGGAGAAGGTGGATCGCCGCTCGCGGCTGCTCCGGAATTTGTGAATACCACCTGCCCGAAATGCGGTGGTCCCGCGCGCCGCGAAACCGATACGATGGACACGTTTGTCGATTCCTCCTGGTATTTTTATCGTTACTGCGATCCGCACAACGACAAAGCTCCCTACGATGCGGCGAAAGTCGGCTACTGGTTTCCGATCGACCAATACATCGGCGGCATCACCCACGCTATTTTGCACCTGCTCTATTCGCGCTTCTGGTCGAAAGTGATGCGCGATATTGGCCTTGTAAACCACGACGAGCCGATCACCAGGCTCTTCACGCAAGGCATGGTGCAAAAGGGTGGCGTGGCCATGTCGAAGTCGAGAGGCAACGTCGTCGGGGCCATGGAAATGGCCGAAAAATACGGCGCCGATACCGGCAGGCTTTACACGTTATTCGCCGCTCCGCCGGAGAAGGATTTGGAATGGAGCGAAGAGAGCATTGAAGGCGCCTGGCGCTTCATCAACCGCGTTTTCCGCCTGGTGGATCGTCATGGGCATTCGTTGAGAGACGCGGGACGCTGGAACTCTAGCCCACAAGGCTTATCGGGGAAGGAAAGAGATCTGGTACGCGCGACCTATGAAACTTTGCGACGTGTGACGGCTGACTTCGAGTCCCGGTGGCACTTCAATTCTGCGATCGCGTTGATTATGGAACTCACCAACGAGATCTATGCCCGGGAACCCCTTGAAGAAGGGGTTCGCTCTGAAATCCGCAAGGAAATGTTGGAGCTGATAACACTGATGTTGGCGCCCATGACGCCGCATCTCGCGGAGGAACTCTGGGAAATGCTGGGGCACGCGGATGGTCTGTCGAACGCCGAGTGGCCAGTGCTAGTCGAAGCGCAAAAGGAACTCGCGCGCATGGAAGAAGTCGAGGTCGTGGTGCAGGTAAACGGGCGCGTGCGGGCGCGGCTGCGCGTGGCTGCCGGGCTCGGGGAAGCGGAACTGGTTCCGAAGGCGTTGGCGGAGCCGGCGGTGGCGCAACATATCAACGGCAAGCGCGTGGTGAAACAGATCGTGGTTCCGGACAAACTGGTGAATTTAGTGGTGGCGTAATTTTTGGGAGGATCGAGGGAGGTTCCTGGTGCAGGGAAACACATCCGGGGGAGTGAGGATGCAACGCGAGGAGCAACGACCGAGTTCAGAGCGCGGCGGCGTAGTGGTACTCGATTTCGGGGGCCAGTACACCCAACTGATTGCGCGGCGCATCCGCGAAGAGCAAGTTTTCTCGTCGGTGCTGCCGTGCACCACCTCGCTCGATGAAGTTCGCAAGCTCGAACCCACTGGCATTGTGCTGTCTGGCGGACCGAGTTCGGTCTACGACCCCGAAGCTCCCGAGTGCGACCCAGCCGTTCTCTCGCTCGGCATCCCGGTGCTGGGCATCTGCTACGGAATGCAGTGGCTCACCCATCACCTGGGTGGAAAGGTGGAACCGGCAGAGCGCCGTGAGTATGGCAGCGCCGTTCTGAATATCGATAGTGCCGCTCATCAATCAGAGCTGTTCGCGGAGTTCCCGAATTCCTTGCGCATTTGGAACAGCCATGGCGACCACGTGGTGGGGCTGCCTCCGGGCTTCCGAACCGTGGGGCGCACGCAAAATGCCGTGGCCGCGGTCGAAGATCCGCAGCGCAAAATCTATGCCGTCGAGTTTCATCCGGAAGTGCGTCACACCGACCGCGGCACGGAGATTCTCCGCAACTTTCTCTTCCGCGTGTGCAAAGCGGAGAAAAAGTGGAGTGGCGCGGCGTTCATCGAAGAAACCACCGAAGCTATTCGGGCGAAAGTAGGGAGCAGCCGCGTCATTTGCGCGCTGAGCGGCGGCGTCGATTCGACAGTAGCGGCGGTGCTGGTCGATCGCGCCATTGGGGGCCAACTGACGAATATTTTCGTCAACACCGGACTGCTGCGCAAAAACGAGTTTGAACACACTCTTGAAATGTTGCGCGATCGCTTGGGTCTGCGGGTCATTGGCGTCGACGCTTCGGAACGCTTTTTGGCGCAACTAGAGGGTGTGACCGATCCGGAACGCAAGCGCAAGGTGATTGGCGCCGAATTTATTGCCGTGTTTGCGGACAAAGCCATGGAGTTGCAAAAGAGGGAAGCCCACGGTCAAATCGCTTACCTGGTGCAGGGAACGCTCTACCCGGATGTGATTGAATCGGTTTCAGTTAAAGGGCCTTCGGTCACGATAAAGACTCACCACAATGTCGGCGGGCTGCCGGAGAAGATGCCGTTTGCGTTGATTGAACCGCTGCGCGATCTGTTCAAGGACGAAGTACGGCGCATCGGCCGAGATCTGGGGTTGCCCAACGAGCTGTTAGTGAAACATCCGTTTCCAGGTCCCGGACTGGCGGTACGGTTGCTCGGCGAGGTAAGCACCGAAAAGCTAGTAACCTTGCGCGAAGCGGACGCCATTGTTGTGGAGGAGATCCGCCGCGCGGGCTGGTACGAAAAAGTGTGGCAAGCTTTTGCGGTGCTTCTGCCGGTACGCAGCGTGGGCGTCATGGGCGATTACCGCACCTATGGGTTGACCATTGTGGTCCGGGTTGTGGAGTCGGAAGATGCCATGACCGCGGATTGGGTACGACTCCCCGGAGATGTCCTGGAGCGAATCTCGACGCGAATTGTGAACGAAGTGCCGGGGGTAACGCGCGTGGTATACGACATCAGCTCGAAGCCACCAAGCACAATTGAGTGGGAATAGCAGCTCATAGGACTTGGCTGAGACGCAAAACAAAGGACACGATGTGCAGGGAGAGCGGAGGAGCGGAGACACAAATGAGCGAACTCACAAATAGGCCGCGCCTTGCGGGGCGTACGCGGCCCATCTCGTGAAATCAGTTCATTCTAGTCGCGAATTCCGGAGCGAGAAGGTTCCGGAGCTAGCGATTGGCCATTTTCTGGGCCATGTATAGAATGAGCTTGCGATCTTCTTCGTCGGCTTTGCCCAACAATCTGCGAAGCTTGTTGAGGAAGCGCGCCTCTTTGCCGCTCGTGCCCCAGGCGATGTCGTCTGAAGACTTTCGCTTAGGCAAGTTCGGCAGTACGGGCGGCTCTTCGCCGTCGTAGAAGAGTTGATAGAGTGGGCACTCTAGAGCGCGGGCCATCTTCTCCAGTGTTTCAATGGCCGGTACTGTGTGGCCATTCTCGACTCTGGAAATGTAGCACCGAAGCAGACCCGTACGCTTTTCGATATCGCCCTGGGAGAGTTTCTTTTCCTCACGCAGTGCGCGGAGGCGATCACCAATAATCATGCAGGCATTATTCCAGATAGATAAGATGCCCGCAAGTACAAACTTGCTGGTTACGGAGTGAAACAGATGGTGCGTTTGAGGGAAACCTGGAAAAGGGGGACGTAACCGAGCGGCCATGGCGCACGTCCCAAAATCAGAGCCCCCGGCTGTGGCTACCCCGGCGGCCGTCAGAGGGAGCCCGGCGCGCCCTTCCGGGGCCACCGACGACCGAGAGCTAGTACGTCGGGCGCAGGCCGACGATAAGGAGGCCTTTGAAGAGCTCGTGCGGCGTCACCAGCACCGCGTCTTCGCGGTTGCCGGTGGAATCCTGCGGAGGCGCGAAGATGTGGAGGATATCGCCCAGCAGGTATTCGTCAAGGCGTATTTGTCGCTGAAACGCTTCGATCAGCGCGCGGCTTTCAGCACCTGGCTCTACAAGATCACGGTAAACGAATGCTGGGATCTGCTGCGAAAGAAGAAGGTTCGACCCTTGCTTTATGAGTCTGACCTCAGCGAAGAACAGGCTCGGCAGTTTGACAGTCCGGAAAAGCTCGCGAACTTTCAGCCGGATGCCAGTGAAACACTCGAGGCCAGAGAATACGTCGATGGTTTGCTGGCAGGTATCGACGAGCGCGACCGTATGATGTTGATCCTCAAGGAAGTAGAGGGATTCGCGGTGGAAGAAATTGCCGAAATGCTGGAATTGAATGCGAACACCGTGAAGGTTCGGCTGTTTCGGGCGCGGCGGCGGATTGTGAGCCAAGCGCGAAAGCGCGGCACGGACTAGACAGCCGAGCCTGCGATTGTTTCAATTTGGAACAGAGGTTGCCAAGGGGTAGCAGCAAGGAGCACAGCATGTTCAACCTGGGAAAAAATCGAGAGGCATGTAGACGCTTTCGCGATGGGCTTGAGACGACCGGCGCCGGTACCACCACCCTGCCGGCGTCGCTACAAGAGCACTTGGCGGATTGCGCCGATTGCCGGAGGGCGGCGGATGAGCTATTCCTGAGCCGGGCCCTATTGCGAAAAATACCCACTCGGCCGATTACGCCAGGGCCGTGGTTCGCCGGCCGGGTCATGGCCGCTATTGTGGCTCGCGAAGCAAACCTCGAGCGGTCTCTCGAGGCTTGGACGGTGGTCCCCAAATTCGCCGCCCGGCTCACGTGGATCTCCGCTCTGGCGCTTCTTGTGGCCAGTAGTTGGCTCTACCAGCCCAAGCCAACACCACGCACCGGCAACGAGAGCGGTGTCGAATCTCTCTTTGACGTGGCCCCGGCATCCGCTTCGCAAGATGACGTTCTCACTGGTTTTGAGAGGGCCCAGTGAACGACACCACCGCCAAGCGCAAAGCTGCTCTGTGGGTGGGCGCCGTTTTTCTGTTGGGCGCAATGCTTGGTGGTGTTTTGGGTTTTCTTTTCGCGCACCGGCCGGTGAATGCCGCCAACGCGCCACTTAGCGAGCCGGAGCGCCGCGCGCGCCGCGTGGAGCAGTTTACTCACGAACTCGGTCTATCTCCCGAGCAGGCCCAGCAGCTCGACGCCATTCTCCTGCAGCGCCATACGGAAACAAAAGTGATTCACGATCAAGCGGACGTTCAACTGGAGCAGGTGCGCCAAAAGGGCCGCGCGCAGGTGCGCGCGATTCTCACGCCCGAACAGTTGCCAAAATTCGAGGAGTTCCTCAAGCGCATGGACGAAGAACGCAAGCGGAATGGCCCGCCTCGTCCGTAGGTTCTACTACACCTTCAAGATCAGCTTGCCGATGTTATCGCCGGTAAACAGCATATTGATGGCGTCGGCAGCTTTCTCGAGCCCGTCGACGATGGTTTCGCGGTCTTTTATCTTACCGAACATCTTCCATTTGCCGAGCTGCGTTGCCGCTTCCATGTAGCGATCCATGTAATCGATGATAATGAATCCTTCGACTCGCAAGCGCTTCACCAGAACCATCCCGAAGCTGGCCAGTGCCGGGTCTCCTTTGGTGTACCCGGAAATGAGCCCGCACAAGACTACGCGGCCGTGCACGTTCATACGCTCGAGGACGGTGTGCATAATATCCCCGCCCACGTTTTCAAAATTTATGTCGACGCCTTGGGGCGTAGCGGCCGCGAATTTGTCTTTCCAGTCCGGCCGCTTGTAATCGATGGCGGCGTCAAAGCCCAGGCCCTCGGTGAGCCATTTGCACTTTTCCGGGCCCCCGGCGATGCCCACCACGCGGCAGCCGTGAATCTTACCGATTTGCCCGGCGATGCTTCCCGTTGCCCCTGCAGCTGCCGAAACGACCAGCGTCTCTCCTTTTTGCGGCTTGCCAATCTCCATCATGCCGAAATACGCGGTGACGCCGTTGATACCCAGCACTCCTAGAAATGCGGTATCCGAAAGGAACGGAACCGGAGGAACCCTCCGAAAGCTGCCGCGCTTATCGGCGGAATCAATCACGGCGTAGTCCTGCATGCCGGTGAGCCCCACGACCTTGTCGCCCTTTTTGAACTCCTTGTGACGCGATTCAAGCACTTCAGCAAATCCAAACGCGCGCATCACGTCGCCGACCCTGACCGCCGGAAGATAGCTGTCCATCGCCATCCAGACGCGCATGGTGGGATCGATCGAGAGATACTTCACGCGGGCTAGCGCTTGTCCGTCGCCGAGTGGAGGCAGGAGAGCGTCCGCCAGCTGCAAATCACCCGGGGTCAGCATCCCTTTGGGGCGAGAACGAAGAATCATTTGTCGATTGGCGTTAGACATTGCTCGTCCCATCTCTCTTTTCTGCCGCCTCTTTTCGATTCTTGCCGTTGCGAGGAAGTAGACCGAAGCGGCCATCTTGTTTTCGAGAACTTTGTCATTGGCGGCAAAGCGGAAGTATTCTGCCTTCTACGGTGTGCTGAGCGCGAGCTTTTTTGCGTCTTGGAGACATAACCGCTTGACGCGCTGGCGTTTTTAGCGAACACTTGCCGCCTCTCGCCCATGCAAATGGAGTCCCGTCATGAAAGACGTGGAGCAGCGGCGTTATCGACGAGTGCCTTCGCCAAAAGGTCTGGTCGTGGCTTGGCAGTCCGGTACACGGCGAGCTGTTTCTAGTCTTGAAAGCTTAGCGATGGGCGGGATGTTTGTCTTGACGCGCCAGGCGATTCCGCTGCGCAGCATGGTTAAGGTCCTATTCGACCTGCCAATCGGTGAAGTCCGGGCCCGCGCTGTGGTTCGACGCGTCATCCCGCAACGAGGCATGGGCATCGAATTCATCGCCATGGATCAGGAAGACCGCGCGCGGCTCGGTCGCATGTTGATGCCATTGCTGGCCAGCGCGGGGACGGAATGATGGCCGCTTAGCGGTTTGCCGCTTCTCCCTCGACTTTCTCCGGAAATTTCGCGACCGTGGCCGTGCCGCCCCTCCACTCGAGCGTGGTTCCGGGAGCATTGCTTTCCTTACGGAGGTAGCCCATTCCGATGGGGCAAGAGAGCTGCGGAGAAAAGGCCGCCCTCGTAACATAGCCCGCTTCCCGTCCGTCGGCGACGAGGGGCTCGTTTGGCGGCGGAATGTCACCGGTGAAAAGCAAAGAAACACGACGGCGATTCACTTGGCCCCGGGAGCGAACGCGTTCCACGATTTCTTGCCCGGTGTAGCAACCCTTGGTGAAGCTGATATGACTGTGCTCAAGGCCCGCTTCGTGCGGAATCTGCTTTTCGCCGAAGTCGTAGCTGAACCAAGGCACCCCTTGTTCCAGGCGGACGGCGCTTAATGCCGCATAGCCGATTGGCCCGCCGCCCGCGGCGCGGGCTTGGCTCTCGAGGATTTGCCATAGAGATTCCAAGTGCTGGCGTTCGGCCAAAAATTCCGCGCCCACAAACTTTCCAGCTGAACGGCGAACGACGGAGCAGGGAATTGAGCCCACCGAGGCGTCCGTCCTGACGAGTTCAGAGACTGTGGATAGATCCACTCCGGTTAATTCATGAGCGATGCGAGCAGCCTCGGGCCCCTCAAGCGCCACAGTTCCGCAGCGTGAGGTCTCGTCCTCTAGCGTAACGTCGTCCATGATGATGTACTTGTCGAGCGTTTCGATGAGCCGCTCGCGGATCATGGCGTAGGAAATGCAGAACAAGCGCTCTGGAAAGGCGTAAGTTTCCATCTCCGCCACAATGTGCCCCTGCGGATTCAGCAAAAGAGATATCGTTCCGTGCGCTGGCCGAAGATCCTTAATGTTGTTGGTCAGAATGGCATTGAGATAGCGGACGCGATCGGGGCCGGTGAAGGAGAGATACGCGCGATAATTCTTGTCGATCAGCGCGACGGATTTGTGCGCAAACCAGTATTCGCGCTCCGAGTCCAGGAAACGATTGGGTAACCGACAGCCAAACCACACGCCGAGTTCCGCCCCGGCTTGTGTGTGCAGCGGCCCGAGTGGAGTTTCAATCGCTTGTGCAGTACCGGCTTCCATCTGCTTGGCGGCTACGGCCGCTGCTTACAGTGTAGCAAACCACCAATGCGCCAGTTTCTGCGGGCGATTTAGGACCCGCGGCGTGAATGTTATACTCGAAGAGATGGATGAGCTGGCACCAACGGTAGGCGTTGAAAAACAAGGCTTCATTCACATCTCCATTCCCGTGGGGATGTTGCACTGCAATTGCTCGATTATCGGGGATCCGGTAACGCGCGAAGCGCTGGTGGTCGATCCGGGCGATGAAGTCAGCCGGATTCTCGAACTGTTAGGTCGCCACAAGCTCACCGTCAAAGCCATCGTCAGCACCCACGCACATATCGATCACGTCGGAGGGCTCAGTAAGCTCCACAAGTACACGGGCGCTCCGGTCATGATGCATCGTGAAGACCTGCCGCTTTATCAAGCCATGGAGGTGCAAGCCGTGTTTCTTGGCGTTGTTCCTCCGGAGGTGGGGGAGGTTCATCAGATGCTTGCCGATGGCGATGCGCTGCAGTGGGGAGCGCTTGAAGCGCGCGTCATTCACACACCAGGGCACACACCAGGAAGCGTTTCGCTATACATGCCGTCTGAAGCCGGGAAGGTTACCCTCGCCGCGCCGCAACTGTTTGCCGGCGATACGTTGTTTGCCGGCAGCATTGGCCGCACCGATCTTTGGGGCGGGTCGATGGAAGATATTTTGCGCTCATTGAAGGGCAAATTGATGGAGCTTCCGGATGAAACCATCGTGCATCCGGGGCATGGTCCGCGAACCACTATCGGAGAAGAGCGCCACACCAATCCATTTCTG
>Ga0137398_10000716_pt1 | contig 12428 bp, 9 predicted proteins | sample czorhiz216metaG_FD_106659 | JGI IMG/M metagenome (GOLD analysis project Ga0137398, IMG submission 106659) | Vadose zone soil microbial communities from Angelo Coast Range Reserve, California, USA - czorhiz2.16 metaG | ecosystem: Environmental > Terrestrial > Soil > Vadose zone | place: USA...
ACTCGGAGATTCCTTGACTGGACATTGTTGCTTGGGGCGTTGCTGGCCATTTCTGCTCTGCCGGCGATTGGACAAATTGATCGTGGTGCAATTGAAGGGAGAGTTCTGGACTCCTCCGGCGGCGCCGTGCCGAACGCCATCGTGACAGTCACGAATAAGGCTACCGGAGTTGTTATTACCACGCCTGTCAATCAGACAGGAGAGTACCAGGTTCTCGCGTTGATCCCGGGCACTTATTCGGTAAAAGTCAGCGCCGACGGCTTTGGAAGTGTTTTGCATGATGACATCGACCTGCACGTGCAGGACCGCCTCTCCATTGACTTCACGCTGAAAGTCGGGTCGGTGAAGCAGGAAGTAGTGGTTACCGCCGGTGAACCTCTCCTCCAGACTCAGTCGGCCGATGTGGGAAGTGTTGTCGATGAGCAGCACATCAATGATCTTCCTCTTAATGGACGCCGTTATGCTGATTTGGCGCTCCTGGAACCCGGGGTGCAAAAGTTTTATGCCGCCAATAACCCCGCGCCAGACCGGTTCAGCGTCAACGGAAATCTGGAACTCCAGAACAACTTTCTTTTGAATGGCGTCGACAATAACTCCTGGTCGGAAAACCTGCAGGAGTTTTCCGTGCAGGTGGTGCAGCCCCCGCCCGATGCCGTGCAGGAGTTTCGTGTGCAAACCCGGACTTACTCCACGGAATTCGGCAATTCCGCCGGAGCGGTGATCAACGCGACCATCAAATCTGGCACCAACGCCTACCACGGAAATCTCTTTGAGTATTTGCGGAATGCCGTACTTGACGCCAACTCCTGGATTAACAACGCACAACAACCAAAACAACCGCGCGGCGGCTTCACGCAGAACCAGTTTGGAGGTACGTTTGGCGGTCCGGTATTCAAGGACAAGACGTTTTTCTTTGGAGATTTCGAACGCTTCACCAGCCGGCAATCCACGTCTGTCACCAGTACGGTGCCCACGCCGCTGATGAAGGCGGGGAATTTCACAGAATTGCCTTACGCTTTGAACAATTCATCGGTCCCCGGGCAGTCCGGCTGCTATGTCGGCAATATCATCCAGTCAACGGGCACGACCGGCCAGACTTGCCTCGATCCCGTTGGGGCCAAGCTGATGACTTTGCTCCCCGATCCTAACGTGATTTCCAACTTGGTGGGTGTGCTAGGGGTGCCGGCCGGCTGGACGGGAGCTCCGAATTATCTCTTCGCGACCTCCGTGCCCGACGACGTCTATTCACTCGACGGACGTGTGGATCACAATCTAAACGAAACGAATCGCCTGTTTGGCAGCTATAGCTATCGTCATTTGAGCCGTCAGGATCCCCCGTGGACCAGCAACGGCGTAATCGGCAGCGGCAACTTCGCAACACAGTATCGCATCCACACCCAGTCCTTCGCCTTGGGTTGGACACGCACTCTTTCGCACGCCCTGGTCAACGATGCGCGTTTTGGCTTCAACCGTGATTACGCCCACAGCGATCCCATCGGCGTAACTCTCGGTAGTTCCCAGGCCCAGGCTCTGATTGGCTTGACGGGAATTCCCAATGGACCGGGCTCCGGTGGATTGCCTCCTATCGAGATCAACGGCCTGACGCGTATCGGAACGTCGCCGTGGCGGCCCCAGTACCAGATTTCGCAAGCCTGGAACATCATTGACAACCTGAGCTGGCTGAAGGGTAATCATAGCTTTAAATTCGGTTATCAGTACATCAAGCGGGCGGACAACTTCCTCGACCTGCGAGCCCCGCAAGGCGAGTTGCAGACGAATGGCATTTACACCGCTGCTGGGCGGCTCGGCCTGGCCGACTTCTTGCTCGGTGATGTCGACGGAGTGCACTTCACTACACCTCTCGTCGTCCATTATTTCCAGCCGGGGCACTCTTTCTATGCCATGGACACCTGGAAGACGACTCCGAAACTCACCCTCACTTACGGCCTCCGCTACGAGCTCTTCGCGCCAATCATGGAACGGAAAAACAACACCTCAAACTTCACGCCCGCCAACGGCGGAGGAATTGTCACTGCGGCAAGCAGTGCATCCGGTTGGTATGCCCGTTCGCTGATTCATCCGGATTTGAACGATTTCGCTCCGCGTCTTGGATTTGCTTACCAAGTGACGAATCGCGTCGTGTTGCGGGGTGGCTACGGCGTTTTCTATCAGCATAGCAACCGGATTGGCTCGGAAAGCCTACTCCAATTGAACCCGCCCGCACTTCTTGACGTGCAGCTGAATCAAAGCGGGGCCAGCACCGTCTTTCAGCTAAAAAACGGCTTCCCATTGAGCTCGATCACCGGATCGGGTTTTGATTTGACCCAACTCCAACTTCGCGCCCAGGATCCGAACCAGCGTTCCAGCTATGTCGAGCAGACTAGTTTTGGTCCGGAAATCCAAGTCACAAACGACACCGTGCTCGCGGCTACCTACGTCGGAAACTGGGGCCGGAAGATGAACCGCCTGCGTGATTACAATCAGGCGCATGTGACAGGCTTCGATAACGGCTGTCCCATTCTGATGTATCCCTACGCCAGCCTGAACACGGTAACAAATATTGATACGTTTACCGGCACCGCTGGCAAGTGTGCCTCTACGGGACAACATGCCTTCCTGGAGTACGCCAGCAACGATGGGAACACCGCCTACAACTCCCTCGAAGTTTCCTTGCGCAGGAAGATGTCCAAGGGCTTGGGCTACTCGCTGGGTTACACCTTTAGTCATGGACTCGCCGACTTCGGCGACAACCTCACCGCCGGAGCTCTCCCTCAAAACGCTTACAACTACGCTGCAGAGATGAGCAATTCAAATCTCGACATTCGCAGTCGTTTTGTCGGGAATTTCATCTGGGATTTGCCCCTCGGCCAGGGGAAGCGCTTCCTCTCCGGTCCTGGTGCGGCTAGCCGTTGGCTCGGAGGATGGCAACTGAACGGAATCGTGACGCTGCAGACCGGCAGTCCATACAGTGTCGTTGCCGCGAATGATGGCTTGATGGGCTTTACCCATGCCGTTTACGCCGACTGCATAGGGAATCCATTTACTGGTGCGACGACCGATCACAATTCCTATACAACGACAGGTTTTCTCATCAATCCGGTGGCATTTGCGCAACCCGCTAACGGATCCTTCGGGACCTGTGCTCCCCGGAAGTTCCATGGCCCTGGGATTCAGATGGTCGACCTGAGCCTGTTCAAGCAATTCAAATTTACCGAAAGATGGCAGCTGCAATTTAGAGCGGAATTTTTCAACACCTTCAATCATCCTAACTTTGGTAACCCAAGTGCCGATATTTCCTCACCAGGTTCGTTTGGAAGGGTCTCCAATACGCTCGCGCCCATTCTGGGTACCGATTCTGGGGGACCTGGTGATCCTCGCGAGATCCAGTTTGCATTGAAGTTGTACTTCTGATGTGCCGCGCGTTCTTGACCCAGCCACGGGATGGGATCAGACGTCCTTGAAGGAGGCGGTTTAGCGTCCACATGTCGAGCTACGGCGGCACAGGCCACGATCAAGTTCCTGAAAAATCAGTATGTCGAAAGGGAGGGAGTCGTGCGTCCGTTTTTCGCAGGCTGCTTCGGGATATTTGGCCACGGCAATGTAGCGGGAATTGGACAGGCGCTGCAGCAGAATGAGGACTTTCCTTATTACCTGAGCCGCAACGAACAAGCTAGGGTTCACACCGCCGTGGCCTTCTCGAAAACCGCCTGCGGGCGTTCGCGTGCACTTCTTCGATTGGTCCGGGAGCTACCAACATGGTATCTGGGCTGCTACCTGTTCTCCAACAGTTGAAACAGGTCGTAATAGTGCCGCGCATAGGCTCCGAGCGGCGTCTTGTCGCGCTTGAGCAGTTCCACTTTGCCGTGGATGGCGAACATTTTTTCGACGAAGGTCCGCCGGAAATGCAGCAGGCGCAAGGGAAAGCGTCCCTCGTCGTCTGCGCCCAATGACGTGCGCGTTTCCTCGAGGAACTGTCCCAGATAGGAGCGCAGCTCGACGACGCTGGTGGGCTCGCGGCCGCTCGCCGTTCCGGCTTCAAGGAGGACGCGGTTGGCGACTTCGCCGGTGCCGCCGAAGCGTTGTGTGTAGGAGAAGCGGTCGTTGCGCCCGAATCCGCCGATGGTCTGGCTCTCCGCCGCGACGAACGTGAGCGCGGGGTGGGCCCCGACCGCATCCCGGAGGTTCTTGAGTTCACGGTCGATGGCGTTCTTGCCGAGGGCGGGCTTGAAGGCGAGGGGATCGAGGAAAATATCAATGTCTTCTGAAAACCGCTGGATCAGATTCCAGCCTTTCGCGAGGCTCGTGCCGCCCTTGAAGATGATCTTGTTGGGAGCCGCGGCGGCGATGATGCGCAGCGCCTCCGCGACGTAGTAATCCTTCTCGATGATCGCGGGGCGCAATTTGCGCGCGTGGAAGTGCCGCTCCGCGCCAAGTATCGCCTGCTCGAAATCCTTGTGTTGAAAAAGCTTCATATCAGCGGCGCTCCCTGGCCTGCCAGTTGCGGGCGTGCCGCAGTCCGGCCAGCAGGCCGAAGTCGAACCGCGAGAAGGGGTTCAGGGAATCGCGCAGGCGGCGCAGCGCCGCGCGGTTCTTGCCGAGTTGTTCGCCGATGGCGCCGATCATCGCGCGGACGCGCGGGGGCTCGGAAGCCGCAGCCCGGAGCAGGCGCTCGAAGCGTCCTTTTTCAGTCAAAAGCTTGACGGTGCGGCGGATGGTTTCTTCCGGCGAGAGCTCGCTTGTTCTTCCCGCGCGGCGCAGAAAATCGAGCAGCGCCGCATCACTCTCGGAAAGGCTGGCCCATGCTTCCGGCCTGCGCGTATGAATGACGGTGTCGCTGCCGACGAGTTTGCGGGGCAGGCTGAGGGCGCTGGTGGAAATCTCGCTCCGTCGCGGCGTCTGTGTCGTGAATCCGAGAAGATTGGCGGCGGCGATTCCCGCAGGGAAAACGCCTTTGCGCCGTGAGGCGAGCTTCTGGATCGCGGCCGGGTTCGGCCGGCTCTTGCCGAAGGCCGTCTGCCGGGTGCTGTAGTAGACGCCCTTGCTCAGGCGTTCAAGCCGCCCCTGCCGCGTCAGGCGCGAGAGGGCCTGCGCGACGGCCTCGAAGGGCAGGTTCCGAAAGTCGTCAAGCCGCCACAGCCGTTCGCCGCCGCGTTCGATCTGCTGGCGGACGAAGGCCATGACCCGGCTTGAGCCTTTTGACGGTGTAGCGCGTCTTCCCATGTCGAAAGTATCGGCGCACCTCGAAAATCTGTCAAGTTTTTCTGCAATAAAACTTGACATATGGGCGCAGAAAACCAGCTATTTGCAGGGTTTTGAAACACGCGAAACTCTTTTCTTGAGTTCATTGTCACTGTATCATGCGAGATTCAGTAAGGGCACCCGAGACCCTGGTCCTGCAGTCTAATTTCCACATCGGCCCCCATCGCATTTCACCCATTGGTCGGTTCCGACAACCTTGTCAATCGCATCAGTGGCCTCCACAAACCTGGCCTGCAGTCCAAGGATCCCGGTACTGAAAATCTAGGTGAAAGCCCGTCAGAGCGATTCCAGTTGCGCCGCATAACGATAACGCATGGAAGTGTCGCGCAGAGGTTACAGACCAAAATGGGAGATTCCTGCTTCTCGGTATGGTGCCCGCAGAATACCGGATTTTCAGCTGGGATTCTGACGTCGATTTTGATTGGTACGATGCAGAGCAACTCAAACCGTACGAGAGCAAAGGTGTGCGTATAAGCGTGGAGGAAGGCGACCGAAAGACGGTGCAGCTTACAGTGATCGAGACTGAGAACGCCTCGCGAGGCGCGAGCGAGACAGTAGAGTATTCGGGCTGGCGGACAGATTTCAGCTAAAAGACCAAGTGATCGATGTGCAGGGAATGCGGCCTATCACCGGCTAACTTTCCTGGTAAACGCCGTGGCGCACATGGTCGCCATGCCGGCCAAGAAGGGGAGCTCGTGGCCGCTACAGTTTTAAGGACCTTACAAAGTTCGTGCGGCTTATGGATTGAGTCCAGTAAAACGTAAATGCTCTGTCGTCACATGTTTGCTTTCGAGAGAAGCCAAGACTGCCGCCACATCCCTAATTCCGCTCGCTCTTAAGGTGTGGTCAAGGTCTCCTGCCGTACGCAAGGTGAAGAATTGTTTCTTGGGAGCACTGAAAAGCAATACCTTTTTGTTGTAATCAAGAAGATTTATCACGTTTGTGAGAGTTCCCTTGCTAGTTCCGTCCCAGAGCATGAATCCGCAACTAGCATCTTTCGCCATAGCCCGATCTTTGATTCCGTAATAGTGCCGGTCTCGCTTGACGGCTGGATCGGCGGAATGCGAGCGGATAGGCCAATTGCCCACATTGTTGCGACAGACTTCCATGCAATAAACAACTACGTGTCCGTACCCGCGTTCGGCGAGGTAGCGTTGCACAGCCTCATCAGCGCCGTTTGCATCGCCGACTAACACCGTGGACTCTTTTCTCAAGATGTTGTCGAGGCGCTCTTTCACCTGTGCATTTAGCTTCGACAATGCACGTGAACCAGCCACAAAGACGGAATGCATGTTTCAGTTCCTCGTACGAGTGAGTGCAAGGGCATAAACTGACTTGACCAACCCTTGGCGTTTCAAAGTCCGAGCTGCGACGTTCATAGTTGCGCCGGATTGAAAAAGATCGTCCAGAAGCAGTACGGATCTGCCTTCGAGATCTCGGTCACTCACAAAGGCAGCTTCCAAGAAAGAGCCCGGTACGGCACCAGGAGTTCAGAGCAAGAATCGGTTATCCATGAGCTAGCCAAATGGCACTCCACATATTATGTTACGACCTTGGCAATTGCCAGCAGCGTTCAGAGTGGCTGGGCCTTCTCGAGATAACGACAAAATGCATTGGCAAGCATCATCTGCCGAGGACTCTTGCACTCCGCTTCGAACAGGGCTGGACTAGCTACAAGCACCGCAACACAACGTGCGCGGGAGATCGCCACATTCAGCCGATTGGAACTATAGAGAAACTCCATGCCACGAGGAGCATCCGAAGCCGTAGAGGTTGCCATGGAATAAAAAATGACCGGCGCTTCTTGTCCCTGGAATTTGTCGACGGTCCCTACCTGGGCTCCCTCCGGGAGTGCGTCGCGCAAGGCCGAGACTTGGGCGTTGTAGGGTGTCACAACCAGCACGTCATCGAGTGTCAGTTTCAAGACTTTGCCTTCACGGTTTGTCCAGGTGCTCTCCCCGTCTAGAAGTTCGCTCACCAACTTCGCGATCTCCTCTACCTCTTCGCTTGACTCATTTTGATTTCCGCTGTGGTTCACCGCAACGAACCTCAAGCCAGTGCCGGACAACCGACCCTTTGCGTTTACGCTTTGTTTCTCGTTGCCCGCGGCTGGGAGAAGCCTGCCTTCGTAGAACAATTCCGAAGTGAAGCCGCAAACGTCGGGATGCAATCGTTGTGTCTCACTTATAAATAGGCCTTGTTCTGAGAGGATTGTGGCTCGATCGCCTAGGAGGTGACGAAAGGCCGATCCATCGGCCCCGGGAGGATGAACGCCGCGTTGCGGTTGATCGAGCTGTTGAGGGTCACCGAGTAGCACGCAACTCGTGGCTGCCTGAGATACCGCAAGCACATCCGCAAGACACATCTGCCCGGCCTCATCAATGAACAGAATGTCGACGGCCTGGTACATCTCGGTCCGCGCCCATAACCAACTCGTTCCGGCCGCAACTTGCGCTCTACCTTCCCTCAAGGCATTGAGGACGGTCGCGTTGTCATCGAGCTGTTCCACGAGTTCGTGCGGGCAACCATCGGTTTCATTTGCTTTCTGCACTGCTCTTAGAGGAACACCGGCCTGGCGCGCCACCTTGCACGCTTCCCCGAGCAAATGGCTAATCACTTTGTGGCTGATCGCTGTAATTCCCACCCGCCGCCCAGCTCTTACGAGTTCTACGATCATGCGGGCGCCACTGAACGTCTTACCTGAGCCTGGGGGGCCCTGGATCGGCAAAATCGACGGTTCTCTGCATAACGATGCCACCAAGCCCTTGCTCTCCTTTGTCAGTTGTCCGTCCTTCACTGTGCTATCGATGGGTAGCTTCAGCGCTCTGGGTTTCCGACGTAAAAGCAGATCTCTTGCGGCTTGGAAGGGGCCTTCCGTGGCTATGCTGTTTTCGCCAACCCAAGTGCCAATCCGCAGAAGGCTCTCTCGTTTCACTTCGGAGCCGACGAAATCGTAGGGAACCAATGCACCTGGGTGCGGAACTGCCGAACTGAGGCCTCGTTTCAGATCGATGGTTCTTGCCACTTCATCAATCGTCATCAGTTCTCCAGCTCCCTTTTTCGTCTTCGGATCGTGGACGGCCAGAGCGCGGTCGATAGCATGGTCCTGCGGAGGGAAATCATAACGATGAATGGCGGATCTCTTGACTCGTGCTGTTTCGCCCACATACTGGAGACCACCTATCGCACTCTTGTCCTCGATAAGCTCTGCATCCGAGAGGTCACACAATCTAAAGTATTCCCACCACATCGATTTTTCTTCCCGGCGGTGCCATTCGAGCATCTGCGCTAGCAGCCAACGCGAATCGTGTTCTGCCGTCCATTCACTGCGGTCCGGCGGCAACCCCTCAAGAAGCAGTTTCTTAATTACTTCGACTTGCTCGAGTTGCTCAGCCAGGTTTTCCTGTGCCTCGCCAGATCTGGGTGCGGGGCGCGATATGGCTCGTCCCAGATTTAGTTCCGTTTTCCTTCTTCGCTCTTCGAGCCAATTCCTCAGCTGTCGAGCCGACAAGCAGTCGTCTTTGTTGTAGGACTCGACGGTCTTGAGAAGTTCGACTGTCGCTTCCTGTCCAGCTCCCAAAGCAAACATAGATGCGAAAGCGTCTAGGGCGAGCCTGGCTTCTCTCAGTGGCATGGCACGCTCAAAACCGTACAGGGGTTCTAATTTCTTGATGGAATAACTTTCAACCGAAGCGCGCAAGGCTTGGCGCGTCACTCGGTACAGGTCGACGAAAATTCCTGCCCGTAGCAAGCGGTCTACTGCGTCGACACACACGCCATGTCGTCCGGCCAGTCGCTTGATTGCTGTTTGTTCGTACGGAGCATAGTGATAGATGTGAAAGTCAGGAAACTTTGACCACCTTTCCAACATTTTCGTGATGAATCCTTCAAAGGCTTGCTTTTCCGCGACAGGCTCAAAAGACCATTGAGGCTCATATACGGGATCCTTGCCAGAAGCATCCATTAGGCTACCTAGGAGATACTCCACACCCGTTCCAAAGGCAAACTCATCTCCTTCGAAATCGAGAAAGACATCTCCAGGGGACGGGGTTGGTAGGGCCGCGAACCCCTTTTCCTCTTCGATGGGCTCGAGAATCTCATAGATCATCTTCCCTTCATTACGGCCGTTTCGCTGGAGATGCGCTTGTCCATGGATCCGAACTAGCGCGGCTTCTCCGATTCGATCGATCTTAGGCAAGACGGGAAGCTTTAGAGTTCCCAATGCCTCTAGCGTTTGGATATTGCGCGCAACTAACTGCTTCCGTTGGTTTCGCGTAATCCCTGCTACCAGCGACAAATGATCATCGGTGTGTCGTTGTTTGTCGCAGACGGAAAACCATGTGCAAACCCTACAGAGTTCTACTGGTTCGGGGTAGGTACCCGTGGGCGCTGGGCCCGCCCTCAGAAAATCATTTCTGACCTTCCGGAAATAGGCAATATAGCAAGCGACCGCGAACGACTCCACTTTGGAGTCGCCCAACACCACGTGCATTCGTTCTGGTACGACACCTTGCGTCTTGGCCAGAACCTCGGAATAGAAGCAGAGTTGGAGTATAGCGTTGGCCCTTGCGGACCGTGCGAGTTTCGTTTCTGCCACTTCGTAGGACCAGGAACCCAAAGGGCTCGGCTTCTCGACTTTGACCAAGAAATCCGACCGCCCTCCCCAAGTCCCGTCTTCCAGCGTCCCCTGATAGACAACATCCGCCCCAGAACGGAGGGCTTTTGTCGTCTCCGCCACGGCGTCCTGCCAGGAAAGTGCCGCTGGGATTTGCACCACGTTCAGACTTTTGCCAGCGTCTAGCTTGTGCAAATAGTTTTGCTCGTGCCGAATTCCGAGCTCTCGCAGGAGCTCCTGACTCGGATCGCGGGAAAATGGCTTTTCTCGCCTTCCAGCCGCTGCGTCTTGCTCAAGTACGCTCAGGTGACGGCACGCGAGGAAGTTGATGATATCGGTTGCGGAGAACATGGATAAGAAATGCTTTCCTCGGCTTCCCCGAAATCACAACACGATCGATGGGCGCAGTCGAGCTATATCTGCTAAATCTAACCACCTGGTTACTGCCACATGATGATCGCTTGTTTGTCAGGTTCGGGTCAGCCCCTTGAGGGCGGCGTGAGCGAAGGGCAAACGACAAGGCATGACAAAGTGCTGAGGGTGCGGTAATTTTCCAGTATGGAAACCGTGGACGTAAAGTTTCCATCCGAACTTATGAGAGTCGCAAATTTGGAGGAGAGCGGCCTCTCCCAGGAAGTCGCTCGACTGCTGGCGCTCGAATTTTTCCGCGAGGATAAGGTCTCACTGGGACGCGCCACTGAGCTATGTCTGACGCCGTTGGCGGCTTTCATGGATTTTGCGGCAAGGCATCGTGTTCCCCCGCTACGGTATAGCTTTGACGACATGGAAGAAGAACGCCAGACGGCTGGCCGTCTCAAAGCGTGACCGTCGTCGCCGATCAGCATTCTCGTGCTAAACTGAGGGACATGGAAGTCACACTGCATATCCCCGACGATATCGCCAAGCGGCTTTCTGCCGCTGGTGGGGATGTGTCGCGCCGCGCATTGGAGGCGGTCGCTCTAGAAGGCTACCGCGAGCAGACTCTGACGCTCTACCAGGTTTCGGAGATGCTCGGGCTCTCTCGCGTCGAGACGGAAGATTTTCTGGGCCGACACCATGTCCCCCTGGCTGTGATCGGCGAAGCGGACTTGGACCGGGAAGCAGCATTATTCGAAGCGGCGTCGCGTCGCAACCCGCGCTAACATACTCGCGGGATGAAAGCTGTCTCCAACACTACGCCACTCCGGTGTTTGATCGCCATCCAACAAGAACATCTACTCGGACAACTTTTTGAGAAGGTCTTTGTCCTCGTTGCGGTGCACGAGGAATTGAAGGATGCGAAAACGCCGGAAACTGTGCGCTGCCGCGTGTTGGCAGGCACTTCCTGCCTGGTCGAGGTCCGGAAAGTGCAGGAAACTCAGACAACCATGTTTCCAGTCTTGCATCGAGGCGAACGGGAAGCCATTCTGCTAGCGGAAGCATTGCGGGCGGATGTGCTTTTGATCGACGAACAAGTTGGACGCACTATAGCTCTGAGCCGGAATCTCCCGCTCTCGGGAACGCTGGGTGTCCTGGAACAGGCTGACCGGACCGGCTTCGTGAGCGATTTCCCACAAGTTCTCCAGCGATTGAAGGCGAGCGGGTTCTTTATCACGGAGGCCCTGGAGCAACAGCTCTTAGGGCGTCGTCGCGCGCGAGGAGGCCGCTCGTCATAGAACCTCGCGAAAGGAGGTTCGCGTATTCTTTCGTCCCCGTAATGTCCTCGAACGACAAGGGAGTATAATACGTTGTGTATCCCCCCTGTTCCTCAGTGGGCAGGAAGCGAAGCCGACCTTTTGGGTCGGCTTCAGTGTTTTAGCCCTTTTGAAAACCCCTTAGCTGCCCACATGAATTGAGGTTCAAGTGATTTAGAACTTCGTATTTTGGTGCCGCCCTCCAGTACGGAGTGGATAATAAATCTCTTATCGGGCCCATCTCGCCGCCGACGTGGGCGGTAGACCACAGCAGCCAAGGTGTCATAGCCTAGACGGAGTCACGCGGCCTAAGAACTGATAACGCATGCGCCTCTATTCCGGCACCACAAAATCCCTTATCGAGGACTCAACTTATAACCGCATTGCCACGAAACTAAGAGATGCCTTCTTCCTTGAATTTCGGTACCAGCCACCAGTCGCCGAGGTGAATTCCTGGAACAATTCTCTCCGCGCTGTCTCACAAGTTTTTCAAACAGCAAGCTTGCTCGATCATGGCGTTTTGCTGGAACTTCAACTCCCACTCACCTCCAAGCGGCTTGACTGCCTTGTGACCGGGTACGACAGCAAGAAAGCACCTAACGCAGTCATCATAGAGCTAAAGCAGTGGAGCGGCTGCAAAGGCGCATCTGGCAAGAACGAGGTAGCGACCTTCGTTGGCGGCAATGTCCGGGATGTGCTTCATCCTTCCGTCCAAGTCGGTCAGTACATGACGTATCTCACTGATTGCCACACGGCTTTTCAGGGCGAAGGCGGAATCAGCGCACATGCCTGTTCTTATCTGCACAACTACAGCCCGATAAAGGACGATCCTCTTTTCTTACCGCAGTTTGCAGAGCAGATTAGGCGGTCTCCGGTCTTCA
>Ga0137398_10000717_pt1 | contig 12427 bp, 16 predicted proteins | sample czorhiz216metaG_FD_106659 | JGI IMG/M metagenome (GOLD analysis project Ga0137398, IMG submission 106659) | Vadose zone soil microbial communities from Angelo Coast Range Reserve, California, USA - czorhiz2.16 metaG | ecosystem: Environmental > Terrestrial > Soil > Vadose zone | place: USA...
CACCCCACCGAACCTCAATGCTCATATGATCCCGTGGAAGGTCTCCCACTGGCACCCGATGCCGATCCCATAGATAAAATCAGAGAACTAGAGGAACAAGTTGGTGTGTCTATTTATTATTGTCCATGTTCGACTTCGACTGTTCATCTTCGCATAGCCACACTCACGAGGAAACTGAAGTCACAGAGGGGAAGCGTATCTCCCTCCCGTTCTGTATCTCCCAATCATCTTCGCCCTCCTAGTCACAGTCACCACATCAACCATTCTCCCTTATCGGCCACCATTACCCTCTCGCCCGAATTTGAACCCTGTGGTATAGCCACCACACCTAACGCATGGGCTGATGGCCCATTGGATTCGAATGCTGTGCCTTTGAGCAAGTCTACGAATCAAATGGGTCCCGGAGTCGTCTCCCCACGACCTCCTCATTCAGACGCCTTGTCTGGCCTCATTCACTCAGGGTGGAACCCCGATCTGCCCGAGCCTGCTGTGCTCGACCATTAGTTTGTCCACGATTGACCTGTTTCATTTACTTTGAAACTGATTGCTTCGCAGCATAGACGTTTTCTTCAAATGCGACCCCTGTGGATCTAGGATTTTTCACAGGCCCGATTTTTTAGCCTCCATGAGGCTCCCACCCAAAAACCCCGGTTTTCCTCATTGTGCTATTCTACACGCCATTGTCAGTCCTCCGCCCTGGCCGGTGCTTACTGTCTCTCTCTAACCTTTTATGGTAGTGTGCCTCGGCGTCTCGCTGGGTCTCTAAGAACATAATCACTCTCCCAGATGGCAGTCGAAGGGATCGATTCGCTGAGTTCCATGCCAGCAAGACCCGTTCTTACATAGACAGAACCATGGCCAGTGGAGAGGATATATTTGCCGTGATGCAAGCTTGCATCTTACTATCCTGGTACTTCTATTCCGAAGGCCGCTGGGTCGAGATCTGGGTGTTCGCAGGCTTCCAGACAAGAACTGCTATACCCCTCCGCTTGAATTATCCGGGGACGTTTGCAAGACATAGCGTCGGATCACCTGGCGCTTACCTTGCACCGCCCAGGGATGCGCTCGATTTAGAACTCCGGCGCCGTACTTGGTGGATGGCGGTACTGTTCGATCGCATTGTGTCTGTTGGAGGTTGGGTCCACGGCATTGATGAGCGTGACATCGGGACGGAACTCCCCCTTCGCACGCAAGACTTTGAAACTAATGTGCGTGAACGGATTCCGACATCGAGGAGAACACCTACCTGATCTCGTTTGCAGCAAAGCATTGCAGACAATCCCCAGAGTCTGTTCACCCCAGACGTCTTTACCATTCATCCAGAAGAGTACACTGATTCGTTTCTACTGCTTATCAAGTCCATGATGCTGTTCGGTAAAGTTACCGATTTTAGTGTTCGAACCAACCTTCGAGCGTCGGCACCACTGTCCAGAATCCAGAATCCATTCGCTACACCCGGGTTTGAAGAACTAGATCGACTTGTATCCACGGATTTTATTGCCAGTTTCCCGCCGCGCTTTAAAAACAGCCTCGGCGATATGGAAAGCATGTACGGTGGCGGAGGGCTTGACACGGATCTTTACCTGGTCCATCTTATTCCCCACGCGTACGTGACACAAAGTCATGCGGTCAACATCCTCACAGCTTTTATAGTGCGACAATTACGCTGCACAACCCATACATAGATATCTTGGATCGTCAGAGCGTATCCACGTTGCGCTGTGTTCAGGCATCTCGTGCTATCCTTGCACAGCATTACACGCTTGCATCTTCATCGTTCGATATCACACGGCTTCATCCCGTTGTAACGGTACGAACATTGTTTCGCGAACGAGTGAGGCCGCGTGCTAACACGATTGTCCAGATCTGTTGGTACCTGGCCGCTGTTGTCCAGGTCCAGCTTTGCAAGTACTTTATCGAAACTGGTGATACCGATCAGGAGTACGGTGTGTGGGGTGTGATCAATGTTTTACGGTAAGGTTCCATCATCACGTTTCACTGTATTCTAATTCTGATTTCCCCAAGATTTGCAATGACTGACTACGGCAAACGTTCCCCCATCGGAAGTACGCTGTCTGCTTTTCACCGGTTCATTAGCGCTTTACTAAGCAGCACGTCCAGCTCGCCAAGAAAAATTACTACATGGACTTATGACTGAAATTGTCCGTATGACCACCCAGCAGCAACCCCTCGAGGTTGGCATACCCCTTTACCCCTTCTCCCATGCGGGCGTGTGGTCCAAACGGGCGCCAGGCAGTGAGGAAGATGCGGGCCATGTGCCTGTGGCTCCGCTCCCATTGAGCCCCTCATTTGAGGAAACGGTTGACCCATCCCGCGGCTCCCCGGCACATTCAACCACTTCACCTCCAACCACTGATGGGCTGGCATGGGTCTCGCTCTAGCAACTGTGTTCCAATCTTTGTCGAACAGGCTCGGGTGCGCTATTGGCGGGGCTCCTAGAGTTCTCGGACCATTATTTCTGGGTTTCTCTGTATATTACTTGGTGGGACAGATTTTTGTCCCTTTAGTATAGTTATTTTCGCTGGTTTGTGTATGCTGTCATAGTTTTTGTCGTAGGGGGGTAACAAAAGTCGGAAAAGCGATGCTGAGGGCCGTATGTAGTTCGTGGCGTTACATCTGTTGCAGATAACGCTCGGTTATCCTCAGCAAATTCTCGTATGAAGCTACGAACAAAAGATATGTAGTAAGCAGGGCTGGGAAACTAAGCTGCTGGCGTGTCACGGTTGTGGTGGGTGCCAAGGCATGTGTGATGTGGTATGGTGTGGTCTTTTGGGACCATGACCTGAGACATTCCCGACGTCTCATGGGCAATGATAGACCTCATGTAATAAGAATACGCGTCATAATATCAAACGTGGGTGTCCTATCCTCTCGCCATTCTCTGTCGCTCAGCTTCAAGCATGGCGTCGAATTTTTGTTGCTCGGCCAGTCGGTCAACGGCATGTTCTTGTGATCTCCTAGCCTGGTCACTTTCTGTATTCTCAGATTTTGGTCGACCTGCGTTTTGTCGTAGCTCATCCCAGGAAGACCGTGTCGCCATGCTGCGCCCATGTTCCGCTCGGATCTCGTCCCAACGACTCCCGCGTTGGGATGGTTGTGAAGTGTCTAAGGAACGCAAAATGATAAGTGTCTGTAGAGGTGTATAGGACGAGTTACTATACTAGAGTTGGGACTCAAGGTAGCCTTGTTAACGTCAACGGTAGTTTCTTCCCATGGCCCTCTAGAAGTGATGGCACCATCAACCATTTCTTGGTTCCCATTGTCTGAACTGGGGTATTGGTCGGCGCGCTCGCCCTCGGGCTTTTCACCAAGCCTGGACTGGATGTTATCTATCGCTTGAAAGAACGCAGGCCGGTTGTCAAGATTACGGAAGAAGTCGAAGTGGGCGTTGGCGCGCACGGCTGTGCCGCCGATGACGCCACCCGCAGAGGCGACCGCAGCAAGGGAGGCGATGCGATTGATGGGGATCGGTGTCCTACGGAGCATCTGGCCATAGACGACGATGGACAGGGTGCCAATGATGCCGCCGGCAATCTGGGAAAGGGGAGGTGAGAATGGATGGATGGACGATTTGGGCAGGTGAGATGAAAGCGGACAGAGTAATAACGCTGGGCGCCGGGAAAGAAATCTACGGCGGCATCAAAGTCGCGTTGTGTTATAAGGCCATCGTGTAGTTCAGGACGGAGAAGTTGTTCTGTGTTGGCGCGTGTGTTGAAGTTTGACTCGAACCAAGTGAGGGGGATTGGCACACGCGGTGGGTCGGGACGAGCCATCATAGGCGCTTTTCCCTCTCTCACAGGTGACCTTATGACCACCGCATTCCAAGTGCGTCAATCCGACAAAGCCCTGCCCCCCCCTGTAAAAGATAGTCTTCCCCCAGTTCCTCCTCAGGATCCCCCACATCCCTTTTCCTCCCCACCCCATCTCCCACCAAAGCCCAATCCTCACTATGACCCTTCGCCGCTTTCCAACGGCCTTCGCCCTCCGCCCGCACCCATCGACATTCCTTCTCCAGACCAATTTTTAAGCCAAGGTGACGCTCTGCGCTCCTTCCCTACTGCCGATTCCTCATTCTGCTCGCTTCCATCAGACCTCCACGCTGGTTCAGGCACTCCCACCAGCCCCGCCAGCTCCGATATGCGTGCCAAGCGAACAAACCCATTGGTGGATCTTATAGACACGGAAAAACTTTACGTAGAGCAACTAACAGGTATCATTCGCGTGAGTTTTCCTTCACGCCAATTTATTGGGGCCGTCTCGCGCTAGTGCTCATGGCTGATACAGAAAATTGCTTCGGCATGGTCGCGCTCGAATCTCCCACCTCATGACCTAGACCTGATGTTCAGAAGTATAGAGAGCGTGTACAAAGCTGATCGCTCCTTACTTTCCGTCCGTACTTTCGATCTCATCCATACCCTTTCCACTGAGCTGATGCTGTCGATGTAGCGCCTGAAAGAAATTGGCACGAACCCCTCCTCACCAAAGGCGCTCGGTGATCTCCTTATGCGATGGGTGCGTCCCGGTGTAGAATGGCGCGTTGAATTCCATATCCTCATTCTATTCGACAGATCAACGAACTAGAGGGGCCATATGCCACATATTGCGAGCGATATTGCACAGGCTTCGACGCGTGGGAACCCGTGCGCAACAACGCCCGTCTCCCCGGTGTGCTTGCAGCCTTTTCAGCAAACCTCCCGCCTCCAACTCCCCCGTCTGCCGACCCAAATTCGCAGATCTGGACCCTGGACGAGCTGTTCCTTCTCCCGATGGGACGTTTGAAGTACTTCAAAAAGCTGTATGGGCGTTTATTAAAAGGAACTCAGCCGGGTCGAAGCGATCACAAGCTCCTAGCTGATGCCGCCGAAAAACTTGTCAAGCTACTTGCTATCCTAGATGCGCGCGCTACGATCCTGGCTGGGTCATCATCACCAACAGCCCCGGTAGCAGAGGACGAAGTCGTGGTTGACCTCCGCAGCCCAACAGAGGTATCAAAGATGCGGGAACTTCCTCCCATTGAGACTAAAACAGGGAGTGAGACAAGTTCTGTCCGGGGATCTAGCCTCTCTAGCGCGTGCGTTTCAGTCTACATGATGATGGAGTCCTGTTTACATTTTTCTCAGTGCCAGGTCCTCCAATGACACTAGCTTGTCGTCTGTAGAACGAGGGCCAATAGGCGAATTATCGATTCCTCTGCCTGATCTCGAGAACCGTTTGGCCGTGGAAAGATGCCTGGATATTTTTACCATGAAGCCCAGGGTAAATTGCTAATCTAGTCTCGTCTTCCAGCTCCATGTTGACCTTAGAGCAGCCAGTTCGCCTTCAGATTTACCCTCCCTCATTACCCTACGTAAGGTCGTTGAGAATTGGTGTAGATGTGGCTGTTCGCTTCGTCCCCCGGTCAACAGGTGTTGAAGTCAACCACTTCGGTGGCCGGCTTTTTATCCTATCAGATCTTTTTCTACTATGCGAGAAAATGCCACCTGAGGAGAAGAGCGTAGATACCCCCAGTGCGGATATGTGGCTACTTTACCCTCCTTTGGCCGGGAAGCATCTCAAAGTGGCGACAGTAGAAAACGAAGGTTGGATTTGCCCATAATATCTGGATATCGATGGCTGACTATACGGGATATAGACCGTGCGTTGCAAGTGACCATTCTAAGAAAAGAAAAGATAGTTCTGATTTTCGCATCACCGGCTCTGCGGGAAAGGGTGCTCTCTGATCTTCATGAGTGCATCGAATTTGCTAGTGCTGGTAAGTGTCTGTCCCGGTGTCCTTCTCTGAGTTGAACTCATTTCTATGAAACCAGTTCACGCTTCTTCCAAGCATCCACTTCCTCCCATGCCGACGCTAAATGGGATTCCCAGACCTCCACTCGCTCCCAATGACGCCATGCCCTCTTCTCAAACGGCTCCGGATCTACGCCAATCAAATGCTCCGTCTATGAGTAGTCGTAGCTCTTCGCCGCACCGTGTTTCTTCCCCAGTTAGCCCTTCAGTATCTCGCCCCGACTCTGGATTTTCAAGGAACAGCCGTGACGCCGCCCATGGCTCCATGTCACTCACCAGTAGCATGTCAAATCTTGTTCACTCTCTTGAAGCACAGATTCAACAAGGTGGTAGCTGGGCACAGCCAGCACCCCAACCCCTTTCAACCCCATCGAACCCAGCTCGCCAACCATCTCTGTCTGATGGCTTGGACAACAACGTTGGACAACCCCAGTTTGTAGGTGGTGCCCCTCTTGGTCCTGGGTCCGCTCCCCAGCCTCCCCCACTTCAACCCGTTGCCCCGTTTCCCAAAGGCCCTGCACCCGGCCAAGTGATCAGTCCTGGGCAACTTCTTCCTCCCCAACGTGCCGCCAGTGCGGACCCTATGGGCAGACGCGGCCCTTTGGGTCTTGCCCACGCCCAGCAACCGATGCACGGTATGGACCCGGCTGGTGCCCAAAGGTTCCCTCCACATTTACCTCCAAACCCCATAAATGGCCAATTTATGCCTCCTAATGTTCCTTATGGTGCTCCGCCTGGCCGCGAGGCTTCAGACCCCTCATTCCCAGGTGGGCTTCGTAAGAGTCCATCCGCCTCACGCCTCAATTCGCTGCCCGAGCCAGGGCATGCCCACCCATTCCACAGAGCGCCACATCCAGGAATGGCAAGCAGCCCTAATCTACTGTTGCCACGAACAAGCTCCTCGGGGTCGATGGGCGAGCCACAACTTCGCGTCCTTCCTCCGTCCGCTCAGTTCCGTGCACCATCGATGGTCGTCGGGACAATTGACGAACCGAGCCCACCCACGTCGCCAACTGCGGAGATGCCAACCAAGACTGAGCCAGTCACGTCTACCATCTCTGCACAGATGAAATGCAAGGTATTTTTGAAGCAAGGCCACGCACAGTGGAAGTCGCTCGGGTCTGCTAAGTTGAAGCTATACCTTGAGCAACCGACGAACGTGAAACAGTTGGTGGTGGAGGCGGAGGACAGGAACAAGTCCGTATTGATCTCAACTATCGTGCTCACGGATGGCGTCGAGCGTGTTGGGAAGACGGGCGTTGCGGTTGAGCTGAGTAACAGTGGTTCGCGCACCGGAATCATTTACATGATTCAACTACGCAACGAACAGGCCGCTGTTGGACTATACGAGAGTCTCCTGGCAGGTTCAGATAGAACGGTAATACGGTAATCATGACATTCAGACGCTCTTGCTTTCTTTTTTTACTACACGTGCGCACCCTCTTTATGTTGGTTCGCTGGTTACTTCTTGTCTTTTGATACCCAGTTAGTATTCGCATGCAATTAGGGGCCAATCTAGAATAATACGCGGTGTTCATTTGGACATTTCATTTCTTTGGAGGGCGGGAGACGACGGCCCGAACGGGAAGGTGACAGTGACAGAATGCGTGGGTACCAACTTGAAAGATGCGGGCGAAAGAACTAGTAGTACAAGCGGGAAGAGCACGACGAGGTAAAGCGAAGTAGACGTACAGGGCAAGCAGTAGTAAAACATACGACGAGCGCCAAGGCAAATACAGGCAAGATACAAGGAGGCGCCGGTGCACAGCGGTACAGACTAATAGTAGGCATTAAAATAGGAAGACCCGTTCAAACAAAAGGTAAAGGTGAGGAAACCGAGAAGCGGGGCTAGGAGCGGGTCAGAGGGAGAGGGAGAGGGAGAGGGGGGAGAATGGTGACAAACCTAGGGTCCTGGAGAGCAGGGGAAATTACCCGTGTCCGAGTCCCGACCCTAACTGTATACGACAATCCAACAAACTGCTAAATATGTGGCGGCAAATCAACTAGCCAAAACGGACAACTCAGGCCCATATCGTAGATGTTGGCAGTGATACCCCCTAACTGAATGTACACTACTGTAATTAAACACCATCTAGTAATACTAGTGCGTGAATGGGGCACGGGCACGCTGGCCCAGCGCAGCCGCAGCCCCTTCCGAGTCATCCGTCCGTCCGAGTATATTGTGTGAATCCGGGTCCTTCCTTGTCTTGTTCAAAGGCACGGGCGCATGAGTGGGGAACAGTTGGCCCAGTACTGTACAACCCCATTGTCCGAGTCCGAGTCTGAGTCGCCACATTTATCGTTACTGTGTTTGCCATGATGACGTGTGTCTTTTGAATTTGAAGTAAAGGAAGACTGGATGACCTCTTCCGAGCATGTTGGTTTGATGGTGGTTTCTCCCCCGCCACGATCCGTGCTGCACCCACTTCCCCTACCTATAACTGCACTGCGGGGTGTGGCACCCTAACTGTGACCGACTGCGGCGACTGGACCTAATTTCCGCTTGCCCACACACTGACATGTACAGTACCGTACAAGCAACACATCGGGTCAAAAAATATTTGTTTAAAGTTTCAAAAGCTTCTTTTTCACCCGGTGACAAAAAAACCTCTGAAACTTTTAACAAATATTTACGGTTTCGCCTTCACATGTACACACAATTTTTTTGGCGGTTTGCTCACTTTTTTTGACTTTTGATCCCCAGATGACATGGAATAGACCTAGAGTGCACCCACGAGGTAACGACATTTTAATTAACGCCATCCCATTGAACTTCGGCTGCTAGCGAGACATGGTCGCTGCCAGATATCCCCTTGCGAGGGAGGCCAGGATGGAGGTTTTCTGTTCTGTGTGGTTGAAGCAGGCGCATAATAGAAGCTCTTCGGTTCGGAGGATCGATAACCCAAATGTAATCTAAGAATTTTGTTCAGCTATGTTTGAACCGAGTTCGGCGAGATAGTAATCACCCAACACGCTCTGCCAGTAGTGTGTATAGCTAGTCCATTCCGGTTCATATGCGCCTCGTTTATGAGGTGGTAGTCCCATCCGTTCGCCGCAACGAGGAACTGGGCTAGCACTAGAAATAGTTTCTAAATGTCTCTGACCTTCATCATACAAACTCCGCGGACGCAGGGTGGTAACGGCAAAAAGATCCAACAACTCGGAGGAGTTGAGCAAGCCGTCAGCCGGCGAAGCCTCGCGTGCATTCGTGATCACCCTGTCCGGATCGGCCTTGGCGCCACCATCTTCGTCGTCATTGGCCGCGGCAGGGTTAGTGAGCGGTATGGTAGGGTCGACAGAGACGTGTACAACGCGAGATCTTTCTAGAAGCTCCTCCTGGGCTGATGTCAACATGTCTCCGACTAGGAGAGCATAGCCCGGTTCTTGAGGACTAAAGTTGAAGTCTGGGGGTGTGCGCGGAAAGCGATCAGGGAAAGGCTCGGAGAGCATCAGATGGATGCGTGACTTGCCCCCTGCAAGGAAGCACGGCCAGGACAGAAGCCCTGAGCTTTCACGGTACTTGACGACTTCGCGAAGTAAGATGCCCGCCTGTCTGAGAGCGGATCGAATGACTGGTCGAACACATCGAACAAATCCACTTACCTGGCCCGTTCATACGCATATCTGGTGGAAGTTACGAGTAAATTGAGAATTAGCTTTATTATGCGCTCGTTTGATCAGTCGAGGTTGAACTGACGAAGGGTGCCAAAACAGGTGGGTTGTCGCGACTATATAGCCTTTGCTGGGCTGCCCGAGCCTTTCCAAAGCGACGATGTTGGCTATGTTTTTCGTCCTGAAGCTCAAACCTTTGCGCGGGAGTTCATTACCATGATCGTTGCGAATGTCAATATCGTCATAGTGAAGGACAAATTGGTCACGAATCGCCAAGGAATCTTTGCGAAAGCCGATAAGACAGCCATGTTTCTTCCTAGGACCCGCTGCATACACATGGCCGTAATTGGCCTCCTCTAGAACGGGTATCAGTTTTTCTAAACGATCAACCTCCTGGAGGTACCGGATATAGATAAGCGTATGTAATATCGCGCAGCCCGTATGGCTATTTCTCACTTGAAGACACAGGATGTCCGCATCCGCAGAAAGAATTTCCTTGAAGAGCATGTGCTCTCGCTGGGTAGCCTTTAAGCAGTCACTGTCGGGGAAAAGCTCGCGACCTTGGAGTGGGTTTTCGAAGGTGTAGCTCGCATTCAAATCTTAAGTATGACCGATCTCCACTCACGGACGAGGCATTGGGCTAAGAGCTGGAAGTAGTTGTATAAGTACGGAGATCATTATCTATCCAACGCTGTGTACACAGGAACAGAAAACAAAATTACGAACATTCCATGTCATAATCTTCGCAGTATGGGTGGCGTTTGTGTGGCTATCCTGGACTGCCAACCAGGGTCGTTGCGGTATTTGACCTTTTTCATTATTCACAAGGGACCTTGGAGGTGTGGAGGTGGCACTCGTAGCAGCTTTCTCTTTCTCCAAGCGACGTGCCTCCCGGAGTGCAAGCTGTTCTGGAGTGGGAGTGAATGTCCCCGGCATACGGTAAAGGATAGAACTGCGGCAGACAAAATTGAAATTGAAATGCTGTGTTTGTGCGCGCCTGGGTAATGCTGTGCCTTAAAACGCGGTCCCAAGCGCATCGCCTTTCCTCTCACCTTCACTCAGTGGCATGAATCGCTTATTGTCCTTCTTTAAAAGACGACTATCGAGGCCAACTTCATCGTCCTTCTTTTCCACCAATAACTCCCGATTTGCTCAGGCTTTGCAACCCGACATGCCCCAAACCTTGCAGACGTCCTCATCCGAGACTTTTGGAGACTTTGATCTCATTAACCGTGTCAAGATCGGCTTTTCTGATGTCACAGTTTCCAGTTGGCGTAGTAGGATCACTGGTCTCAATGTGGTTCACTTGGATTACGAGGGTGAGCGATTCACGGCAGCCGTGAGCCTCCCCTCTTATGTATATCTTTACTTTGTCAATAGCTCCCCTCGTGAATGGTTATTTTGTGGTGGCTACTGAGAGTACGCGAACTCTGCCTTCGCAAATCCATGGTTGTCTTACAATACGCAGTTTTCAATGATACTGGTTGTCCGCATACACTGGAACAGTGAGTACACGTTGGGCACGCGTGGCTTCGTACCTGACGCACGCGTTTTCAAGTCTGGTCTTCATGGGTTCGGAGAAGTACCCTTACAAAGGCATCATAGACCACTTTGCGAACCGTGGTTTCTCCAATGGCACCAATGCATGGACCGACACGGACCACACTGCCTATACAGTCTCCACCGCTGGAGAGGCGGGATTCTTGCAAATCCTTCCTATCTATGTCGATCACATCCTATATCCTACCATCACGAAGACCGGATTCACTACTGAGGTCTGCTGAAACCTTCCTGCACCTACGCCTATCCGACTAGCCTGCCCTTCTTAGGTACATCACATTAATCCGCAAGGCGAGAATTCGGGTGTTGTGTACTCCGAAATGCAAGGCCGGGAAAATACGTCTGGGGATCTTATGGCCTTACAGTACGTGAATGATCTATCGTCTTCTGAGCTTCGCGGTTTGATTCTACTGTCCGGATATTTCATACCCTCAGAGCGCAACGTCTGCTTAACCCTCCGGAGAGCGCTTACCGAAGTGAAACTGGTGGATTGATGACTGCCCTTCGAAAGCTAACTGTTGAGCAAAGTAATGGGTTTCTATACTTCTCAGACTCAGTTACTGACAATTTCCAGTTCGCTACTACCACAGGACCTATTATGTTCCTCACAACTTGTCGCTCATCGTTACTGGAAAGTTCTCCAGAGGGACAGAGACCCTCTTATCTCTTGTGCAGAATAAAGTCGAGCCCAATATCGTTGCGCACGGTCAAAATAAAGGTCCAAAGCCACCTGGCTGGAAACGCCCCTTCCTGGAGACACCTAGCGCCCAGCGGAAGCCTATCGCAGAACTCATCGAACACACAGTAGAATTCCCGGAGAAGGATGAAAGTACAGGGGAGCTGTTGATATACTACATGGGCCCTCGCAATGATAATTTGATCGAGTTTAAGGCACGCATCTCTTCCCCGTGTTACACCTTCGCTCACCATGACGCAGGCAATTGACGCTCTGAGCTCATATTTTACGTCTTCTCCTACTGCACCCCTCAATAAAGAGTTCGTAGAGATAGAATCCCCTCTCTGGTGCGTCCTGTTGGCTCCTATATGACGGTTGTTCTCACCGGTTGCAGCACCTACATATACATTGGAGTGGAACTCAGAGCGACACTCTCCGATTTAATGATATACGTCGGTTCCGTTCCGACTGAGCACCTAGATACATTTGACGCTAAGCTCCACGAGAGTCTCCGCCGTATTGTCAAGGAGGGTGTAGACCTAAATCGTATGAAAATGGTGCTTGATCGGGATGAACGCCAGGTATTCTTCCGTTTCATGGCGCTGTTTCAACATTTCTAATAATTTTCAAGCTTCGCAGCAAAGTCGAATCCAATGGCGGAGATGCATTCTCGCCAACCATGATTGCTAACTTTCTCTACGGACGTTCGGATGGCTCTCAGATCGAGGAAGCCTTGGATGAGATCAAGTTCTACAATACATTGAGAAACTG
>Ga0137398_10000718_pt1 | contig 12426 bp, 6 predicted proteins | sample czorhiz216metaG_FD_106659 | JGI IMG/M metagenome (GOLD analysis project Ga0137398, IMG submission 106659) | Vadose zone soil microbial communities from Angelo Coast Range Reserve, California, USA - czorhiz2.16 metaG | ecosystem: Environmental > Terrestrial > Soil > Vadose zone | place: USA...
ACCTGAATGATGAATATTTGGAACCCTATCAACTGGTCGTGTGGCTTAACGATTCGCCGGCCGCTGGGGAGCAACGACGCGCTTTTGAACGCTACATGGACAACGGAGGCGCTTGGTTGGGTTTTCACGCGGCCGGATATAACGATAAAGACACAAACTGGCCATGGTTCGTTGCCTTCATGGGAGGCGCGGTATTTCACATCAATAACTGGCCGCCGCTTCCCGCGAAGCTGGTCGTCGACGACGCAACTCATTTGCCTACTGCGGGCATTCCTCAGACCTACGAATCTCCTGCCAACGAATGGTACGTTTGGAAACCGAGTCCCCGCCTGAACAAAGATGTGCGGGTCCTGGCTACTCTGGACCCGTCAAATTACCCACTCGGTCTGAAGGACGTCATCACGAGCGGCGACCTTCCCGTCGCGTGGACCAACACGAAATACAAGATGATTTACATGAACATGGGGCACGGAGACAAGATCTTCATGTCTTCCATACAGAACCGGCTCATAGAAAATGCGACGAACTGGCTCGGGACAGCGCCTACTTCCGAAGACGATCCAGCGGCGACCGGGAAGGAAATCAGCCCCCACGGAATTGTGTTGAATCCTAAAACCGACAAAATCTACGCGGTGAACACCGGCAATGGCTCTGTGACCGTGCTCGATGGCGGTGGCCACACCACCGCGGCGGTGAAAGTGGGAATCGATCCCGAAGCCATCGCCATTAATCCGGTCACCAACAGAATTTATGTGGCCAACGAGGGTAGCGGCAACGTAAGCGTGATTGATGGAGCAAATGACAAGGTCATCGCAACCGTGATGGTAGGAGAGTTTCCTTACGTGATCGCCGCAAACCCGGTGACCAACAAGATCTACGTCTCGAAGACCTTCAGCAACACGATTACCGTGATCGATGGGCCGAGCAATGTGGCGAGTTCACTGAAGGCTGGCGTGCAAGCGGATGAGATTGCCGTCAACCCGGCCACGAACAAGCTCTATCTCACCAGCTATCAGAGCCAAGACGTGACCGTGATCGATGGCGCCAGCCACAGAGATACGAAAGTTGCTGCGGGAACTCACCTTTGGGGAATCGCTGTCAATCCCCTAACCAACAGGATCTACTTGGCCAACACAGGCAGTTCGAATGTAACGGTGGTCGACGGGAAAACCAATGCCACAACATTGGTAAACACGGGAGAGATTCCCTGCGCGCTTGCCGTGGATTCGTCCAGCGGCCGAATCTATACCGTGAACTATGCGACCGATAACGTCACGGTGATCGATGGCGGCAGTAATTCGGTGATTGCAACGGTCAGTGTAGGAGCGCGACCCCAAGCGATTGCGATTGACTCGCTAAGTCACAGAGTCTACGTCGCGAACAAGCGCGGCGACACAGTAACCGTAATCGATGGTGCGAACAATTCCGTGATCGCAACGGTGAACGCCAGCGGTGGCCCATATGCAATCGCAGTGGACAGCGCCACCCATCGGGCTTTTGTGGCAAGCCTGGCGGGTGGCAGTCTCACGGTGATTGACGGGAGAACGCTGACAGCAATTACGGCGGCCATGCCAACCGTCGAATAGAACAGGCATTTCGTCAGGAATGCCTAGGAGAATGGGCCATGGGATTGGTTGATCGCGAATGTTACTTCACGGCCGCTGCCAGGCAAAGGATTTAGGCCCAACCCTGCAGGAGATTGAACATGTGGAGAGTCGTAATATCGCTGATGCTCGCGCTCTCCGGGTGGGCGCAGGAGTCGCATCCTATCCTGCCACTCGGTTCGCCCGCGCCAAACTTCGAGCTTCCGGGGGTTGACGGAGCGATTCACAGGCTGGCGGACTACTCTTCCAGCCCCGTCCTGGTCGTGATCTTCACCTGCAATCATTGTCCCATCGCACAAATGTATGAACGGCGTATCACGCAACTGGTGGTAGATTACCAGGGCCGCGGCGTCGCACTAGTTGCAATTCAACCGAACGATCCGAAGGCCATCACCATCGACGAACTGGACTCCTCCGACCTTAGCGACAGTCTCGATGAGATGAAGATCCGCGCACAGTACAAGCATCTGACGTATCCCTACCTCTACGATGGGGAAACCCAGTCGGTAGCGGACGCCTATGGCCCGCAGGCGACACCGCACGTTTTTGTTTTCGATCGCGATCGCCGTCTCCGTTATGAAGGTCGTATGGATGACAACTATCGCACCCCATTGGTGAAGACTCACGAGGCGCGCGACGCTATCAATGCGCTCCTGGCACAGCGAGAAGTGGCAGTGAAGCACAGCGGTGTCTTTGGGTGCTCCACCAAGTGGAAGGAAAAGCAGGAGGCTCGCCTGGAGGCGCTGAGGAAAATCGCATCTCTGCCGGTTCAACTCGAGCCGGCTACGGCTGCGGACTTGAAGGCGCTGCGCAGGAATCCAACTCACAAAGTGTTGCTGGTAAGTTTCTGGGCCACATGGTGTGGCTCGTGTGTCCGCGAGTTTCCCGATTTCGAAGACACGTACCGAATGTATGCCGTTCGCGATCTGGAGTTGGTGACGGTAGCCGCCAACATGCCGGACGAAAGGAACTCAGTGTTGCGAGTTCTTGAGAAAATGCATGCCACCAGCCGCAATTTGCTGTTTGCTTCTAACGATACAGCCGCCTTGCAGACCGCTTTCGATCCTAAGTGGGAGTCGGCGGTGCCCTACACGGTATTGATTTCCCCCCAGGGAACGATTCTCTATCAGAAACAAGGGTCGGTGGACATACTCGAGTTGAGAAGAACAATTCTAGCGAACTTGCCGTCAGACTATGAGGGATTCAACCAGTACTGGTCGGAGCCATAACGGACTGGCCCGCCTGATCGAGCTCTCCGTTCAGCCCAACCGTCACCCAGCTTCTTACCATCGGAGATCCTGTGAACATGAAATGCCGCCTCTACCTGTCGCTGTTCATTCTTCTGATTGTGGGATCGTCCATGGTTTGGGCCGGGGACACGATACCTCAAGCGGCGTGGCGTCGTCCGCTCGGGCTTCCCTTGGATAAACCGGGGGTGACGCGAGTACCCGGCAATATCGATGACGGGTACTGGCAAGGGGCGCCGGTGGGCGGATTTGGCTCGGGAACATTCTCGCGCACATACCGTGGAGACTTCTCGCGCTGGCATATCAAAGCCGGGGTGCACAAGTACGCTCCCGTCTATGCCAATCAGTTTGCGATGTTTCAGCAGTCAGAAGGCGAGGCCGAAGCTACGGCTCGGGTCTTAATGACTGATCATCCGACCGACGGTGCTCTGGCAAGCTGGCAATGGGATTATCCCGTGGGCGCGGGAGAATATGCCGCTCTCTATCCCAAGGCGTGGTACGACTACAAATGGGATAAGTTTCCGGCGCATGTCGTGCTCGAACAATTCTCTCCCGTATTGCCCAATAATTACCGCGAGTCGAGCTATCCGGTCGCCGTATATCGCTGGCACGCGGAGAATCCCACCAAGCACGCCATTACCGTCTCCGTTCTTCTCTCGTGGACGAACATGGTCGGCTGGTTCCGCACGTTCACGCGCGATTTCCAGGGCGCCCCCAACCAGGGCAATCACAATCAATTCGTCAAGGAGAAGGTGGACTCCGGAACCATGAAAGGAGTGGTCTTTGATCGCAACCGGGCGAGCGCCGTGCTACGCGAGGCAGATGGACAATTCGTAATCGCTGCGCTGGAGTCGCCAGGAGCTGAGGTCAGTTATCAGGTTTCGTTTCCGGCGGAAGGCGATGGAAAAGCAGTTTGGTCGCGCTTCGCCAAAGATGGACGTCTAGCGAATAGCGATGTCTCTTGGGTGAGCGATAGCGAAAAATTGGCGGGCGCGGTGGCCGTGCGCTTCACTCTTCAGCCGGGAGAGAAGAAAGTCATTCCCATGGTAATTGCCTGGGACTTTCCCGTCATCGAATTCGGAGAAGGCCGCCAGTGGAATCGCCGCTACACTGACTTTTACGGCGCCAGCGGCAGCAATGCCTGGGCAATCGCGCGCGACGGGTTGCGTAACGCCACGGCTTGGAGCGACGCGATCGACGCGTGGCAGACTCCGTATGTAAACGATGAGAGCAAGCCGCTGTGGTATCGGGGCATGCTCTTCAACGAACTCTACACCTTGACCGACGGAGGATCGTTCTGGGGCCGTCCCGTCGGATCCGACAGCAAGGCGGCGCCTTCATTTGCCTTGCTGGAATGCTTTGACTACGCCTACTACGGAACTTTGGATGTACGTTTCTACGCTTCGCTGCCGTTGGTGAAATTCTGGCCGGCCATCGACAAACAAGTGCTGCGCGAGTTTGCCGACACTGTCCCGAAGGAATGGCCGGAAAAAGGCCAGTGGGTCTGGAAGTCGCAGCAGGCTGGCGAAATCACTTTGCACATGCGGAAGAAGAAGGGTGCGGTGCCGCATGATCTCGGCGTGCCCGAGGGAGATCCTTTCATTGCCGTGAATGAACCCGGCTGGCAGGACACGAATGATTGGAAAGATCTGAATTCAAAATTCGTACTGATGATTTATCGTGACTACGTTCTGACCGGCAGCGAGGACAAGATTTTCTTGCGGCAGATGTGGCCGGCAGTGCAGGACGCAATCGCTTATTTGCAGCAATTCGATCACGGTGGCGGAGTGCCTGAGAACGGCGGTTATCCCGACCAAACTTACGATTCGTGGGTCGTACGAGGGGTGAGCGCTTACTGCGGAGGCTTGTGGTTGTCGGCCTTGCGAGCCACCGAAGAGATGGCGCGGGTGCTAGGTAACAACGACGCGGTTGTGAAGTACCACCAACTGTTTCTAAGAGCCCAGGAGACATACATCGATAAGCTTTGGAACGGTGCGTATTTTCGCTACGACACCGACAGCGGATATCGCGACAGTGTACAGGCCGATCAGTTGGCCGGACAGTGGTATGCCAACATGATCGGGCTCGGGGACTTGGTTCCTCGCGAAATGCAGTTGACGGCGGCCCGAAAGATATTCGACTTCAATGTCATGAAGTTTGGCGACGGCAATATGGGAGCGGCTAACGGCATGGCTCCGGATGGGTCGATCATTCGCGATAACGAGCAAGCCCCGGAAGTTTGGGTAGGAACCAGCTTCGGCCTCGGTGCTCTGCTGCTGAGTGAAGGAATGCGAGAAGAAGGCTACCGCACGGCTTGGGGCTTGTATCACGTCATCTACGAAAGCAAGGGATATTGGTTTCGTACTCCCGAGGCTTGGGATGTGAGTGGGGATTTCCGGGCCTCGATGTACATGCGCCCCGCAGCGATCTGGGCGATGGAGATGATTCAGCAACCTCGCACCGGCACGCGGCCGGCAACGACGACTGCTCCATTCAAAGCCGATCATGAGAGTCGGTAGAGTTTGGCACCGCAACCGCGCTTTCGTCGCGGGCATCGTGTCCGGAGACTACGAACCTTCTAATCCGTAAATCCGCGCATGATCGTGTAAAAGCTGATTCCCTATGGCAACGTAACCAAGCAGTCCGTTCTGAATCGCTCAGTCGCGCTCAGTGGCTGTTCTGAATCGAACCTGTCGCGCGTGGGCGAGATAGGCAGACGAGAGTCCCGCCGCAGGATTGCCGCCCGCGGGATGGAGCCGCGTTCCGCAGATTGTCTAGGGAAAGCCGTGCCATCACCATTGACGCCAACATTTTCCGTAAGCCGACCACACGATTCGCCCATTATGCCAAAGGGGTGATTGGCTCGTCGCGAAAGGGGACGACCGTCCGTAAGGGTGCCAGCCCTCGCGGCTGCGCACTGACGGAACGGCGAAGGCTCGTTTTTTCGACCAGGCCCTGGCAGATACAGCCCCATGAAATTAAGATATGGACAGAGTGAAATTAGGAGGCGAGATCGATGCCTACTTTAGCCTCGGTAAAGTCCGTACCGCTTCGCATTTGTACCCAGCCCCTCATCCCCGAAGATCTGCGCAAGATCGACGCCTACTGGCGAGCGGCCAACTATCTTTCGATCGGCCAGATTTATCTGTATGCAAATCCGCTTCTCCGCGAACCGCTGAAAATCGAGCACATCAAACCGCGGCTGCTAGGACACTGGGGGACCACGCCAGGTCTGAACTTCATCTACGTCCATTTCAATCGCCTGATTAAAAACTATGACCTGAGTGTCATCTACGTTGCTGGCCCCGGCCACGGCGGGCCTGGAATGGTTGCGAATACTTACTTGGAGGGCACGTATAGCGAGTTTTATCCCAACATTCCTCAAGACGAAGAGGGCATGAAGAGGCTGTTTAAACAGTTTTCTTTTCCCGGAGGAATTCCGAGCCACGCGGCACCCGAAACTCCTGGCTCCATCCACGAAGGTGGAGAACTGGGCTATTCGATCATGCACGCTTGCGGCGCAGTGTTCGATAACCCAGACCTGCTCACATGTTGCGTGGTGGGAGATGGTGAGGCTGAAACCGGACCGCTGGCCACGAGTTGGCATTGCAATAAGTTTTTGAATCCAGCGCGCGATGGCGCGGTGCTGCCCATCCTGCATCTCAATGGCTACAAGATCGCGAATCCGACGGTGCTTGGGCGGATGAATGATGAGGAGCTCACCCAGCTCTTCACCGGCTACGGCTGGAAGCCATATTTCGTCGAGGGACACGAGCCCGAAGCGATGCATCAACTCATGGCCGGAACTTTGGACACCATAGTGAACGAAATCCGATCGATTCAAGACCATGCTCGGAGTCGTGGGGACTTGGATCTGCCCACCTGGCCGATGGTGATCCTGCGCAGTCCGAAGGGTTGGACCGGACCAAAAATAGTGGATGGAAAGCCGATTGAGGGCACGTGGCGCGCCCATCAAGTGCCAGTGGCTGATCTGCAGTCAAAACCGGAACACGTAAAGATCCTGGAAGACTGGATGAGAAGCTATCGGCCGGAGGAATTGTTTGACGAGAACGGCAAGTTGATTTCAGAACTCGCGGAGTTAGCTCCCAAGGGCGATCGCAGGATGGGGGCGAATCCGCATGCCAACGGCGGCCTGTTATTACGCGACTTGGTCATGCCGGACTTTCGCAGTTATGCCGTTAGCGTTGCCAAGCCGGGCACGCAGAATGCGGAGGCTACCCGCGTGCTCGGCGGATTTTTACGCGACGTGATGAAGCTGAATGCGGAGTCAAAGAACTTCCGCGTCTTCGGTCCGGACGAAACGGCCTCAAACCGGTTGGAGGCTCTCTACGAAGTCACCGAGAAGCAGTGGATGGAACCGACTCTTGCCATTGACGAACACCTCTCGCGGCACGGCCGTGTGCTGGAGATGCTCAGCGAACACATGTGCCAGGGCTGGCTGGAGGGGTACTTGCTCACGGGGCGTCATGGCTTCTTCTCGTGCTATGAAGCCTTCATCCATATTATTGATTCCATGTTCAACCAGCATGCTAAGTGGCTGAACGTTACACGCAAGATCGAGTGGCGGCGCCCGATCGCGTCGCTCAACTACTTGTTGACTTCTCACGTATGGCGTCAGGATCACAACGGATTCACTCACCAAGATCCGGGGTTTATCGATCATGTTGTGAATAAGAAGGCTGACATTGTTCGGGTTTACCTCCCTCCCGACGCCAATTGCCTGGTTTCGGTCGCCGATCACTGTCTGCGAAGCCGCCATTATGTCAATGTGATCGTCGCCGGCAAGCAGCCCGCATTGCAGTGGCTCAACATGGAATCGGCCATCGAACACTGCACAACTGGGATTGGCATTTGGGAGTGGGCAAGTACCGACAACGGCGCTGAACCCGATGTAGTGATGGCCTGCGCGGGCGACGTCCCCACGCTCGAAACGTTGGCGGCAGTCGATCTCTTGCGACAGCATTTCCCTGACATCAGGATTCGTGTGGTGAACGTCGTCGATCTAATGACGATTCAACCATCGTCCGAGCATCCGCATGGTCTTTCTGATCTCGATTTCGACTCCATATTCACGGTCGATAAGCCGATCATCTTTGCCTATCACGGCTATCCCTGGTTAATTCACCGCCTCACCTATCGCCGGCGCAATCATGACAATCTCCATGTGCGGGGCTACAAAGAAGAGGGCACGACGACAACGCCGTTCGACATGACGGTTTTGAACGATCTTGATCGCTTCCACTTGGCGGGGGATGTGGTGGACCGTGTTCCAAGACTGCAGAGCGTCGGTGGACACTTCAAACAGTTGCTGCGCAACAAACTGGTCGAGCACAAACAATACATTCATGAACACGGAGATGACATGCCAGAAATCCGCGACTGGACTTGGCCTTACTGATGAACGTGCTTGTTCTCAACTCCGGGTCCAGCAGCCAGAAGAGCTGTCTCTACGAAATTGGGGATACAGTCCCCGACGATCCACCGGATTGTGTTTGGGAAGGTACGATCGAGTGGGCCGGCGACGCCGCTGAATGCTCGATAAGGAACGCGCGCGGAGCTTCCCGAAAAGATCGGACATCGGTGACCTCTCGTGGTGAAGCCATGGAGCGCTTGCTCAACAGTTTGTGGAGCGGCGAGACGCAAGCGATTTCCGGCCCTTCCGCGATCGATGTTGTGGGTCACCGCGTGGTCCACGGCGGCCCGCAACATTTCGAGCCCTCAATCGTCACCGCTAAGGTCAAATCGGCGATCGAAAGCATTTCTGTTTTCGCGCCGCTCCACAATCGCGCCGAACTGGAAGGAATGGAGATCGTCGCGAAATTGCTCGGCGCAGTGCCGCAGATCGCCGTCTTTGACACCGGCTTTCATCGCACGATGCCTTTATCGGCGGCCACCTACCCAGGTCCTTACGATTGGTTCGAGCAAGGAATTCGCCGCTACGGATTCCACGGAATCAATCATCAATACTGCGCCCAACGTGCCGCACAGTTGCTGGGCAAGAATCTGAATTCCTTGAAACTTGTGACTTGCCACTTGGGAAATGGCTGCTCTTTAGCGGCGATTGTCGATGGTCGAAGCGTGGATACAACAATGGGTTTTACGCCCCTGGAGGGTCTCATGATGGGCACCCGGTCGGGCTCCGTGGATCCTGGAATTCTTACCTACTTGGTGCGACAGAGACATCTGTCGGGCCAGCAACTTGACGAGATCCTCAATCAGAAGGCGGGCCTCCTCGGGATATCTGGAATTTCCAGCGATATGCGAAAAATTCTCGCCGCCAGTAAGAAGGGGCATGAACGCGCAAAACTGGCGCTTGACATCTATGTTCATCGCCTGCGATCGGGAATCGGCGCGATGATTGCCGTGCTGGGCGGAGTTGATGCTCTCGTATTCACTGCGGGAGTCGGCGAAAACTCACCTGAAGTTCGCGCTGCGGTGTGTGAAAATTTTGCGTTCCTTGACTTGAGGCTCGACCAAGGGAAGAACGCACAATCGCCCGTGGACGAGGACATCTCTGCTCCGGATGCGACCGTCCGCATTTTAGTCATTCACGCACAGGAAGATTGGATGATCGCTCGGGAGTGTTGGAATCTGGTGCAAACGGCTACACCACGCACGGGCCACTGACGTGCGTTACTCTATCGGCAGCTGAAGCGACCGAGCACGCAAACGGGGATCGGCCCGCAGGCCCGCGGCAAACGAGACTAGCGACAAACCATCTCAAGGTTGGTTTTTGCCATCGCCTCGGTTTGTGTGGGTTCTTGACTTCGCCCAAGTCTAGCGACAGACGAGTTCCCTGCTGAAACCAGCGAAAGCCGACTAGTCCTGGTGAAATCAAAGATCTTCTGGAAATTGTGGATCCCAGCCTGACCGATGCAGAGGTCGAAGCCGTATCGACCGATTTTTGGTTCATCGCTGCTTTCAGCGCGGCACTCAATGTCGCGACGACTGCTCTGAGAAACCTCACTGCAGGGGGATGCGATAAAGGTTACGATGGACGCTTGAACGCCACGAAGCGTAAAGCTCTGGGCTAAAAACCGCATCGACGAATCCCGTCAAAACCCTTGCCCCTTCGACGTTCTCCACATCCCCCTCCAGGCGGGTCCCGCTGACATGAAAAGAGGGTAGGCCTTTCTCGGGCGACACCGGTATCAGAACGGTTTTTCCGCGGTCGGTTATTAACGAATATAGGACAAAAAATCTCGCGTTCGGCGTCCATCCAGCAGCGCAAAAACCTCGGCAGACAGTGACGGGGTCTCCCCCGCCGACGGGGACTGCCTGGGTTCCGAAGGATACGTCTTTGTCTTCCTGCATTTCGCGCATCACGATTACCCAGATGCCGTCTGGCGAAACAGAGTCAAGTCCAAGGATCGCGCCTGGAAGTGCCTTCGTGCGTTCCTTGCCGTCCTCGCTCATGCGATAAAGAAAATTTGCTGTGCCCCCGATTGCGCGGAAATAGATATGGCCGCTTGCATCGAAAACCGGCGAGTCTTCATCCGTTGCGGAAATGAATTTCCTTGGGGAAGAACGAAGGCTTAAGGGGGCCAGCCACAGGTGTGAGTGGCCTTGCTGATCGATCGCAGAGAACGCAATCCGTTCGCTGTCCGGTGAAATGTCATACTGAGTAACCAGAAACCCGGGGAACAAAGACTGATCGCTGCCACTCTCTAGGTCGGTGCTATGGAGTTCGCCTCGCACAAACTGCGACGAGAGCGCGCGGTTCGGAAGCAAGTAATACAGCTTCTTGCCATCAGGGGAGAATCGCGGCTGTTGTGCATTGGACTCGGAAGTAACCTGCCGGTCTCCCTTGGCATCGTGAACCCAGAGTGTGCCTTCGTCCGTGCCCACCGAAGTGATGAGGGAGCGACCGTCCGCTTCAACCGCATTCCTTCCTCGTCGGTAATGCCGGATGTAACCAGTCGAGGCTGGCCGTCTGGGAAGTGCTGCCGCCATATATGAAAGTGACCATGCGCGTTGGAATTAAGAAACATCCAACTTCCATCGGGAGACCAGGCTACGTTCGTGCATGCGCCATCAACTGGCCCCACCTGCACTCCGGTCGAACTGCCATCGAAAGGCACTAATCGGCAACGAAGCCATCGGCCGCTGTCCATTTCCGCTAGGAGTATCCACTTGTGGTCGGGTGAAATTGCTGAGCGATGCGCCATACCGCGTTCTCGCGCCGGGACGTACAGGTCCCGGCTTTCAGTGCGGCTCTCGGTGGCGGTCACGAGCGCCATGTGGACTCCGTTCTTGATCTCCGAGAACAGAACGTGTCCTTCGTCAATCCAGGTCAACCCGGCTGCATTCGGCAGGAACAGCTGCGGTTTGCCGCCAAGCACCGAAACTGTCCATGTATCCCACGTGTTCGGGCCGATGGTGTAGGCGATTTGCGAACCATCAGGAGAGAACTGCAGGCCCATCTTCCAACCGTGATCCGGCGCCACCTGTACTGGCTTGCCGTCGGGCAGTTGCTTCAAGTAGATAGGACCCGTTCCTAGGAATGTGTTGTCATCTCGCATGAACGCCAGCGTGTGCCCATCTGGCGAAAGGGCAGGAGAAACTGCGGAATCAGAAAAATTGGTGAGTTGAACCCAGTCCGCTTGCCCTTTAGCAGGCAGCGACTCGTTGTTGCTCAACCCGCGCAAAATCGCAAAGCCGCCGAGAACGCCCAATATCAGCGCGGCCACTTGAAACGGCCAAGGTATCCTGCGTTGTGCTGGGGGTAGAGTCGCAGCTTCCGGAGAGGTCTGCTCCGTACGTACCTCCGGCGCCATGGACTTGAAAGCCAGCAGTCGATAACCCTTACCCACGACGGTTTGCAGGATGCGGGGTCTCTCTGAGTTATCCCGCAGAGCCACGCGAAGCTTGCGGATAGCAGTGTTGATGCCTTGGCGAGTATCAACAAAGACATTGTCCCCCCAAAGCCGCTGGATGATCTCTTCCCGCGTGACCAGTTGCCCCGGCTTCTCCGAGAGCAGAATCAGCAATTCCATCGGGAGTTTTTCGACGCGGAGCGCTCGGCCCGAGCGCCGCAGCTCATAGCGAGCAGTGTCCAGCTCAAATTCGGCAAAGCGGATGATGCAGCCCTGCATGGAGGTCTCGCTTGAGGGGAAGGACAGCGCGAACTACGGAAAGATTAGGCGCGATTCTCCTTCGTGTCAACCTTGTTTTCAATAGCTTACGGCTCTATCAAATCTTCAGCTGATCTCTATTCGCGGTTTATTGATCTTCTCAAGCGAGGCCAGTACTTTGCCGGTGCCAATGCGGCGTGCCACGAACTGCGTGGTAGGCGCCTCACATTTCTAGCGGCAGGAGGGTTTTTATGTACAAGGAAACAAGCTGCTTCATGATCGCTTTTCTGGCCCTGGCCAGCGGGCTGGCCGGAAACGCGTTTGCCGAGTGTCTCCCAGTCGGGGGCACGTTCAGCACTAACATCGGCGTTGTCGATGCGAACTCCACCCTGGGTGTATCAACCGGCGATCTGGCCGGCGCGCTGGGAGTTCATATTCTGAGCATCGGTCCCGGGCCGAACAATACAACACTTCTGACTG
>Ga0137398_10000720_pt1 | contig 12419 bp, 12 predicted proteins | sample czorhiz216metaG_FD_106659 | JGI IMG/M metagenome (GOLD analysis project Ga0137398, IMG submission 106659) | Vadose zone soil microbial communities from Angelo Coast Range Reserve, California, USA - czorhiz2.16 metaG | ecosystem: Environmental > Terrestrial > Soil > Vadose zone | place: USA...
ACGCCGGAAGCGCGCGTGCGGCTCGCGATGACGCACCTGGACGGCTACCTGGATGCCGCGGTCACCCAGGGGAGCGCGCCGTTCGTTCCCGTGCCGCCCTTCCTGGCCGCGGCGCTGCGGCGGGATGAGACCTGGTCGCTCAACGAGGCCGGTATCGCGCGGGCGCTGGAGCGGGCGCAGGCGATTCGCGCCGCCGATACGACCGCGCGGCAGACGCCGGGTACGGGCTTGAAGCGCGCCCCCGGCCCGCCCCCCGTCGCGGGCGACAGCGTTGCCAAGCGGGCGCCGAGCTGACATGCGGCCCGCCCGGGTGACTGTGAAGGTCGCGGCGGTCGCGTGGGCCGCCCTCGCGGGGGTGGGGCCACCCGTGGCGGCGCAGGGTCGCTCGGCGACGGCGCGGGCTGTGGACCGCGTCGTCGCGGTGGTGGGCACCAAGCCGATCCTCGCCTCGCAGGTCGAAGAGCAGCTCGTGCTGGCGCAGTCTCAAGGAGCAAAGGTCCCGGAAGACTCCGCGGGGCGGGACGCGGCGCGGCGCCAGATTCTGTCGCAGATGGTCGACGAAGAGCTGCTGGTGCAACAGGCCGAGCGCGACACGACCATCAAAGTGACCGACCAGGAAGTCCAGGATGCCGTCGAGCAGACGGTCCAGAACGTACGCAAGCAGTTCACCTCGATCACGGAGTTCCAGGCCCAGCTGCGCGCGGCCGGGTTCGTATCGGAGGAGGAGTGGCGCCGTTGGCTCGCCGACCAGCAGCGCCGCTCGATCCTGCAGCAGCGCCTGATCGAGGCCTTGAAGCAAAAAGGCAAGCTGCGGCCGATCCCCCCGTCGGACGCCGAGTTGCACACGTTCTGGGAGTCAAACCGGGCGCAGCAGCCAAAGCGTCCCGCGGCCATCTCGTTCCGCCAGGTCGTCATCGTGCCGAAGCCCGATTCCGTCGCCAGCGCGCGTGCGTTGCAGCTTGCGGAGTCGCTGGTGGTGGCGTTGCGCGGCGGCGCCAGCTTCGCCGAGGTCGCGAAGAAGTATTCGGCGGACAGCGCCTCGCGCGAGCAGGGCGGCGAGCTGGGCTGGTTCCGCCGGGGCGTGATGGTGAAACAGTTCGAGGACGTGGCGTTCCGGCTGCGCCCCGGCACGATCTCCGACGTCGTGCCGACCGAGTTCGGCTACCACATCATCCAGGTGGAGCGGGCGCAGCCCGCGGAGATCCTCGCCCGGCACATCCTGATCCAGCCGACGATCGCGGCACCCCAGCTGGCGATCGCGAAGCGGCTGGCGGATTCGGTGCACACCGCGCTGGCCCACGGGGCGCCGTTCGACTCGCTGGCCCGCCAGTACGCCGATCCGAACGAGCCCAAGCTCGCGGACGCGCTGCCCGTGTCGCAGCTCCCGCCCGATTACGAGAAGGTCGTGGGCCCCGACACCGTCCCCGGGCTGAAGCCCGTCTTCGAAGTGGGCGCGGGTAGCGCGCGTCCGCGGTTCGTCGTGTTCGAGCTGGTCAAGCGACTCCCCGAGGGCGAGCTGTCGTTCGACGAGGTGAAGGATCGCATCCGCGAGGGGTTGGGACAGCAGCTCGCCGTGAAACACTACCTCGACCTGCTGCGCCGCACGACCTACGTCGACGTCCGATTCTAGCGGGGTGGCCCCCCCCCGCGGCCCCCGCCCTCGCCTCGCTGTCACGCCCGGCGACCCGCGGGGCATCGGGCCGGAGGTGGTGGCCAAAGCGCTCGCGCTCGGGCCGCTCGAGGCGGACGTCACCGTGCTCGGCGACGAGGGGGCCGCTCCCCGCTCCCTCGCGCCGGAAGTAGCCGGGAAGATCGCCGGTGAGGCGGTCCAGGAAGCCGTGCGCCTCGCCCTCGCCGGCGAGGTCGACGCCATCGTCACCGGCCCCGTGCACAAGCACGCCCTCCACCTGGCCGGGTTCCGCTATCCCGGTCTCACGGAGTTCTTGTCACATCTCGCGGGCGGTGTGGACGTCGCGATGATGCTCGCGGCCGGGTCGCTGCGCGTGGTGCTGGTCACGACGCATATCCCCCTCAAGGACGTCCCGGCCGCGGTGACGACGGCCCGCCTGGTGGCGTGCGGGCGGATCACGGAACGAGCGCTGCGCGAGTGGTGGGGGATCGTCGCCCCGCGGCTCGCGCTGTGCGCTCTCAACCCGCACGCGGGCGAATCGGGCCTGTTCGGCGACGAGGACGAGCGCGTGCTGGCGCCCGCCGCCCGCACCCTGGGGGCGGCGGGCCCGCTCCCCGCCGACACGGTGTTCGTGCGCGCTCTGAAGGGCGAGTTCGACGCCGTGCTCACGCCGTATCACGACGTGGGGATGACGGCCGTGAAGGTCTCGGGGTTCGGGAAGGGCGTGAACGTCACCCTGGGCCTCCCGTTCCCGCGGGTCGCGCCCGACCACGGGACGGCGCTCGACATCGCGGGGCGGGGCATTGCAGACCCGGGGTCGATGCGGGCCGCGCTCGAGCTCGCCGCGCGGCTGGCGCGCCGCTAGCCCGGGGGGGGGCGCTGTCCCGCAGGCGTCTCGGCGCCGGCGGTCCGCTGCACCACGTGCACCTTGCCGACGCGGCGGCCTTCCATCTCCACGATCTCGAACACCGCGCCCTTGACCGCCACCTGGTCGCCGACCTTGGGGAGGCGGCCAATCGCGCCGAACAGGAACCCGCCGATGGTGGTGTAGTCCTGCTCGTCGAGTTCGAGTCCGAACACGCGGTTCACGTCGCGCAGCGGCGTGGCCCCGGAGATCACGGGGGCGGCGCCCGGCGGCGCGACGCGCAGCTCGCCGCTCGGCTGGTCGTACTCGTCGTAGATCGGACCCACGATCTCCTCGAGCAGGTCCTCCATCGTGACGAGCCCGGCCGTGCCGCCGAACTCGTCCAACACGATCGCCAGGTGGATCTTTTGGCGCTTCATGTCGGCGAGCACGTCTTCGACTTCGCGCGTCCCGGGCACGAACATGGCGGGCCGGAGCACGCCGCGCAGGGTCCCGCCTTTGGCCGAGCGGAGACCCGCCAGGATGTCCTTGGCGTGCACGACGCCGAGGATGTCGTCGAGCGACTCGCCGTACACGGGGTAGCGCGAGCGGCCCGCGACGGCGACCTGGTCGGCTGCCTGCTCGAGCGTCAGGTCCGCCGGCAGGGCGACCATCTCGGTGCGCGGCGTCATCACCTCGCGGGCCGATTTCTCGCTGAACTCGAACACGCCCTGCAGCAGGCGCGCATCGTCGGCGTCGAGCTTGCCGCGCTTGCGGCTTTGCTCGACGAGCATGCGCAGCTCCTCCGGCGAATGGATCTGCTCGAGTTCGGCCGTCGTTCCTTTGAGGCCGAGCAGTCGCACCACGCGCCCGGCGCTCCAGTTGAGGAGATCGGTGAACGGCCGCGTGATCCAGGAGAAGAAGATGAGCGGGGCCGCGACCCAGCGGCTGGTGCTCTCGGCATGGGTGATCGCCCAGGCTTTGGGGGCCTGCTCGCCGAACACCACGTGCAGGAACGACACGACGGCGACCGCTGCCGTGGACGCCACGCCGCCGCGGGCGAGGAAGTCGAGCAGCGGCGGCAGCGCCGCGAACCAGTCGCGGAACAGGTGCGCGACGGTGTCTTCGGACACATAGCCGAGCAGGATCGACGCGACGGTGATGCCGAGCTGCGCGGCCGAGAGCTGGCGGTACAGGTCCTGAAGGGCCGCCTGGACGGTCCGTGCCTTGCGGTCGCCACGCCGCACCATCGCCTCGATGCGGGTGCGCCGCGCGGCTACGAGAGCGAACTCGGCCGCGACGAAGAACGCGTTCGTGAGCACCAGCGCCACGACCGCGAGCAGGCGCAGCCCGAGCGATTCCGAGGCGGGGCCAGGCATAGACGCGGGAACATAGAGCGTGATTATCTTGGGGACTAGGGATTGGGGACTAGGGACTAGGTGAGCGCGACTCTACCAATCGACGTGCAATGCACGCATCGCGCGCCGCTGCGGCAGGAGAGCCGCCGGCGGCTCACGCTGGTGCTCGGCATCACGGCTGCCGTGATGGTGGCGGAGGCGGTGGGGGGATGGCTCGCCCACTCGCTCGCCCTGCTGGCGGACGCGGGTCACATGCTCGCCGACGTCGCCGCCCTGGGTCTGTCGCTCGTCGTCGCCTACCTGGCTCAACGCCCGGCCACCGCGGAGCGGACGTTCGGCCTGTTGCGGCTCGAGATCGTCGCCGCCCTCGTGAACGGCGCGGCGCTGCTGGCCATCTCGCTCGGCATCGCTCTCGAGGCCCTGCAACGGTTTCGCGCGCCGTCGCAGGTCCACGGCGCGCTGCTGCTCGGCGTGGCGGCGGTGAGCCTCGTGGCCAACGTGGCGGGCGCCGCCATCCTGCATCGCGGGCATCACCACTCGCTCAACCAGCGTGGCGCCTACCTCCACATCGTCGGCGACGTGCTCGGCTCGGCGGGCGCGCTCGCGGCCGGCGCCATCATCCTCGCCACCGGCTGGGTGCAGGCCGATCCCCTGATCTCGGTCCTGATCGCCGTCCTGATCCTGGGCAGCGCTTGGCGTCTGGTGAAGGAAAGCACCGACATCCTGCTGGAGGCGGCTCCGGGCCACATCGCGCTCGCCGACGTTCACGACCGCATCGCCTCCATTTCCGGCGTGGCCTCGGTACACGACCTGCACGTCTGGACGGTGACGAGCGGCGTGATCGCCATGAGCGGTCACCTGGTGGTCCAGAACCCCGGCGACAACCAGCGCGTGCTCGAGGCGGTGCAGGAGCGGCTGGGGGCTATGGGGATCACGCACGTCACGGTTCAAATGGAAAGGGATCCGACGTGTGACTGAGTGCGCGGTGCGCGGTACGCGGTTGCTGGCGGCTCGGAGGGGAGCCCCGCAGCGGTAGCAACCGCGCACGGCGCACGGCGTACCCAGGCTTGTGTGATCCCGCGCCTTGTCTTTTCCAGACCACCCTTCTATACTGCGCCCCTCGATTCCAGCCACCACCAGGAACCTAGCCCCTTGCAGATCCGCAACATCGCGATCATCGCCCACGTCGACCATGGGAAGACCACGCTGGTGGACCAGATGCTCCGCCAGGCGGGGGTGTTCCGCGCTAACGAGCGGCTAACTGAGCGGGTGATGGACTCGAACCCGCTGGAGCGCGAGCGGGGCATCACCATCCTGTCGAAGAATACGGCCGTGCGCTGGGACGACACCAAGATCAACATCGTCGACACGCCCGGGCACGCCGACTTCGGGGGCGAGGTGGAGCGCATCCTGCGCATGGTGGACGGGTTCCTGCTGCTGGTGGATGCCGCCGAGGGGCCGATGCCGCAGACCCGCTTCGTGGCGAGCAAGGCGTTGGCGCTGGGCCTGAAGCCGATCGTGTTGGTGAACAAGATCGACCGGCAGGACGCGGAGCCCCTGCGGGTGCACGACGAGGTGCTGCAGCTGTTCCTCGACCTGGAGGCCACGCAGGAGCAGTTCAACTGTCCTTTCCTTTATACATCGAGCCGTGCGGGCACCGCGACGGCCGACCTGCGGACCCCCGGGACGGATCTCAAGCCGTTGTTCCAGACCATCCTGGACACGATCCCGCCCCCGGTCGCCGACCCCGCTGGCCCGTTCCAGATGCTCGTGTCCACGCTCGACTATTCGTCGTACCTGGGGCGCATCGCGATCGGCCGCATCGAGCGGGGCAGGGTGCGGGTGGGCGAGACGGTCGCGTTACTTCCGCTGGGCGCCCCCGGTCCTGTGGGAGACGGGCCCTACGAGCAGGCGCGGGTGGTCAAGCTTTTCTCGTTCGACGGGTTGGAGCGGGTCGAGGTGCAGGAGGCGTCCGCCGGCGACATCGTGGCGCTCGCCGGCATGGTGGGCGTCGAGATCGGCAAGACCGTGACGGCGCCCGACTATCTCGAGCGGCTCGCGGGCATCGCGGTCGAAGAGCCGACAATCTCGGTGGACGTCAAGGTGAACGACTCCCCGTTCGCGGGGCGGGAGGGGAAGTTCGTCACCGGCCGCCAGGTGCGCGAAAGGCTGTTTCGGGAGCTCGAGAAGAACGTCGCGCTCCGCGTGGAGGAGACGGACGACCCGCAGACCTTCACGGTATCGGGCCGGGGGGAGCTGCATCTCGGCATCCTGATGGAGACGATGCGGCGCGAGGGGTTCGAGTTCCAGGTGAGCCGCCCGCGGATCATTCCGCGGGAGGGGCCGAACGGCGAGCGGCTGGAGCCGTACGAAGAGCTGATGATCGACTGCCCCGAGGGGTACCTCGGGGTCATCATGGAGAAACTGGGCCCGCGCCGGGCGGAGCTCCTCGACATGAAGAACCCCGGCGTCGGCACGGTGCGGATGCGGTTCAAGATTCCGGCGCGCGGTCTCCTGGGGTACCGCTCGGAGTTTCTGACGGACACGCGCGGCACCGGGGTCATGCACCACCGCTTCTTCGACTACGGTCCCTGGGCGGGGCCGCTGCAAGGGCGGAGCCGCGGCGTCATGGTGGCGGACCGGGAGGGCGTGGCGGTCGGGTTTGCGCTCTTCAATTTGCAAGAGCGTGGGACGATGTTTGTGAAACCGGGCGATGCGGTGTACGAGGGGATGGTGGTGGGGGAGAACGTCCGGACTGGCGACATGGACGTGAACCCGGCGAAGGAGAAGAAGCTCACGAACATGCGGACGACCGCGTCGGACGAGATGATCATTCTGGAGCCGCCACGCCAGGTCACGCTGGAGCTGGCGCTCGAATACATCGAGGACGACGAGTTGATCGAGGTGACGCCGTCGTCCATCCGGCTGCGCAAGCGCGCCCTGGGCGCCACGGAGCGCCGCAAGCTGGCGCGCAACGCGCGGTCGGCCGAGGAGTCGTAAGCGGAGTCGGATAGCTCGTTCACACCAACCTCAGCTGGGGGTGACAATGTTGTCCCGTGAGACGTCGGACTGGTCGCTCAAGCGTCGCAGCGACAGTCTCGGCGACGAAGAGTTCGAAGACTTCGAAGAGGACAAGGACCTAGACGAGGACTTCGACGACGAGCTGGACGAGGACGAGCTTGACGAGGAGGAGCTGGACGATCTAGACGAGTACGACGACCTGGACGACGAATTTGACGACGATGAGGACGAGGAGTTCCGCCCCAAGAAGGGGCCGAAGCGGGACTGGGAATGAGCGAGGAGGTGCGAGCGGGAGCACGTGGCGGTGCTCCCGCTTCACGCTTCAATGCGCCAGGCGTTGGCCGACCGTCTTGCCACGGAACACATCCCCCGACGAGTAGTGCGCCTCGAACGTGCCCGTCAGGGTCCCGCCCTTGTAATGCGACACGTTGCGTAGCACGGTGACCTGCAGGCCCTTCCGGAGAATGCTCGGGTAGGGGCCGCACTCGGTGACGATGCTGTCGCCGCCCACGGCGACAATGCGCAGCGGAATCGGAGCGCGCGCCTCCAAGCGCATGATCCAGCCCTCGCGGCTGGCCGCGGCGACCACGACCGAGGTGGCCACCACGCTGTCTTGCGGCCCGACCATCGAGCGTACCTTCCACGTGCCAGCGACATCGGACAGGTTGATCGCGCCGCCCTGCAGCACGGTGAGAACGAAGACGATAAAGGCCTGACGCATGAGACACTCCCGAAGGGATAGGTAACTGCTAAGCTCAAACCTAACGCTAGAGGAGGGGGAAGCCCTGAGGCAGCGTGCGACGCTCGATTCTGGCACGCCGGGAATCCGCGCGACGATCGGTCTGCCTGCGCCGCTCGGACGGGACCTCGATGGTCGCGTGTCGCCGGTCGCGGCCCCGCGGCTGATCCTGCTGAGTCATGTCTGTGAGCATACGCTCGCAGCGCGGTGCGCTGCATACCCGAGGCCACGGCTCAATCAACATGATTGCCCAGATGCACCCGGAGCATGTTCACGTGCCCCGACGCTTGGGTACGCGAGGCGGCCAGCGCTGTGGCGGGAGCCTCAACCAGTGATGCAGCGATACCACGGACCCGATTCGTCGCTCGTCATGTGGGCGAGACTCTGGTAAGCGCGAGTAAGGGTGCCGTGCGCCATCGGGCGAAGGTGCTGGAGTACCGGGTGGAGCAGCAGGCCACTATTTTGGGGGTGCGGCTGGGCGCAGTGCGGGGGTAGGGAATCAGCACTGTTTTCGACACTGGCTCGGACACCCCGCCGATCGACCGCGTCAGTTGAGGCAGCACAACGCGGGCCTGTAGCTCAGGTGGTTAGAGCGCACGCCTGATAAGCGTGAGGTCAGTGGTTCAACTCCACTCAGGCCCATTGAGCACAAACGAAGCCCCGACACTGGTGTCACGTGTCGGGGCTTCGGCGTTCCGTCCTCCGGTCGAGAGACCTGGTTAGGGCTTCTTCATGGGGCCCACAGCGACGGCGACGCCGGGCGCGCTCGACTCGATCATCAGCAGCCCCGCGCCACCCTTGCGGGGCTGAACCGTGATGCCCACTCGAATCGTCGGCGGGCCGTCGACCATCGCGGTCTTGGTGAGTGTTACGTTGGTCATGGTCGGGCTCAGGGAGTTCCACGCGCCGGTCGCTGCGTCGACGATGACAGGGACCAGACCGAACAGGATGTCCAGAACGATGATCCCGCCGCGAACGTGATGCGCCACCTGAACGTCCGCTGGAGTGTACCCGGCCTTGGAGAATGTCAGCGTGTAGTCCTTTTTTCGCTCCAGGCTGACCGCGGCAGGCGTGGTCAAGGTGGCCGTTGGGGGAGCCGTCGTGATGGTCGTCCCCGGTGGGCTCGAGTTCGCCTGGATCGTCTGTCGTGTGCCCCCGAAAATCAGGCCACACGCACCCACAGTGAAGGGCATGGCCAGGCACACGAGCCCGAGCCTTAGGCATGGCATTCTGTTCATAACGACCCTCCTCGCAGGAGTGGGGTAGCGGACACCTCCAATCATGGAGCGTCTCGGTGGCGACGGCTAGGGCGCTTCAGGCCGCAGAGCCACCACGTGCAGCGTCAGCCCGGGGTAGTCCGCGGAGCTCAGCCCCGCGTGCCCGCTGAAGCCTCGATTCCTCTCCAGCTTGCAGGTGGGTGCCAGCCGGCGATAGTCCCGGCGCGTCGTTTGCCGCCGCCTGTACCTGTCCATACATTGGCGCTGGCCCTCTCATCTTCGCTCTGTCGCCTCTGTCCGACGCCCCCCCGAGTCTGAGATCGCCGATCCGGTGTCCGCGCGTGTGCGATCTCACCCTCGAAGAAAGATGGAGTGTCCATGCGACCCTTCGGTCTGCTGCTCGGCGCGACTGCGCTTGTGGTGTTGGCATCCGGCGTTGCCTGCAAGAATGACTCGGGAGTGACCGGCCCGACGAGCCTGGAAGGTCAGTACAAGGGATCAGTGGCTGGCGAGTCGTCCCCCAGCTTGAGCGCGTCGCTCGCCCTGACCGTCGCCGCCAGCGCAACGGGTACGATCACGCCCGTGGGCGCGGCGCCGATTACGGTGACTGGGGCCTACGTCGCCTCGACCAAGTCCATCACGCTCTCCGGCGGAGGCTACACGATCGCCGGCACGATCGACGACACCGGCAAGCTGCTCGGTACCTACACGCACTCCACGACGGAGGGCAGCGTGGTGGCGTACCAGCACACGAGTGCCAATCCGGTTACGGTATACTGCGGTACCTACACGGGCGACGCAGACGGCATCTGGAACACCGTCCTTCGAGGCACCTCCCTCTCCGGCGTGTACGACAACGTCGACGGCTCGGACGGTTATTTCCTCGGTACCGTGAACGGGAGCAGCGTCAGCATCACCGAGATCAGCGCCAGCCCCGGCGGTACCGCCTCTGGCACAATTTCCGGCACGACCCTGTCGGGCACGTGGTCGGGGCCGGGATTCGCGGGGACCTGGACCAGCGACTCGGCCTGCTGAACCGTGCTGCCTCGCGTGACGCTTCGTAGCCGAAAGGGCGCGACACAGCGATCTTAGGCGGAATGACCCGCTCCGCCCGTGCCGTCGCCTCCCCCCGCGTCGTGAATATCGAGGACCTGAGGCAGCTGGCCCGTCGCCGCCTCCCCAGAGTGGTGTTCGACTACCTGGACGGCGGCGCCGAAGGTGAAGTCACGCTGCGGGAGAACCGCCGCGCCTTCGACGCCGTGACGTTCCGGCCGCGACACGCCGTCAGCGTCCCCGCCGTCGACCTGCGCACCGCCGTGCTCGGCCGGGAGCTCGCCGTCCCCGTGCTGCTCGCGCCCGTGGGATACAGCCGCGTGATGCATGTTGCCGGAGAGTCCGCCGCCGCCCGCGCCGCTGGCGCGGCCGGCACGGGCTACGTCCTCTCCACCATGTCGGGGCACGCGCTCGAGGACGTGAAGACGGCCTGCGCCGGTCCCGTATGGTATCAGTTGTATCTGCTGGGCGGGCGCGCCGCCGCGGAAGCGGCGATCCACCGCGCCCGGGTAGCGGGCTTTTCGGCGCTCGTCGTCACCATCGATACCGCCGTGGCGGGACTACGGGAGCGCGACGTCCGCAACGGCACGGCGCAATTGCTGGGCGGCACGCTCCGGGCCAGGCTGCCGTTTTTGCCGCAGCTGCTCACGCACCCCCGTTGGCTCGCGTCGTTCTTGCTGGGTGGGGGCGTCCCGCCGCTTCCCAATGTCGTCCTTCCCGGTGAGCGGCCGATGCCCCTCGTGGACGTCGCCACGGCCCTCGCTCGCGCGGCCGTGACCTGGGAGGACCTGCGGTGGCTGCGGGACGCCTGGCACGGCGCGATCGTGGTCAAAGGGGTGCTGACGGGCGACGACGCCCGCCGCGCCGTCGACGCCGGCGCCGCCGCCGTCGTGGTTTCCAATCACGGGGGACGCCAGCTCGACGGCGTCCCCGCGTCGCTGCGCGCGCTCCCCGACGTCGTGAAGGCGGTCGGCGACCGCGTCGAGGTCCTGATGGACGGTGGCATCCGTCGCGGCAGCGACGTCGTGAAGGCGCTCTGCCTCGGCGCCCGCGCCGTGCTGGTGGGCCGCGCCTATGCCTACGGCCTCGCCGCCGCGGGCGAGGCGGGCGTCACCCGCGCGCTCGAAATCTTGCGCGCCGACATGGAGCGGACGCTGCAGCTGTTGGGATGTCCCGCAATCGCCAAACTGGATCCGTCGTTCGTAGACGCTCGGCCATAGCGGCGTCCATGCCTCACGGGGGTGCACGTGGGGGCGACGTCGTGCCGCACAATGGTGCGCTCTCTCCTCACGGCACGGCCCATGCACACGTCCGGCGAGCGTTCACAACGTGCACTTACCGACGATGCTCTCCGTTCTTGTGGTCTAAGACAACGTCGCCGTCAGAGCGGCTAGCGCCCGCGCGTTGGACCGCCGCGGTTGCTCCGTAACGACGGCGGCCAACGGGCTCGAAGGGTTGGAGGCAGTCCGCGCGCGCAGCTTCGATGTCGTGATCACCGATCTGAACATGCCCGAGCGTGGAGGCCTGTGGCTGTGGGAGCACGCCCTGCGGCTCCGCCCGTAGCTGAAGGGCCGCTTCGTGCTCATCAGTTCGGACAACCGGCCCGGCGGGCAGGGCATGGGGCTGTTCCTCGAGTCGGAGCACTTCTTCGTCAAGCCGCTTTCGCTCGATGGCCTGCTGCACCAGGTCGAAACGATCGCGCGACGCACGGGACACGGCGTCGGGCGGGATGACTCAAGCGGACCGGACGCCGCCGATCGGGACGGGATGCTCCCGCAGGTGCCCGACGAGGTCTAAGCCGGTCTTCAAGACCACGAGCATCGCGATCGCCGCGACCGGCGCGCCCAGGGCCTGAACGAGAAAGCCGCCCCCCAGGATCACGACGTGCAGCACCATCACGCGACCGTACGGCCGGCCCATCAGGTCCGCCAGTGCGGCTGTGCGGTACTCGCCCCCTCCGATATAGTTGAACGCAAACGACACGGCGTGACTGGCCGCGAGGACCAGCGCGGCAGGCCAGATCCCTGCGGCTCGCACCGCGTGGAAGAACTCGGCCGGGCCTGGGAAACCGCGCTCGTGAACCCCGCCGAACAGTGTGAGCACGAACACGCCGTGGACGGTGGTGAACAGGCCGTAGTGGATAATAAAGAAGGGAATGGTGCCGGCTTTCGCTACCCAGATGAGGGGATTGTCCGGCTGCGCCCACAGCATGCGCAGCACGTTGAATCCCCCCACGATCACGTTCTCGACCCAGAAGAGCAGCAGGGTCGCGAATACGCTCCAGCCGAAGAACAACACGCCGGCCAGCGGCACGAGATTCGCCGCCACCAGCACGAGGGCGCTCGGCGACAGGCGCAGGCCGGGTGCGGCGGCGGACGGAGTCGGCGTAAGGTTCGGTGGCGTCACGGTAGGGGAACGATGCAGGCTCGACGCGTCGGCGCCAAGGACTTGCCGGCCCGGCGGCGCCCGAGGATCTTGCCCGGGTGAGTAACGTAAGGAATAACCTGGTCGTTGTGGGGCTTTCGGGCAGTCCGGCCGCGACCTCCAAGTCCCGCGT
>Ga0137398_10000722_pt1 | contig 12412 bp, 15 predicted proteins | sample czorhiz216metaG_FD_106659 | JGI IMG/M metagenome (GOLD analysis project Ga0137398, IMG submission 106659) | Vadose zone soil microbial communities from Angelo Coast Range Reserve, California, USA - czorhiz2.16 metaG | ecosystem: Environmental > Terrestrial > Soil > Vadose zone | place: USA...
AGCCCTTGATTCCAACGAGCAGCCGTTCGTGCGCAATCACATCGTGGCGGCGCTCGGAGAAATCAAGGACCAGCCCGGAATTGCGGCTAAGCTCGAGATCGTTGCCCGCAACGATGCTTCCTATCGCGCGCGCGCCACAGCTCTGCAAAGCCTTGGCCACCTGAAAGCACCGGACGCACTAAACACCCTGAGCGCTGCGGTGAAAACCGACTCGCCGGACGATATTCTTCGCCACGCGGCGCTACGCTCACTCGGTTTTCTGGGGGACGATAAGGCCGCGCCGGTGCTTCGCGCGTGGGCGGCGCCGGGCAAGCCCATTGAAACGCGCCAAGTGGCGATCACCAGTCTCGCGCGGTTAGACAAGGCCAACAAAGAGATCACCGCGGAAATTGCCAAATATCTTACGGAGTCCCATTATCCGATCCGCTACGCCGCAATCTATTCATTAGGCAGTCGTGGCGACCCATCCGCGGTTCCAGCGCTTGAATCGCTGCTGAATCGCGACGACTTGAGCATCGACATGGGGCCTACCATCAAGGAGCAAATCACGCGCCTGCAAAAGCAAAAGGGTGACAAAGGCGATCCGCGCGGGACAGTTGATTCCGAAGACGAAAAAGAGAGCGCCAGCGCTGGCCAGCAGGATATCGCGGACCGGCTGGAGAAGCTGGAGCACTTGCTTCAGGAGATGAACGACCGTCTCAAACTGATCGAAACGCGTCTAGGGAAGATATAGGCGGTCCCGTTCGCGGCATTCGAGCGCAGGTTACCGACCTGGGCGCAGCAGTGTTGGTGTTCCGGCCGAAATTCCCGGGCTACGGCTCAGCCAGCAGAATCCGCAGGTCCCGCAGATTATTTCCCGTGGGTCCGGTCACAATGGCATCGCCTAACTGCGCGAACAAGGTATACGCATCGCTTCGCTGAAACGCGTCTAGTGGCTTCATCCCAGCGGCCATCGCTCGCGCCAAAGTCTGGCCGTCCGCCACGGCGCCCGCTGCAGGGCTGTTGCCGTCAATTCCATCGGTGCCTGCGCTCAACACGGCGATGCGCCGAGCCACGATATTTTCCACGCAAGCGAGCACAAACGCCGAATTCCTGCCGCCGATCCCGTCTCCTGTGACCGGCGAGCTCACTTCTCCGTCGGCAATCAGGGCCACGCGGCGCCCTAGGTTCGCCGAACGGAGCGCATCGAGCTGGGCCAGCAGATACTCCGCCGCTCGCTGCACCGGCCAGTCATCCGTGGTGTTGTCGCAAACGGTAAGGAATCCTTTGGACTCTGAAGCGTGGTGCGCCGGATGAAACAGATCGTCCATTCCGAGCAGCATCACAAAATGGGCGTTCGCAAAAGCCGGGTCAGTGGGCTTCGGAGTCTCCGGCATTTTTCCGGCGTCCATCCATTTTCGCAGGGATGAGGGAAGCTTCTCGCGCATACCGAACTTGGTGGCAATTCGACTTACGTCTCTGACCGTAGTTGGGTCCGGCAGGGTTGGTCCTGAGGCCAATGCGGACTCCTGGTCCGCTGGCACGTCCGTTACGGCCAGCGTGATCTTGGTGGCGCGCCCGGCGGCCTCTGCGAGGCGGCCGCCCTTCACGGCTGATACGTGCTTGCGCATCGCGTTCATTTCGGCGATCGGTGCTCCGCAGGTAACCAGCACGCGATAGAACTGCTGCACATCTTCGAGCGTCACGCCGTTCGCCAGCGGCAATTCCACGAGGGCCGAGCCGCCGCCGGAAAGCAGAAAGAACACCAGCGTTTTCTCGTCGCAATCGCTGAGCAGCGTAAGGATCACTTTCGCCGCCTCCAGGCTTTGCTGATTGGGGATCGGATGACCGCCGGCGAAATATGCCATGCCTTGCACGGCCCGGGACGGCGGTGTTGGCGCGCAGGCAATGCCATCGAATGGAATCTCGTGCGGCAGCAACGAGCGCAAACCATCGAGCATGGCGTGCGTTGCCTTGCCGATGGCCACTACATGAAGCTTCTTGAAGGCACGTAAATCGATGAGCGCTTCACCGCAACGCAGTAGCGAGCCTTGACGGAGCAGCTTGCGCTCCATCGCCGCGGGAATGTCGATGGCCGCCAAGGTCTCGAGGAAAATCTGGCGGGCAAGGTGCTTCAGGTCCGCCATGGGAGATGGGACAGCATGAACTTTATCCGCGTTTCAAGACTTCCGGGTTCAAGATATTCGGCGGGCGTGCGCCTTTGAAGAGGGCGACAACGTTTTGCGCGGCCATACAAGCCATTTTTGTGCGCGTCTCGAGGGACGCCGATGCAATATGCGGTGCCAGCACAACGTTAGGCCGCTTCAGACCGGGATGGATGGACGGCTCGTTTTCGTAGACGTCCAGGGCCGCGCCGGCAATCTTCTTGCCTTCCAGCGCCTGCACCAGCGCGGCTTCATTCACGACAGGTCCGCGGGACGTATTGATCAAGAACGAGGTGCGCTTCATGCGCGCGAATTTCGAGGCATCGAACAAGCCGCGCGTCTCCGGAAGTAACGGCACGTGGACGCTGACAAAATCAGCTTCTGCAAGCAAGGCGTCCAGATCGCGGAACTCGGCGTGAAAACCTTTTTCGACGTCGAGGGCCGCGCGCACCGCGTCATGGTAAAGCACCTTCATCTGAAAGCCAGACGAGCGCCGCGCCACAGCGCGGCCGATGCGTCCGAAGCCCACCAGACCCAGCGTTTTGCCCCAAACATCGGCGCCCACCAATTGGTCGAGATCCCAGCCCTTCCAGCTCCCAGAGCGCGTCAACTGCTCGCCCTCGCCCAGCCGCCGTGCCACGGCCATCAGCAGCGTCCACGCAAAATCCGCAGTGGTCTCATCGAGTACACCCGGAGTGTTGGTCGCCGCTACGCCGCGTTTAGTGCAATCTGGAACCGCAATGTTGTCGAAACCTACCGCCACGTTTGCGGCGATGCGCAACTTCGGCGCCGCGAGCAGCAGCTCCTCATCGACGCGCTCGGTCAGCAGGCAAACCAGGCCATCCTTGTCCTTAATGCGCCGGAACAACTCTTCTTTGGAAATGCGGTCCGGCTGCGTCCAATACTCGACTTCGCAAGCGGCATTCAGGATTTCCTGCGCGGCTGGAAATAGAGGCCGCGTCGCGAGCACTCTCGGTCGTTCCATGGCTTCCCTCACCTCTTTCGCGGAAAGTAACACTAGCACAGGTCGCCGTCCTAAACGCCTAGGTCGTAGCGGCTCTAACGCTCTCCGATCAAGTAGCGGCAGCCCTCTGGGCCCATGCGCGCGGAATGCACAGTGCCCGCGGCAACGTCGCAGCGCTCCCCGGCGCGGTATGTTCGGCTCTCGCCGCCTATCGTTAACCTCATCTCCCCACTCAAAATAATGTGAGCAGTCTCGGTGTCGTGTCTGTGCTCCGGATATGCGGCGTTTGGCCCGTCTTGCCAGGCGTAGGTATGCCTAAAGCCTTCCCGATGGAGGTTGCTGGCAAGTCGCTCTTCGTCCATGCAGTAATTTTATGGCGAACAGCGATGAAGTAAAGAAATAACAAAAAGAAAGGAAGCCAATACCCCTTCAGGGCGCGTTTTCGCTACCTCGTTACTTCTCTTGAAACGACGACGCCCTCCCCGCAAGCATTTGGGGATGCTTGCAGAAAGGGCGCGCCGTCTTCAGGAGAGAAGATCGTTACGGCTATATGTCAGTTGCCCGGAGGTGCAGGAGCATCGCTCGGCGAACCCGGAGGTGGACCACCGTGAAAGCGGTACCGCCGGTTTCGCGGGCCGCCCTCTTTCACCGTGTAATCCGACGGTACGGTGAAGAGCGCAGCCGCAGGCTCGGTGCGCTGAACATTCGTCATCGTATAGGTGGTCGTGCCAAAGCGCGGATCGCTGCGCGTGCTCTTGACCACCATCTGCAAATCCGCCGAATACCAGCGTTCATAGACAACGTTGATGGCCCGGTCGTTGCCGATGCGCCCCGCTGGAATTGTGTGTGTGACACGCGTACCCTCGGCGTTCACGCCGTTGATGGACTGCGTCCCGAGTGGTTCCTTGGTGATTTCTCGGGCAACCTCTTCCTGGGCCATGTGCTGATGCATGTGTTTCCCGTCAGCGGCGTCCTCTCCGGGCGTGCCGCCTTTGTGACTTCGCATGGTCATCTTGTGCGCGACTTTTTCCTCGGCGCTCAGCATGTAATGCGCTCCGGCAACGGGGTCGTTAATCATCACCACGGTGTGGGCTTTGCCTGCGGCCGCTAGCGGGCCGAAACCAGAAAAGGTAACGTCGCGGCGCGAGCGGCCCTGTCCGTCCCGATAGAGCATGCTCGTCGTGGCGCGGTGGATCACGGTGCCATCCGGCAGCGTTTGCGTGGTCTCGGAAGTTGCCGTCGCCGAAAATGGCGCGCCCTTCACCACTTTTCCGGGATGCATCCCCTCAAAGCCGAGCAACTCGATGCGCTCGCCAAACGCTCCGGGAGCTCCGCCTTCTTCCGGCATGCCTGCTTGCAGCATGAACATCGGAGGAGGGGGTGGTGACGGACGAGTTTCTTGTGCAAGCAAGGCTGCGGCATTGAGCGCCAAAGCGCCGCCGGCCATAGAGCAGGCCCAAAGTTTACGCTTCATTTTCTTCTCCTCTTCTCTCCTGCAGCACTGAAAAATTAGACCTATCGAGGATATCGAGCGCTACTCCGGTAAGCGCACGGCTTTCGGCTGTCCGTCCTGGCCGACTAGCACATCCACTTGAATCCAGTCGCCAACGCGCTCTTCATTCACGGGCAGTCCCAGAGCGCCGAGCGCTCCGCGCTGCATGCGCACGCGCACGATGGCAGAATCGTCCGCCTCCTGCGGCAAGCTTCCGGGCAGCAACGTGAAGTCTCCCGCATTGTCGGCAATGAGTGTAGGTTCCTCTGAGGAATCGGCCGCGTCACCCGCGCGGTTCCGGCCAATCTCAGGCGTTGTGGCATTGACTATGTTTCGTGCGGAATTTGCGGGGTGCTGCTCTTGCGCCAAACGCCAATTCCACCAACTGACCGCGCCGACCAGCGCGGCCGCAGCCGCTAGTGCCCAGGCCGCAAAGACGGCTGCAGAGCGCGTCTTGCGAGTGCGATACCTGGTGCGGAACTCCTGGCGCAGCCGCATCTCCACACGCTGCGCCGCCTGTGCGTCTCTTGTGGCCGCTCCGAACGCTTCTAACTCCGCCCGCGCTTCCAGCCAGGATTCCTGGAGTGCGGCACATTGCGAACAGACATTGGCATGCGCAAGCGCTTCAGCGTGAGCCGCATTCCTTTCCGGCACCCTGCATGGGCGGTCCAGTCCAATGGCTTCAAATTCTTCGCAGGTCATCGCGCACTTCCTTGTTTCAATTTCATTTCCACGCTGGCGGCAGCCCTCGATCCTCCACTGCGAAGCATCTCGAGCTTGGCCAGCAACAGCGCGCGGCCACGATGCAGCCGCGAGCGTATCGTGCCGATCGGACACTCAAGCAGCCGCGCGGCTTCCTCATAGCTTATCTCTTCCAATTCGCACAGCACCACGGCCTCGCGAAACTCCGCCGGAAGATCGAAAACAGCGGCACGGACTTGCGCACTGCGTTCTTGCTGCTCGGCCCAATGCGCTGGCGTAAACGTGCTGATGGCCGCTGTGTTCATCCCCGAGCCATCCGCACTCTGTTCCTCGAGAGAGACTTCGCGCGGCAGGCGATCGAAATGCTTCATCACCCGATTGCGCGCGATGCCGAACAGATATCCACCGACCGGACCGCGGGCGGGGTCATATTTTTTCGGCTCGCGCATCATGGTCATGAACACGTCTTGCACGATCTCTTCCGCCGCCCAGGCATTGCCAGTCATGCGCAGCGCAAAACGGTACAAAGCTGCTTGATTGCGGCGATAGAGAAGCGTGAACGACTCTTCGTCGCCCTTGGCTGCGCGCCGCAGCAGAACGTCGTCCCTAACTTGCTCAGGAATGCTGGTCTCCTGGTACGCCGTTCCGGCGGCGGTGCAGTTTCCGCCTACTCTTCTATTTCCCGGTGTGCGGCGAAAAAGTTCCCGCAAACGCGGACTGCCGCCGATGCGTAAGTTCTTTATAGTTGGACGTTTGCAGAACGCCCTGCGTGTCAGGCCGGTTTTTCGGGCGCAGGCCGGAACAATCGCGCGGCGACGCGGGTGACCCAGCGCCGCGGTACCAATCGCTGCGCGTGCACGCCCAGGTAATTTCCCATCCCCGAGATGACCTGGCTCTTGCCAGCGGCGAGCGCCTGCAAACCCACAAGCGCCACCTTCTCGGCGGTTTCGCGATTCCTCCTGGCGGCCATCAAGGAAGATTGTCCAGCTACCTCGCTAAACTCGGATTCCGTCGAGCCCGGACACAAGGCGCAGACGCGGACGCCATGTGGTTTCATCTCCTCGGCGAGCCCTTCCGCCAGGAGCAGGTCAAAGGCCTTCGTCGCGGCGTACGTGGAAAGATATGGCACCCCCTGAAACGAAGCGGTGGACGCAACGATCATCACATAGCCGCTTCGGCGCCTAACCATATCCGGCAAATACAGCCGCGATAAGTGCACTACCGCTGCGCAATTCACTTGCACCATGTCGAGTAGCCGCTTCGTATCCGGGTTCGTGAACTCGCCATACTGGCCGAATCCGGCGTTGTTGATTAGCACGTCGATCTCGATTCTCTTGGCCACCGTGAACTGAAAGATCTCCTCCGGAGCGTTTGGCTGCGCGAGGTCCGCGGAGCATATCTCGGCGCTGATCTTGTGGGTCGAGGCGAGTTCACGCGCCAGTTCTTCGAGGCGGTTTGTACGCCGCGCGGTTAATACCAGGTTAGCGCCGCCCGTCGCGAGTTCACGCGCCAGCGCAATGCCGATGCCCGCGCTCGCACCAGTGACCAGCGCCCATTTTTCCTTCCACGGTGTCATCGCCTGCCTCTCGTGAAGCCGATAGGAAGGGTAGCACGGAGAGCTTTTGAACTTGTTTGCGGTCTAATTTTGCCGTGTTCGTCTTAGGCAGGCTGAGCACGAGCCAAGCCCGCGTCTTCTGCTGCCACCCGCCCAATCACCGACCAATCCTTGTCTTCGTAGCCGCGACCAAGGGCGGTGAGGAAGCGATCCCGCAATATGCTGGCGATGGGCATCGGGACGCTCTGTTTTTCGGCCGCCTGAAGAACCAGGCGGATGTCTTTGAGGCCCAGAGGCAGAGCGAAGCCCACTTGCTCGTGCTTTCCTTCAACAATCAATGCGCCGTAGGTCTTGTACACCGGCACGTTGAAAATCGTGCTGGTCAAAAAGTCGAGCAAGGCCGCTCCATCGATTCCCGACTTGCGCGCGAACGCGAATGCTTCAGACAACGACTCCAGCACGCTGGCAATCAAAAAGTTCCCGGTCAGCTTGACCACGTTGGCTATTGATGGGTGTTCGCCGATTACCACCAGCTTCTGCCCTATCGCCTCGAGCAGCGGTCTGCAATGTTCCAGCGCTTGACTGCTCCCGGCAGCCACAACCGTGAGTTGCCCTGCCTCTGCCGCTTGCGGTCGCCCGAACACGGGAGCGGCCACGAACACCTGCCCGCTCCGCGCGTGCTCCACGGCTAATTTCTCGCTCAACTCGACACTGATGGTGCTGAGCGAAATATGGTCATGGTCGCGCGGGAGGGAGCGCAAGATTCCGCCGTCACCGAATGCCACGGACTCGAGCGCAGCGTCATCCGCCAACATCGTCAGCACCGCCTCTCCGCGGCAGGCCTCCGCCACGGAAGTCGCCACGCTTGCGCCATCCTTGCGTAGCGCTTCCGCGCGCTCTCGCGTACGGTTGTAGACGCTCACGCGATGCCCGGCCCGTAGCAGGCTGCGCGCTATTCCGGCGCCCATGTTGCCAAGCCCGATGAATCCAACGTCCATCCTGTCCTCCCGCGCAGAACCCCCTAGGCTCATTCGCCGCGCCACCCTATTCTGGCACGACGACCACAACTTAGTTTCGACCTGAACCCTTCTGAAAGCGCTGCTCGCCCAGGGCGGTCCTCGTGTGCTGTTCCGGACAGCCCTCGGCTACCGGGGGCGCTAACCTATGCTCGGATCCCGATTCCCGTGAGGATCGGCCTTACGACAGGTTAAATGGAAATCGCGACCAATCATCGCATCGTTTGGAGAATTTTCTATGAAGGTCTCTTCGGTAGCTATCTTAGACGGCCATCTGAAGCCGCTGTGCTCGCGAGACAACCATGTAATGAAATATGAAGGCATCGGCTCCCGATCCAACTCCGGGAGCCAAGCATCCTACCACTGCGGCTTTGAAGGTTGCAGCGTTCGATATGACGTGAGCGACGGCTACCACATGTTAATTGGAATGCCGGACCACGCGAATGCGGTCGACGAACCTGGCGTGAACACTGCGCAATGCCCGAACCACGGCCAATGGTTGTATCGCCGAAAGAATGTCCACGCAGAGGCGGGCGTCAGTTGGTGTTGCGGAGTCCGAGGCTGCGACTATACCGGTCGCCGTCCGTAAAAAATCCCCAGAACGATCCCGGCCGATTAACCCGCACCCGGGCCGCCCGGAACACAACCACGCATGGTCCTATACCAATCTCGAGTATATTTCCGCATGCGCGTGTAGATTGCCAAGCCCGCCACCAGCGGGACGGGACAAGAGCCATCCATAGGTTGCCAGAGAGGCTTTCTGCGCGTATTCCCGCAAAAGGGCGAGCGGAACACCCAAACGTGTGGGACTGGCAACCGTCGCAACGATCCGTTGCTAGCAGTGGTCAACGACTTCATACCGACGCGGCCAGCAGGTAACAATCTCCTTGGCCCTGCACGTTGCGGTATTCAGGTCCGCTGAAGTCTCTAGCCAAAAGGCGGCCGCATCCTCTCTTCTCAAGATGTCATACCGACTGACTTCCATAGTTGGTTATTTCCGTGAATCGCAGCCAATTCAAGTGCTTTGGCTTCCATGTTGGGCCTAAGCAGATTGCTCTCGAGCCACCGGCGACTTCTCCTTTGACTTGTCGGGCAAGAATGCCAGGTTCAAGACCGCTGCGCGATGGAGCGGGATTAATGTGGCTCAACTCTTGGCCGCCTTCCCGAACGGCGGCGGAAAGATGACTGGGCGGATGGAAGGAGACCTGAAGTTGGCGGGCGAGATTGAGCACTCACTGCGCCCGCTGGCGGGCATCTACGGAGACGGACACGTGACGGTGCGCAATGGCCAGGTGCCGAGTCTCAAGCTTATGCCAATCTCATGAAGCTGGCGCACTTCAACGATCTCGGACCGGCCAAGAACGATCCTTCCGCATTTAACCTGATAACCACCGATCTGGAGCTTGCCAATCAGCGGATTTCGAGCAAGGTGATCGACATCGACGGTTACGGCGTCGACGTGGATGGCTCCGGCAGCGTCAGCGTGTCGGGCTCGGATGAGTTGAACTATCGCGGGCTGGCGGAAATCACCACCAAGGAGAGCTTTTTCACCAATACGGTCGCCCGCCTCTCCGGAGCCGCATTAAAAAACGGTAAATTGCAGTTTCCGTTTCGGGTCGGGAACGATCGACAACCCTCTATTTTTCAAGGGAACAGGCGATCAGGACGTAGATGCTGCGCAAAAACACCAATAAGCGAGTTGCCCGCGAGCATCGGTACGATCACGCAGCGAAGCAGTTCACACGGCGAGTCAATCCATTTCCAGGCGCTCCTGCGGCTCTTAGCGTCGATGTCATTTTGGCAGGACCACCGGATGGAGAACACCCATACCGAAGCGGGCGTCATGATTTCACCGAATGAGGAAGAGAAGCCCGGCGCTGCCCGAGTCGCAATGATTCGGAGAAGGCCTCTGGAAATCGTCCAGCCACAATTCTAACTGCTAGGGAAAATAATCGCCCAAACTGGATGTATCTCCCAAAGCGATCCTACCTGTGCAGAGCCATGCGCGTGTCCCCGCTGCGGATCGTTACTGCTGTAGTGCCAAGCATCATAGAAAGAGAATCCAAGTACTTGGACGCGAATGGACGTTGCAAGAGGAGTCTGCGCTTTCAACCTTACGCCATGTGCCGTCAGCGCTTGCAGCAAAGCATTTCGTGCGGCAAGAAATTTCGGCGCTTGAGGAATCTCTACGATGATCCGGTCATCGGTGCTGCCTCCACCGATGCCGCTAATCTCAAGATGAAAGTCGCAGTCGTTCGCTTCAACATTCACCCGCCACAAATCGCCTTTGAGAGTTACGACTTGAGATTCCCGAGGGTCGATAGGCGCGTCGGTGCTCCGAGCGCCCGTTTGCGTTATTCCCGCTGCCGGAGACGCGGCCAGAACCTGGTGCACAGTGAGCAGGGTCACTCCAGGGTTTTGTGATGGCGGATCTCGGTGCTTCATGTGCGTGCGATTTTGTCGTGGAAGTGGTTGGGTCGGTGTGCACGAGATGTCCGCGAGTGCGCGAAGTGGAACAAAACTGAACGAGAACGCTAGAATGAGAGCTAGTCGTCGCATTTGTGAATTCATTTACAGATCCCGCATTTCCCGCCTTCTTTGGCGCAGTGCCTACAGTACCTGCAGTTCTTACAAGCGTGGCAAGGGTCAGCACCCGTGCAGGTACCCGAAAACATATCGACCGGAATTTGATTGATAAGAAAAACGGACAACATGATCTGAGCCAAAAGCGAAACTAGCCCGTTGGGCATAGCAAGTCTCATCGCTGGGGACCTCCTTTGATGAATTGGCGAGGGAATGTACGCCTACAATCTGCTGCAAAGAGTGAAGTGTCAAGGAAAATACCATACACACTCGGATTGGAGATCGAATGATACACATACAACAGTGAGTTACGTTTACTCGATTGAATTATCGCGCGACTACGAGTTTATCGTTGGTTTCCTGGTCGAAGATCATGTATTCCCCGGGGAAAACAGTCGCAAGTTGCTCCACCATTGATTTCGCAGCCTGCAAACTACCCACAGCCGCCTTCCACACGTACGTGCCATTTTCGATTTTGACGAAAATATCCAAGGGTTCGGTCATAAGGCTGGGCGCCTTTCAGGGGACTACCTACGTACAGCAGACAGAACATCGTTCCTGCGGCCTATCGGTTGCGTCTGCGCGCATCGTCGCGCGTCCACTGAAATAGGACGTACAGCATGAATCCGTCACCGAGCAAACCAACCGCAACCAATGCAATAGCCATAGGGCACAGTCCAAGAAAGAAGATGGCGGGCACGGCATCAGCAGCGTCCGGCTCTTGCGCTGGACGTTGGCTCGAAGATTGTCGCGCCCACTTGTAGGATGCGCGGCGAAGCCTGCCGATTACGTTCTGCGAGGATTTTGTCCTAAATGTTTTTGAAACCGACTGGTCTGCTATTGCGTCTATGAGGAACTATTTCCCATCGCGTCACACTCTTGTTGGAGATTAAAGGGTGCGACTTGAGATCGTGACGGAAAAGCCTGCCATCAAGTTGTGGCAGGCGCGCCCCCGCGGTCATGGAGAGAATCTCTAACAACAGAAGAGGTGTTAGTAAGCTGCACCGGCCCCGGCGATTGTGGGGCTAAGGTCAAGAAATAGCATAAGCATTGGACCTTTTGGGGAATGGCGAAAGGGTGGGATCTCTTTGCGCTTCGTATCTTTCAGCGGGTTGTCAAAAACTGGGCGCGGTCTAGCGAAGACTCTCAGATATTGCCGAGGGCTTTGTTGATGCGGTAGCCACGATTGCTTCCGCACTACGGTTTTGTCACAAATCCTAACCAGAACGTGTGACAGGCCATCTGAGCTTTTCGGCTTTCAGGCGGATCAGACATGCTTTAGCGACTGCAAGTTCTGTGCGTTCGGGAGATTCGGGATCGTTGCGTAGTTCTTTTTTACGCGATTGGACCGCTTTTTCAGCCTTGAAAATGACCGTTCTCAGTATGTCTGCATTGTTCTCGCTCATCGCGGATTCGTATAGTGCTCGCCAATCCGCCGCGTCCTTTGTTCGTCCCCACGGCCAGATAAGTCGAAGCATAACAAGGCCGAGAATGAGCAAAACCGCTACGATGGCACCTTCAACGTTCATGCTCAGAGTATAGTTCCTTTCCTGGGTCGGGATGCACCGCTCGGGATGGGACTGGAAACAAAGGACGCTTTCCGTTCTATACCTGCCCACCGTGCTACTGATCTCCCCAAGGTTCGTGTATCTCATCGCCGCCCTTTGCGGGTTGTATGGATCAGCCGCGCCCTTTTTCACGAATATTCACGGTCCCATTGGGTCTTTTCGAGTGAGCATGTGGATCGGCACGGCGTTGTTGCTTGTGGCTGCCGTACTTCCGTCAACACGAAGGACGACAATCGTTGCGTTGGTGGGCAGCAGTGTTACGACCGTGAACAACAGCGATGGGCGTTCTCATCCGAGCGATATGACCGCTTGACCCATCGGTGGCCGGTTTTCGCAAATAGTTCTGTGCTTCCTCGTTACTTCGACGTGCTTGCCGACTATGACGCGC
>Ga0137398_10000723_pt1 | contig 12405 bp, 9 predicted proteins | sample czorhiz216metaG_FD_106659 | JGI IMG/M metagenome (GOLD analysis project Ga0137398, IMG submission 106659) | Vadose zone soil microbial communities from Angelo Coast Range Reserve, California, USA - czorhiz2.16 metaG | ecosystem: Environmental > Terrestrial > Soil > Vadose zone | place: USA...
AAATGGCAAAGTTACCCTGCAGGCGATCAATCGGCCGCACCAAGGGCTCCGGCACCACCATCCAGCCGATACGCCAGCCGGTCATGCAGAAATACTTCGAGAACGAATTGATGACGATGGTCTGGTCGGAGAATTTTGCCGCCGTCGTGGCTGCAAATGCATAGTCCAGCCCATGATAAATCTCATCCGAGATAAACCGAATGCCGTGCTCCTCGGCCGCAGACTGCAGGTCACGCAGCGCCTCGACCGTCATCATGGTTCCGGTCGGATTGGCAGGGCTTGCAACCAGCACGCCTTTGAGCGGAGCGCGCCGGTGGGCGGCAAGCAACATGTCCGGGGTTATGGCCCAACGCGTATCCGCCGCTGTTTCGATCATCACGGGTTCGCAACCCAGCGCCTTGAGGATGTGCCGGTAAGGCGGGTAGCCCGGCACAGCGATCGCGACCCGGTCGCCCAACTCGAACAGCGCCAGAAATGCCAACAGGAACCCGGCCGACGAACCGGTCGTCAAGATGATGCGTTCGGGGTCCACCACCACCCAATAGGTATCTGCATAGTGGCGCGCGATGCGTTCGCGCAACGAGCGTATTCCGAGCGCCTCGGTATAGCGAAGCGGCCCCGCGAGTGCCGCATGCGCCGCCGCCAGCGCGGTTGAGGGCGCCGGCGCTGCCGGCTGCCCCACTTCCATATGGATGACCCGGCCGCCCGCCGCCTCGATACGGGCGGCCGTCGCCATGACATCCATCACCATGAAAACCGGGACTTCACTGCGCCTGGACGGGACCACCTTCGCAACATCCGGCATCAGCGCAAACCTTCAGAATCCGTGAAAAATACCCGCCCCGCTGTCGCCGCATTCGGCAGGTTCCGTGCCGCCAATGTGGTGGGCGAAGCGGGGGGCGAAAGCGCGAGTACCAGTTTGGCGTGATTGACGCACGTGATTGACGCAATTGAGGCGCTTTCGCAATACCTGCCCAAAACCCCGGCCAACAAACCGTCACGGGGTGCGGATTGAGTCCCGGCATGCTAATCTTTGCGACCGTTAACCGGACTATCGGGAACAACGCTACCAGGATTCTACTAGGATCGAGAGACAGAGAGATCGTGATGAATTCTTTGGAGAATTCCGAGACGGCGGCACGGCGGCCCCGCTTTGCCGCACGCATGCTGGCGTCGGTGACCGCTGCCGCGCTTGCAGTGGCAGGCTTTCCGGTCCAGGCTGAAGCCCAGGATCGGGGCCCGCCGGTCATCCGCGATGCGGAAATCGAACAGCTGCTGCGCGACTATACCCAACCCGTCCTCAAGGCTGCGGGTCTCACCCAGCAAAACGTTCGCGTGGTGATTATCAACGATCGCTCTTTCAATGCTTTCGTAGCCGACGGCCGGCGCATTTTCATCAATGCCGGCACGATCATGGTTTCCGATACGCCAAATGAAGTCATTGGCGTCCTGGCGCATGAAGCCGGCCACATGGCCGGCGGACACCTGGCACGTTTGCGCGAACAATTGGCGCTGGCCTCGACACAGGCGATCCTCGCCATGCTGGTTGGCGTTGGCGCCATGGTGGCGGCGTCCCGCAGCGGCAATAACAGTATTGGGCAGGCCGGCATGGCGGCCCTGCAGGGCCCCCAGGCCATGATCCAGAACAATCTGCTTGCCTATGTGCGTACCCAGGAAGACTCTGCCGATCGTGCGGGCGTCAGGTTCCTTGAAGCTACCGGCCAATCCGCCAAGGGCATGCATGACAGTTTCAAGCGCCTGGCCGACCAGATGCTGCATAACTCCCGCTTCGTCGACCCCTATATGCAGACCCATCCCCTGCCAGCCGAGCGCGTACGCGCCCTGCAGGGATTGGCGTCGGCAAGCCCCCATTGGGACAAGAGGGATTCCGCTTCCCTGCAAGCCAGGCACGAAATGATTCGGGCCAAGCTCTATGGCTTCATGGATCCTCCTGATTCCGTCATCCGCCGTTATCCGCTCAGCAACAACAGCCTCCCGGCACGCTACGCGCGTGCGATCGCATCCTATCGCTTCGGCAGTTCTGCCTCTGCGGGCGTCATCAGCCAGATCGACACTCTCATCCAAGCCCAACCGCAGAACCCTTACTTCCATGAGCTCAAGGGCCAGGCGCTGCTTGAAGCCGGCAAATCCGCCGAAGCCATTGCGCCGTTGCGACGCGCCGTGCAGCTGACCGCCAACCCGTCGCTGATGCAGATCATGCTGGCGCAGGCGCTGCTCGGGACCAATGACAAAGCCCATGCCGAAGAGGCCGTGACGCTTCTGGAGACAGCGCTGCGGCGAGAGCCCGAATCCTCCGAAGCCTACACCCAGCTGGCCATGGCTTATGGACGCAAGGGTGACCTTGGGCACGCCGATCTCGCGTCGGCCCAATCGGCATTCATGCGCGGCGACCTGAAAACTGCCCGCCAGCTCGCAACCCGTGCTAAAACACGATTCCCCATCGGATCGCCCGGCTGGGTGAAATCGGATGACATATCAACTTACAAGCCCAAGCCTAACGAAATGCAATTCTAATCCTGGCAATGCTAATCCTGGAAGGACCACCATGGCACTCAACCCTCGGCGCATCATCATTGCACTTTTTGCCCTTGTGCTCGCCATCGGGGCCCCCTTGATTGCCATTGCGCAATCGTTTACGCCCGAACAGCGCGGCGAAATCGAGAAAATTATTCGTGAATATCTGCTGCGCAACCCTGAACTTCTGCAAGAAGTCATCGGCGAGATGGACAAGCGGCAGGCCGATGCAGCCGCCGAAAAGATGCGGGCAGCCGTCGCCGAGCATCGCGAGGCCATCTTCAATTCGAAACGCCATGTGATCCTCGGCAACCCACGTGGCGACGTCACCATGGTTGAGTTCTTCGATTACAATTGCGGCTATTGCAAACGGGCGATGGCCGACATGATGGACCTCATAAAGAACGATCCCAAGCTGCGCATCGTGCTCAAGGAGTTCCCCGTGCTGGGTGAAGGATCGACCCAAGCCGCCCAGGTCGCAGTCGCATTGCATATGCAGGACCGGACCGCCGGTAAGAAGTACCTCGACTTCCATCAAAAGATGTACAACGGCCGTGGTCAGGCTGACAAAGCGCGCGCCCTTGCGGTTGCCAAGGAAGTCGGCGTCGACGCGAGCCGCCTGGAAAAAGATATGGCCGGCGAGGAAGTCAAGGCAACGCTGGCGGAAAGCTTCATGCTTGCGGAAGCGATGGGCATCAACGGGACGCCGACCTATGTTATCGGCGACGACGTGCTCATCGGCGCCGTCGGGCTGGACGCGATCAAGTCCAAGATCAATTTTGCGCGTTGCGGCAAAGCTGCGTGCTAAGCAGGGTGGTAGGCTTGGCCAACGGAACTCCGAACGAGCGGTTCGGAGTTCCGCGTTTACGCGGCCTTTCTATCTAGCGGTAACACCTTGAACAAAGAATCGCCCGCGGCGAAGCCGCCGTAAAGGCGGAACTCCAAACGGGAAGCACCCGGGCTCCAATGGCAACCAAGGTTTACGTCCTTAACGGCCCAAATCTCAATCTCCTAGGCTCGCGCGAACCACAGACCTACGGCCGCTCGACCTTGAACGACGTCGAAGCGCTCTGCCGCGAAACGGCGAAACGCCATGGCTTCGATGTCGAATTCCGGCAATCGAATCATGAAGGTGTTCTGGTCGACTGGATCCAGGAAGCAGGCGCCGCGAAAGCTAAGGGTGTGGTCCTCAACGCCGGCGGATTGACCCACACTTCGGTAGCGATCCGCGACGCCATTTCGGCAATCGCAACGCCGACCATCGAGGTGCACATCAGCAATATCTATTCGCGTGAAGAGTTCCGGCACTTTTCCTATATTTCGTCGGTGGCTAAAGGTACGCTGTGCGGGTTTGGGGTTCTGGGTTACGCGCTTGCAATCGAGGGGCTTGCCGCGATGGCGAAGCAGGAGAGCAAGAGCTAAGCAGCATGGCAAGACCTAAGCAGGATGGCAAGGCTTGGCCAACGGAACTCCGAACGGGCAAGTTCGGAGTTCCGCGTTTACGCAGGCTTTCTTCCTAACGGTGAGACCTTGAAGCAAGAGCCGCCCGCGGCGAAGCCGCCGTGAAGGCGGAACTCCAAACGGAGAGCGTCCGTTGGTCAACCCACCGAAACTTGCTTAGACTACATTGGAATTCAGGATCGAAATACCCGGGGCCCCGGCCAACACAAACGGGCAAGCGAGCGGAAGAGAACAAGACGATGACAAAAGAGACTCCCGCGATCGATCACGATATGATCCGCGAGCTCGCACGATTGCTTGACGAGACCGGCCTTACCGAAATCGAATTCGAGCGCAAGGGCGAACGTATCCGCGTCGCACGGCAGATTGCGCAGGTCGCTATTGCGGCCGTGCCGGCACGCGGCGCCGTAACGGGGGCACTCGATTCTGCAGCCGTCCCGGGCAGCGAGGCCGTCGATCTGACCAAGCATCCAGGTGCCGTGACTTCGCCCATGGTTGGCACGGCCTATTTGGGTCCTGAGCCAGGCGCCCGCCCCTTCATCGAAGTCGGCAGCCGCGTGCGCGCCGGCGAGACGCTGCTCATCGTCGAAGCCATGAAAACCATGAACCATATCCCGGCGCCGCGCGCCGGTATCGTGACCCAGATTTTGGTCGGGGACGGCCAGCCGGTCGAGTTCGGCGAGCCGCTCATGATCATCGAATGAGTTCCGTCCATGTTCGATAAAATCCTGATTGCCAATCGCGGTGAGATCGCATTGCGCGTGCTGCGCGCCTGCAAGGAACTCGGCATCCTGACCGTCGCGGTTCACTCGACAGCCGATGCCGACGCCATGCATGTTCGGCTCGCCGATGAAAGCGTGTGCATCGGGCCCCCGGCGGCACGCGACAGCTATCTCAATATTCCGGCTCTGCTCGCGGCCTGTGAGATCACCGGGGCCGATGCGGTGCATCCGGGCTATGGCTTTCTTTCAGAAAACGCGCGCTTTGCCGAAATCCTTGAAGAGCACAATGTTCACTTCATTGGCCCCAAGCCTGCCCACATCCGCGTGATGGGCGACAAGATCGAAGCCAAGCGCACCGCCAAGCGTCTTGGGATTCCGGTCGTGCCGGGTTCGGAAGGCGGCATTTCTTCCGACGAGGAAGCGTTGCGCGTTGCGCGTGACCTCGATTTCCCGGTCCTGGTCAAGGCTTCTGCCGGTGGCGGCGGCCGCGGCATGAAAGTGGCACATAGTGCAGACGAATTGTCCGTGGCGCTTTCGACCGCCCGCGCGGAAGCGAAGGCCGCCTTTGGCGACGACGCGGTCTATCTTGAGAAATATCTCGGGCGGCCCCGCCACATCGAAATCCAGGTTCTCGGTGACGGCCAGGGCCAGGCCATCCACTTGGGCGAGCGCGACTGTTCCTTGCAGCGCCGTCATCAGAAGGTTTGGGAAGAAGCCCAATCGCCGGCGCTCAACACCCATCAGCGCGGCGAGATTGGCGAAACCGTCGCGAAAGCAATGCGTGAACTGCAATATCTCGGCGTTGGGACCGTCGAGTTTCTCTATGAGGATGGCAAGTTCTACTTCATTGAAATGAACACGCGCATCCAGGTCGAACATCCCGTCACCGAAGCCATCACGAACATCGACCTCATTCTCGCACAAATTCGCGTGGCCGCGGGCGCCGACCTCGAACTCACCCAGGACGATGTACAATTTCAGGGGCACTCCATCGAGTGCCGAATCAATGCCGAGCACCCCGTGACGTTCCGCCCCTCGCCCGGCAAGATCGTGCACTACCATCCGCCCGGAGGCCTCGGCATCCGGATCGATTCAGCCGTCTATCATGGCTACACGATACCACCCTATTACGACTCGCTCGTCGGCAAACTCATTGTTCACGGCAAGACACGCGGGGAGTGCCTGATGCGCCTCAAGCGCGCGATCGATGAGTTCGTGGTCGATGGCATCGATACCACGCTGCCCCTGTTTCGGACATTGGTGCGCGAAAAGGATATCATCGACGGCGCCTACCACATCCATTGGCTTGAAGAATTCCTCGCCCGCGGTGGCATGAAGGATTGATTTAGTTCGCCGCGCCGCCAGGCTGACGGCGCTACACCGACCATTTTCTTGAAGGCGCGGACGATGCCACACGGGCACAGGCCATCGCGTAAGAGCCAGCAAAACAAAATGACGGACTAGATCGATGGATGCACTGCGCCGGGAACACACTCACGGCATGCGCGGCAACTGCGCCTGCTCCTCGACCGTGACCTTTTCGAAATCATTGATCAGGATTTCGATCCGCAATTTCCAACGTCCTGCGACCGGCACGCGCAGATCGTCGATCCGCCAATTTGAATCGCCGGTATTTGTCGCCGGCCGCCGCATCGGCTCAATCCCGGCCGCCTCGTTTGAAAGAATGAGTTCCACCTCCTTCACGGTGATAGGATTGAACTCTCCATCCGCCACGAAAATATCCACGCGCGCGCCACCTGTCCGGTTGGGCTCGATTTCAACCTGCGCCATGGCACGCGGGCTGTGCATATGGATGGATACTTGCGCGGCCGCTGGCGCGGCTTCCGGCGCCCGTGGTGGCGGCGTAAAGCGCCAAAGGCCGACGATTGCCAGAATCCCGATCGCAACAACGATTTCAGAACGAATCGACCAGACAAATGGGCGCACGGCCGCACGCCCCCCCTTCTCGAATTGGGGAACAAGCGAAAATCGATTGGCAGCAGCCAAGCCCAATAACGCGAGCACGAGAGCGAGCTTGGCAACCAGTACGATGCCATAATTCGATGCCCAAAGGTTTTCGATACTTCCAAGCTGCACGGTCGCAAGCGTGGCGCCGCTGAGCGCAAGTGCCGCAACCGCATAGGGGATGAAGCGGCTGAAACGCGATAACGTCTGCCGGCCGCGATCCGGTTGTTGGATCGCGCGCAACAGCGGAAACAGGGCGCCGATCCAGAACGCCACGCAGAGGCCGTGCAGCAGAACAGCTGACTGCGTCAGCCAGCGCGGCTCGACGGTTCCGGCATGGCCGCTAAGCGTCAACGCAATCGCGCCGACGACGACACCGAGCAACGCGAGAATGCGCGCAAGAACGCGCGATGCGACGGCCATCGCCAGGCTGCCGGCAGCGAGCGCAAGCACAGCCGCGATCGCCGTTCGCCCATAAGCCGTACCGAGACCGGTTTGCCAGGCAATGGCCTGCATGAAACCAGTCAGCGGCAGGCCAAGAGCATCCAGGCCCTGCAGGCCAACCGACACCGGCACGGCGACAAGAGCAAGTCCAATAACGGAAAGCAGAAGCAAACGGTCCGACCGTTGCTCGCGCGCGATATCGCCGTGCCCGTTCAGTGGCACGGCCTGGTCTGCCATCCAGGCTTCAAAAAACGCGCCGCCGATCCCGATGAACAGGCCGGCATAGATGATCAGCTTCACGGCCCATAGTGAAGGGCGCACGCCAGGTTCGCCTTGCGGCAGGATCTGTGGCGTGCCGGCGCTCTGTTCGCCCACCGAAAACACCAGCGTGCCGGCGACCGGGTGTCCGTCGCCGGACACGACACGCCAGCTCAGCGCGTGCGTGCCATTGCGTAGCGACGGCAAGGTAATGGTGACGGTCGCATTGTCGGCCACAGTTGCGGGGGCGATGACCTCACCGCTTGGCCCCACCAGGCTTATGACCAAGGGCGAGACCGGTTCGTTGAACGTCAGTGTCGCGACCGCGGGCGGCTCGGCCAAGACCGCCCCGTCGGCCGGCTGCGCATGCGTCAGCGCCGCATGCCCAAATGCAGGGATCGAATGCGCGATCAGAATCCATAGTGTGACAAATATGGCCAATCCACGCACGCTCTTATGCTCCACTCGCAAGACCGGATCGATGGAGTGTTGCGGGCGTTTCAAGTGTTCGCACGAAGCCTCATCGTCTCGGCAACAGCCTCAAAGCGGGGGCCGGTTGCGAACTCTCATTCGCATGATCAGGTGCCGCTCCGCCTGCTGGAATCTCGATCCAGCGGGCCACACCCTTTTCACACTCTTGCACGACGGGAAAATAGATCGTCGAGCCCGCTTGGAGGTCATCCGAGATCGCGCCGATGAACACGAATTCGTCGTAGTAAGCATCAGGCAGCTGACCTCCCGACCAGGTGATCTCGGTCACCCCCTCGCTCATCTTGGCGCTCCGCAGCGAATAGGTTTTCGAATATTTTGTGCTCTTGGTCTCAAGCTTCCAGCCGGCCTTCGGCATTGGTTTGACATCGACCACGCCGTCAGCGACGCGAATGCGGATTGAAACCGTCGATGACCCGGCGCAGCCGTGCGGCACCCTTAATGTCGCCTTGTAGCCCGAGCCGACCGCCGTCTGCTGGGTCTCCAGCGTCACATGCGCCAAAGCGCCAGTCACATTGACGATGCCGAGAGCAAGCGCGCCTGTTGCCAAGCAAACCGAACGAAACATTGATCTCCTCCAAGATAGTGCGACGCCTTTGATGTCGGCATTATATCACGGCAATTTTCCAAGAAATTGAAAAAATCGCACTTCGACCCCCTCGATAAATTACTGCCGCAGACGATGTGCGTGTCCCGGGCGTATTGCTCGCCAACGCATTTTTTGCGTCGCGGCGCGGCGCCCGGGACACGCAATCGACTCGGTTATTCCCGGATAAGCCTCGATTGCGGTCGATGGTCGGAGCGCAGGGATCCTTCACGCCGCCGTGGCCGAAGATCTCTTCTCCGAACTTTCAATTGCTGACCCGATTTTCTCGGCCAGGTCACGCTGCGTATAAGGCTTATTCAGCAGGTTGAAAGCAACGTTTTGATGCAGGATCGTGTCACACGCGTAGCCCGTGGTAAACAACACGGGCAACGACGGCCGCAGCTTGAGCAGGCGTTCTGCGAGCTGCGTGCCGGTCATGCCTGCCCCGAGAACGATGTCGGTAAAAAGCAAATCGACGCGCGTGGATTTTGCAAATATTCGTAGTGCTTCTGCGCCGTCAACTGCGACAAGAACCTCATATCCCAGTTCTTCAAGCACATCGATCACGTATTCGCGCACACCTGTGTCGTCTTCGACCAGAAGAATTGTTTCACCTCCGGCGGCGCGACGAAGCGGCTGCACATCAACTTCAATGCCCTGCTGTGCCGCACTGTTCCGAATTCCGCCGACGAGCCTGGGTAGATAGATCTTGACCGTGGTCCCTTTTTCAACTTCGCTATTGATACAGATGTGACCACCCGATTGCCTGACAAATCCATGGACCATCGCGAGCCCAAGCCCAGTGCCTTTGCCGGCTGCCTTGGTGGTATAGAACGGCTCAAAAACCCGTTCGAGTATCTTTGGCGCAATCCCGGTCCCGGTATCGCTGATGCTTAGCATCACAAATTGCCCCGCAACCAAGCCGACGAAGCGCGCGACGTAGTCCTCATCGAGAAACACGTTGGCGGTTTCAATGGTCAAATTGCCGCCCGACGGCATGGCATCGCGGGCATTGATAACGAGGTTGATGAAGCAATTCTCGACTTGATTCGCATCCGCAAACGTCGGCCAAAGCCCCTCTGCGAAAATGGTTTGAACCCTGATATCTTCGCCGACCGTTCGCGCCACCAAGTCCGACAAGTCAGCAACTTCCGCATTGACATCGAGAACTGAAGGCTCCAGTGGCTGTTGACGGGCGAACGCCAGGAGACGGTGAGTGAGTTTGGCGGCATTGCGCGTGCCTTGCAAAGCGGATTCCACAGGCTGATGAAGTTCCGCGGAATGCTCCAATGATTTCAGGCGGCGCTGGACGAGGTCGAGATTGCCCATGACAATAGTCAACATATTATTGAAGTCATGTGCTATTCCGCCGGTCAACCGGCCAATGGAATCCATTTTCTGAGATTGGCGCAGGGTCGTCTCGGTCTCCTGCCGACGCTTGATCTCGGTCATGAGTTCCTCGGTGCGTTGGAGCACCTTGGTCTCCAGTTCGATCTGGTGCCGCCTGATTGCTTCGTCGCGCCGATTGAGTTCGGCTGATACGACCGTAAGCGTATTGGCAATGGTCTTGGCCTCGGCAAATGGCGCGGGCGGTTCGGTGAACAGGCGGCCCTCGCCCAAATCTTGCACCGCGGTCGCAAGCGCCGTCATGCCGCGGCTGGAGTGCCAGGCCGTGAATACGGCGAGGGCGAGGGCCAGCAGCGTCAAAGTTCCGGCGGTGAGCGCACTCGACCACAGAATCGTGCCAAGAGGTTTGTTGATATCGACTTCGAGGAACGCGACACCCGTGCTCCAGCCACGCGCGGTTTGCGCGAAACCCGCAAGGCTCCAATCGCCTTCGACGGTTTTGGTCTCGATCCAGCCTGCAGAACTGCGAGCCATGGCGGCGCGCCAGCCCTCACTTGCTTGCGTGCCTACACGCGCCTCATGATCGGGAATGCGTGCAACAAAATTCTTGTTGCGATCGACAATCGCGACGACCTCTCCGCGCGTGAAGTGGTTCTGCATGAGTGAAAGGAACCGCTCCGGCGCCAGAGCGATGGACAGGGAGTACAGCGGTGCACCATCCCGGAACACCGGCATTTGAACGAAGGCGATCCGCTTCTGGGAAACACTACCGATAACCATATCCGACACCAGCGGCCGCCCCTCGGCGAAGACGCGTTGGACAATGTCAGGTGCGAGATGTTTCGGCAGCAGCGGAGTTCCAAACGGCTCAACGGTGATGAGTTCAATCTGGCCATCCGGAGTGGTGACCAAAAGCCAGGCGGAGGGCACGATCGCGACCGCTTGCTTCGCCTCGTGCCAAAACGCCTCAAGATCTCCTCGCAGCAATGTGGGGGATTGCGCCAGCGTCGACACAATCGCGACGTGGGTGTCGATTTCACTATCGACCAGGCCCGCGAATGTATTCGCGCTCACGAGCAGGCTTTGACGGATGCTCTCGCGCGCGTTGGCGACCAACCGGTTGTACATCAGCAGCGACGACAACATCAGCGGCAGGGCAGTCACGAGCACAAGCAGCGTGAGCTGGAACGCCAGCGGACGGCGGCTCAGCGCGACAGCCAAATGAGACAGGACTCCACTCTCGCGCATCAAATACCCCTGTTATCCAACAAGGCATAAGAATACAACCGCAGTATAAGTGATTCGTGCCGCAGAATGAATGCATTTTAGAGAAATCTCCCCTCGTACGCGAATATTTTAGGCAGACCGAGGAGCATTTTGGCGTCCCAATGACCACAATGACCACGACCGCCATCGCGCAATGCCGTGCATTGGGCTAATAAGATGCGATACCAACCACCAAAAGAAATCATGGCCAATCGCGATTCCGCCAGTCTGGAAATAACGCCGGAAGTGCTGCTCAAGGCCTATTCCTGCGGCATCTTCCCGATGGCCGACAGCGCCGACGATCCGGCCATCCATTGGTATGAGCCGCCACTGCGCGGAATCATTCCGCTCGACCAGTTCCGCGTGTCCTCGCGTCTCGCCCGCACCGTCCGGTCCGACCGTTTTACCGTTGTGATCGACAGGGATTTCGACGCCGTGCTCGATGGCTGCGCAGCGCCCCAGCCAGGCCGCCAGCGTACCTGGATCAATGAGCGCATTCGCACGCTCTATCGCAAGCTCTACGAGCGCCGCCGCTGTCACACTGTCGAGGTCTATCGCGGCGACGAACTCGCCGGCGGCCTCTATGGGGTGTCGCTTGGCCGTGCTTTCTTTGGCGAAAGCATGTTCCACCGGGAGCGCGATGCCTCGAAGGTGGCACTCGTCCACCTGCTGGCGCGCCTCAATGCCGGTGGATACAAACTGCTCGATACCCAGTTCGTCACCGATCATCTCAAGACATTCGGCGCAATCGAAATATCGCAACAGCACTACAATAAGCTGCTGGAAGCGGCGCTGGCCGGCGAAGGTGATTTTACCGCGCTCGGAATGACCGATCCCGTCAAAGGCACAGCGGCCCTGGCCCATCTCGGGCGAGGCACTCTATAGGGATCGCTTACGAAATAGGGTTCGCTACCGAAACAGCCCGAAACCCGGCTGCTGCTGCGGAGGCTGTTGCTGAGCGGTCGGTTGCTGTTTGGGCTGTTGTTTCGGCTGCGCTTTGGGCTGAGCGGGCGGGCGCACCGGCTGGGTCGAAGCAGTCGTTGGTGGCGGCGGTGGCGGTGTCTGGGCGGTCGTCGCCGGCCCCTTGCAGTCCGTCAGCCACAAATCATAGATCGGATGTTCGACAGCATGCAGCCCGGGGCTCGCCGCAAACACCCAACCGGTGAATATCCGCTTCACCTCCCCGCGCAGCGTCACCTCGTCCACCTCGACGAAGGCGTCGGTATTCGCGGTCTCGGTCGAGGGCCGTGTATAGCAAGCCCGCGGCGTGAGTTGCAGCGCGCCGAACTGCACGGTCTCGCCGATTGCAACATCGAAATTGATGATGCGGCC
>Ga0137398_10000725_pt1 | contig 12392 bp, 8 predicted proteins | sample czorhiz216metaG_FD_106659 | JGI IMG/M metagenome (GOLD analysis project Ga0137398, IMG submission 106659) | Vadose zone soil microbial communities from Angelo Coast Range Reserve, California, USA - czorhiz2.16 metaG | ecosystem: Environmental > Terrestrial > Soil > Vadose zone | place: USA...
GAGCCGATGAATCCGGCTACGCCGGTAACGAGCCAGGTGCGGGCCTGATCGTGATGCGCTCTTGCACCGCTTCGTACATCGTCATTCCCGTTCAGTCTTTCGTGATTCCGTCCGCGGCGGTGCCTTGCGCGGATCCTGCCGCCCGCCACGGGATCGAATCCGGATGGACCGTCAACCGGCCACCGCCTCCCTGGCGCCCGAGCGGGCCCCGCAGAGTTCCAGAAGCACTCGTTCATAGCGGTCCACCATCGCTCTTTCCGAAAAGAGAGCTTCGACCGTTGCGCGCGCCTCATGTCCCATTTTTGTGGAAACCGCGCGATCCGCAAGGATCGCCAGCTTTTCGACGAGGGCTTTGGTGTCGCCTACCGGAAACAGAAACCCGTTCCGCTCCGGAACGATCATCTCCGCCGCGCCGCCGACGTTGGAATGGACAACCGGTTTGCTCAAAGCCATGGCCTCGATCGCCGCCAGGGAAAACGCCTCGGTGAAGCTGCACATCACCATGACATCGCAGGCGGCGATATAGGGACGGACGTCCTGCTGGAGCCCGGTAATCACGACATCACTCCCGACATCGAGCGCGCGCGCGCGCGCTTCGATCGCCTCTCGCATCTTGCCGTCGCCTATCATCAGGGCCCGGGCCGGGATACCCCGGTTGCGGAGCATGGCGATCGCCTCCACCAACTGCACATGGTTCTTTTCCGGGCGCAGCAACGCCGGGATGCCGATCACGTAGTCCGTGTCGGAAAAGCCGAGCGCGCTGCGCAATATCCCCCGTTCTCCGAGATTCCATCTGTCGCAAAACTCCTCCGTATCCACACCGTTGTAGATCACTTCGTTTCTCCGTGAAAACACCCCGCGACGCAGCCAGTAGCCGCCTTGCCTTTTGCAAACGAAAACCGAACAATCCGCCATCCAGAAAAACAAGCGATAGATCATCATCTGGAGCTGCTCCTTTACGCCGAGGAGCCGTGTCGAGTGATAGGTGACAATCAGCGGCACGCGCAGGCGCGAAAGACGCAACGCCAGCGAGGAATACATCAGCGCATACGGATTCGCCGCCACGATCACTGAAGGCCCGACGCGGGAAATGTGCGCGGCGAAATCGGTCAGCGCGCGCCGGTCGAAATAGCGGGCTGCGTCGAGGCACCGCACTGTCCCGCCGCCACGCAGTCGAATGCGATCAAGCTGATCGCCGATGTTTTTGATGTAAACCGCGTGACACTCGTGACCACGCTCCGCCAGACGATTCATGAGGGCGATCGCATGACGTTCGGCCCCGCCGTAGGACAACGAGCCCGTGACCCAAATGACTCGCAGCATGACTCCGGCTCAAAGTCCGTGTTCGGGATTGCGGACGGCAGCGCGCCGTCCTCGGCCCATACCAAACGACGACGCCGCAATCGCGCCCCAAGCGAACCCTACAGGTAGCGCGATGAGCAGCAGATAGATGAGCGCCCCGACCATGACGTTGGTTTTAACTGAATTATGTTGCGCTACAAGAAGCTCTAATGCGCCGGTCGGACTACTCTCCAGGCCCTTAAGCCATATACTTCCTTATAACTTCCTTAAAGCAGAATGTCGGTCACTGCGGGTTTTGACCTCCACGTTTTGGGAAACGAGCTCCACTGCTCAACAGATGAAGATTCCTCTCCTACCCTGATGAAACAGTTGTTGCTCCGGAAGGGGCGCGTGGCCATCCTCGATGCTCCCGCTCCAGCGATCTCCCCGAAGAACGTTCTGGTTGAAGTTTGCCATTCATTGATCAGCACCGGCACCGAGATGGCGAGCGTCAACCTTTCGGGCGCTTCACTGTTGACCAAGGCGAAAGAACGGCCTCAAGAAGTGGCCAAAGTTCTGAGCTCCATCCGCGTGCGCGGTCTCAAAAAGACGCTGGCTCTCGTGCGAAACAAACTCGATGAGTGGAAGGCTCTCGGCTACTCTTGCGCGGGGCGCGTGATTGAGGTGGGAAGCGACGTCGTCAATTTTCGAGTCGGCGACCGCGTCGCGTGCGCGGGCGCGGGTTTGGCCAATCACGCCGAAATTATTTCGGTTCCATCGACATTGGTTGTGAAGATTCCGAGCGGCGTTTCTGATGTGGATGCGTCCTTCGTTACTATCGGCGCGATAGCGCTTCAGGGGGTTCGCCGGGCCGATGTACGGCTTGGTGAAACCGTTTGCGTGCTCGGGCTTGGACTCATTGGCCAAATCACTGTCCAATTATTGAGCGCCGCCGGGTGCCGCGTGATCGGACTTGATTTGGATAAATCCCGCGTCGGTTTGGCCATGAAGTATGGCTTGACCGCTGGATCGTCCGACAATGAACAGCTTCGTTCCTTGATTGACAATATGACCGGTGGCCTCGGCGTTGATGCGACTTTGATCACCGCTTCTACATCGAGCAGCGAACCAACCCGTCTTTCATTCAACATCACACGGAAAAAAGGGAAGGTGGTGGTGGTGGGCGCAGTCGGAATGGATCTGCAGCGGTCGCCTTTTTACGAGAAAGAGCAGGACTTCCTGATTTCATGCTCTTATGGGCCTGGCCGTTACGATCCCGATTACGAAGCGGACGGGCACGACTATCCATTTGCCTATGTGCGCTGGACCGAGAACCGCAACATGCAGGCGTTTCTCGATTTAATTGGGACTGGGAAATTGAACGTGGCTCCGTTGGTCGAAAAGGTCTTCTCAATCGACGATGCGACACAAGCCTATGATCTTCTCGGAAAGGAGGGGCCCAAGCCCCTCGCAGTCGTTTTGTCTTACCCCGTCGGATCGACGTCGGCGTCGAAGACCGCTTCTGTGGTTACGATGGGCCAGCTTCCCGCGGCGAAATTTCCAGTCCGGATCGGGTTGATCGGCGTCGGTAATTTCATGCAAACCACGCACATCCCGAACTTGAAAGCGATGACATCCTCCGCCATCATTACAGGCGTTTGCGCGGCGAACAGCGCTTCAGCCACTTCGATGGGCAAACAGCTCGGCGCGTCGGTGATCGCCACCGATTACCGAGAGCTTTTGAGAAATCCATCGATCGACGCGGTCGTGATCGGAACGCGGCATGACAAGCACGCATCGATGGCCGAAGAAGCGCTTCGCGCTGGCAAGCATGTGTTTTTGGAAAAACCGATGGCTCTCGCCGTTGAGGAACTCGACCGACTGGACAAAACGATTCAAGGATTGTCTTCCTGTCCCGTTTTCATGATTGGGTTTAACCGCCGGTTTGCGCCGATGACCGTCGCGCTGAGGAATGCGTTATTCGGCCGCAAAACGCCGCTCGTGTCGCTGTTTCGCGTGAATGCGGGCGCGCTTCCGGTCAATCATTGGGCAAACAGCCCTGAAGGCGGCGGCCGGTTGCGTGGCGAAGCCTGTCACATGGTTGATTTTTTTCAGTCCATTGTCGGCGCGCCGCTCGAATCGATTGCGGTGTCGGCGATCAAGGCCGCGCCGTCGACGGTTGGCTTGCCCGACGAAAACTTTTCGGCCCAGTTTGTCTATGCGGACGGATCGCTCTGCACGCTGGTTTACACCTCGATGGGCCATTCGGCTGTTTCCAAAGAATCGGTGGAACTCCATTGGATGGGACAGTCAGCGGTATTGGAGGATTTTAAACGGCTGACATTCCATGGCGGTTCCGCCAAATCCATTTCCTCCGCGCAGGACAAAGGGCATCGCGCCTCGCTCGACACGTTTTTAAAATCAATTCAGCAGGGAGTTTCTTTTCCGACGCCTTGGTCCGACCTGCTCGAAACATCGCGGGCTGTGATCGAACTCGACCGCGAGGTGTGGGGCAGAAGTACCGAGACATGTGCGGAATCCTAGGCGTTTTCCGGACCCAAAATTCCGGCTCGCGCATCGATGTTGAAATAATCAAAAACATGCGGGACACGATGCTGCATCGTGGTCCCGATGACGCCGGCCTTTATATTTCCCCGCAGCAGGAAATCGGCCTTGGGCATAGGCGCCTTTCCATCATTGATCTCTCTTCCGCCGCGGTCCAGCCGATGTCGAATGAAGAGGAGTCGGTCTGGATTGTTTTTAACGGCGAGATTTACAATCACGCCGAGATCCGCCCCGAACTCGAAAAGCTGGGCGGCAAGTTCAAAACCAGCCATTCCGACACCGAAGTAATTCTCAAGGGGTACGAGCAATGGGGCGAGGGAGTTCTCCCGCGCCTTCGCGGTATGTTCGCTTTCGCGATCTGGGACAAGAAAAAGGGAAAGGTTTGGCTCGCGCGTGATCGGATGGGAGTGAAGCCGCTTTATTACACCTTCCATAACGGGATGTTTTTGTTCGCCTCCGAGATCAAGGCACTTCTGGCGTATCCGGGCGTCAAGCGCGCGATGCACGAACGATCTTTCTATGATTTCCTCACCTTTCTTGTGGCGCCGGCTCCGCAGACGCTCTTCGAAAAAATCTTCAAACTCCCGGCCAGCCACACACTCACGGTTTTCGCGAACGGCCAAACCAAAACCCACCGGTACTGGAATCCGTTCCACGAACTGAACGAATTTCCGAAGCATTCCGAAATGGAGTGTGTCGACCGGATCATGCACACGCTGCGCGAATCGATCCGTTACCGCATGGTCAGCGATGTTAATTTCGGCGTTTTTCTGTCGGGCGGAATCGATTCCTCGGCCAACACCGCGCTCATGGCCGAACAGATGACGCGACCGGTCGAAACGTTCTCGATTGGCTATGAAAACGGCGGTGCCTTCAACGAGCTAGACTACGCGCGCAAAATTGTCGACCGCTACAAAACCAATCACCACGAAATTATTATCAAACCGAAAGACCTCGTCGATTTTCTACCGAAACTTGTTTTTCATCAAGATGAGCCGATCGTGGATCCGGTTTGCGTGCCCGTTTATTACGTGTCGAAATTGGCGAAGGACAACGGCACCACCGTTTGCCAAGTCGGCGAAGGCGCAGATGAACTCTTTTGCGGTTACCCGCTCTGGGGAATGTGCCTGAGGGCCCAGCCGTGGGTGAGCGCGTATCAGAAAATTCCGGACTCACTGCGCCGCATTGCATGGGGCATCGCGAATGCCGCGACCCGCTCGCCCAGATCGATGCGCCGATTGGATGTGTTCCGCCGGGCCTCTGCAGGAGAATCCATATTCTGGGGTGGAGCGGAAGCGTACCAGGAAACGACGAAGCAGCGTTTCCTTAGTAAAGATTTCTTGGGGCGGTTGAAAGGCCACACGTCCTATTCGGCGATCCAGTCGCTGCGCGATGATTTTGAGAACGATGCGCCCGATGGGGCGGATACGCTCCATTGGATGTCGTATTTGGATTTGCGTCTTCGTTTGCCCGAACTGCTTCTAATGCGCGTGGACAAAATGACAATGGCCACCGCTGTTGAAGCGCGCGTGCCGTTCCTCGATCAGGAATTCGTTCAGCTTGCGATGAGCATCCCACAGTCGCTCAAGTACAAAAACAAAACGCTGAAATACCTTTTGAAAAAAGCGGTGGAGCCGGTGCTGCCGCGCGAGGTGATCTACCGACGCAAGCAAGGGTTTGCCGTGCCGGTCGAAATGTGGTTTCAAAAGGAATTGAAATCCTGGTCGAACAAGAAAATCATGGATTTTAGCCGTCGGACCGATTATTTCGATGAAGGCGTGATGCGGACTTACCTTCAGACCGCCGGATCGAAGATGTCGTGGTTTCTCCTCAACTTTGCCCTCTGGCACGAGACCTGGATTGAGCAAAGAGAAGTTTTTCTCCCGCTCTGACGTGGGCCTTTTCCACAAACTTCATCGCCTTCGGCGCGTTTCAAAATCCGAGCTGCCGCGCCTCGCTGTTTCCAAGACTGCCCATTGGGTTCATTCCGGTCTTGAGCGTTGGCTTTACACAGTAAAGGGGCCTCGTTTCCGGAAAACACCCCAATCCCTTCAATCCATCGGTCTTTTCCATCCAGATCCGCTCTCCACCGGGTTCTCACGCCGTTTTCGCTCTGAAAACGCCGCCGAAACGGATTCAATCGTCAAACGAGCCGACCAGGCGGTCGATTTTGTTTTTGATCTGCTGGGGTCCGGGCCAATGGACTTAAAGAAAATTGGCGAAAGTTTCTGGCACGCGGATTTCAAATCCGGGCACAGATGGAATCCTCACGTCTTTTTCGCCGATATTCCACATGATGCTCATGTCCCCGGCGCCGATATAAAAGTCCCGTGGGAATTGTCGCGTTGCGGGCATTTCGTGACTCTGGCTCAGGCGTCTTGTCTGACGGGAGACATGAAGTATGCCCGGGCGTTTTCAACACAACTGGAATCCTGGATCCAGTCGAACCCGCCCAAATATGGCGTAAATTGGGCCTGTCCTATGGATATGGCGTTACGCGCATGCAACTGGCTTGCGGCGTGGGACATATTTCAGCATTCCCCAGGCTTGGAAAAAACGTTCAAAGACAAATTTTCCTTGTCCTTATGGGAACATGGCAACCACATATATCGTCATCTCGAATGGGGCGGGGATGTGTCCACGAACCATTATCTTTCCAATTTACTGGGACTCGTCTATATCGGCTTAGCCTTGAATCAAAAGAAATGGATTGTTTTCGCCCAGGATGAATTTTCCAAAGAGATTTTTCGCCAGACCTACGACGATGGTTTTGATTATGAAGGCTCTACAAGCTATCACCGGCTGGTACTGGAAATTTTCCTTTTCTATGGGCTGCTCTGCCAGCGAAACAGGGGGCGAGTGCGGGCCTTGGAATCCGTTTTTCTTGAAAGGTTGAGATCGATGTTTGAGGTGGTCCTGCAGGTCTCCGCCAACGACGGAACGGTTCCATCCATCGGAGACAACGACAGCGGTCATGTTCATGTTTTCTTAAACCGGGACGACAATGATATGGGGTATCTATCCGGTTTGGGCGCAGTTCTTCTCAACGTTCCTTCCTTGAAAATTCAGGATCGGGCAATGCCTTCGGAATTGCTTTGGCTCTTCGGTCGGGATGGATCGGACCGGCATCAGCGAATGAAGGGTCTGCCGGCAAAGGCCATTGCGTCAAAGAAACCGTCCCAGTCCGGGCTTTTGACCCTGCGCGGACCGAGTGATTTTCTGGTTTTCTCGGCCGCGCCCAATGGCACCCGTGGCGTCGGAGGACACACCCACAATGACAAGCTGAGCTTTTGTTTGTGGGTAAACGGCGAATGGTTTTTGATTGATCCAGGGACAGGCGTTTACACTCCGGACCCGGAATTGCGGGACCGACTCCGGTCAACGCTGGCTCATAACACCGTAGCGATTGACGGCAAAGAACAGAATACGATCAGGCAGGGGTCCTTATTTTCACTGGCCAATGAGGCGTTTGTTTCGGTCGACCACTGGGAAAGAGACAGGTGCATCCAGGCCCGACATACCGGTTACGGTCGCTTGAGACCGGCCGTCATTCACAATCGCGAAATTCGCCGTGAATCAGATCCGCTCCGATGGGTTATCACTGATGATTTGGAAGGGGCCGGATCAAAAACGCTTCAATGGACCTTTGTTATGGGCCCTGGAATCGAGGTGTCCGAAGAAAAGCCGGGAACCTGGCGATTGGCCGGTCAGCGCGGCCGGTTAAGACTGGCCATCGATGCAGGAGATGCGAGGGGACAACGCGTTCCAGGTATTTGGTCCCCTGCCTATGGAATCGTCAAGGAAACGGCCCGATTGGAAATTACGACTCGAGCCGAGCTCCCCTGCCGGGTCAAGATCATCCTTGAAAGTTTTTCTGGATGAAAGCAGGTGGGCGACAGATTGTGGTCTGCATGGACGCCTACGCGTAAGAATACTATATCCGATTCGCCTCGGTTTTACGCCTATAAAATTCTTTCTACGACGTACTCCTCTCGTTATTGCCGCTATTGGTTGCGGTGGCCTGCTATTTGGGGGGGCTGGCCGATTGCCTCTGGCGGCCCAAACCGCCGGTTCGAGCAAATTCATCCAGACGTTCCTCGTCTATTACGGCGAAGGCCCCACCCTGGTCGCCGGCGATGCGCAGAAAATGGCGAAGTTCGACCTCATCGACACCAACAAGTATCGCTACAACGAACTTGCTCCCAACACTTGGGCGGCCATTAAAACCCTCAACCCCAATATCGGAATCTACCTCTACGAGGATGGCACGGAAGCGTCCAACTTCATGGATACGTGGTCACCGATAGCTGTCTACGGTCTCGGAAGATACAACGTCTCGCGGGGACATTCCATGGGCAGTCTCAACGGCAACAACCCGGGGCTTTTCCTGCTCGACTCTCTCGGCAAGCGCATCTACAACCCCGGCTATTCCAGCGTCGCCAGCAATCAATTCTTTTACCTCATGGATTTCGGCTCCACCGCCTGGCAATCATACTGGCTGGAGGCAGTCACGGCCGACTACGTCAATCAGCCCTGGGTCGCCGACGGTGTCCACGCCGACAACTGCCTGACCATCCTTTCCGCGGGGAGCTACTCCCCTCCCGGCAAGTACCCCACGGACGCCGTTTGGTCGGGCGCGATGAACACATTCGCGAGCGCGATCTCCGCTGGACTGCATGGACACGGCCAGAAACTTTGGTGCAACAGAGGCGCAACCGACCAACCCGGCGGAGCCGCTGCGTGGCTGGCTCTGGATTCCGCTCCTGCCCCGCCGGACGTGGTCGCCGAGGAGGGCGCTTTCGCCGTCATGTGGGGGTCGACCGCGACCCGGTTCTATGCAGAGACAAACTGGAAGAGCCAGGTCGACACCTTGAGCAAGATCCAGCACTCGAAAGTCGCCATCTTCAGTCATACGAATCTCGCCGACGGACAGTCGGGAACGGACAACTGGGGCAAGCCCGTTACCTTTTCGCAGAGCCTTTGGTACGCGCTGGGCTCCTTCCTTCTCGGCAAGAACGACGTACTGGGCAATGCCTACTTCGCCTTCACCTCGGGAACCAACTACGACAGCATCCAGTGGTACAACGAATACGACAAAATCAACCTGGGCAAGGCCGTTGGACCTTACACCGTGACGACCATCGGCTCGGTGAATGTCTATTGGCGGGAGTTCGAAAAAGGCTATGTGTACGTCAACCCGACCGCCACTGACGTGGCCTCGGTGACTCTGCCGCAGGCGCTGCGGCAGCTCACTCGCGACAATCTGCTGTCTGCGCTTAGCACCATTCCGAGCGTGAACTCTATCGTCTTGAAGGGCCACAACGCCGCGATCCTCCTCAAGTCGGCGGTGACGCCTTTGCCGACGCCCGGCACGTATCACTGCCTCGGTCCCGCCAGCACGGGCGTCACTGCCGATCACTGCTCTCACCCATCCCCGCGTTCATGTAATCCTGGTACAGTTGCCTATACTGCTTCGTGATCCAGTCGAGGGCACCGATGAGATAGCCAATGCACTCCCGCTCAAAGTCCGTGTTCGGGATTGCGGACGGCAGCGAGCCAACCTCGGCCCATGCCAAACAACGCCGCCATCGCGGCATAGGCTGCCGCCAAGAACGCGCCGCCAACGATCAGGCGAACGAGCGGCCCGCTCGCCGAGAAATACAGGTGTGTTACGCCCCAAGCGAACCCCGCAGCCAGCGCGGCCAGCAGTATCAACAGCCCGAGCGCACGCCAGTCCTGCAAACGCCTCAGCGGAACCCCGGTGCGCAGCGAGACTTGCCGAAGTGTGGCAATGAGGTCGAAGTAGATCGCGGTCACGCTGCCGGCCGCCGCCCCCGCCAGACCGAAGGGGTGCGCCGAGAACCAGCTGAGCGCGACCGAAAGGATCAGCGCAATCAGGCCCACTCGAATCGTGAACGCGCCTTGTCGCAGCAGCTGCAAGATGCTGGTGAGCTCGACAACGAGCGCCGCGTAGCCGACGATGCAGACCCGCATCACCGGCGCCGCATCCACGTAGGTCGCGGTATAGATGACCGTCACGATCTCCTCGGCGAAGACGAAGGCGAAGGCGAGCAGCGGATAGACGAGCGCCCCGACCATGACGTTGGCGCGGCTCTTGAGATCGAGCATGCGGGGAATATCACCGGCGGCCTGAAGCCGGCTCATACTCGGCAGGAAAGCGTGAAAGACCGAGTGACGGCACAAGTGCACCAGCGGGCCGAGTACCGTGGCGATCGAGAACGACGCGAACATACCCACGGAGAAAAGCGCCGCCGCCACCCATTGGTCTGCCTGCAATCGCAGGCCGTAGAGAGCGCCCGCGGCGCCGATCGGGGCCGCATACCTCAACTGATCGGAGAATGCACTCGGGCGCAGAAGCGGCCCGCGCAGGCCGTGATATTGCGCCACATAGCCCAGCAGCAATACGACCTTGAACGCCACGAACGCGAGGAGAACCAGCAGCACGGGCCCTAGTTCCCGCGTCAGGATGGCCGCCAGCGAAAGAGCTACCGTGCGCAATGCCGCAAGGCCAACCGTTGCCTTCGCCTGCCACATCACCCTTTCTTCGACCGTGGGCAGCAGATCGAGGAGCGACGCGACCATCCACAGCAGGACGAATAGGGGCACGATAGCGCCGCGCCGCGCGAGATCGCTCATCTTTTCGGGCAACCACGGATTCCAGGAGCTCACCGCCCAGCCCGCTATCACACCGGCAGCCGCAAGAAACAGGAGTGCCTGGTTGACGTAGAGCCTCTTCGCCGCGCCCTCGCACCTGGGCAGGAAGTAATAGAGGCTTCCCGGCATGGCCATCGTCACAACGGCCATTACCGTCCCCACCGCCAGCCACAGCAGCCGGTACTGCCCGAATGCCGCCGTATCGAGACAGCGCACCAGCACCACCGGCAGCAGGAACTGGAAGGCATAGTCGAGCCCGTTCGCGGCACCGAGGGAAAGAGCGCGCCGCCCGAGGCCGTGCACGGTCGGCACACCCACCCGTGCGTCAAGTCCCGCGCTCATGAGCCGCACGCCGGTTGGTGAACCATGATGCGGGAGAGAATGACGCGCGGAAGTGGCGCGCCGTTATCGCGGCGAGCCTCGAAGCCGGTGCGCTCCCCCCGGCTCATCGCGGGCCTCAGGCTGGACATATTTGCGGGAGGCATTCAGATCTCCGGCTTTTGGGTGCGTTGACCGTACATCATTCCGATCGCCAGCCACAGGAAGACCTGCTCTGGTCTCGGCATGAGGCTGCTGTCGGTGACGTAAGCGATCATCAGGCCCGCCAGTCCGGCCGCCCCCCCCAGGTAGAATCCCCGCAGGGTGGGGCTCACTGCCGGATCAACGCTCAATGCGCGAAAGCTCTTCCAGACGTGAGCAAAATAGGCGCAAACGAGAATCAGGCCGACTATTCCCATGTCGAGCAGGGCCTGCAGGTACGCGTTGTGAGGATGCCCAACCGTCGCAATCGTTATCCCGGCTCCCCTGTGCATGGCCTCCGACCAGAGAATCGACCCGAGGCCTTGGCCGTAAATCGGGCTTCGCAGCACCTCGGGTAGAAGCGGCAGCCAGATTTCATTGATGCGCCCCGCGCTGATCGAGTCGAGGCCGCTTCCAAACCCGGTTGTAACGCGGTCGTAGACTGCACCGGGAAGGAGAAATAGCGCGACCACCCCCAGCAGACCGAAAAAGATCAAGGTTTTTGCGTTACGGCGCCAGAGCAGGAACAACGCGTTGATCAAGATGAAACCCAAAAACGCGGCGCGCGAGAACGTGAGCGCCAGCGCAACCACCACCAGCCCCATCGACGCCAACAGCGCGAGCCTGAACCCGGATTCCCTCGATTCCGCCCTGGTGAAGAGCAGCAGCGCGTAGGCGACCTCGTACATGTACCCCAGCTCGCCGGCGTGCATCCCGAGCGGCGACAGGAACTCGCGCGCGTCGCTCCTCGCGAGCTCGCGCAGCGAGACTCCGGAGTGGTAAACAAACACGACGACCATCGCGCCCATCATCCACATCGAGATCAAAGTGGGAATCAGAAACTTTTCCGGCTTCTCGGACCTCGACACCGCGGCACCGAGCAGCAGCGCGAATATCACCATGAACAACGGCTTCACCACCATGTCGCGGATGTAGCTGGCCGCACTGTCGAACTCGATGTGGATGTACCCATAAAGGCCGGGCGCGATGTCGCCGACATGGCTCGAACCCAGAGCGCCGGCGATGATGATCGGCACGATATACAGCCAGAGCAGCGGGCGCGGCATGAAGCGACGCAGGCTGCCGTCGAACAGCCCGTGAAGCAGGTACGAGCCGAGTGTCCCGAACAGCAGCAGGTTAGCGGGATTGAGGCCCGTGACCCCGAACATCTCGTGCGGAAATATGTAGCTGGCCGAGATCGGCAGCAACAGGATGAGCAGCACCACCCCGACGCGAAAGTCGCGCAGGATGAAAACGCAACCGAACAGCGAAGCGGCCAGCAACAGCGCGTTCAGCCCCGCGATTGCGACCACGTACCCCCACAAGACGCCGAGCAGCGCGGTGCCCGCGAA
>Ga0137398_10000727_pt1 | contig 12368 bp, 9 predicted proteins | sample czorhiz216metaG_FD_106659 | JGI IMG/M metagenome (GOLD analysis project Ga0137398, IMG submission 106659) | Vadose zone soil microbial communities from Angelo Coast Range Reserve, California, USA - czorhiz2.16 metaG | ecosystem: Environmental > Terrestrial > Soil > Vadose zone | place: USA...
CCCCGCCAGCCCGAAATCAATCACGACCTTCCGGCCCTCGCCCAGCGCCAGCGGGGAGAGCGCCTGCGAACCGATGAGGAGCGCGAATCCGAAGAGGCCGAGCACGAGCACCAGCCGCTCCCGGACCGCCTCCCGCACGGTGTTCCGCGCGATGGCGAGAACGCGCCTCACGGGCCTCCCGCTCCCGACGGGCGAAGCGCGGGTTCGTTCGTTCCCTGCCGCTGACTGCGGACGCCATCCTCCTGGATCGCGCGCACGAAGTGCTCCTCGAGGCTCGGGCGCCGCGGCTCGACGGAGTGGATGAAGACCCCATCCTTCGTGAACCCACGGAGCACTTCCTGCAGCTCTTCCGCCTCGAGCACCCGGACGACCCAGCCGCGTCCGGTTGCGTCGACCCGGTGGCCGTCGCCGCGGAGCCGCGCGACGGCCGACTCGGAGATCGCCTCGACGGTGAGCTCCCATTCGATCACGCCGGATCCGAGAAGGCCCTGCACGTCCCCCATCTCCAGCACCCGCCCGCGATGCAGAATGGCCACGCGGTCGCAGAGGGTCTCCGTCTCGGCCAGGACGTGGGTGCTCATGAGCACCGTCGCGCCCCGCGCGCGCTCCTCGCGCAGGATCTGCTTCATGTCCGCGCGGCCGATGGGGTCCAGCCCCGACATCGGCTCATCCAGGATCAGGATGTCCGGCTCGTTCATGAGCGCCTGGCAGATCCCGAGGCGCTGCGTCATTCCCTTGGAGAACTTCCGCAGAGGCTTCCGGGCCTCCGCTTCGAGACCGAGGCGCTTCAGGAGCTCCTCGGCGCGACGGCGCGACGTCCCGGAGCCGAGGTCGAAGAGCGAGCCCACCAGGCCCAGGTATTCCCGCGCCGTGAGGTGGTCGTAGAAGCAGGGGTTCTCCGGAAGATAGCCCAGGCGCATGCGGGCCGCTCGATCCTCCGGCGCGCGGCCCCAGATGCGAATCGTGCCGCGGGTCGGCCGGGTCAGCCCCAGGATCATCTTGATCGTCGTGGTCTTGCCCGCGCCGTTGGGTCCGAGGAGCCCGAAGATCTCGCCCCCGCGCAACGAGAGGGAGACCCCCTCCACGGCGGTGAACGGCTTCAGGGTCATCGGGTCGCGGTACGTCTTCCCCACCGCGCTGAGCTCGAGGACGGGGAGCGGCGCGACCTCGCGCATCACACCCCGGCCCGTGACCTCGACGCCCCGGGGCTCCTTCCCGCGTGAATCGTCCCTCTCTCGAGTCATGAAGCCTGATCCCCCCGGACGCTCCTATTCCACTCCCAGCCGTGCAACCGCAAGTCCCATGCCATCCTCGGCGGAGCCGTCCTGCCGCGATGTGGCGCCCCTAACCCGCATGGAAATAGAAAGGCGGCAGTCGCGTTGGTCTGCGATCTGCCGCCCGGTACTTGGTCGGCGATTAGCCGTTGGTCAACGTCAAGGTCAGAAGAGCCGACTTGCCGTAACCCTTGATCGTGTAGCCCGTGGTCGTGCACGGATTGGCGCCGAAGATGCCCTGCGCGGCCGGATCCGCAGCCCACGTCGCGGCGCTGTTCGCGCCCGTGAACGGATTCTTGGGCCACACGCCGCTCGGGAAGTTCGCCAGCACGGCGGCGTTGTCCGCGGCCACCGGATACGTACCGGTGTTCTTCACCGCGAAGTCTTCGACCGCCAGCTGGAAGCTGTGCATGTTCGCCTTCACACTCGCCTCACGCGCCCGGTCCTGCATCGCGATGAAGTTCGGGATCGCGATCGCGGCCAGGATTCCGATGATCACAACCACGATCATCAGCTCGATGAGGGTAAAGCCCTTTTGATTGCGAATCATAAATCCTCCGGGTTCGAATTAGCCGTTGGTCAGCGTGAGCGACAAGAGCGCGGTCTTTCCGTAGCCTTTGATCGTATAGCCCGTCGTGGCGCAGGGATTGGCACCGATGATGCCCGATGCCGCCGGATCCGCAGCCCACGTCCAGGCGTCATTCGCGCCCGAGAACGGGTTCTTCGGATAGTTGCCACCCGGCATGTTCGCCTTCTCCGCAGCGTCATCCGCGGCCACCGGATACGTCCCGGTGTTCTTCACCGCGAAATCCTCTACCGCCAGCTGGAAGCTATGCATGTTCGCCTTCACGCTGGCTTCGCGTGCGCGGTCCTGCATGGCGATGAAGTTAGGAATCGCGATGGCCGCCAAGATCCCGATGATCACAACCACGATCATCAGCTCGATGAGGGTGAAGCCTTTCGAGTTCCTCATGATGTTGCACCTCCTCCTGATGTACTGTCTTCCTTGACTGGATCGACGTCCCTCGTACTCTCCGGGCTCCCATCAGAGCAACGTACATGCCACCGCGTCTCCTGCTCACGGATGCTGCATGGCGGCTTGGACTTCCGGGTGCAGGGTCGAGGAAGCGAGAGGCTCCGAATGCGGGTTTCGCGCAGGATGCATGCCGCGACCCCTCCATTCTGCATATTGCATGATTCAATGGCGGGTCGATCAATTTGCGACCACTTCACTCCGCCAGGAGGGCCGCGCTTTCCTTCAACAGGCCGTACGAGATCAGCTTCCGGTAGAGGGTCGAGGGATTGATGCCCAGGATCTCCGAGGCCCGCTTCTTCTGCCCGCCCGTGTGGTGCAGGACCTTGAGGATGTACTCCCGCTCCAGCTCCTCGAGCGTGAGGTTGGGATTGTCGATCACGAGGCTTCCGCGCCCCTTCCCGCCCTGGACCACCCGCTCGGGAAGGTCCTCCGGCGAGATGACGCCGTCGTCCGTCAGGATCACCGCGCGCTCGATGACGTTTTCCAGCTCGCGCACGTTCCCGGGCCAGTCGTAGGCCATCAGACAGTCGCGCGCCTCCTTGGAAATCGTCTTGAGCTCCTTCGGTCCGGCCAGCTTCTTCAAGAAGTGCTCCACCATCTCCTCGATGTCCTCCTTGCGCTCCCGGAGCGCCGGGAGGCGAATCTGGATGACGTTCAGGCGATAGAAGAGGTCGGCGCGGAAGCGGCCCTCGGCCACGGCGCGCTCGAGATCGGCGTTCGTCGCGGCGATGAGGCGAACGTCGATCTTCCGCGGCTTCGTTCCGCCGACGGGGATGATTTCTCGTTCCTGTAACGCGCGCAGGAGCTTCACCTGCGTGGCGGGCAGGGTCTCGCCCACCTCGTCCAGGAAGAAGGATCCGCCGCCCGCCACGGCCATGAGCCCTTCCTGGTCGCGCACCGCGCCCGTGAAGGAGCCCTTCACGTGACCGAAGAGGTTGCTCTCGAGCAGGTCCTTGGGCAGGGCGCCGCAGTTGATCGAGACGAACGGACCGTCGGCCCGCGTGCTCATGTAGTGGATGCGCTTCGCGATCAGCTCCTTGCCGGTGCCGCTGTCGCCGACGATGAGAATGGTGGAGTCGGAGTCGGCCACCTTCTCGACGAGCTTCAGCACCTTCTGGATCTGCTCGCTGTGTCCGATGATCTCCTTGGTGTCGTCGGTCCGCTTGAGCTGGCGCTTCAGGTAGACGTTCTCGGACTGGACCCGCCTCATGGCGATCGCGTTCTTGATGACCAGGCGGATCTCGTCGTTCTTCGCGCTCTTTTCGAGGTACTGATACGCGCCCCGGTTCAGCGCTTCGATGGCGGACTTCTGCGACGCGAACGCGGTGCGGATCACCACGGGGAGGCTGGGGTCCAACTTCTTGATTCCCGAGAGAACCCCCAGACCGTCGATCTCGCCCGGCATCTTGATGTCGGTCACGACGACGTCGAAGTTCTCCTCCTCGGCCTTCTGGAGCGCGTCTCTTCCCGACGTGGCCACGTGCACCTCGTATCCTTCCTTGGAAAGAAGGATCGAGAGGAACTGGACCATGCTCTCTTCGTCATCCACCACGAGTATTTTTTCGCCGCTCACCTGATCTACCTCGCTCACTTGTCGGGGTTACGCCGCGTGGGCGACGGTCTTTGCCGCGCTCGTGCTTCGGGGAACCCATACCCGCATGGTGGTGCCCGCTCCGAGACGGCTCTCAACCTCCAATGCGCCTCCATGGCGCTCCACGATCCGGTTGGCGATCGCAAGTCCCAGCCCGGTGCCCCCCCGCTTCGTGGAGTAGAACGGCTCGAAGATCAGATCGACCTCCGGCGCCGCGATTCCGATGCCATTGTCCTGCACCTCGACACAGACCCAGGACCGCGTGGCTCCCGAGGTCGCCCCCGGCCGGTCACGGCGCGCCGCGATCCGGACTTCGACCTGGCCCTCGGCCTCGACCGCCTCGAGCGCGTTCAGGACCAGATTCATCAACACCTGCCGCATCTGCTCCGAGTCCACGTGAACGCAAACGTCCTCGCCGGGACCGGTGAAGCTCAGATTCTTTCCTTCGGCATCCGGGTGCCGGCGCGCCACCTCGACCAGGTCGCGAAGCAGCTCCGCCAGGTCCAGCGTTTCACACTTGAGCGGACGCTCCCGCGCGTAGTCGAGCAGCTCGCGGATGAAGTTGTCCAGGCGCTCCGACTCCCGCACGATCAGATCGAGCAGCCTCGCGTTCTCTCCCTTGACCTTGAGCTCCCGCTGCAACACTTCGACCGAGCCGCTGATCGGGTTGAGACAGTTCCGGATCTCGTGGGCGATGCCCGCCGAGAGCTCTCCGATGGCCGCCAGCGTCTCCCGCCGGCGGATCCGGTCCTCGAGGGCCCGCACCTCGGAGAGGTCCTGAAACAGTCCGATCACCCCGCGGCGCTTCCCCTCCGGGTCCCGCAGGAGGCTCGTCGAGAGCCCCAGCGGCATCCGCGTGCCGTCCGGCTTCTCGATCGTCATCTCCGCCCGGTTCGACTGGATTCCCCGCTCCAGCGCGTCCCGCATGCGATCCGTGAACTCCTTCAGGCTGGGCCCGAACCCGTCGGCATACGGCCGTCCGCGGATCGAGTCCACGACGCATCCGGAGATCTCGGACGCGGCACGGTTCCAATGACGCACGATCCCATCGGCATCCACCGTCACCAGTCCGCTGGACATGTTCTCCAAGATGCTCTCCGTATCGAACAGCGCGCGGTTCAGCTCCTCGCGCGCGGTTTCCAGCGCCCGGCGTCCCTCCTTGAGACGCCGGCCCAGGTACCCCCCGATCACCCCGACCACGAAGAGAAGCGGCACGTACAGCAGCATGCGAAGCAGGAGCGCCGCATCCCCCAGTCCCTGCGTGAGCCCGTACGGCGTCGTCGGCATCAGGCCCCACAGGCCCGCCACGTAGAACCCGGCGTACGCCATCGAGGCCAGAGCCGCCAGGAGCACCCCTCCCCCGATGGAGAGGAACACGCCCCCGAGAAGCGGCGAGAGCAGGTAGAGAGGAACGAACTGGCTCTCCGCCCCGCCCGTGAAGAACACCAGATACGACGTCGTGGCCACGTCCACGAGAAACTGCGTGGCCAGGAGGTTCTTCAAATCTCCGCCGGTCTTCAGAACGCGGTGGTAGGCCAGCGCCAGCACACCCACCGTGAACAGGAAGAACCCGAACGGAAACTGACGCTCGACCCCCAGCGCGCTTCCCGAGAAGGCCACCGCCATCAGCGTGACCAGGACGAGCAGCGCGACCCTTCCCAGGATCACCGCCTGGACCGCGAGGCCGAGTTGGGGATCCCGCTCGACCCCTTCGTCTGGGCGGTGCGTGGTCATCGGGGAGCCCTCTATTTGCCGCCCGCGACCACGTTGATCAGCTTGAACATCGGCAGGTACATCGCGATGACCATTCCACCCACGATCGATCCCATGACCACGATCATGATCGGCTCGATGAGGGAGGTCAGCGAATCCACTGCCGTGTCGACTTCGTCGTCGTAGAAGTCCGCGATGCGCGTGAGCATGTCGTCCAGGGCGCCCGTTTCCTCGCCCACCGAGATCATCTGCACCACCATCTGCGGGAACACGGTGGATTGCCGGAGCGGCGCCGCGATCGTCTCGCCCTCCCGGATGCTCGCGCGCGCGGCCATGATGGCGTTCTGGACGACGCGGTTGCCCGCGGTGCGCGCCGTGATCTCGAGCCCGTTCAAGATGGGAACGCCCGAGGAGATGAGGGTCGCGAGCGTGCGGGTGAACCGCGCCACGGCGCCCTTCCGCAAGACATCTCCCAGGACCGGCACCTTCAACAGGAAGGTGTCGATCTGGAGGTGCCCCTTCTCGGTGATGTAGTAGCGCTGGAGCCCGACCACGATGCCGATGCCGGTTCCGATCATCGCCCACCAGTACGCGCGCAGGAACGAGCTCAGCCCCATGACGATCTTGGTGGGGAGCGGGAGCTCGGCCCCGAAGCCGGTGAACATTCTGGCGAACGTCGGGATGATGAAGATGAGCATGAAGGACGTGGCGAGCACGGCCACCGAGAGCACGACGGCCGGGTAGACCATCGCTCCCTTGATCTTGCGCTTCAGCGCCTCGGCCTTCTCGATGTAGGTGGCGAGCCGCTGGAGGATGTTGTCCAGAATACCGCCCGCCTCGCCCGCCTCCACCATGTTCACGAAGAGCTCGTCGAAGACCTTGCTGTGCTCCTTCTTGCCCATCGCCTCGGCCAGGGTCGTGCCGGCCTCCACGTCGCGCATGACCTGCGCGATGACGTTTCGGAAATCCGCCTTCTCGGTCTGCTTGGAGAGAATGTCGAGGCACTGCACCAGCGGAAGACCGGCGTTGATCATCGTGGCGAACTGGCGCGTGAAGATGGCCAGGTCGCGCGTCGACACGCCGCCGCCCAACTTGGGCAGCCCCATCTTCACGTCCGCCTTCTTCTCGCGCACGGAGGAAATGATGATCCGGCGCTTGCGCAGGGCGGAGAGCGCTTCCTCCTGGTTTTCCAGGGTCAGCTCGCCGGTCTGGATCTCGCCTCCGACCGTGCGGCCCTTCCATACGTAGACTGGCACCGCGTTCCCCCCTCTTCAGCGCCGACTAGGCGGCGACGTGGACCCCGACCTTTTCCAGCATCCCCTCCAGCTCCTTGGTGTCGGAGCTGCGGCCGAGCGCCTCATCCAGGGCGATCTGCTTGCCGATGTACGCCTGGAACAACGCCTGATTCATGGTCTGCATGCCGTGCTTCGTTCCGGCCTGCATCAAGCTGTAGATCTGATGGATCTTCCGTTCGCGGACCACGGCTCGTACGGCGGGCGTGCAGATCAGGATCTCGGAGACCATGACGCGGCCCGGTCCCTTGGCCTTCGGGATGAGCTGCTGCGTGACCACCCCTTCGAGCACGAACGCCAGCTGCGAGAGCACCTGCTGCTGCTGCCCGCTGGGGAAGGAGTCCACGATGCGGTTGATCGATTCGTAGGCGGAGTTGGTGTGCAGGGTGGCCAGCACCAAGTGTCCCGTCTCCGCGATGGTGAGCGCGGCCGACATCGTCTCGAGATCGCGCATTTCTCCGATCAGAATCACGTCGGGATCCTGACGCAGCACGTACTTGAGCGCCGTGGCGAAGGTCGTCGTGTCCGCGTTGATCTCGCGCTGGTGCACGATGCACTTCTTGTGGTGATGCACGTACTCGATGGGGTCCTCGATCGTGATGATGTGCCCCGCCCGGTTGGTGTTGATGAGATCGATCATGGTGGCGAGGGTCGTCGACTTACCGCTCCCCGTCGGACCGGTCACCAGCACCAGCCCCTTCTGCTTGGTCGTGAAGTCACGGATCGTCTTGTTCAGGCCCAGCTGCTCGAACGAGAGGATCTCGTAGGGGATCTGTCGTATGGCCATCGAGGTGACGCCGCGCTGCAAATACACATTCGCGCGGAACCGGCTCAAGCCGGGCACGCCGAAGGAGAGGTCCAGCTCCTTCGTGGTCTCGAAGCGCTTCCGCTGCTCCTCCGTGAGCACGCTGTACGCGAGCTGCTGCGTGAGATTGGGCGTGAGCGGCGGGTGCTGCATGGGCGTGATGGAGCCGTCGATCCGCACCTGGGGCGGAACCCCCGCGGAAATATGCAGATCCGAGGCCCTCAACTTGATCATCTCGTCCAACAGTTGGCGCAGCGAAACCATGGGCTCCCTCCGTGGCGGCTCAGCGGTCGGCCGCGGTCTCCTTCAACACCTCTTCGGCCGTCGTAATTCCCTTCTTTAACTTGATTAAGGCGTCCATGCGCAGCGTCAGCATTCCGTCCCCCACCGCGGACTTCTTGATCGCGGCCGTGGAGGCACGATCCAGGATCTGATCGCGGATCGTCGCCGTGAGCGGAAAGACCTCGTACACGCCGCAGCGGCCCTTGTACCCGGTGTTGTTGCAGTCCACGCAGCCCTTTCCCTCGAAGAAGCCGCCCTGCTTCAGATCGGCCTCGGTCAGCCCCAGCTCCCGGATCACCTCCGGATGGAGCTTGATCTCGTTCTTGCATGAATTGCAGACCTTGCGGAGGAGCCGCTGCGCGCAGATCAAGTTCACCGACGAGGCGACCAGGAACGGCTCGATCCCCATGTCGATGATCCGGTTGATCGTGCTGGGGGCGTCGTTGGTGTGGAGGGTCGAGAGCACGAGGTGGCCGGTCAACGCCGCCTTGATGGCGATCGCCGCCGTCTCGAGGTCGCGAATCTCTCCCACCATGATGATGTTGGGATCTTGGCGGAGGAACGCCTTCAGCGCGGCCGCGAAGGTGAGGCCCACCTCCTCGTGGATCAGCACCTGGTTGATTCCCTCCAGGTTGTACTCGACCGGGTCCTCCGCGGTCATGATGTTCGTCTCGGGCATGTTGATCTTCGAGATCGCGGAGTAGAGGGTGGTCGTCTTTCCGCTCCCGGTGGGCCCCGTCACGAGCACCATGCCGTAGGGCTGGGCGATGTTGTAGGTGAAGTCGGTGAGCGCCTGCTCCTGGAACCCGAGCTTGTTCAAGTCGATGTTCAGGTTGCCCTTGTCCAGGATTCGCATCACGACCTTCTCGCCGTAGATCGTGGGGAGGCTCGAGACGCGGAGGTCGATGGTGCGCCCGAGGAGGCGCAGCTTGATGCGCCCGTCCTGGGGCACGCGGCGCTCCGCGATGTCCAGCTCGGCCATGATCTTGAGCCGCGACGTGATCGCGGCCTTCATCCGGAACGGGGGCGCCATCATTTCATAGAGGGTGCCGTCGATCCGGAAGCGGACCCGTAGCGACTTCTCGTAGGGCTCGATGTGGATGTCGCTCGCCCCCTTGCGCACGGCATCCGTGATGAGCGAATTCACCAGCTTGACGACCGGGGCCTGCTCCGCCTCTCCGATGAGGGTGACGTCGGGGGTGTCGTCCTCCGCGTCCTCGATGACCTCGATATCGTCTTCCATCCCCTTCATCACGTTCTCGAACGACGCCACCGAGTCGTAGGCCTTGTCGATGGCCTTCTTGATGGCGGCCTCGGGCGCGACCGCGGGCTGCACCTCGAAGCCGGTGATGAACTTGATGTCGTCGATGGCGAAGATGTTGCTGGGATTGGCCATCGCGACGGTGAGGCGGCGCCCGCTCCGGGACAGGGGGACGATCTGGAACTTGTTGGCCACGTCGCCGGGGATCAGCTTGGTGACGGAGGGATCCGGAACGAAATTGCTCAGGTCGACGCTGGGAACGGAATACAGGTCCGAGAGAAACTTGGCGAGATTCTCTTCCGTGATCGCGCCGAGTTTCACCAGAGCCGATGTGATGCTCCCGCCCCCGGTCTTGATCTGCTGCTGCGCCTTTTGAAGGGCGTCCGGTGCGATGAGCTTCGCTTCCAGCAGTTTCAGGCCGACGTTTTCCTGCTGCACGGTCGCGGTCCCCTACCTGTTTTTGTTCAGTCGAAGTTGTGGCGGGGTCCCGCCCTTCAGGGCGCGGGACGGGCGGGAAGGACTTCCGCAAGTCCGGTGCCAGCAGAGCGCACGGCGGCGAATCATCGCCAGCGCGATAAGGCTCAAGGAATTGCGGGAAGGGATTGCGGCACCGAGAGCTCGGCGATGCGTGCGCGAGGCACGCACCGGTGCAAAATGCATCGGTCAAAAGCCGGTCAGTGAGTCGCCTCCGGCCGCGCCGGGAAAGGAGAGGAAGGCGCGGATTCGCTCGAGCGTCTTGGGACCAATCCCACGGACGCGAAGCAGGGCCTCGGGGGAGCGGAAGAGGCCATTTTGGCCCCGGTCCGCGACGATCCGGGCGGCGAGCGCCGGGCCGATCCCGGGAAGGCGCGTGAGCTCCGGCGCGCTCGCGCGATTTGGATCGATGCGTCCCACCGGCATCTCGCGGTGGGTCCGCGGCCTCGGTGGGGATGAGTCTGCGCTCGCGGAATCGGGGGCGGTCGACGGGCGCGCGCAGGCGTCCCGCTGCTCCAGATCCTGGACCAGGTCACGAAAGCTCTTCTCATGGCTCCGCCGCCAGTCGCGGAACCCCTGCCCGATGAGAAGCGCCGCGATCACGAACGCGAGCCCGGCGCGCATCTCCCTTCCCCACATCACCCGCTACTCCCGAAGCTCAGTCCAAGAGGTTCCAGGACACCCCGACTTGAAAGGTCCGTCCCGGCAAGGGCGCGCCCGACGGGACCGTCGGGTCCCAGATCGCGCTGCCCGGCCTTCGATCGAACAGGTCCCCGACACGCACGTAGACCCCGGCGGCGCCGAAGTCGGCGGAGAGCGTCCCATCCCAGGTCACCTGCCCCGCCTCACGGATGAGGCCCTGCCTCGGCCCGCGGGCGTGCGACTCGACCCCGAACCGGAGCGGCAGATCGCCCTGGAAGAGAACGACCCGCAAATCCAGCGCGGAATCGAGCGCCCGGCGCGGGGGGGAGCCGGCCTGGGGCGCGAGCGAATCGGGGCCGCCCCGGATCCACGCGACCCCGCGCGCGCGAATCGCCCCGCGCTTGAATTCCCACCCGAGGGCGCCGTGGGAGAGCCAGCCCGAGCCCCGCTCGCCGGCGGCGGACGTGAACTGGTTGACCCCGCCCGAGGTGTCCGCGCTCACGTTCCACCCGAAGTCATCGGTCACGTGCCGGTAGGAGCCGGAGATCTCGAGGTCGAGCCCTCGAAGCGGCGTGAGGCCGAGCGTGCCCAGGGCGCCGGAGAAACGCCGCGGCCGGAGTGCTGAGTCTCCCGAACGGCGCAGCTGGGTGAGGACGAACGTGGTGGGCGATGCGAACGTGTGGAGCGTAACGGGCGTGAGAAGGTCCACCCAGGACGGACGGTCGTGCGCGGATTCGAGGTCGATCCGGCCCCGCGCGCCGCCCGTGCCGCTCCAGAGCGAAACCCTCCCGTCCCAGAAGCTCGGCTGGGCCTCGCGCACGTCGTAGGCCGCGTCGAACCCCACGCCCGAGGCCCCGCCCAGCGCGCGGCGCCCGCCGAGCCGCGCCCGGGCCTCGCCGCGTCGCGGCTCGAACGCGGGCAGGGAGTCGACGCGGTAGACGATCTTCCGGGAGGCCGCCTGGAAGGAGGTGATCCACGTGGTGGCCGGGTCGGATCGATAGGAAATCGATCCTTCGGCGGAGGCGGTGGGAAACTCCCAGCGCTCGCGCGAGCCGGCCTCCGGCGAGAGGGTGAAATCCGGGCTCAAGGCCCAGGTCTCCTTGGACGAGCCGAGCCGCAGCCGCCACGCATCGCTCCAGCGGTCGCCCTCGTGCGTCGCGCGAAGGGCCACGTGCCTTCGATCCCACTCGCTCGCCCCACCGGTGGAATCCTGGATGGAGCGCTGGTAGAGGAGCCCCTCCAGAGCGAACCGGTGCGAGGCCCAGCGTCCCAGGTCGGCGCGAAGCGCGTACCGCGAAGACACCGAGCGGTCCAGCGGCGCCAACCCGTCCGCCTGATTTCTCGTGTACGAGGCGTAGAAACGCCGGTGGAACAAGCCTGTCTGGAAGCGCGCTCCGGTGAGCTGCGTGTCTCCGCTACCCTTCCTATAGAGGAGGGTGGTCCTGGATGCCCCGCTGCGGGTGGTGTCCCCCGGGGCGGCGGGCGTGGAGGGCCCTCTCGGGACCGGGCCGGCCAGGAGTCCCCCGGGTTCGCGGAAATCGCCGGGCTCCGCGGGGAGCTCGATGGAATCCAGGTCGAGCAGATCGGTGCCGTTGGTCCGGGGATCATCCAGCGCGAAGGCGAGCCACGGAGCTCCCCACCCGAGCGCGATCGAGCCGATCAAGGACTCGTCCGTGGCGCGCTCGCCCTCCCGGATCCAGCCGTCCAGGCGGACGGGGCCGCCTCCGTCGGGAAGCGAGAGGGAGCCCTGGGACGGGCCGAAAAGCGGAAGAGGCGCCAGGAACGCCGCCCAGCGGAGGGGAAGAACGTTCTCCAGGGACGCGGCGCCGGCCTTTCGCTCGTCGATCAGGTCGATCACCCGGAGCGCGGGGACCCGGCGCGTGGTATCGGCCTCGAGGGGCGCGGACCGGACGCGCGTGGAATCGGTCGCGGGCGGCCCGGTGCGCGCGCGCGTGGTGTCGACCGCGGCGGGCGCGCTGGGCGGGCGCCACACCGGCG